>Ga0207433_10001317_pt1 | contig 53638 bp, 53 predicted proteins | sample YelNatPaOPGAMG01_FD_187559 | JGI IMG/M metagenome (GOLD analysis project Ga0207433, IMG submission 187559) | Hot spring thermophilic microbial communities from Obsidian Pool, Yellowstone National Park, USA - OP-RAMG-01 (SPAdes) (version 3) | ecosystem: Environmental > Aquatic > Thermal springs...
AAATAAGACAAGTTATCTTGAATTTAATCGACAATTCAATAAGATACACTCAAGAAGGAGGTGTAAAAGTTAAATTGCAAATGGCAAATGGCAGATTGCAAATTGTAGTCTCTGATACTGGAGAAGGATTAACAAAAGAGGAAAAGGAAAAACTCTTTGAAAAATTCTCAAGAGGAACTGCTGGAACAAAATTCTGGACAGAGGGTGCTGGACTTGGTCTTTACATTGCAAAAGAATTCGTTAAGATGCACAATGGCAAAATCTGGGTTGAATCTGAAGGAAGGGGGAAGGGATCGACTTTTTATGTTGAATTGCCAATGAAATGAGAAATAAAATTTTATTAATCGAAGATGAGGAAATGATAGTTGGACTTTATGAGGAAGCTTTTAAAAAAGCAGGTTTTGAAATTCAAAGCCTGAGAACTGGAAATCAGGCAATAGAAGCAATAAGAGAAATCAGAGAAGGAAAAAGAGAAAGGCCGGATTTGATTTTGTTGGATTTAATTTTGCCAGATATCGAAGGCACCGAAGTTTTAAAGGAATTCAAAAAATATCCTGAAACAAAAGATATTTTTGTGTTTGTCTTAACTAATTACCCAAACTCAAGGTTGAAAAAGGAATTAGAAAAGGAAGGGATAGACAAATTCTTAGTCAAGGTTGATTACACCCCTTCTCAACTCATTAAAATCGTTAAGGAAACTTTAAAATAATTATGGCATTTTTGAAATGTCCAAAATGTAAGAGAGTGTGGCAATATCCGATTGAAAAGTGCCCGGAGTGTTTTTTGAAATTGGAAAGGGTGAAAAGTGAAAAAATAAAGGTAATCGGGGGAGGGAAAACGACGATTCCCTCAATTTTTCATCAAAAAGTTCCCTATTTTGTTTGTGTTTTAGAGGATGAAAACAAAAATAGGTGGATTCAAAAATCGGAAAAGGAATTGAAGGTTGGCGAAGAAATTGAAATAGAAAAGGCAAAAAATAAAGAGGCGGTTGCAATTTGGAGAGTAAAGTATGATTTTTTTGATGCAATTGAGAAGTTGGTTGAAATTTTGAATGTGAAATTTGGAAAGAATTCAAAGATTTTAATTTTGCCAACTTTAGTCAAAGATTCTCATTCCTATTTTAGAGACAATACCTCTCCAGAATTTTTGGAGGCAGTAATTCAATTTTTGATGGAAAATGGGGTCGAGCCCCAAAACATTAAAGTTTGCTCTCAAAGTTTTGATGAAGTTGAAATTGAAAAGAAAGCAATAAAATCTGGGCTTTTTGAAGTTTGTCAGAGACAAAAAATAATGCCTTCTGATTTAGCCAAGGGAAATTTTGTTAAAAAAGGAGATTTGGAAATTTCAGAAGAGATTTTCAAAGCAGATTTGATTTTGAATTTGCCAATTTTGAAAATTGGAAAGGCAAGTTCTTGCGAAAATTTATTTTTTCTTTTGAAAAAAGAAAATTATTTAGCTCAAAAGTATCTTTTTTCTGAAGTTGAAATTTTTGAAAAAATAAAAAATCAAATTCCAGAAGTTTTGACAATTGCGGAGGGAAACCGAGTTCAAGATAAAAATGGAATCGTTCATTATTTGAATTTGGCTTTGGCATCTTTCAACTCAAAAGATTTAGATAGAGTTTTTTGCGAGATAACCAAAGAAAAAGAATTGCCAGAGATGTTAAAAGAAGTTAAAATTGAAAATATAGAAATTTTAGGGAGAAAAATTTCAGAAGTTGAATTTTATTTATAAAGATTAAAAAATTAAAATGAGAAATGTTCCTTATGTTTGCACGAGTGAAAAATTGTATCTCGATAAAATTTGCTTTGTTACAAATTCAAACGATCACCACACTGAACCTAACACCTAGAACCTAAATTTAAAGTGGTTCGTTATCACGACGATCGAGAAGTAATGAACCATTAATCTGTTTTATGTAAAACTTTTGTGAAATTTTAGACGTTGACAAAACTCTTCTTCAGATTAAAATTAATACATAAAAGGTTGAAGAATTAAGGTTTTTCTTTTCGGTTCTTTTGTTAAAGAAAATTTTGGGACAGAAAGCGATATCGATGTTCTGATAGTTGCTGAAAATTTGCCAGAAGATTTCGATGAAATAGCAAAAATTAGAACGAAGGTTAAATCAAAAGTTGGAATCTTTTCACCTTTTCAATTTTACTTTGCAAGCCAGAAGAATTTGAAGATTGGTATAAGAAATTTATAAAAAGGGATTTTTGGAAATAAAATAAAATGGAAAAATTTTCAAAAATCCACTTCGTTTATAGAAGATTATCGGAGCAATTAAAGGTCTAAAATTTTAATTATTCGTAATCAATTCGTTATTCGTCGATAATAATGAGAGATAAAGTTGTTTTAGTTACAGGGGCAGCTCAAGGAATTGGGAGGGCAATTGCCTTAAGGTTTGTCAAAGGAGGAGCAAAAATTGTCCTAAACGATATTGAGTCTCAAAAAGAAAATTTAGAAAATACAAAAAAAGAAATTGAAACTTTAGGAGGTGAAGCGAAATATTATTTTGCGGATGTTTCAAAATACGAAGAAGTAGAGAAAATGATGAAAGAGATTGAAAATGATTTTGGAAGGTTAGATGTTTTGGTGAACAACGCCGGAATTATTAAAGACAGGACTTTTGCAAAAATGACTTATGAAGAATGGAAGGCGGTCATTGATGTGAATTTAACTGGAGTTTTTAATTGTACAAAGGCAGCCCTGCGTTTAATCATTGCCAATCAGGGAAACATTATTTCGATTTCTTCGATCGTTGGTGAAAGGGGAAATTTTGGCCAAACCAATTATGCAGCCGCAAAAGCTGGAATCATCGGTTTTACCAAGAGTTTGGCAAAGGAATTGGGAAAGTTTGGAGTGAGAGTGAATGCAGTCGCCCCAGGGTTTATTGAAACAAAAATTGTAGAATCGGTACCAGAAAGTATTAAAATCGCAGTCAAACAACTAACTGCCTTGGGGAGATTTGGAAAACCAGAAGAGGTAGCAAACGTGGTTTATTTTTTATCAACCGAAGAAGCGTCGTTTATTACCGGAGAAATCATTCACATTGACGGAGGGTTAGCAATTTAGTAACCCGTATTAGGCATTTCGTATAACGTAGTGCGTAAAAGAAAAACTTGATGTCTATTTTAAAGAATGCGCAAACGGATACGCATATTGTAAGACAATTTTTGTTATCAAACATTTTATTAAATGCCGCAGATGAGAAAATGGCAAGATATTTTGTTTTGGAGTTGGATGGGTCAAGAAAGGAAAGGAAAATTTCATTTTAGATTAATAGCAAACGCGTTTTTGTTGCTATTTTAGTGAAATTCCAAGAATTATCCCCTATTTGGTTTTTTAATCTTTTTTCAAAATTGATAAAAAAGTTAAAATTAAAAAATGTTGGAAAAAGAAGAAATTAAAAAAATAATTCCCTACAAAGAGCCGTTTTTATTTGTTGATAAAGTAACTGAAATCAAAGAAAATGAAATTTTTGGATTTTATCAAACTTCAAAGGATGATTATTATTTTGAGGGACATTTTGTTGATTTCAAAATTATGCCCGGGGTCTTAATAGTGGAAGCGATGGCACAACTTTCAACAATACTTTTGAGAAAAAAAATCGGTGAAAATCATAAAGATTATCACTTTTTAGCTTACGATGTAAAATCAGTCCAATTTTTAAAGCCAATTTTTCCAGGGGATAGAATTGATATGAAATGTGAAGTTTTAGCAATCTATCCAATTCCAGATTCTGATATGAAAATTGCGAGAATAAAGGCCCAAGCTTTTGTTGAAAACGATTTGAAATGCGAAGCCAGGTTTTCAGTAGTAATCGTTAAAAAAGAGGAATTTGATAAAAAGTACAAAAGGAGATAAAGTAAAAAATGGCGAAAAATCAGGCAAAATTGTTAAAGGAAAGGGCAGAAAAGTTTTATTTTTATGCAGCTCAGGCTTTTAAAAACGAAGATTTTGAAATTGCTGCGTTTAACTTTGAGCAATCTGCCCAACTCTATTTAAAATATACTCTTTCTCTTTTAATCGGCGACTTTCCAAAAACTCATGAATTGAGAAAATTAATGAAAGAATTAATGAAGATTACTAAAAGCAAAGAACTTTCAAAATTGCTCAACAAACAACAAAACGTAATTTCTGATTTAGAAACAGCCTATCTTACCTCTCGTTATTTACCCGCTACTTTTTACAAAAAGCAAGTCGAAAACATGAGAAATTTTGTTGATGAATTAAAAGAAATTCTAAAAAATTTATGGACTTAGTTGATTTACTTTTGGAGGAGAAAAAAGAGAATGAAAAATATTTCAAAGAGCCAGAAAAATACGCAACGATAATAAAGAAAAAGGCAAAGGAAATTTTGAAAAAAGCAAGGGTTTTCCTTTTTGGATCGATCGTTAGGGGAGATTTTCTTTTTAGTTCAGATATCGATGTTTTAGTAGTAAGCGACAATTTTAAAGAAAAAGAGAGGGGGAAAATTATTAGCCAGCTTTTAAACGAAGTAGGTTTTTTTTCTCCTTTTCAAATTCATTTAGTTAAAAGCAAAGATTTTAAAAACTGGTACAAAAAATTCATCAAAAAAGGAGAAATTAGGGAAATAAAGTAAATCTCCATGGATTTTAGTAAAAACAGAGTTTGTCAAATTTTAAAAATAAAATATCCGATAATTCAAGGGGGAATGGCAGGGATTTCAGAATCGAATTTAGTTTCTGCAGTTTCCAACACAGGAGGTTTGGGAGTGATTGGTTCTGGTTTGATGCCAGCTTCTTGGTTAGAAAGGGAAATAAAATTGACTAGAGAGAAAACAAAAAATCCCTTTGGAGTGAATTTGTTTATGCAAAACCCAAAAGTTGAGGAATTGGTGAGAGTTTTAATGAAAGAAAAGCCACCTGTTGTTTTTACTGGTGGGGGAAATCCTTTACCAGTTTTTCCTTATTTGAAAATGGCAGGGATAAAAATAATTCCAGTGGTTCCTTCTCCAAGGTTAGCAAAAAAAATGGAAGAAAACGGAGCGGATGCAGTGGTAGTTTCTGGGTGGGAAGCAGGGGGGCATGTTGGAAAAAATACCTTGTTTTCGCTTTTAATTGAAACTAAAAAAATTGTGAAAATTCCAATAATTGCTGCAGGAGGAATTTATGATGGAAAGAGTGCAAAATCAGCATTTTTGTTGGGGGCAGAAGGAATCCAAATGGGAACTAGGTTTTTGGCATCTAAAGAATGCATTGCCTCGGAGGCTTATAAAAAGAAAATTTTAGAAGCGACGATGGATGATATCGAAGTTATTTTGTGGAATACTGGTCATCCAATAAGGTTGATAAAGAATTTCTGGTCAGAGAAAATTAAAAAAATTGAAGATAAAATTTTTCCAGAGGAAATTAGAGCAGAAAAAATTGCTGGATCCTTGGGAGGACAAAATGTTGATGACATTCCTCTTTTAGCAGGCTTATCAGCTGCTGGAATTTCAGATATTAAGTCGGTGAAGGAAATTATTGAAGAAATTGTAGCCGAACTAATCAATTAGGCGGTTTCAAAAAAGTTGTAAAGTCGTAAGTCGTAAAGTTATGAATAAGGTATTAAGTTGGTTTTGTCATATATTTTTGAAACCGATCGTTAAATTGATTTGGATAAAGGAAGTTAAAGGAATTGAAAACATTCCAAAGAGAAATTTTATTTTAGCATCGAATCATCAAAGCCATTGGGACCAGGTAATTAATGGGTTTTTATGCGTTCCCAGAAAGTTTACCTATCTTGGGCAGGTTGATAAATACTTTGGGTTTGAAGGATTTTTAAGAAATTTTTTGTATTTTCTTGCGGGAGTGATTCCCATTCACCGCTACGACGCTCAATCAAAAAAAAGAGCGTTCAAAGAATGCATCAAAAGGTTAAAAGAGGGAGAGATTTTAATTATGTATCCTGAAGGTACGCGTTCGCTCGACGGAAAAATTCACGAAGGAAAACCTGGAATCGGAAAACTTTATCTTGAAACTGGAATTCCGATTTTGCCTGTAGCGATTAAAGGAAATTTTGAGATAATGCCGGTCGGAAAGGTTTTCCCAAAATTAAAAAAAATTGTAAAAATAAATGTTGGAAAGCCTTTAGAATTCAAAGAAGAATTGGAAATCGCAAAAAATTTAAATTTCCAATCTCCAGAATACAAAGAAATTTGCCAAAGAATAACCCAAAGGGTAATGGAGGAAATAAAAAAACTTTTTGAAAAATTGTGATCAAGAAAATTTTAATCGCAAACAGAGGAGAAGTCGCCCTAAGAATTATCAGAACTTGCAAAGAAATGGGGATCAAAACCGTTGCTCTTTGTCCTGAAAAGGGACAAGAATCAAATTTTATTGAAACTTCTTTAGCAGATGAATTTTATTATTTAGAAAGGGAAGGGGCAAAAGGATATTTGGACATTAAAAGAATTTTGGAAATTGCAAAAAAAGCAAGAGTCGATGCTATCCATCCTGGTTATGGATTTTTGGCAGAAAATTGGCTCTTTGCAAAGCTTTGCGAAAAAAACAAAATAAAATTTATTGGCCCTCATTATTCGATTTTGAAAAAACTAGAGGATAAAGTTGAAACTAAAAAATTGGCAAGAAAAATTGGAATTCCGATTTTACCAATGAGCGAAGAATCGATAAATTCTTTGAGAGATCTTAAAAAGTGGATTTTTAAAATCAGTCCCCCGTTTGTTTTAAAAGCCAGAAAGGGAGGAGGGGGAATTGGAATTAAGTCAATTAACGGAGAAATTTCAATCGGAGAAATTTTTACGATGACTTTAGGAATAAGAAGGCAAATGTCAATGGCATTTTCAGAAACTGAGTTTTTCCTTGAAAAATATTTGCCAAAAGCAAGGCACGTAGAAATTCAGATTTTGGCAGATGGAGAAAAATTTTTGCATTTGGGAGAAAGGGAATGCTCAATTCAAAGGAGGTTCCAAAAGATTTTAGAAGAATCCCCTTCTCCTTTTTTGGATGAAAAAACAAGGGAAAAAATGGTAAATTGCGCAATAAAGTTGGCAAAGGAGTTAAAGTATAACAGTATAGGAACCTTTGAGTTTTTGGTCGATAAAAACAGAAATTTCTATCTAATGGAAGTCAATCCGAGGTTGCAAGTTGAACATCCAGTTACTGAGGCAAGGACAAAAATCGATTTGGTTGAGCAACAAGTCAGGATTTGTCAAGGAGAAAAAATAAAGTTTTCACAAGATGACATCTCTTTTGAAGGGTGGGCAATCGAAGCTAGAATTTGTGCTGAAGACCCTTTACGAAATTTCAAGCCATCTACGGGAAAAATTGAAAAATATTTACCTCCAGGCGGTCAAGGAATCTTTATTCATACCTTTTTGCATGAGGGACAGGAAATTTTACCATACTTTGATTCTCTTTTAATGAAAATAATTGCCTTTGGAAAAGAGAGAAAAGAGGCAATTTCAAGATTAAAAAGGGCAATCGAAGAAACAATCATTGAAGGAGTTAAAACTAACATTCCGTTCTTCAAAGTTTTGTTGGAAGATGAGGATTTTTTGCTCGGAAATTTTGATACCGAATTCATCGAAAGAAAAAGATTATTAGAAAAAATTAAAGAAGTTCCTTGCTCAAAACCAATTTCGATTGAAAAGAAAGAAATTTCAGAAAAAGAAATAGCCGAAATTGTTTTTAAAATTTATCAAGTACTAAAAGGAGAAAAGATAGAAAAAGAGGAAATTTCAAAATGGCAGATTGCAGAAAGATTAAAAATGTTCGAATGACATGAAATTTTTAATAAAAATTGGGGACAAGGAATATCCAATTGAAATTTTAGAAGGAGAAAACGAAATAAAAATAAAAGTCGGGGAAAAGGAATTTTCTTTCAAGAAAGAGGAAAAAGTTTTTTTGGCAAAGACTAAATTTGAAAAGAAGGAATTTAGAGAAAAGAAAATTTTGGCTCCGATCGCAGGAACAATTTCTGAAATTTTTGTAAAAGAGGGAGATTTTGTAAAAGAAGGACAAAAGCTTTTTTTACTTTCTGCAATGAAAATGGAAAATGAGATTTTGTCAGATTTTGAGGGAAAAGTAAAAAAAATTTTTGTGAAAAAAGGAGAAAATATAAAAAAAGACCAAATTCTTTTAATCGGAGAATGAAAATTTTAGAATTTGAAAAATTGGAATCTACTCAAAAAAAGGCAAAGGAAATTGCAAAAAATTCAGAGCCCTGGACTGTTGTATTAGCAAAAGAACAAACCGTGGGTTACGGAAGAAAAAGAAATTTTTGGTATTCTCCAAGAGGTGGCCTTTATTTTTCTGCGATTTTACCAAAAACAAAGATTGAGGACTTGCAAATTTTAACGATTTTAGCAGCCTTTTGCGTAGCAAAAATTTTAAAAGAGGATTTTAAATTGGAACCCTTTATAAAATTGCCAAACGATGTTTATGTTAACGGAAAAAAAATCTGCGGAATTTTAACTGAAAACATAATTTTTGGAAAAGAAGTTAGAAATTCTATTATTGGCATTGGTTTAAACACAAACATCGATCAATTCCCGGAAGATTTGAAAAAAATTGCAACCTCTGTTAAAATTGAATTGAATAAAAAGGTTGAAAATGAGGAGATTTTAAAAAAGATTTTGAATGAAATTAAAGAGAAATTAGAAATCATTAGTTAGTCAAAATGTACAATTGGTCAGTAGATGAAAAAAAATTCAAAAATATTCAAGAAATAGTAGATTTTTTAGAAAATCAACCTGAGGTGATTTGGGTTAAGGTTTTGAAAAGAACAGATAAATTTGGCAATACAGTTATTAAAATAAAATTAGCGCCAAGCACTCACCCCGTAAGGGAATTTTTTATTGGAAAATATATCCAAGAAAGGGCAGGTGAATTAAAAGTTTGTGTAATTAAAGAAATTTTTAAATAAAGTATGGCCTTTGAAAAAGAAATTGAAAAATTGAATGAGAAATTGAAAGAATTGGAGAAGCCAGAATTTGTTGAAAGGCAGCATCAAAAGGGAAAGTTAACTGCCAGAGAAAGGATAAATTTGCTTTTTGATCCAGATACTTTTGTTGAGTTGGATCCTTTTGTAGAAAGTAGATCAGAGTATTTGAGATTGAAATATAAAGAAGAAAAATTTCCTGGGGATGCGGTAATTACAGGATTTGGGAAAATCAGTGGGAGGCAGGTTTTTGTTTTTTCTCAAGATTTTTCAAAAATTGGAGGAACTTTGGGGGAGATGCACGGTGAAAAAATTGTTAAAGTTTATCAATTGGCGAGAAAAAATGGATGCCCGATTATTGGAATTTACGATTCTGGAGGGGCAAGAATTCAAGAGGGGGTTTTTTCTTTACAAGGTTATGCAAAAATTTTTAGAGAACAGGTTTTGGCTTCTGGAGTAATTCCTCAAATTGCAGTAATGGTTGGTCCTTCTGCAGGAGGAGCTTGCTATGCCCCAGGGCTTTCAGATTTCATTTTTATGGTGGAGGGAATTTCCTTTATGTTCATTACAGGTCCCGATGTTATCAAAAAAGTTTTGGGAGAGGAAATTTCTTTTGAAGATTTGGGAGGAGCAAAAGTTCATTTTCAAAAATCAGGATGCGCCCATTTCATTTTTAAAACAGAGGAGGAATGCTTTTTAGGAGTGAAAAAACTTTTATCTTATTTGCCCCAAAACAATTTAGAAAATCCACCAAGGAAAGTTGGGGTTTTTTCTGAATTTTTTGAAAGAGAGGAAAATTTGAGGCTTTTAGAAATTTTGCCCAAGGAAGAGGAAAAGGGATACGAAATGAGGGAAGTTATAAAAGAAATTTTTGATCGGGGAAGCTTTTTTGAAGTTCAGGAAGGTTTTGCCCAAAATGCAATAGTTGGTTTTGCGAGATTGGCAGGATACGTTGTCGGAGTAGTTGCAAACCAACCAAAAATTTTAGCTGGAGTTTTAGACATCGATTCCTCAGATAAAATTTCAAGGTTTGTAAGGTTTTGTGATTGTTTTAACATTCCAATAATAAATTTGGTCGACACTCCAGGGTACTTACCAGGAAAAGAACAAGAATCTGGAGGAATAATTAGGCATGGGGCAAAGGTTTTGTATGCTTTTGCAGAAGCAACAGTTCCAAAAATTTCAGTGATTTTGAGAAAGGCATTCGGCGGAGCTTACATTGCTTTAGCCTCAAGGAATTTAGGTTTTGATTATGTCATTGCCTGGCCGAGTGCTCAAATTTCTGTGATGGGACCTGAACAGGCAGTGAAGATTCTTTACAAAAAAGAGATTGCTCAGGCAAAAAATCCAGAGGAATTTGAAAAAGAAAAAATAGAGGAATTCAAGGAAATCTATCTCGATGTTTTCAATGCGGCAAAAGAAGGACATGTCGATATGGTAATCAATCCGAAAGATACAAGAAAAGTTTTAATTAAATGTTTAGAATCAATTCTTCAAAAAAGAGGGGAGAAAGTTCCGAGGAAACACGGGAACATTCCTCTATAAAAAACTCAAAACTCAAAACTCAAAACTCAAATCTTAAACGGATTGGGATTATTGGAATCGGAGGAAGGACAGGAACAATGTTTGCTTTTGAATTAAAAAATTCTGTTGAGGTTTTTGGGATTGGAAGAAAAGAAGAAATCGAATTAATAAAAAAGAGAAAAATTTTCATTAAAAAGAATGGAAATGAATTCCTATTCGAAGGAGAAGCAATTTGCGATACTGAATTTCTTAGAGCTCTTCCTCTCGATGCCTTATTTTTAGCAGTTAAAAACCCGGTAGGACCTGCGGTTTCTTACTACTATCAAAAAATTAAAGAAGAAAGTTTAACACCGCCAGCAATTTTTCTTTCTCAAAACGGAATTGAGGCAGGAGAGGAAGCAATTTCTGTTTTAAAAAATATTTTTGGAGAAAGGGCAAAAGAAATTCCGATTTTTAGAATTTCGCTTTTTAATCCAGTAGATAGAGAAGAAAAAAATGGAAAAATTTTGATTTCCTATTCTTTGCCAGTTAAAATGGCAATAGCCCAAATTTCAGGTCCAAAAATCGATGTTTCTCAAATTTTTGAGGGAAAAAATTTTAAAGTCTTCTTTGTCGATCAAAAGAATGCAAAGAATATGGAATACTCAAAACTTTTTTTAAACTTAATTGGGATGCCTTCTGCAACTTATGGTCTTTCAATTAAAGAAGGTTTTTCAAAAAAGGAAATTTTTAAAGAGGAAATTTTAGCTTTAAGAGAATACAAAAGAGTGGTTAAAATTTCTGGAGGAAAATTTTTGAATTTTCCAGATTATCCAGTAAAATTCCTTTCATTTTTGATTTCTCTTCCAATTTCTCTTTTGTTCCCATTTAGAAAAATTTTGGCAGAGAAAATTGAAAAAGGAAGGGTTGGGAAAAAGAAAGATTTAGACGAAATAGATTATTACAACGGTGCAGTTTTAAAAATGGTAAAAAAATTAAAGGTTGAGGTTCCGATAAATTCGAAAATTTTGGAGAGAGCAAAAAAATGAAGGAAATTTCGATCTTAATTCTTTCTTATCTTTTGGGTTCCATTCCCTTCGGTTTTATTTTCACAAAGATCTTTGCCAAAAAGAATATTTTAGAAATTGGTTGGAGAAAAACATCAGGGTCGAACGTTTTTAGAAACGTGGGAATTTTACCCGGACTTTTAACTGGAATTTGCGATGTTTTCAAGGGAAGCCTATCAGTTTATTTAGCAAAAAAACTTGGTTTTTCCCTCGAAATTCAATCCCTTTGTGGCCTTTTTGCAGTTTTGGGTCACAATTGGTCTTGCTTTTTAAAGTTTGCCGGAGGGAGAGGGGTTGGAACTTTTCTTGGTTCCCTTTTGATCCTCTCACCTAAAATCATTCTCTATTCTTTAGGACCAACCCTGTTCGTTGTTTTAACTGTCGACAGTTCAATCGCCACCATTTTGTTTTTAATTTTTTCAATCATTCTATCTTTTAATACTCAGGTTTTAATTTTTACCCTTCCAACTTTCTTCTTCATTCTTTTAAAGAGACTGAGTCCCGTCGTTGAACTCTCGTTTAAGAATAAACAATTAATCCTTTCAAGATTGGTTTTTGACGATGAAAAATTCCATCAAATGAGAGTCAGAAAAATAATTCAAAGATTGACCAAAAAATAAATTTTTGGCAAAATAAAACTACCGATAAAAAACTTCAAGGGTCTTTAAAAATAGGTTAAAATAAAGGTAGTTTTCCACAGTCAATCAGGATTTTCCAGAAATTCTTGAATTGAAAGGAGCGGCCGCTCTGGCCGCAGCCAGAAATGAGACCTTTCTCAAATACCGATTCGTGAAAAAAATCACAGAGTGTCAGTTGGAGACCCGAGGCCTCACAATTATGAAAAGCGTCCTAAGAGACGATATTATTTTGGTGAGCCCCTCGGCTTCCAACCTCTGGAGGAATTATTTGAAAAGGACGATTGTCCTTTAGTATCCTCCAGACCACAGCTAAGATCTTTCTGGCTGTGGCCACGGCAGCCCTTGCAGACTCTTTTCTTTGCCTGATTTTCAGGTAATACCAGCCAAATCCAGGGATTTTCTTACAAAGGAGTTGTCTCTGAGCTACTTCAATCATTGTCCATCTTAACCACTTTGAACCTTGTTTGGTAATCCTGCCATGAAATGTTTTCTCTCCAGAACTATAGGTTGAGGGGACCAATCCAGCATAAGCTTGTAACTTCTCTTGAATAACTGGAAATCAAATCAGCATAGAAATACCACTGGCTGACAGGTTCCAGGACCAATTTCAGAGAATCTCTTTCTTTGAACTTCCTCAAATATCCCTTAATTGCTGAAGGTCTGGTAAATATTCTCGCTCGATCGATGACATTCCCTTTTTCATCCTTCACGCAAAAAGTCGAACTATTTTTGTGTAAATCCATTCCAACGTATAACATAGACCATAAAATAAATTGAATTTTCGACCTTTCTTCCATTTTACCCCTTGAAGTTTTTTATAGCATTATGGAATTAAGAGAAATAAAAGCAGCAATTTCGCAAATTTCAGAAGAAAGGGGAATTCCCTTTGAAAAGGTTTTGGAGACCTTCGAACAGGCCCTGGCTTCAGCCTACAAAAAAGAATACGGAAAAAAAGGACAACAAATCGGAGCAAAGATCGATTTAGAAACCGGTGAAGTTAAATTTTGGCAGACAAAAACAGTCATTGACGAAAAAGAGGTAAAAGAAGGAAAGATTAAGTTTAATCCAGAGAGGCAAATTTTATTGGAAGAGGCAAGGAAGATTAAACCTAACGTAAAAGAAGGAGAAGAATTGACCATCCCCTTAGAAGTGAAAAAAAATTACGGAAGAATTGCCGCCCAAACTGCAAAACAAGTAATTTTGCAAAAGTTGAAAGAGGTAGAGCGAGAGTTGGTTTTTCAAGAATATAAATCAAAAGAAGGACAAATTATTTCTGGAATTGTTCAAAGAGTAGAGCCAAAATTGGTTTATCTGAACATCGGTAAAACAACTGGAATTTTGCCAAAAGAAGAACAAGTCCAAGGAGAATTTTATAGGCCAGGTCAAAGGTTAAAGGTTTATATTTTAAAGGTTGAACAAACCCCAAAAGGAGCATCAGTAATTTTATCAAGGTCACATCCAAAATTAGTTTCAAGGCTTTTTGAGTTGGAGGTCCCAGAAATTCAGGCAGGTCATCTTGAAATTAAATCAATCGCCAGAGAGGCAGGTTCGAGAACAAAAATTGCGGTGGCTTCAAAGGTAAAAGAGATAGATCCGATAGGAGCGATGGTTGGGCATCGAGGAACAAGAGTTGGAGCGGTGATTAATGAATTAGGAGGGGAAAAGATTGACATTGTTTTATATTCAGAAAAACCAGAAGAATACATTGCCAATTCTTTTTCTCCCGCTAAAGTTTTAGAAGTAAAAATATTACCAAAAAATAAAGCCTTAGTAATTGTTCCTGACGATCAATTGTCGTTGGCAATTGGGAAAGATGGTCAAAACGTAAGGTTGGTAGCAAAACTAACTAATTGGAAAATCGATGTTAAATCAAAAAGTGAAGTTGAAAAAGAGGAAAAAATTTCTTAAAATAAAACCATGGCAAACTTAATCCCAATGGTAATTGAAAAAACCCCCTACGGGGAAAGGGCCTACGATATTTATTCAAGGTTGTTAAAAGAAAGGATAATTTTTTTGGGAGGTCCAATCACTGACCAGGTGGCAAATTCAATCATTGCTCAGCTTTTGTTTTTGGCATCAAAAGATTCTGAAAAAGAAATTCAATTTTACATTAACTCTCCGGGTGGAATAGTCACCGCCGGTTTAGCAATTTATGACACAATGCAATACATCAAATGCCCGGTTTCAACTGTTTGCGTTGGAATGGCAGCTTCAATGGCAGCAACCCTTTTGGCTGCGGGGACAAAGGGAAAAAGGTATGCATTGCCAAATTCAGAGATTATGCTCCACCAAGTAATGGGTGGAGTGACCGGAGAGGCAGTCGAAATCGAAATTACTGCAAAGCAGATAATGAAAATAAAAGACAAAATTAACAGAATTTTGGCAACGCATACCGGCCAACCCTTAGAAAGAATTGAAAAAGACACTGACAGAGATTTTTATTTGAGCGCCAACGAGGCAAAAGAATATGGAATAATAGATGAAGTCATCCAACCCAAAAAATAATATGTTCAAAAATTATCCAAAAATCCATGACCGAAATTTATTATCTAATTTTGTCAATTTTTTCTTTTGGTTTAGGAGCGGTTTTAGGCTACTTCGCTAAGCAAACGATTGTAAAAAGAGAAGAAAAAACTCTTGAGGAAAAACTCCAAAAAGCAAAAGAGGAGGCTGATTTGATTTTGAAAGAGGCAGAGAAAAAGAGAAAGAAAAAAGAAAGGGAAATTTTGGAAAGGGAAGAAAATTTAGAGAAAAAGGAAGCCTTTTTAAAGAGAAAAATCTCTGAAGTTGAGAGGAAAGAAAGCGAATTAAGAGAAGAAACGGAGAGAATCAGAAAAGAAAAGGAAGAGATTGAGGGATTGAAAAATCAAATCAAGGAGAGGCTGGAAAAAATTTCGGGGATAAAAAAAGAAGAAGCCAAAGAAGAAATTTTAAAAGAGATAGAAGAAGAGGCAAAAAAAGAAGGGATGGAAAGGATTAAAAAATTGGAAAGAGAAGGAGAAGAGAAATTCCAAAAAAGGGCAAGGGAAATTTTAGCCAGCACCATTCAAAGATTGACTCTTCCGGTGGTTCAAGAAATGACTACTTCTACCGTTTTGCTTCCCAGCGAAGAAATAAAAGGAAAAATTATCGGGAAAGAAGGAAGGAATATCAGGACTTTGGAGAATTTAACCGGCGTTGAAATAATCATTGACGAAACCCCAGAGACAGTTACCATTTCTTGTTTCGACCCAATCAGAAGGCAAATTGCAAAATTGGCGTTAGAAAAGTTGATAAAGGATGGAAGGATACAACCTGCAAAGATTGAAGAAAAAGTCGAGGAGGCAAGAAAAGAAATTAACGAAGAAATAAAGGAAGCAGGAGAAACGGCGGCAACGGAATTGGGATTGGTTGGAATCGACCCCAAACTTTTACAAATTTTGGGAAGGTTGAAATTTAGAAGTTCTTATGGCCAGAATGTTTTGCTCCATTCAATAGAGGTTGCTCTTTTGGCCTCTGCCTTGGCAGAAGAAATTGGAGCCAATTCTTTAGTTTGCAAAAAAGCAGGGCTTTTTCACGACATTGGAAAGGCGATAGATTTGCAAGTTGAAGGTTCACATGTCGACATCGGGATTAAAATTTTAGAAAAATTTGGGATTGAAAAGGAAGTAATCAACGCGATGAAATCCCATCACGAAGAATATCCATACGAATCAGTTGAGGCAGTTTTAGTTCAAGTTGCAGACCAAATTTCAGGCGCAAGGCCAGGAGCAAGAAAGGATACTTTGGAAAATTATTTAAGGAGGATTTCTGAATTAGAAAAAATTGCTCTTTCTTTTAATGGAGTTGAAAAGGCCTGGGCACTGCAGGCAGGAAGAGAAATTAGAGTTTTTGTCAAACCTGAAGAAATCGACGATTTTGGAGCGAGAAAATTAGCAAGGGAGATTGCAAAAAGAATTCAAGAGGAATTAAATTACCCTGGAGAAATCAAGGTAACTGTAGTTCGCGAAATGAAAGTAATTGACTACGCAAGATAATCTCCTACACATTTTTGCCATGGCAAAATAATGTAGAAACTGAAATTATAGATTTCCGTTACATTTTACGACGGTCGTTATATTTTTCCAACATTTTCCTCCTGTTAATTTGAATAGTTGCACATTTGCGCAAATGTGCAAATGTCAGAGGGAAGTTTTTATTGGCGGGTCAAAAACGCGTATTTGACCCGCATTTTTTATTTTTGGCGGTCGGACACCTTTTCTAAAGGGGTCCGAGCACGGAGCGAAGCGAGCCGAAGGCGAGCGCTTGAACGAGCGAAGCGAGTGAGAGGGAGGGGAGTGCAGGGGTGAGGGTGCTGAGCGGGTGAGGGGAGTCGAACCCCCTTCTCTACCTTGGCAAGGTAGCGTAATAGCCGTTATACTACACCCGCAAATTTGTGCCGGGGTGCGGAATCGAACCGCATCTTGATCTTTTTCAGAGATCCGTGCGCACCAGCTACACTACCCCGGCCTATTTAGTAAATGAGTTGATGAGTTTATGAGTAAATGAGAAATTTACTTAACTCATCTACCTTATTATCTCATCAACTCATCTACTCATCAACTAATCTACTAGTTTGGCGGTGGGTGCAGGATTCGAACCTGCGAGGGAGAATTTACTCCCGAGGCTTAGCAAGCCCCTGCTTTGGACCACTCAGCCAACCCACCTTTTTAACCAGACAACCAGAAAACCAGACAACTAAACAACTACTATTTTACCACAAATTTTCAAAAGATCAATTATTTTTTCTCTTCTAATTTTACTTTGAGAGAAATTTCTTCCCCCTTTCCTTCCATCCATCCTCTTAAAATTTTAAACTCAATTTCATCCCCAACTTTGTGCTTTGATAAAAGATCGGCCAAAGTATTATCTTCGGTGATTCTTTCGCCATCAGCTTCCAATATAATGTCATCTTCCTTTATTCCCGCTTTATCAGCTGGTGAGTTTTTAATCACCGCCCTTTCCCCAAACGATTCTCTGGTAACCAAAGCTCCATAATCTACCGGAAGTTTGTAAAGCTTTGCCAAGTTTTCATTCAAAATCACATATCTTACTCCCAAAAATGGCCTCCTGATTTTTCCAAATTTCATTACTTCTTCCAAAACTGGCTTTGCATAGTTTATCGGAATTGCAAAACCAATGTTTTCTGCTCCAACTACCATTGCAGTGTTAATTCCAATCACTTTTCCTTCCATATTCACCAAAGGTCCTCCTGAATTTCCAGGGTTGATTGCTGCATCAGTTTGGATTAAACCCCTCAAACTCGTTGCCTTAAAAGGAATTCCTCCATAAGCAGTAATTTTTCTTGAAAGCCCAGAGACAATTCCTGCAGAAATTGTATCTTCAAATTCCCCTAAAGGATTTCCGATTGCCAAAACTTGTTCTCCCAATTCGACTTTGTTTGAATCTCCAAGTTCGAGATAAGGCAAATTTTTCCCATCGATTTTCAAAACCGCAATGTCAACTAAGGGATCCCTTGCTAAAACTTTTGCTTTAAATTTATTCTTTGGATCCAAAATCACTGTATAATCAGCGCTTGGATCCGAAACTACATGATTGCAGGTTAAAACATAACCATCCGGAGAAATTATAAAACCAGACCCTCCCCCAATTTTTGTTTTTTCCTTTTCTTTTTTTAACTTTGGGAAAATGAATTCTTCTCCCCAAAAAGGAAACAAATAAAAACCTTCGATTTTTGGAAGGTCCTTTGTGATTACAATAGTAATTACTCCAGGGCAAACTTTTTTTGCAATTTCAACGAAAGGTCCTTTGTAGGTCATGATTTCATTTTATCATTAAATTCTCTTGTCAACAAGGAAAAAATTTATTAAAATTTTCAAGTAGTTGCCCCTGTAGCTCAAGAGGATTAGAGCGAGACGGTCCTAACGTCTAGGCTGAGGGTTCGAGTCCCTCCAGGGGCACAAGAGCTAATGGAGAATTTATTGATTGAAAAATTTGATCCATCGAACTTGAATGAGATTTTGGAAATTGAAAGGAATGCATTTGAAAAGAAAGAAGCCTTTCCAAAAGAATATTTTTTGGAACTTTCAAAGAAGTGGCCAGAAGGTTTTTGGGTAGCAAAGATAGATAAAGAAGTGGTTGGTTATGCAATGGGTGAAAAGAATAAAAATTCAGGGTTGATTATTTCAATAGCGGTAAAAAAAGAATGGAGGGGAAAAGGGGTGGGAAGAAAGTTGATTGAAAAATTGTTGGAAATTTTTCAAAGAGAAGGAGTGAAAGTAGTTTTTTTACACGTAAGAGAAGGGAACAAAGAAGCAATCAATTTTTATCAGACCTTCGAATTCAAAATCAGAGAGTTGGTCGAGAATTATTATTCAAACGGCGAAAGTGCCTATTTGATGGAAAAAAGGTTGGGAGAATAATTTTTGAAGTGTTTGGCGGGGTACCAGAGTGGACTAATGGGGTGGTCTCGAAAACCACTTACCCGAAAGGGTAGCAGAGGTTCGAATCCTCTCCCCGCCGTAAAAAGACGAATGGTTTTTTCTATGAACAATTGTTATTTTCTTGAAAACGAAAAGGGAGTCTGGGAAGATTTTTCTCTAAACTATCTTGAAATTTCGAGGGCTTCTGATTTGAGAAATAAAAGAGATAGAATTATTTATCGAATTTTTGAAATTTTACCCGGTTTTTTATCCTGGTCGACATTGCTTTTGGCATTTTTTTTGAGTTACTTTGCTCCGATTATCGTCGGTGTTTTCATCATCCTTTTTGACCTTTATTGGTTATTTAGAGTAATTTATCTCTCATTCCATCAAATTTCTGCTTTTTTAAAAATGCGAAAGAATCTCAAAATCGATTGGCTATCTTTAGCAAAAAAGATGGATGGCTTTGAAGAAATTTTCCATTTAATCTGCCTTCCTTTTTACAAAGAAGGTTCTGAAATCGTCGAGGGTTCTTTAAACTCAATTTTGAACTCAAACTATCCCAAAGAGAAAATAATGATTATTTTAGCAGTCGAAGAAAGAGGGGGAGACAAAGCCAAAAGAGTAGCAGAAGAAATGGTGGAGAAATTTTCAAAAAAATTTTATAAATTTTTTGTTTCAGTCCATCCTAAAAACTTGCCGGGGGAAGTGGAGGGAAAAGGAGCGAACGTTAATTTTGCAATAGAAAAGGTAAAAGAGGAAATTAAGGAAATCGATCCTGAAAATATTATTTTTTCAGTTTTCGATGTTGACACTAAACCCTATCCCAACTATTTTGCGTTAGTGACTTATCAATATTTGAAGTTAAAAAAAGAAAAAAATGTCTGTTTTCAGCCAATCCCTGTTTACAACAATAACGTTTGGCAGGCCCCTTCTTTTTCAAGAGTTGTTGCCACCTCCAACACTTTTTGGCAAATGATGCAACAAGAAAGGCCTGAACAATTGGTTTCTTATTCTTCCCATTCAATTCCTTTTAAGACACTTTTGGAAGTAAGTTATCCAAAAAATGTCGTTTCAGACGACTCAAGGATTTTTTGGAAACTCTACCTTTTCAAAAACGGAAATTTTAAAGCAATTCCTCTTTTTTATCCAGTTTCGATGGATGCAGTTTTAGGAAAAAATCTTTGGAGCACAATCGTCAATCAGTATAAACAACAAAGAAGGTGGGCTTGGGGAGCAGAAAATATCCCTTATTTATTTTTTGGCTTCTTAAAAAATAAAAAAATTTCAATTTCTGAAAAAATAAAGCATTCCTTCGTCATTTTGGAGGGATTTTGGTCTTGGGCAGTAACCGCTCTTTTAATTTTTCTTTTGGGTTGGTTGCCAGTAATTATTGGAAGTGGAAAACTTAAAATTGAAGAAAAACCAGAGAGCGTACTTTTTGGCTACAGCCTTCCTAAAACTACTCGAAATCTAATGACAATTTCAATGTCTGGAATGATAATCTGTGCAATTTTGAGCCTTTTGATTTTACCCCCTCCTCCAAAAAATTACGGTTTTTTAAAGAAAATTTCAATAATTTTACAATGGTTTTTTCTTCCGATTACCCTGATTGCCTTTGGCTCAATCCCGGCCTTGGATGCTCAAACGAGGTTAATTTTAGGAAAACATTTAAAGTTTTGGGTCACCGAGAAGGTGAGAAAAAATGAATGAAGTTTTAAATTACCCACTTTACTTTTTATTCGCTATTTTACCATCTTTTTTGTGGCTCAATTTTTACTTAAGAGAGGATCAAAGGCCAGAACCAAAGTTGATGGTTTTGAAGGTTTTTTTGTTTGGAATGGCAATTGCCTTTTTGGCTCTTTCGATTGAGATTGTTTTAATCTCTGGAATTGAAAGTATAAAACTTTCGGAAAAGATTGTTAGTTTAATTAAGATATTTTTTGTCACAGCCCTGGTAGAAGAGTTTTTAAAATTTTTAGTCGTTAGAGAAGCAGTTTTTGAAAGTAAAGAATTGGACGAACCGGTCGATTGTATGATTTATATGATAATTGCGGGATTGGGGTTTGCCGCCACTGAAAATATGCTTTTGCTTTTTCCCTTAAAGAGTGAAATTTTTGGAAAACTTTTTCAAATTTCTTTTTTAAGGTTTGTGAGTGCCACTTTTTTACACGCGCTTTCGTCGGCAGTGGTTGGGTTTTTTATCGGACTTTCCTTTTTTAGAAAGGAAAAAAGATTAAAACTGATTTTGCTTGGTCTTTTGATTGCTATTTGCTTGCACGGTTTTTATAATTTTTTTATAATTGAATTTGGAGAAAGATTTGGGTTATCTCTATCAGCAATTTTAATTTTAATTTCGGCATATTTTGTAGCAACTTTTTTTAAAAGGTTGAAGGGTTAAACTTGTAAACTTTAATGGCAAATTTTTTTGAAAAACTAAAGAAAGGAATGGGAATTGAAATTTCGGTGGAAGAGGAGGGAGCAAAAGAAAAATCAACAGAAAAAACAGAAAAGGAAGAAAAAAAGGTGAGAAAAAAAGAAACTGAAGAGAAAAAGCAGGAAGAGGTTTTGGAAACAACCGAAGAAAAATGGCCAGAATCAGAAGGGGAATTGGCAGTCGATATGTACCAAACTGATGAAGAATTGGTTATTCAATCTCCGATTGCTGGAGTAAAAAGCGAGGATATAAATTTATATTTGGAAGGGGATGTGTTTTTTATCGAAGGCGAAAGAAAAAAACCGATTGAAGAAAAAGGAGATTATTTTTTGCAAGAATGCTACTGGGGAAAGTTTTCAAGGAAAATAGTTTTGCCTGTTGAAATAAATCCTGAAAAGATTTCGGCAACTTTCAAAGATGGGATTTTAACGATCAGAATTCAAAAAATTTCAAGGGAGAGAAAGAGAAAAATTTTAATTAAAAGTTAAAAGCGGGGCAAAATTTATATTTAAAGCCCCTTTTTTTATTTTTGAGCGTTGTGTCCCCAGCAGGACTCGAGCCTGCAACCCAAAAAGGGACCCCGCCCTTTTTAATTTGTGAGCAGGGTGGGATTCGAACCCACACGGGAAAATCCCCACAGGTCCTAAGCCTGTTGCGTCTCCCAATTCCGCCACCTGCTCATAAAAGGGCGGGGTGCGTATACCAATTTCGCCACTTTGTCAAAAACGACCTCAAACCAAAAACTAAACACTTTTCCAACGCTAATTTAAATCTTGAATTACTTTATGAACGAAAAACAAAGTAGGGTTTTAAGAGCAAAGTAATGCTTTAGCAATGTTTACTAATGTCGATGCAATAACAATGATAATTACTCCAATTAACGAATACAAAAGTCGTTGTCTTGCTTTTTCTACTTTTTCAGTGTCGCCTTCAGCCCTTATAAGGTCGAAACCTCCCAAAATAATGTAAATTGCTGCAATTGCTATTCCCAGTGCTATCAAAACATTCTTGATTTTGGTCACTAACTCATCTAAGTCTGTCGGTAATTTTCCTTCTTCGCAACTAATTGCTAAAGCGCTTGAAGCCTCAAGCAAAAACAAAAGGGCACCGCTTACAATTTTCAAAAATTTTTTCTTCATTTTTCTTCGTTTTTTTCTTCGACCTTTAAATTAAGGCTAAACTTTTTTTATTTTAATAGGTTCCGATGATTTTGTAAATAGGTATTAGAACTGAAAACATTAACCCTCCGACAAAAATTCCTAACACCACTATTAAAAATGGTTCCAGAAAGCTCAACAAATTTTCGATTGACTTTTCCGCCTCTTTCTGGTAAAATTTAGCAATTTCCAAAAGAGAATTGGATAAAGTTCCGGTTTTTTCACCGACTGAAATCAACTGACTAAAGAGGGGTGGGAAAAGGTCGGGGTATAAAGAAGAAAGCGCAGAAATTTTTTCTCCTTTTTTTACCCCTTCTTTTATTTTTGAAACTGCGTTTCTGTAAACCTCATTTCCGACTATTCCTTCAACGATCTCTAATGCTTCGTTAATTGTCAATCCGGCTGAGGTGAGAGTGGATAAATTTTCGGCAAACCTCGAAAGAGCGTAGTTCCTTGAAATTTCTCCAAAAAAGGGGAGTTTTAAAAAAATTTTATCGAAGACCTTTTTCCCCTCTTTGGTCCTTGAATAATAAAAAATTAGGACAAGGGGCGTTCCCACGATTAAAGCAAAAATCAAAAATTTTTCCCTCAAAACTCTTGAAAAAGAAAGGATCGCTTTAGTAATGAATGGAATTTCGGCCGCTCGTTCTGTTAAAATTTTTTCAAATGATGGCAAAATTGAAAAAACCATTATTCCAGCAATTACCAAGAAGACAATTAAAACAAAGGTAGGATAAATTAACGCACCCCTTACTTTTCCCCTGAGGTTGTACTCTCTTTCTAAATGGTTTGCTAAATAAGAAAGGGATTGAGAAAGTTTTCCTGATACTTCACCGGCTTTTACTACCGCCAGATAAAATTGAGAAAAAACCTTGGGGTATTTGGAAAGGGCTTTTGAAAGAAAATTTCCCGCTTCTACTTCCTCTGCTACATCTCCGATCATCTCCTTAAAATCTTGATTTCTTGTTTGGCCCGCCAAGGCTTTTAAAGATTCGACTATTGGAACCTTCGAATTTAACAAGATGGAAAGTTGACGAGAGAAAATAAAAAGATCTTTGAGCGAAACTCTTTGAAAAATTTTCACTTCTCGGGCGTAAACTGGCGGTTTTTCTTCTTCCAAATAGGTAATGTAATAGCCAAGTTTTTGGAGCAAAGAAAAAGCAACTTCTTTTGAAGAAGCCTCTATTGTTCCTGATCTTATTTCACCCTCCTCAGTTCTTACTTGATATACGAATTTCATGAAATTAACATTCTCAATTCAACTGGGTTCAAAGAATAATTCAGGGCGTTTTCAAAAGAAATCTCCCCTCTTTTTACTAAATCAGCCAAAGATCTGTTCAAAGTGATCATTCCAATTTCTGCTGAGGTTTCGATGATTGAAGGAATTTCGTGGATTTTATTTTCTCTTATTAAATTAGAAATTGCTGGAGTAGCGATCATTATTTCGCAAGCAGGAATCAATCCCCCGCGGGTTCTTGGAATTAACCTTTGAGAAATAATTCCCAAGAGAGAACCAGAGAGCTGAGCCCTCACTTGATTTTGTTGTTCTGAGGGGAAAGAGTCTACGATTCTATGAATTGTTTGGGCTGCCGAATTTGTGTGCAAGGTGGCAAAAACTAAGTGGCCTGTTTCTGCGGCGGTAATTGCAATGGCCATCGTTTCTGGATCTCTCATTTCCCCAACCATAATCACATCTGGATCCTCTCTTAAAGCAGCCTTGAGAGCTCTGGCAAAACTTAAGGCATCCTCTCCCACTTCTCTTTGGTCTATTATCGACCTCTCGTCTTTGAAGACGTACTCAATCGGGTCTTCGATGGTAATGATGTGTTCTGTCCTAGTGTGGTTTATTTCATCGATCAAAGCAGCCAAAGTAGTAGATTTTCCGTGGGAAGCAGGACCGCAAACTAAGACAAAACCTTGCTGGGCCTTTGCAAATTGATGGAGGACTGGTGGTAAATTTAATTCTTCGATCGTTCTGATTTTTGAAGGAATTAACCTCAATGCAATCGAAACCTTCCCCATCTGAAAAAAAACATTAACTCTAAACCGTGCCCTACCACCAAAATCGAAAGAAAAATCGAGGTCCCTTTCCTTTAAAAACCTTTCTTTTTGAGATTCTTTCATCATCAAAAATGCTAAATTTTTTGAATCTTCTGGAGTAATTATTTTTTCTTTGACTAAGGGGAAAAGCCCTCCAAAAATTCTCAAAATTGGAGGTTGGCCCGGAGAGATATGAAGGTCGGAAGCCTGCTCCTTTATTGTTATTTCCAAAACCCTGTTTAAAAATTTTCGATAATCCTCCACGTTAGATTGTTTCCCTTAACACTTCTTCGATTGTTGTTTCGCCTTTTAGAACCTTTAAAATTCCATCTTGCCTCATCGTTATCATTCCTTGTTTTTTCGCTTCTTCTGAAATTTTTGACTCTGAGGGTTCTTTTAAAATTATTCCCTCCAAACTTTTTGTCATTTCCAACACTTCAAAAATTCCAATCCTTCCTGAAAAACCAGTTTTATGACATTCATCGCAACCTACTGCTTCATAAATTTTAAAATTTTGGGGGATTTTCAACTCTTTCTTTATTTCTTCTGGCAATTTTTCGACTTCTTCTAAAATTAGATCTTTAATTTCTTTAGTGGGTTTAACTTCCTCTTTACATTTATCACAAAGCCTTCTGACCAGCCTTTGAGCCAAAGCTACTGACAATGCGTAAGGAATTAAAAACGGAGAAATACCTAAATCGATTAACCTCGGAATCACTCCTACTGCGTTGTTGGTATGAAGGGTAGATAAAACTAAATGACCGGTTAAAGCAGCATGAACTGCTAATTCGGCAGTTTCTCTGTCTCTGATTTCTCCGACCATAATGATGTCTGGGTCTTGCCTGAGTATTTCTCTTAAACCGTTGGCGAAGGTGTATCCAATCTCTGGCTTAATTTGCGATTGGTTTACCCCCTCTATTGTATATTCTACCGGATCTTCTAAAGTAACGATATTCACCCCCTCTTGGTTTAATTTTTGCAAAATCGCATACAAAGTAGTAGTTTTTCCCGAGCCTGTTGGTCCTGTTGCCAAAATCATTCCAAAGGGTTTTTGAGTTGCTTTTTGCAAAACCTCGTAATTCCTTCCAGAGAGCCCAAGTTCTTCCATTTTTTTTAATCCAACTTTTGGATCCAAAATCCTGATGGCAACTTTTTCACCTATTATAGTAGGAAAGGTAGAAACCCTAAAATCAATTTTTCTTCCTCCAAATTCTATCGAAAACCTTCCATCTTGGGGAATTCTTGTCTCATCGATCCTTAAATCAGAAAGAATTTTTATCCTCGAAACTATTGCAGGATGAACTTTAATCGGCAAAAAGATACTAGAATAAAGTTTTCCTAAAAATCTGTAACGAACTCTCATTTTGTCTTTGGTGGGTTCAATGTGAATATCTGAACTTTGTCCTTCAATTCCGTATCTCAAAATCGATGCCACCGCCTTGGTAATCGGCGCTTCTTCGGCTATCTTCTCAAATCCTGCGACCGTTGGGCTTTCGTATTTTTCTACCTTGAGTTCTTTTTCCAATTCTTCGATGGCTTTTTCGATTTCTTCTCTTTTGACTTTGTATTCTTCGAGCGTTTTTTGGAAATTGCTGAGTGTTATTAAAGAAATTTTTATTTCTAAGTTTTTCTTTCTGGCTAAAAACTTTATTGCCTCGATGGCGTCTAAATCTTCAGGATAAACCATCCCCACTTCCAACATTTTCCCTCGTTTGAAAATGGGAATAATTTTGTAAAAACTGGCGGTTTCCTCTGGAATTTCTTTCAAAATCTCTGGTGGAATTTCTTTTGGATCAATTTTTTTAAGCGGAATTCTTAAAACTTCAGATTTTAGTGAAAAAAGTTCCTCCTCGCTCAAGATCTTTTTTTCCAAAATCACCTCCTCTTCTTTTTTACCCAGAGTTTCAACTTCTTTTTTTAAAACTTTTTCTTGCTCTTTTGTTAAAATTCCTCTTTTTTCCAACTCTTCGATTATCATTTTAATTGAGAGAAGGGATTTTCCCTTCCAATCTCTTCAGGCTTTGGGGGTTCGATTTTTTCGATGGGCTGAAGTTCTTTCAAAATCGGATTTTCAAAAACTGAAAAATCAATTTCAACTTTCTTTTCTGGAAGAGAAATTTCTGGAAGATGAGCTGGGATGGTCTTTTCCTTCTTAAAGTAACCAAAATAAAGAATTGTAAAGGTAATTATCAAAACCAGAAAAAAAACTATTATTAAATTTCTTTGCCTTTTTGTTCTTTGATAAATTGATTCCATTTTAGTAACTGAAAAAAGAAATAGTGAGAGAGAAGGATAATGACTCCTCCCCGCTGGTGAGAGAAATTTTATCAACCTTTATCAACCTGGCAGATTTTTCTATGGTTGAAATAAAATCTTTGAAGGAAGAATAATCCCCCTTAAGGTTTAAGGTGGTCGTCCATTTTTTCAACTTCTCTTTATCTTTAGTACTTGCCGAACCGATATTTTCTAACAAAATCCCAGATTGGGATGCGGACTTTTGAAGGAAATTAAAAAGAACGGGGATCGAAGGATCTTCGGGCAAGGCAGAATCGACTTTTGAGATTTCTTCTTGACGATTTTCTAACTCTTCAGCCATTTTTGATATTTCTTGAAAATATCTATCTGAAGTTTCTAACTCCTTTCTTTTTTGTAAAAGTTGGGAATTTAAGATGGAAAGCGAAGTTTGCTTTGGAGAAATGAAAAGAAAAAATAGCAAAACAGAAATTAAGATAAAGAAAATCGAATAGAAATTTTCTTTTTTCATTTTAAAATACTTTTGTCAAAATTAATTTCAATTTTAAAATTGACCTTTCCTTCTTTCCCTAAACTCACTTCTTTGAGTTGAACCTTTAACGACGGATCCCCTTTGAGAATTTCAAGTTGTTGGGCCAGGGCAGGAAAACTCTGAGATTCTCCTGAAAGAGAAATGGTTGAATTTTCAAAATCTAAATCCATTTTTGAAAAGTAAGTTTGTTTGTGCGTTTTTTGTTCCAGATAAGGGAAGATCTTTGAATAAAAAACATAATCTTTGATTAAATCCGAAAAATGAGAAATTTTTTCTTGGTAGTAAGAAACTTTTCTCTCTTTTTGGTTAATTTCAGGAGTTTTAAGGGCTAAAATTTTTTCTTCAATTTGGGAAATTTCTCTTTTCTTCGATTTTTCTTGGGACCAAAAATAAAAAAAGACAAGAAGGGTAAAGGCAAAAATTAAAATCGAAAGATAAAGAAAAATTATTTCTAAAGATGGAATTTTTCTTTTTGGTTTTGGGATTATTTCCATAATTATTCAAAACCCCTTAATGCCAACCCAACTGCCACTGAAAACGATGGCCCTATTTCCTTTAACGTCGATTCTAAAATTGCTGGAAAATAAATCTTTTTAAAGGGGTTGGCAATTTCTATTTCCTTTTTAAAATAATTCTGAAAATATTGCAATATACCAGGTAGGTTTGCAGTCCCCCCTGCCAAAATTATTTTTTCTATTTCTCTCCCCTCAGCGCTTTTAAATCTTAAAAAGGTTTGTTCAATTTCGTGTAAAAGAGAATTAATCAAAGGAACCAAAATTTCTCTTATTTCTTTTCCTTCAGGAGCGTCAGTTGACAATAATCCGTACTTTATCTTCATTTCCTCGGCTAAATCTGGAGTTACTCCGATACTTTTTGAAATGGTTTGGATGAACTCATCTTCCGAAAGGTCAAAACTCCTCGAAATTTTTAAAACTTTCCCTTCGATTATACTGCAGGAAGTAGTTCTTGCACCAATATCGATTATGGAAATGATTTTGTTTTTTTCAGAAAGGGATCTAACAAGAGAAAAGGTCTCTGCCTCCAAGGAGACCGATTCTATCCCCAAGGAATTTCCAATTAAATTGTATTGATTGATCACTTCCTTGGGTACTGAAACCAATAAAATTTTAAACTTTTCTCTTCCCATAAATGGTTTCCTACCGATCAATTGCCAATCCCAAACAACTTCCGAAATCGGTATTGGAATGTGCTTTCTTGCCTCTGCCTCAACTGCAAAGGAAACTTCTTCTTCGGTCATCGGAGGAAGTTCGAAAGTGGTAAAAAAGGAAGCGAAATCCGGAATTGAAAAATAGACAGACTTTGTTTTGATTTTTGCCTCTTCGAAAATTGCCTTGATTGCTTTAATAATTTCTTGTGTAGAAAGCAAAAGGGTGCTTTTTTCGAAGCTTCGGAAGGGCTTTTGATAAAACGATTTCGAAGAAATTTGGCCGTAGTTTTCGAGCTTTATCCTTCCTCCAAAAGAGGAAAGCTGGACCACTTTTATCTCAGAGGTTCCAATATCAATACCGACTGAATTTTTTGGCAAAAAAGATGGAAATTTCATCAAGTTTATTTTATCATTAATTTATGAAAACTAAAGAATTTTTCCTCGATTTAATTTTCCCAAAATTTTGTTTGGGTTGCAAGAGGGAGGGGATTTTTCTGTGTCAAGATTGCCTTTCGGTTTTAGAAATTTCTACTACCCATCAAAAGTTTAGGGGAAAATACTTAGACGATCTTTATTTTCCGTTAGATTATGGAAATTTTTTATCAAAAAAACTGATTCAAAATTTTAAATACCCACCCTTAATCAGAGAATTAAAAAGAGAGTTGGCCCTGGCGATAATTTCTCATTTTTTGTTGTTGGATACAAAGCCGGTTTTTTCTGATTTTGTTTTAATTCCAATTCCTCTTGCCAAAAAGAAACTAAAATGGAGGGGCTTTAATCAAGCAGAAGAGATTGGAAGAGAGTTGGCTGAATTTTTAAAAATTCCTTTAATTTCAGATTGTTTGGTCAAAATAAAAGAAAATAAAGCCCAGGTGGAACTTTCAGAGAAAGAAAGGAAGGAAAACGTGAGAGGGGTGTTTTTTGTAAAAAATAAAGAAAAAATTGTCGGGAAAAAAATTTTATTGGTTGATGATGTTTTTACAACCGGTGCAACGATGGAAGAAGCAGCGAGAGTTTTAAAAGAAGCTGGGGCAAAGAAAATAGTAGGAATTGTAATTGCAAAAGCATCTCCTGGCCAAGATAAAATCCAGTAGAGTGGAGGAGGTGGAACTCGAACCCACAAGCCGCTTTTTAGACGGTGATGGCTTAGCAATCCATTGGAATGCCCTTATCCGACTCCTCCATGGCTTAATATATTCTATTTTCTGAATCTTTTCAAGCATTCAACCTAAAGATATAAAGACTTCACCGAGGTCTGACCTCTGTAAAAAATTTTCTAATAGTTACAAAATATGGCGATCGTCGCAAATTGTAACAAAACGAACTTTAACCTGGAATCAACAAGAGGATTGTAACAACGTAAAACTCTGCCAATTTTGGTGCTTGATTCTGGATTAAGATTTATGATAAACTGAAAGAGGCTTTCGTGGATAAAACGCCCCGTCCTTTTACGTCCCCATAGCTCAATGGATAGAGCGTAGCCCTGCGGAGGCTAAGATCGGGGTTCAATTCCTCGTGGGGACAATTAAAGGGCCCGTGGTGTAACGGCAACACACATCTATGGCATGGATGAGCTCGGGGTTCAACTCCCCGCGGGTCCACAAGAGAAAGTGATTGGGTGACTGAGTGGCTAAGATAGTTTTCTAGTGGTCTGGTTGTCTGGTTGTCTAGTTGTTTAGTTGGAGGAGGGGGTGACTGCGGATCCCGCCAGAATATATTCTGGCGGGAGGAGCGCAATCGAGGGGGAACCTTGGTTCCCCCTATTGAGGGGAAATGTCCCCGTAGCTCAATGGATAGAGCACGGGCCTTCTAAGCCTGAGATCTGGGTTCAACTCCCAGCGGGGACACAATGCCAATAAGAAAATGTAAAATATGCAAAAGAGAATTTTACGTGAAGCCCAGTCGGTTGAAGCGAGGGGAAGGGAAATTCTGCTCAAAGAAATGTCAGTTCGAAAGTCAAAAGAAAGGTAAATTTGTAAATTGCGAAATTTGCGGAAAGAGAATTTGGAAGATGCCTCATGAATTAAAGCATTCAAAGAGTGAAAAATTCTTTTGCAGTAAATCTTGTCAAACGAAATGGAGAAATAAAATATTTTCAGGCCCTAAACATCCATTTTGGGAAGGGGGAATAAGAGTTTACCGAAAAATACTTATCGAAAATGGAATCAAACCAGTATGCGCACGGTGTGGTTTAAAAGACGAAAGAGTTTTAACAGTTCATCATTTAGATAAAAACAGAAAGAATAATTCAGTTAAAAATTTAGTCTGGCTTTGTCTTAATTGTCACCATTTAGTTCATGGCTACAATGAATCAATTTTTGGAGACCGTGGTGAAGCAGTATCATAGCGGGCTGTGGCCCCGCTGTCAGGGGTGCAAATCCCCTCGGTCTCCCAGAGAGTTTTTTCCTAATTTGTTACAATTTGGAGTAATCGCTCCATTTAGTTAAATGAATTGACACGCTATTTTTCCAAAAAAGGATTGAAATAAATTTTCTGATCTATTTCTTTAAAAATTTTTTCCCTTTCTTTAAATTTTTCTAAAACTTTCTGATAAAGATTTTTATTAAAAGATTCAATTTTGGAGGGCGTTTCTCCTTTAAAAGAGGTTGAAAATTTAAAAATTAAAAAGCCAATTAAAAAAGCGAAAATTAAAAGAAAAACTGAGGTTAAAAGAAATTTCTCTGCCAAAACTCTTGGTATTTTTTTTATAAAATTTTTCAATTTTTTTGTTTCGATTTTCATTTTGTCAAAACTGAAAACGAAATTTCAAATTTCAAATCATTTTTTGAAAATTCTTTAAACTCTTCCATTTTTAATTCTGCCTCGCTCAGCTTTGAAATTCTTGTCCTTTCAACCTGAATCAGAAAATTGCAATTTTCGACTTTATCTATGAATTTAAAAACATTCTCTGGAGCACCCACTCCCTTAATCTGAAAAGAAATAGAATCTTTTGAAGAACTCAAAATTGAAATTTGGCTTTGAATCTTTAAATCCTTTGCCATCTTTTCTAAAAATTCAACAAAATCTATTGGAATTTCTTTGTTGACGAAGGAGTTTTCAAATTTTGAAAGCTCTTCTTTAATTTCTGGATAAAGTTTTTTGAATTTCTCAATCTCTTCTTGGCGCTTTGTAATCCCCTCTAGCTTTAATTTTGTTTGAGAAATTTCTTTCGAAATCCTTTTTATTTCCTTGAGGCTTGGCAAGATTAAGAAAAAGAAAATTAAAAGAAGGAAAATTGAAAATGAAACCGAAGACAAAATTGTTTTTCTCTTTGTGCTCATTTTATTTTAAAAGTGATTGAAAAATCGATTTCGCTTTCTTTCAAAAGAATTTCTGGGGAAAAAGAAACTTCTTGATAATTTTCCTTTAAGATTTTTATTAAATTCAAAAGGCTTTCTCTGTTTTTTGAAAATCCAGAAATGAAAAAAGAAATTTCCCCTTTTTTATCAATTTTTGCTTCAAGCTCTCTCAAATAAATAGATTGGGGAATTTTTTCAAAAAAATTTTCAGCTTTCGGGAAAAGAGGGACCCTTTTTTGATAAAATTTTTCGATTTTCGATAAAATTTCGTTGTATTTTTTGATTTCATTTTCTTTTTCTAAATCCAAAATCTTTTCTTCCCTTTCGAAAAGGATTTTCTGAGAATCTAGCACACCGGAAAGGTAAAATTTAATGGAAAGTAAAATTAAAAAAAGAGAGAAAAGAAAAAACAAAGCCAAAAGGAAAATGTTCAAAAGAATTTTGAAATTCTCTTCTTCTTTCAATTCCTTTATTTGTTCTGGTGGCAATAAATTAATCATATTCCTCTTAAGGCCAAACCAATTGCTGTTGCAAAACTTAATGACTTTTCTTTTGGAAAATTTTTTACCTCTCCAATGTTTATCCAGGGATTTCCAATTTCAACTGGAATTTTTAGTTCCAACTCTAAAAATTCCTTTAAACCTTTCAAATTTGCCCCTCCACCAGAGAGAACTAGTTTATGAATTCTTTTCCCGTTCGGCGGAAGTCCTGATAAATAAGCATGAGCTTGATAATAGTCAATGTATTTTTTTATTTGCTGAACCAAATCAACTAAAGCAGGAATTAAAGCTTCGAAAATTTTTCCTTTAGTCTTTTCAAGGATGGTTTTTTCTCCAAGCTTGATTTTTAACCCTTCTTTTAATCCGTGAAGGCTCTTCAATATCTCTGCTTTTTCAAAAGAAATCTTTAAATTTTTTGCGATCAACTCAGTAAAATGGATCCCAGAAACTGGAATTGAGGTTGTAAACCTGACTGATTTCCCAGCAAAAATGATAAAAGAAGTTCTGGTTGCTCCAAGATCGATTATTAAAACTGGATAGGTTGTCGTTTGATCTTTTATTAAAGCCCTAGCGATTGCCAGAGATTCAATTTCAAAGGCAACCGGTTTCAGGCCTGCTTTTTTTAGAACTCTCAAATATGGATCGACTGTCTTTTTTGGAATTGCTGCTAATAAAACATCCAAATGGTCGAGATGGTTGTAAACTGGTGGAATAATTTCGCAATCTAAATAGACTTCGCTAACTGGTAAAGGAATGTAGTTTTCTGCCTCAAAAACGATTGCAGATTTCAAATCTTCTTCTGACATTATTGGCATTTTTATTACCTGTAAAAATGCCTTCTCTTCTGGCAAACAAGCCACTACATACTTTGTTTTAACTTTTTTCGTCGCTTCCTTTATTATCTTTGCCAATTTTTCTTCATCTTTCACTTCCCCTCCCTCAATTATCCCAGGTTCAATTTGAGATTCGCCAAAAGAAACAACTGAAAATTTTTTTCCTCTTTTCCTTAGCATCAAAAATTTCAAAGATAAATCAGAAATATCCAGTCCGAATGATTTTGGCTTTAGTGATAAAAACTCCATAGTTCAATTATACCTTATTAAATCTTCAATCTACAATTTGAAATTTGCAATTTTATAATTCTTCCCAGCCGACGATTTTAAATTCGGAAGACAAAAAAGGAGTAAAAATTGGAGGATTATAAAGTAAATTTGGGTCGACATAGGTTTCTCTATTCAAATAACCAGAAATTATCTGTCCTCCCTGATTGGTCCACTGAGTTCCGACTCTACCTGAAGAAACAATAGAACCTGTGATTGTTAATTGATCCCTTATGCAATATGGGGAATATTTTGAGCAAGGATAATAATTCCTTCCAAAAAATCCGTTTTGGGCAACAAAAATTCCTTTAATAGACATAACATTTGAAGAGTAAAGACCGATTAAAAGATTATTTTGAGAAATTATAGTTAAGCCATCGACCTGGCTCGAACTCGCGTATTCAATGCTTCCTTGGAGCCAAACGTTTGTTTTTTGAGAAGTTCCAGTTAAGTTGGCAGAGACTATTGTAATTTTTCCTTTTATTGTGCTCGTTTGATTTTCGTTTCCTATCCAAAGGTTGTCTTCAAAAAAAATTGCCCCGCAATCTGAAGGAATTTGAAAATTTCCAAGGTCAGTTTCTGATTTAATCACTGGCTCTTCAACAATACATTTATCCCATACGCATCTTGAACATTCTGAGGTACAAGGATCTCCTTGACAAATTATCTTATCGTTAACTACTGTGCAAAGGTCATCTATTATTCTAACTTGAGTTACTTTTTTAACATTAATATAATCTCCGTTGACAACAATATGATAACCGAAAGTACCAGAGGGACCAAAATACAATCCCATTCCATAATCTTTTGTGGTTTTTTTAACTTGGGCCAAATCTACAGTGATTCCTGCAAAATCAAATTGGGGAACTGGGTAAGAAAATAAATCTCTGTTTGAATTTTTAGTAGTTGAAAAAACTCCAGGGCAAACACATTGAAAATTAATAATTTGGCATTCTGGAGGACAAAGACCCAATCCATAACCTACTCCCTGAGAGCCACACCCAAAGGATGCAGTACAAACCCAGGAAGATTGGGCAGAAGATACAGTTGAATAATTCGTACCATCAAACCTGATTCCTCCGTTTGAATGAAAAGGTCCTTTGATTACATGGTCTGCTCCCACCCAGACATTTGAATTCAAAATGTAAGAATATTTTGCAACCGATTCTTTTGCATAGAAAGCAGAAATTTTTCTTTTCAAATTTGGAAAGTCAGAGGTATAACCGACAGAAACTACTTTTTGTGAAATAAGTTTTCCGCAACTTTGGTTGCTTTCAAATTGAATCTCAAATTTCCCGATTTCTTTTCCCGAAGTATCATAATAGCTTTTTGTAGTTGAACAATTTTGGACATTGTTGTTCAAACACCATTTGTAATATTCCAAACCTACCTCTGCAATGTTAAAAGCTTCGTGCCAGGCAATTTTTTGTTTTGAAATTCTCAATTGAGTCAAAATAAAACCCAAAAGGCCAGCCAACATTATCAAAAAGATAACTCCAAAAACCAAAACATAACTTGTGATTATTCCCTTGGAATTGGAATTAGGAAGTTGGAAGAAGGAAGAAGGAGATTGAGAGGTAGGAAGAAAGGATTTCGATTTTTTAATTAGGCCGTTGATAATTTTATGAACCTTCACAGTCTGTGCGATTATTTCTTCAAATTTTTGTTTTGAAATATAACCAACATCTTTTGCTATCAAAAGCTGATTTTGTAATTCGGTCAAAGAACCTTGAGCCATTGAATAGAATTTAATTTTCTCTTTAAGAGAATTTTGACCAAATCCCTCAGCAATGTTAGAAGTAATAGAAACTCCCGCCCTCCTCATTTGATTTGATAAACCAAAAATCTCCTCTCTTGGGAATTTTTTTGTTAATTCATAAATTGTCAAAACTAACCTATGGGCTTCTTGCCAAGCCTCCAAATCTGTAAATTTTACAATTTTCTTTTTTGCTTTCTTTTTCATACTTCCTACTTCCTTATTCCTACTTCCTACTTCAAATTCCTCAATTGTACGTAAGATTCCAATTGATATTCATTCGGTGGTCGATTTGGGTTTACATTAACAACCAAAAAAACTTTCATTACCTTTGTATCTTTCAGCCTCGCAGGATAATCTTCAATTTTATTTCCGTTTTCGTCAAAATATTCAAAAATTGGTGGGCTATTTCTGACATAAGAAGTAATCACTGAAACTTTCTCTTGATCTAAAGGATAAGTAGGAGGAGTCCCAACTGCTTTAATTACTCCTTTTTTCAATTGGGTTGTTTGAACTTCTTGAGTAACTATTAATTCAAACCTTGCCTTAAAAGAAATTGTGTTTGAATCACAAATCACATCGACGCATTTTGATTCAACTTTTGGGTTTGGGCAAGAAGCTTGGGCTGCAATATTTAACGAACCTGTTTTTGCAAAATCGGTCACATCGAAAGTTTTTAAACCCTCAAAGTTTGCGGGGCATTGGGAGCATCCAGTATCGCAAATTTTATCTGGAAGTTGCTGACCATTCACTGAAATTGTTAGATACTCATATATGCTGTTTAAATCTCCTCTGGCTGTAACTTTTAAAGTGGCTGAAGTTACTTTTCCATTTTCCTTTATAAAATTTGAAAAGTAAACTGAACAAGATCCTCCTTTTTGATTGCTTTGGCACTCATTTGTGAAAGTTTCGGTTTGAATTTCTCCCAAAAAATATCTGACCCTTTCTGTTTTTCCATCATTATCGACATCTGAGTAAAAAATGAATTCTTTATCCCCAGCATATTCTATCGGATAAGCTCCATTTTCCCCTTCCCTTGCCTCCCTGATTTCCTTTACCATTGTTTCGATTCCCCTTCTGGCTTCTTCTACTGCAAGAGATTGTTCCCACTCATAAGAATGGGTTCGATAGAGCATTAAAATCATCCCAGAAATTGCTCCCATTAAAAGGGAAAAAACGAAAATCGCAACGATTGTTTCAGTTAAAGTGAAACCGCGAAGGAATTTGGAAGGAGGAAGAAGGAAGTAGGAAGAAGGAATTTGGAATTTGGAATTTGGGATTTTCATATTAATCTCTTGGTTCCAATTTTATAACCTTTGTTGTCTTCCCAGAAACAAAAACAGTGGTTGAGGTTGAATAGTAACCAGCAGCTTCTATTGAAAGGGTATAATTTGCTTGGTCTAAAGGAATGAAAATTGCTTGACCGTTTAAATTTGTCAATTGGCTCTCTTGAAAACCTGTTTTTGATAAAGTTGTGGTTGCTGAAAGAATTGGATTTAAAGTTTCTGAATCGAAAACTGAAACCAAAAGGGAATTTTGGCTTTCCAAATACAAATTCACATCCAAAGTCGTATCTGGGGGTAAAGAAACTGGTAAGGAAGGGGAAGAGGTTGCTAATTCTAAACTTTGAGAATCTTTTTGAAAATTGGAAAAATGGTATGTATCCCATTCCAAATTTGAAATTTGAATTTGACCTTGAGAATCTGTTTTTGTTGTCGTTGAATATTTATAAACTGGGTTTTCTTCAGCATCTCTTCCGATTATTTTTTCTCCCCTTAAGTTAAAACTCACATTAGGAATTGGCGTTGGATTGGAACTTTGCCAAGAAACTTGCCACTCATACAAAATTGGGGTTTGAGAAGTTGAGTTTGTTGAGAAATTTGCTTTAAGTTTTAAAGAAGAATAAGTAGTTGTTGATAAATTTGAAAGGTCGACTGGAGAATCGTCAAATCCAACTGAATTTCCTGGTAAATCAGAATCTGGAATTAAAACCCATTCAGTTCCTGAGGCAAAGTAAACTTGATATTTTAAATCAGTGCCTGCAGGTTCCTCATCGTTAAAAGAAAAACTTTCCCATTTTACTAAACTTGCTGGAGAAATTTCAACTGAAAACAAATAGCCAGAGGTTAAATAGCCTTCGGTATTGGTAGCTAAACTCACTTGCCCCCCTCCAACAATTACGTTTTCTTTTTGTGAAATTTTGCTTTCGTCAGAAAATGAATCTGAGAAAAACTCTTCAGAAAAAGTACTCAAGGTTTTTACATTCATCGTTGAAACTTTATCAATGGCAAAAGAGATTTGGGTGATTTGATTTTCAAAAACTGTTGGATTTGGCTTTTCAGGAATGGCAATCTCTTCTATTGAATAAGTTCTTTCTGTCGAATAGCCAGATTTTGAAACAACGACTTTGTAGGTCCCAGGAGATAAAGGAATATCGTATTTCCCCTCAGAAGGAGTGAAGGTTCCTTTTAAATTTCCTTGGGAATCATAAACTTCGATAGTAGGAGATGGAACGAATTCGCCGACAGCATTTAAAACCTGGACCGAAAGAACTCCGATTGGTTGTTGCTGGCAAATTGCTAATTCTTCGCTTTTACTTTTTGGCATTACATCAGTAGTTAAAACCACTTCACCTTTTAAGATTCCAGAGAAAGAAACTTTAATCTCTACTCTTTTATAATCAACGAGGCATTCTTCGTCTCCATCTGAGGGATCGGAAATTAGCATTATTTTTCTTTCAATTTTGTATTCAACTCTATTCAAAATTGTTGAGGTCGAAGCTTCAAGAGTTCCTGAAGCATAAGGAGCTTGGGCTCCAATCGTTCCAACATCCAAATAGGGCATGTTTTTAATTTTCTCAATTTCTCCCTGGGCAATTTGAGTAGCAGTGATTTTCCTTTCTGACAAACCGATGACTTTCAATCCAAGGTGATAAGCACCAAAAATTCCTAAAAAAACAATCAAAGTCAAGGCAACGGTGATTAAAACCTCTATTAAGGTAAAAGCGCGGAACTGACGCGGAATAGGACACGGAACTGACGCGGTAAAAGCGCGGAACTGACGCGGAATAGGACACGGAACTGACGCGGTAAAAGCGCGGAACTGACGCGGAATAGGACACGGAACTGACGCGGAAAGGGTTTTATTTCTTCCTTGCTGAATCATAAACTCTGCGTATAAATTCAACTCCATTAGAAGATCCAAAATTTATGAGAAACCCCACTTTATATTTTGTGACCTTTAAATAATACCAAAATTGCTTAATATCGTCTCTGGTAAGCCTTGGTTTACATTTTAATTCAATGAAGATACAATTATTTACAACAATATCAGGGGTATAAATGCCAACTTTTTTACCATTAAAATACACGGGGATTTGCTTTTCAGTTTCAACATTCAACCCTTTGTTTTTTAAATATGAAACATAAGCACGTAAATATATTTTTTCTTTATGACGATTCCGAAATTGCTTATATATTTCAAACGCTCCTCCAATAATTAAGTAAGACTCCTTTTCATAAAGTAACTTCCCCATAAAAGTTCTGCGTCTGTTCCGCGTTCAGTTTCGCGTCTGTTTCGCGGTTACTTAATTGCTTGCAACATCGAATACATTGGCTGGACCATTGAGATTGCGAAAAATCCGACTGCTGCTCCGATAATTAGCATTAAAACTGGTTCGATAACAGAGGTTAAATTTTTTGCAGCATCTGAAACTTCGCTTTCATAAAAATCTGCGATTTTTGATAAAACTTCAGAAGTTTCTCCGGTTTCTTCTCCAACTTCTACCATCGAAATTAAGGTTAAAGGATAAATTTTTTGATAAGGCTTCAAACTTTCTGATAGTTTTCCTCCTTTTCTCACTTTTTCTGCTGCAACAAAAAGTGCCTCTTTATAAAAAACATTCCCCAAAGTGTTTGCGGTAATTTCCAAAGCCTTTGGTAAGGAAACTCCAGCCGAAATTAAAGAGCCCAGCGACCTAGCAGTCGAGGCAGAATTTGATTTTTTAATTAAAGAAGAGAAAATAGGAAGAGAAAGGGATATTCTGTCAAGGATTCTTTTTCCAACTTTTGTTTTTAAAAATTGAACAAAAAGAAAAATTAAAAAAATTAAAGCGATAACCAAAACCAAAAAATTTTTTTCTAAAAAAGTTCCAAGAGAAATTACAATTCTTGTTGTTAATGGCAACTGAACCTCCAGCTCTTTAAAGGTTTCAGCCAATTTTGGTACTACTACAACAAGCATTAGAATTCCAATTCCAATTAAAGCACAAACTATCACTGCTGGATAAATCATCGCTCCTTTAATTTTTGATTTTAATTCATTTTCCCTTTCCATTTGCCTTGCCAGAATTTCCAAGACATCCTCTAACTTTCCAGTTTCTTCAGCAACTTTGATCATATTTTGATAAAACTCATTAAAAATTTGAGGAAAGCAAGAAATTGCATCTGAAAATTTTTCTCCCTTAACGATCTTTTCTGAAATTTTTTCTAAAGCACTTTTAAATCTTTTATTTTTTGTTTGCTGAGATAAATTCAAAACCGCCCTTGGCAAAGGAACTCCAGCAGAAATCATTATTTTTAAATTTCTTGTAAAGAACATTTTTTCAGAAAGCGGGACTCCACGAGAGGGAAGAGAAAACTGAAATTTTTTCTTTTCTTTTACTTTCTCTGCCCTAATTAAGATTAATCCCCTTTCTTTCAATATCTTTGCCAATTCGAATTCATCCTTTGCCTCTAAAATTCCTTTTTCAGTTTTTCCCTCTAAAGATTTTGCCAAAAAAGAGTACTTTGGCATCAATTAAATTTTAACATAAAATTGAAAGTATGGAAGAAAAAATTGAGAATTTGAAATATTTGAAAAAGAGAGAAATTACGAGGTTGAAAAAATTGGGAATTGAAATAATTGAGGATTGCTTTTACTACTTTCCGAATAGATACGAGGATTTCTCAAAAATTTCAAAAATTTCTGAAGTAGAAATTGGGGTTCCAGTAACCATTCAGGGAAAGATAGAAAATGTGAAAAATTTATTTTTAAAGGGAGGAAAAATTTTGACAGAAGTTGAAATCTCTGATTCAACATCAAAATTAAAGGCAATTTTTTACAATCAGCCATTTTTAAAAGGTGTTTTCAAGAAAGGAGATTTCTTTTCTTTTTCTGGGAAAATTGTTGAAAAAAGAGGGGCTTTTTATTTACAACATCCAGTTTTTGAAAAAATTCCAAAAATTCCATATTTTAATCTCTTGCATACTGGAAAAATAATTCCAATTTATCCTGAAACAAAAGGAATCACTACAAAATGGATAAGAGAAAAAATTTCTTTGATTTTGAAAAATGAGATTTGGAGAGTAAAAGAATTTTTGCCAGAGAAAATTCTAAAGAAATTGAATTTGATTCCTTTAAAAGATGCGATTTTAAAAATCCATTTTCCTGAAAAGGAGGAAGATATCAAAATTTCAAGGTTTAGATTTGCTTTTGAAGAATTATTTTTGCTGGAGATTGAGGTTTTGAGGGAAAAATTGAAGGTAAAAAAGAAGAGGGCTTATCCTTTAAAAATTCAAGTTGAGACAATAAAAGATTTTATAAGATCTTTGCCATTTCAATTAACTGAGTCACAAAAAAGGGAAACTTGGAGGATGTTAAAGGAAATGGAAAGGAATGTTCCAATGAATAGACTTTTACAAGGGGATGTTGGTTCTGGAAAAACTTTAGTTGCGACAATTTTGGCTTTAAATTGCGCAAAGAATGACTATCAGGCTGCACTGGTTGTCCCAACAGAAATTTTGGCTGCACAGCATTACAAAAGAATTTTTGAGATGCTAGAGCCTTTTGAAAAGAGAGTTGGGATTTTGACTAAAGGATACTGCGAATTTGGAGGAACAAAAATTAAAAAAGAGGAAATGGTAAAGAAAATCAAGGAGGGGGAGGTAAAAATTTTAATCGGGACTCATTCTCTTTTTGAAGAAAAAGTTGAATTTCAAAAATTGGCTCTTTTAATTTTTGATGAGCAACATAAATTTGGAGTTGAGCAAAGAAGAAGGCTTTTGGAAAAACAAAAAATTTTGCCCCATTTTTTGTCGATGACTGCAACTCCAATACCGAGGACCTTGGCTTTAACTATCTTTGGAGATTTGGATATTTCTCTTTTAAAAGAATTGCCCTGTGGAAAAAGGGAAATAAAAATTGAGGTTGTTTTGCCAAGTGAAGAAAAAAGGGTTTTCGAATTTATAAAAGAAAAAGTAAAGGAAGGGGAACAAGTTTTCTTTGTTTGCCCAAGAATAGAATTTTCTCAAAAAGGGAGGCTTTTTTCTGAAGTGAAAACTGTAAAAGAGCAGCATTCTTTATTGAGAAAAATTTTTCCGGAATTTAAAATCGGAATTTTATATGGAAGAATGGATACGAAGGAAAAAGAGATTGTGATGAGACAATTTGAAGAAAAATTTTTAGATATTTTGATTGCTACCAATGTGATCGAAGAAGGAATTGATTTGCCACAAGTTAATGTTTTGGTTGTCCAAAACGCAGAAATGTTTGGACTATCACAGCTTTATCAACTGATTGGAAGAATTGGAAGGTCTGGAAAAAAAGCCTATTGCTTTTTGATTTCCCATTTGCCAACAAAAAAATCTGCTCAAAGGATTGAGGCACTTTTATCTTCAGAGAGTGCTCTGGAATTGGCAGAAAAGGATTTGGAAATTAGAGGACCTGGAGAACTTTTAGGAGAAAGACAAACCGGGAAATTGGATTTGAAAGTGGCAAAATTGACCGATTTGAGTTTGATTGAGTTGGCAAGAGAAAAAGCAAAGGAAATTTTGCGAGAGGATCCAAATTTAAGAAAGTATCTTCAATTGAAAGAGAAATTGACCAAAACTCGAAAAATTTTAATGGTGTAACCCACCTTGACATAAATCACCTGCGACCGCAGTAATTTTATGCCAAGTTAGTTCGAAGGTTGAAATCCTTTACGCAACAATCTGGTGCGATCGCGGTATTTTGTTACATTTTGCGGCAATCAATATTTCAACCTACCTCTGTTACAATTTACGACGATCGTCGTATTTTGTAACTTTTATAATCTTTCAGCTAAATCCCATCTATAAAATTCCGATCTCCGTAAATTGCACTTTCCCAATCAACTTCTCTATCCTTTGGAATTACCACCGGTCTTGGAAATCCTTTCTTTGTATAAATTAAATGATCTCCCTTTATCCGAGAGAGTTGCCAACCATCTAATTCAAAAACTTTGGCCAATTTTCGCCAGTGAATTGGGGTAATTTTTCGCATCAAACTTTAACTTCCAAAGGAAAAAGAGAAATAAGCGGGGTTTTCCATTTCTTTTCTTTTTTCAAAAATCCAGCCGATTTTAACACCTCTTCGAAAGTTCCCATCCTTTTTGTTTCCTCTAAGAATCCTTCGATCGCTTCCTTTACTCTCTCTAACGCATGCTCTGGGGTTTTCCCCTGAGAGGCAACTTCTAACTCTGGAGAGTAAGCAATATAATGCTTTCCCTCTCGCCAAATTTTTATCGTTAAAACCAATCGCATATTTTTATTATATTCTTTTCAAAATTGGAAGTCAAATTTTTATTGAGGGAACGTAGAGGAAGTTGTTGAAGATGCGGTGGTTGAAGCGGTTGAGGAAGCAATTGTTGTTTGTAGTTCACTGCTCGTTGCTTGATTGTTCGCTGCCTCATTGTTCGTTGTTCCATTGCGCACTGACTAGTTTCCCAAATATCAGTAGTTCACTTTAAAGTTTCGGTCTTTATTTCCTTAATTCTTAAAAAAATTTTATCTCGAGTAACTAAAATCGATTTAGTTTTAAAAGCTGTGGCAGCAATTAAACTATCAGCCATTCCCAGTTGATATTTTTGAGCAAATTTTACTGCTTCTCGAACGATGGAAGAAGTAATAGAAATAGAAGGCAAAAGAGAAAGTAATTTTTGAATGAGTAATCTTTGAGATGGAGAAATTTTTTGGCTAACTAAAAGTTCATATTCAGTGATTACAGAAATTGAAGCTTTAACTTCACCTCTTTCAACTTTTTTAAGAAAATTAGTTGCTTTTTCTTCGCCAATTCGAAGATGGTCAACGATGATATTTGTATCAATTAAGTATTTCATAACTCCATTCTTTTCATTCTTTTTCCCCAATCTTTCCTTAACTTTCTTTGATACTCAACTCCTTTTTCAAATCCACTTCCTAAAATTCCTTTAGTTAAATCCACGATACTTTTTTTAAAAATTTCACGAAAGGAAATATCCCACTTAATTTTCTGGAGTTCCTCTTCTAATTTTTCTATTCTTTGGCGTATCTCCGCGCTTTTTGTTGATAATTGATTAGCCATAATTTTATTATATTCTTTTTAAACTCGAATGTCAAATTTTTATTCAATTGAAGATGCAGTTGTTGTGGCTGTTGAAGAAGTTGAAGGCGAAGTTATTGTAGATTGTTCGGTGTTTAATTGTTCATTGGTTGAAGTTGAAATTTCTTGGCTAATTTCCTCTGTCGATGTCGCAGTTGAAGTAGATGAAGAATTGGTTGAAGATTGTTCGCTACCTGATTGTTCGTTGCTCATTGTTCCATTGCTCGTTGCTTGATTGCTCGTTGTCTCACATTCTCCTTTTACTTTCTTCCATTCTCCATTCTCAATCCATGTGCAATAAATCTCTCCAGTGGCTTTATCTACAATTTGAATTTCATTTGTGGTAATCCTTTCAGTCTTTATTTCCTTTGTAACAACAATTTCTGCAGTAAGCTTTTCCGCAACTATTTCTTTCACTTTTGCGATTCCGTTTTCGATGATCAGGCCGAGTTTTTCAAGAGATTTTTTGATTACCAAGGTGAATTGATCCAAAATTGTCAGTTGTTTGTCGTTAGTCGTTTGTTGCAAGTTGTTAGTCGTCAAGTCGTTAGTTATAAGGTTGCCTTCGGCTGCGAGCGATCCGAGGCTCCAGTGAGGATTAACGAAAACCATAATTTTTCCAACATCGCTTTGGATAGTTTCGCAAGTTGTTGTAGTAGTCGTAGCTCCATTCTCAAAAATCTCAGTACTTGTACATTGAGTTGTTGTTCCATTAAATGGTTCCAAAGCAATTCCAATTACCCTTCCAGGTTCTGTTGCCTTCATTGCAACTCCTGGGATCTCGCTTGAAGTTAAAGGATCTCCAATTTCAATTTTTCCATTAACACTAGAAACTAAAACTTCAAATTTTCCTAAAATTACAGGCTTTGCAATTCCCTGGGCATCAAAAGTTGCCACTCCTAACAATTTTGGATCGTAGGGTTTTGAACTTTTAGTGAATGTAGAAGAGGAAGAGGCAAGGGATAAAAGCATTCCTTTTTCAAATTTTTCGTTTTGATCTTGAGGCACAATGTTATCCTCTACAATTTCACCTGTATAGTATCCATAAGCCTCAACATAACCTTCAACATCCAATTTATAAGCAGGTGCCGTCGTCCCAATGCCGACGTTGCCGCCAATTATTACGTTCCCATATCCGCTTAACGCATTGTCGGTATTAAGATAGAGAGGGTTCCAAGCGGTCAAGCCAGCATTGTGAGCGCCAACAACAGCCACATTGTTATAAACACCCATCAAAGAAGCCACATTTTCATTCCTAACAATAATTCTTCCTGCCCAACCCGAAGTACCAGCTTGATATACATCCAACTTTGTTTGCGGTCCCGTCGTCCCGATGCCAACATTTCCGCCCATAAAAATTCCTGCGTAACCAAGACCATTTCCGTTTGCATAAAAAGCGGTATCAACAGCGGGTAAACTCAATGCCCCTGTTCCCAATCCAGCATAAACTCCAACAGCATAATAACTATTAGCTTGATCTCCTATGCCCATAACTCCAGATGCAAACCCCCATCCACTGCTTCCACCCCGAGCATATCCATAAACTCCAACGTTTTGATAGTCTGCTGATGTGGTAAATTGACGTGCATATCCATAAATTACGTATTTATTTGCGTCAACCCCAGAATAAACATGAAGCTTTTGAGCAGGTGCCGTCGTCCCGATGCCGACGTTGCCGGTGGAAATTGTATTAGTTGTGGTGCTTAAATTTGTTCCAAAAATTAAACCTCCAATGTTTAAAAAGTTTGAAGTGGTTGTTGCAGGAGTCCAGGCATTATAACCAATTAAGATGTTGTAAGAACCAGTGGTTGGGGAATAAGTGGCATCATACCCTGCTCCATAACCTACGATGATATTTCCAATTCCAGTTGTTAGTTGATAACCTGAATAAGCTCCAACTAAAACATTGTATCTATCGGCTGTTATATCTATGTTATAACCTGCCATATAACCTAAAGCTGCTCCATAACGCATTCCTCTGGCAGAAGCCCCCACTGCTGCGCCGTAGGAGTAGCCATAGGCACCATACCCCACTGCTGCGCCGTAGTTGTAGCCATAGGCATTATACCCCACTGCTGCGCCGTTGGAGTAGCCCTGGGCATTATACCCCACTGCTGCGCCGTAGGAGTAGCCATAGGCATTATACCCCACTGCTGCGCCGTTGGAGTAGCCCTGGGCATTATACCCCACTGCTGCGCCGTAGGAGGAGACATTGGTACCATACCCTATTGCCACATTGTAATCACTCCCATATATTCCTGTTCCCACATCTCCTGAAACCCAGTTTGTGCCATCGAAAATGTATTCTCTGATAGATCTCGCATAAATGTAATCTAAAACAGTTGAGCCTTGATTGATTTGGAGATAGTAGGAAGAAGAATAAGAATCGTTGTTTTTGATTATGAATTTATCTCCTGCATTTGCAGTAGTGGTTGCTAAATAGACAATCCTGTTTGCTCCGTTTGGGTTCAAAAATTGGAACATTTTATCAACTCCAGGGGTCAAAGTTTTATCTCCAGTTAAACTCTCAACGTTTATTCCCGCAGTTATTGAAGTTTGTGCTCTGATATTTCCCGCAACATCGAGTTTGTAAGAAGGGCTCGTCGTCCCGATGCCGACATTGCCAGTGCTGGTTAAATAAATCCTACCACCAACTGACCCACCACCGCCTGCACGAGATTCAATAGATACGGCATTTGTATTCGAATCAACAAGTAAACTCCCAATAATGTTGTAAGCATTATAAAAATCCACTCCAATTTGGCCAGACGCATCCGTATCTGTGATTTTAATTCGTGCATCTGCACCATTTACATCCACCTTCGCCCCCGGTCCCGTCGTCCCGATGCCGACGTTGCCAGAAATATACGTGTTGTGGGCTAGAATACCATTTGCAACGAAATTGTGCGTTCCTTCTACTTCAATATCGTAGACATGTTCATAACCAACAAATTCAATACTCTTTATTTTCTCCCACAACACGTATGGCTCACAGCTGACGGCTGACTGCTCACAGTTAAAATCCACAGTGGCTATTTCATCTCCGGGCTCTAAATAGATAACTTTAGTCCATTTAGCTTGTTGAAGTTTTTCTTGATATAATGGAAGTGCCGTGGGGGCGGAGTAGTCCGAGAACTCCTTGGTCAGGAAGACTCTCTCGGGTGCAATTCCTGACGCCTCCACGGCTTTTTGTTTGTCAGGGCTTGACAGACTCTCTTGGTTTGCTATAATGGAAGTACCTGACCAAGGAGTAGAACTACTCTGAGAGTCGGCAAAAGCCACTTCATCAGAAGTGGTTTTTGCTTTGGCAAAATTTTTGTTTTCCCAAACCGCTTTTATTTTTTCTCTTGACAATTCATCTTCCTCTTTGCTATCATTGGATTGTATGGCAAAATCACTTCCGTTAACCATCATCGATGATGAAAACATTCGCGGGGTTTTGGCTCCGTCAAAATTTCTTTCCAAAGAGTTGTTAGAGGATATTGTTGATTTGATTGAATGGTCAAGTCCTTCCGCAGTTAAAGAAACTGAGGAAAGAGTGAAAGAGGCTGACCGAGATAAATCTTGGATACCCTGGAAGGAGGTAAAGAAATTAGCTAAACGAGCTAAATAATCCTTATGAAAATTGAAGTTCATCCCAGGGCCCAGAAGGAATTGCTCCAAATTCCCAAAAAATTTCGCTTGCAAATTATTAAGAGGATTGATGAGTTGGAAAAGTTGAAACATCCACTCCAACATCCCAAAGTGAAAAAGTTGCGGGGAAGAAATTTTGAAGAATTCAGGTTGAGAAGTGGAGATTATCGAATTAAATTTATTTTCATTAGCCCCGACACTATCAAGATCACTCATATCCAGCATCGAGGAGTTGGGTACTGAGAAAGTGGATTGAGATTGATTTTTCATTTCCGCATCGTTAGCGGATTTTTTGTTTTCCCAAACTATTTTTGCGTTTGAAAACTCATAATCCTCAGGGTATAATGAAGATGCGGTCCCAGTTTGGGCCGGTAGCTTAATTGGAAAAGCATTCGGGCGGTCACCCGATGGATGCGGGTTCGAATCCCGTCCGGTCCACTGGGACCGCTTTAAATTTTCCACATCAAAGGACTTGACAAGGTTGTTTGGATTGCTATAATGGAAGTGTCCTTCGGGTGACCAAAAATCCGAGTGCTTTCCAAAAGCTACCAAAGCGGGATTTTGCGAATCCGCTTTTTTATTTTCCCAAACTATTTTTGCGTTTGAAAACTCATAATCCTCAGTTAAATGATGGGGATTGATTTGTTTAAGATTTGGAATTTCGAATTTCGAATTTGCCTGCCCCGTAGCATCCCGAAGGGATTGCTTCGGGGTTTCGGATTTAGGATTTAGAATTTCGGATTTAATCGCTAAATATGGGTGATTGCCAGTTGTTTTGATTTCTTTGCCAGAATCAGTTACAAGCTTGAACACCGGCTTCACACCCATATCCAAAAGCTTGTTGATTCTGGTTGGCTCGACCTTTCCGGTTTTTTCATTTAATGAATACACATATTGTCCTGGTTTCACATCTTTGATTTGAACTTCCTTTATTCTGTGAGCAGTGAGCGGTGAGCTGTCAGCTTGCTCAAAAATTGCTAACTTGGTATCTCCGGTAACACATTGGCCTTCAACGTGCAATTTTTGAGCAGGATTTGTCGTCCCGATGCCGACGTTGCCTCCAGATGTTGCCAAAGTTGTTGTTCCTGTTGTTTGTAATTGGCCTGAAATTGTGACCAGAGTCCCGTTATCAGTGATGATTGAATTACCTATGGTATAAGTTCCAGTGAATTTGGGGATGTAGCCTGAGGTTCCAGAGCCACCAATATAACCTCCAGTTGAAGATTGACAGTTTCCAGAGGAATCGCAAACAATATAAGTTGAACCTCCTCTTATTACATTGACTATATCGTTTGAAACTCCCAATAAAAGTGCTTCAGCATTGGCACCTGTAATTTGTCCTCCGCTTACTGTCAAGTTTCCTGTTGCCAAAATATTTCCAGAAACAGTCAATGCCTCTGTCGGAGTTGCAGTTTTTATTCCTACATAACCTGAAAGAGTTGCCAAAGTAGTCGTCGCTGTGGTTTCAAACATTCCAACAATCCTTGTGATTTGCTCAACAATAACTTTTCCCAAATCCAAATCGTAGTAGAGGTTTGCACCAAATATCAAACCAGCAACAACAATCCCAGGGAAAACAGCGATTAATATTTTTTTAATGGTTTTGAAATTCATGAAAATTCATGGAAATTCATGGAAATATGATGGAAATTCGGTGGAAATTCATTGAAATTCAGTGGAAATTCGATCGCTTTTGCTTATAGGTGGCTTTGATAAAGTTGTTCAGTTTTACTCCTAAATTTTTGGCGATAATTTTGTATTTTTTGTAATTTTCTTTGCTAACTTTTCCTCTTTCTTTTAACAATTCAATCCAATGCTCACTTGCTTCACTCAAAGAAGCCCGCGCATTATAGTAAAACTTCACTCGATCTAAATAATGAAATCGACTATATCCTTCGGCAATATTCGCTCCAATAGAATCTGAGGCTGTGAGAAATTGATCTCCCATTGTTTTTCTATCTTGCCAATCCAAACACTCATAAATTTCCTAGGCAATTTTCGAGAGCTCTCTCGCTAATCTATAAACCTCCAAATCCTTCACTGGAATAAATTTTCTCTCCATACCAATTGAATTTCTATCGTGTTTCTACCGAATTTCTATTGGATTTCTATCGTTATTACGGAAGCTGATCGTATCCTGCCAAGAAGATCTGGTAGACCATGATTTCAGTTGAGGCTTGGTTCAGTCTGATTGTCACCCACCAGTCAGTGGTATCAGTTCCTTGAGTCCAAGTTGAGCAGTCTCCAGCAGGAGTAGGAATATTAAGCTGTACCGTTGCAACCGATCCTGTGGAGGTCGAGTTGGTGCTGAGAAGGGTAGAAGAAGCAAATTCTCCACTTGCTGTTGCAATGGCAATGGTTGAAGTTCCGGTCGAACCATATCTAACAACTAATCTATGAACTCTGCTAGCTCCGCTTTCGCAAGGATTCAATGGATAAGAAACAATATCTCTTGAAATCTTGACAGCGGTTGTCGTCGTCGTCTTTGCTGGTAAATCAAAACCAAAAATCGGAACCATTTCCCTCAAAACCTGCTTTCCAGAAGATGCCAAGGGATAGGTCTTATAGAGAATTTGCCCGCTATCGTTAACAACCAAAATATCGCTTCCACCAACCTGAACAGCAAATTTTTCAGCGGTTCCACCAGAAGTCAAGTTAAAGAGAAGGTTATAATCGTTGAGTCCGATTGTCGTATTCTGAGTTAAGTTTCCACCGAGTGCAAGTGTTGCAGTTGCAGTTCCAGTAAGGGTTAAACCATTCGTAGCAAAAACCAATTGGTTTATAGCTCTCCATGTTGGTGCATTGCTTCCAGCTCCAGTCAAAATGTAATAATCAGTTCCTGCAGAAGTATTAGTAAGACCTCCGCTTCCATCCGCATACAAAACACCCCAAGCATTCCAAGAAGTCCTTCCAGTACCACCCGCTGCCACTGGCAAGGTTCCGACAGTAAAGGCGTTTGGACCGCTTGAGTAGATTGCCTGATTAGCAGCAGAAACAGTAGTGGGATAGGTGGCTGCTGTCCAGGTTGCCACATTTCCAGAACCTTGGCTCACGAGTAATTGACCCGCAGTTCCAAATGGGAAAGATCCAAGCTGAGAGTTACTCGACCAGTAAGCTAAAGCATTAGTCGTTCCAGTAAATGCTGACCAAGAACCTCCTGAAACTCTGACCAAACCTGTCCAGGCAGATGAGTTTTGACCAGTACCACCTCTGGTTGTTGATAAGTATTGCTCTCCAGTTAAGGTATTAGTTCCTGACCAATAAGCCACATAACCTGCGGTACTAGATCCTAAGGCAACATAACCACTAGCAGCTGGCAAAGTAATTGTTTGATTTGAAGCAGTTGAAGCACCGGTTAATTGAATCCTTCCACCACCTCCTGTTATGAACCAAAGATTGTTTCCACTACCTCCGGTTGAAGTGAAACAATCTCCGCTTCCGCAATCGCCAACTGCTGTAATGTCGCCAATTCCTCCACTTCCTGGGGCAGTCCAAGACAAATTACCAGAGGTGTCAGAGGTTAAAACATAACCACTCGTTGAAGGAGGAACGGGCCAAATGTAGGTTGCAGTCGAAGCAAGAGAAGTAGCGGGGGTAAAAGCAAGATAATTAGTGTTGTTGCTATAAATTTTCAATTGCCCCCTAGTGTTGGCAGATCCTATCACTAAGGCCTTTGCTGTATCTTCCCAGGTCAACTGTGCCGATCCTCCAATGGTATAGTTACCTGTTGCAATTAAAAGTTGGTTTGCAGTGAGGGAACCAGAAGTCAAAGCAAAGTAATAAGTTCCAGCTGAAACTGCAGGCAAAGTGTAGGTGGCATTAGCAGTCAAGCTTCCAACATTTAAGGCGCCATAATAGCTTCCAGATTTAAACCATAAAGTAGTGCTTGTTGGTGCTCCTGGTGCGTTGGAGAAACAGTCTCCGCTTCCGCAATCGCCAACTGCGGTAACATCACCGATTCCTCCTGTTCCAGCTGCGACCCAAGACAAATTGCCAGAGGTATCTGAAGTTAAAACATAATTTGTACCTGCCGGATAACTTGCTGGCCAGGTATAAACTGTAGTTGCTGATAAACTTGTGGGGGCTTTAAACCCAACATAATAGCTTGTTCCACCAGTAAACCTTAATTCCTGATTGGCTGCAGATAAAGTTAAAGGTCCTGTTGCAATTGTTGTGGTCGCTAATTTCGATGAACCAACAACCTCAAAAACATAACCTGCGCTTGGATTCTGAGTGGCTGTTCCGCCAACGATTAATCCTGCAGTAGCTCTCAAAACATTTGCCACTCTTTGAATTTCTTCAACAACCACTTCACCAGTATCGATGTTGTAGTACATATTGGCAGCGATCAAAATTCCAGCAGCAATCGCAATCGAAGTGGCAATGAAGAGAAATGATGTCGCTCTCGTTCCAGGCTCCAGTTTCAATCTCGGTTTGAAAATTCCTTTTATTTTTTCTTTGATACTCATTTTGTTTTTTTAGAATTTCGACCTTTGGCGATACTTACAGCGTTCAGCTTTTAGCTTTCAGCATTCAGTTAACATTATTGAAAGCTGTTAGCTGAAAGCTGATAGCTTTTAGAAGTTGACTTCATCCTTTGGCGCATGACGTACAACATCCTCAAAATTTCTTCCAATAATTTTTCTGCCTTCTGGATGTTTACCTTTGAATAAATTCTTTTTAGAAGTAAAAGCTGAGTTTCTAATTCTGCTGCAGATCCGTGTGCAATACCCAAAAATTGAATATATTCTTTACGACCTCTCTTACTTCCCTCAGCAATGTTTGAAGGAATACTAATAGCTGCTCTTTGCATTTGTAAAGAGAGTCCGTATGTTTCGGCTTTAGGAAGACTTTTTGTAATTTTGTAAATCTCTTCAACTAAATCCATCGATTTTTGCCAAACTGTAAGTTCTTTATACGACCTCACATACATATTCCACTGAACGCTGAAAGCTGTTCACTGAAAGCTATTTCTCGACCTTTAACACTGAAAGCTAAACTCTGATCACTGATCACTATTTTATTGGATTTGATCATAGCAAAGTAAAAAAATGTTAAAGATTCTTAACGAATATTGATCGCTTGGGACCTTTACTTTTAAAACCCAATTGTCGTTTACTAAATTTTGAATTTCATCTTTCAAATGCAAAATTCCTGTGTCTAAAGAAGGAAGGTTTTGTCCTTGAATTTCAAAATCAAAATCTGGGAGGCTTTGAAAATCTATTCGCCAGGTAGAAGAAGCATTTTGAGGAATGTTGTCTGCAAATTTCATTAATAGAGCGAATTTTCTTTGAGAATTAGCTATTTGAGGTGGCAAAATTTTTGCCAAGGTTGATGTTGAAATTACGTTACTCACTTCTACAAAAGAAGTTGTCGCTGTTTGGGCTGGGTTTGAATACTTAAAAATTGGAAGAGAGGCTCTTAAAAACTTTGTACCAGGCATAATCACATTAGGGGGTGGAGGGGCAAAAACAATGTTTCCTTGATCGTCTGCTGCAACCAAAATGTAACCTGCTTGAGTTGTCGTCGCAATTTTTAAACCAGAAGTTATTAAAAGTCCTGTGATATTCATATTTCCGCCTAAAGTAAGAGTGGAACCTGATTGGCTCAAAATTGAATTTCCCAAAGTAGTTGCGCTAGTCCAAATTGGAATATAGTTTGGTCCTCCACTTCCTCCAATTCCTACTCTCGTTGGTCTTTCAATTACAACAGGCGGTGAGGGAGGAGCTAACTGGCTCAAACATTTACCTCCTCCCAAATCGGTACAAATATCACCGGTTGCCTGAATTCTTCCTGAAACATGAAGTGGATATTGAGGATTGGTAATTCCAATTCCTACCATTCCAAGGGTTAATAAGTTACCATCTACTAATAAATTTCCAGCCACCTCTAATTTCGCTTTGGGAGTAGCAGTACCAATTCCTATATTTCCCGCATTATCGATAGTGATTGAAACTCCAGCAAAGAAATCTTGAATCGAAGAATCTCCAATCCTTTTCCCTCCGATAAATTTTGCCAACCTATTGACAGTTCCGCCTGGACTCAAAACTTCACCTGCCAAACCTACACAATTCCCAGTGGAAAGGCAAACGGTTCCTGATTGATCGGGAAAGGTGTAAGTTCTGTCAGCAGTCAGTGGAGCGGTTGCCAAAGTTGCATTGTAAGTTTCGCGCTTGATGACAAAAGTTGGAGAAGTGACTGAATCTCTAACATCAAGACTTCCTTTGATTGCTGTTTCTGCATTGATTGTCAAATAAGGTTCTGTCTCTGGAAACTCAAAAGTTTCTTTTTTTGTTTCAACTTCTGTTGGTACTTGTGCTAACTTTTCAAAATTTTTTGACATGGTTGCAATAAAGTAAGAAATTGATTTTTGAAAATTAAATTTTGCGATGACAAAGTAAACAATAAAAATGATTACAAAGAGAATTGAAAGTTGTTTGACAAACCAGATTCTTGACTTTTGTTTTTCAAAAACTTTTGTCTCAACTTTTGGTAAAACAAAAATTTTTTCTTTCTCTCTTTCTTTCTCTTTCAATTCTCTTTTGATTTGCAAAATTCCCTTTCCTGCTTTTATCATTCTGTCAATTTCAAAAAGTTTCCAAACTATCTCTTCTGGATATGCTCCTTCTGGTAAATTGTTTTTGAAAACTTTTCTTTTGGCATGAGGCAAGAGTCCAATTTTGACATAATACCTCAATCGATTTCTTGGATCTCCTTTCCCAAAATCAACTCCGAGGTTTTTGGCTCTCCGAATTACTTCGTCGATGCTGATTAAGTTTTCTTTTTTATCTTCCATTTTCTGCAAAGGAATTTTGACTTGACAAATTTTTTGAATTTCTTAAATTAAAAATGGGCCCGCACCCCGCCACAACATGTTGTGGCGGGGGGA
>Ga0207433_10001322_pt1 | contig 53593 bp, 62 predicted proteins | sample YelNatPaOPGAMG01_FD_187559 | JGI IMG/M metagenome (GOLD analysis project Ga0207433, IMG submission 187559) | Hot spring thermophilic microbial communities from Obsidian Pool, Yellowstone National Park, USA - OP-RAMG-01 (SPAdes) (version 3) | ecosystem: Environmental > Aquatic > Thermal springs...
TCTATAAGAGATTGATACATTGGGGGAACCGCATTCACGGTTTTATAGCGCTTTGGCATCCATGCCCATGAACATCAGTGTCGCTGGCATCTCCAAGACATATCCCGCCGGAAACATGGCTCTTGATGGCGTTACATTCGATTTCAACCTTAACGGCATCTTTTCACTCATAGGCAAGAATGGAGCCGGAAAGACAACCCTCATCAGGATACTATCCACTCAGCTTCTTCCGACATCCGGGAAGGCAAGCGTCAATGGCCTCGACGTGGTGAACCAGGCAAGGGAAATCCGGGAGCTTGTTGCTGCTGTGCCACAGGAAGCCAGGGCAGTTCCGTGGATGACTCCTCTCCAGACGCTCACTTCATACCTTATGTGGCGTGGTTATACCCATTCCAGATCAATGGATATGGGGAAAGATGTCCTGAGGATGCTTGGGATGGAGAAACAGGAAAACCTGAAGAACAGGAACCTTTCCGGAGGGCAGAAGAGGAAGGTTCTTGTTGCCACAGCACTGGCGAGCGAAGCGACCCTCATATTCATGGACGAACCTACAACCGGACTGGACTTCATTTCCAGGAAGGAATTATGGGATGTCCTGGTCTCGATGAAGCGCAACAGGCTGATAATACTCACCACCCACTATCTTGAGGAGGCGGAAGAGCTCGGTGATCTGATTGGCATCATGAACGCAGGAAAAATGGTCGGTTTCGGTTCACTGGATGAATTGAGGGGAAGGGTAAAATTCCCACTTGGAATAAAAATTTTCAACCAGGGGTACAAGGTACCTGATCATATCGGCGATGTAGAGCAACTGTCAAGCAATGAACTTCAGGTGTACACCACCGAAGAAGGGGCATATGGACTTGTGAACGATCTCCTTGCAAAACACATTAAGTTTACGGTCCAGGAAATCTCCCTGAATACCATATTCGAGTCTGTCGTGAATGGAAGTGAGTCCGGTGAATAGGAACAGGGGAAGCCAGATTTACGCCTCCATCCTCGTCAATTCACTTTATGCAATGATAAATTATCCCGTTACACTGATCAGCACCCTGCTCGCACCCCTGTCAATTCTGGCTGTTGTGACTTTTGCGAGCAAAGGGACACTGCTCCCTGTGGCTGCAGAAGGGGCGTTGATAATGAACATGGTGTCCAGTGGTACGTCTCTCCAGGGCGATCTCTCACACCTGAAAAACGACATGCGTCTCCAGGACATGATTGTCAGTTCACCAACAGGTCCGGGGACATATATACTTGGCATGGCACTGTCTGAGATTGTATACTCAATTCCGACGCTCTCCATCCTTGTGATATTCAACATACTGTTTGTGAAGACCACCCTGATAGGAGCAATCATAATATTTCTGGACATGGCCACAATCTTCACCTTCTCAATTTCACTTGGGTTCCTTCTGTCCACTTTCTCATCTGATATAGTACAGAGCTGGGCGTTTTCAGGCATTCTCTCGCCAATCCTAACAACCATACCCCCGGTTTACTACCCAATATCCTATATCCCACTTCCGTACAGGTACCTGGCATACATTTCTCCTACAACATATGCAGCCCAGATTGCCCAGAATGCCGTTGGTTTTGCAGATCTTCCCGGAGGGACCGTTGTTATCTACTGGATAATCCTACTGTCAATAACCGTGCTATTCAGCTATCTGGCCCTCCGGCGTTCCCGCTGGCGCGAAATCTGACCTGTATGATTGGCACAGGAGAATCTTGCAGCCTTTTTAGCGTTCTCCATTCCTGAACTCAAGTTAATGCCCGGGATTCACCGAAGCGGTGCCATGGTGAGTCTCAAGGTATTCCTTAAGCGCCACGGCATTGTTATGAACAGTGTTTCTGGCTGAATATAGAAGAACCACATTGCCGCCTTCAGATACTCCCCTTAGAGCCATCACAATTTCCATCTTGCCATCAAGCTCTGCAAAGTATTTTCTCCTGAATTCAGCCCATTTGGAATCCTCGTGGTTGAACCACTTCCTTAGCTTATCGGAAGGGGCTATATCCTTTATCCAAAGGTCAATTCCTGCCCTTTCCTTGGCAACACCCCTTGGCCAGACCCGATCCACAAGTACGCTGATCGCACCGGCCTGGTCTCGCTTATCGTAGACCCTGGCGATGGTTATCACGGTTTAACAATTGATGGTGGGATTTAAACTATGCCAAACGCGGCATAGAGCTATGAAAGATGAATTGAACCGCAACTACGGCAGCTTCCGCAAAATCCATAAAGGATGTATTACGCCGGGTAATATTTTAGAAGGCAATGAATTTATTATCATCATCAATCGGCAGATCATGAAGGAATGCGCCGCTGTTTCTTTCTCCTCTTCAGCAAACCTGGGGCCGGGTTTCGATACAATGGCAATTGCCCATACCGCCTTTCATGATCGGGTACGGGTCTCAGCCCTAGCTGGAACCGGCCATGGCGAGATCGAGGTAGAATGCGATGGAATACCCGGAGATGCAGATTCCAATACGGCCGGAAGGGCAGCAAGGGCATTATACAGTGAACTTGGGCTCAGGGAGGGCATCAGGATCACCATAGAGAAGGGCATACCGGAAGGGCTTGGCATGGGGAGCAGCGGTTCCTCTGCCGCAGCAGCAGTCAGGGCTATAGACTCCTCACTGGACCTTGGGCTTTCCAAGGAAGATCTCGTAAAATTCGCCACGGAGGGTGAGGCGGCATCATCAGGAACCCCGCATTCCGACAATGTGGCTGCCAGCATTTTTGGGGGGTTGGCATTTCTGGGGTCGACAGTACCCATGAAAGTCCATAAATTTGACATTGCTGAGAGCCTTGGTATACTGCTCATAATTCCCGCCATCAAAATCAAGCACAAGACCAGGGTTGCACGGGAAGCTGTCCCAAAGATGATCACAATGGAGGAACATGTCGTTCAGTCCAGGCGGCTGTCGCTTCTTCTTCAGGGGTTGCAGAGCGGTGACAGAGAAACCATAAGAGAGAATATGCAGGATGACATAGTTGAGAGGTCAAGAATGCACATGTTTCCGTTCTATGGGGAGATAAAGAGGAGATCGCTTGAGAACGGTGCGGTCGGTGTTTCGGTCAGCGGTGCGGGTCCCAGCATAATAGAATTCACGGACACGCTGACAGACACAGGTAAGGTAATATCAGAGGTTTCCAAAATCTTTGAGTCACTCCAGACCAAGGTATCTTTCTCCATGTGCAGGGCAGCAGGGGGTGCCTACATTGAATGAATCTACCAGGTATGTGAAGGGTAGGATAGAGAAGCTCAACGGATCACTCGTATTCCCGATTTACCAGACAAGTGCTTACCAGATGCCACTTGGGGAGAAGTACAGGTACTCAAGGGAATTCAATCCCACTGTTGAGGCTCTATCCGACAAGATCGCCGAGCTTGAAGATGCCGAATCTGGCGCTTCATTCTCCTCCGGCATGGGCGCAATTACCACATCGCTCCTGGCAAACCTGAAGCCTGGATCAAGGCTGCTGGTGCAGAGGGACATGTTTGCTAGAACCTACAAGTTTGCCACAGAATTTCTTTCTTCCTGGAAAGTTTCCGTCAGTCCGGTTGATCCCGGCACTGACAACATGGTCTCTGAGATAGAGAAAGGAGCGGACATTGCAGTCTTTGAAAGTGTGACCAACCCGATACTGAGGGTTAACGACATCAGGCGGATCTCGAAGGCCGCTGGCGCATCTGGGTGCAGGATATTTGTGGACTCGACCCTCGTGACTCCGGTTAACCAGAAGCCGCTCTCCCTCGGAGCGAATCTTGTCATCCACAGCGCGTCCAAGTTCATAGCAGGTCACAACGACGTTATAGCCGGCCTGGTTGCCGGAAGCAGAAAAGAGGTGCAGAGGATAGACGATCTCCGCAGGACACTCGGCCCGTCCATGGATCCAAATACAGCTTTTCTGGTAATGAGGGGGATAAGAACGCTCAAGGTGAGGATGGATGTCATAAACAAATCAGCCTTAAGGATAGCAGAGGTGCTGTCCGAAAACCACCTCGTGGATGACGTGATTTACCCTGGACTGGAGTCGCACCCGGATCACTCCATAGCAAAGGAAATGCTCGCAGGATTCGGAGGAGTTATATCATTTCGCGTAAGGAACGGGAGAGGCAATGAAGCAAAGTTCATGGACCGCCTGCGCCTTTGCGTTCCGGCAAATACACTGGGAGGTTCAGAGACCACGATTTCCAATCCATTCACAATGTCTCACCGCGGGCTTTCTGAAGAGGAAAAAAATAGGATTGGGATAACTCCGGATCTGTTCAGGCTCTCAGTTGGGTTGGAGGACCCCGCTGACATTGTGGAGGACATTGATACCGCAATAAAAAGCATACAGCATTGAGATTCCCGGAAAACGATCCGGAAATTCCCGGTCAGTTCTTCTGTTTTTCCAGGAATTTCTTCATTTCGTCAAAGAAGAATGCGGGATTGTCCAGATATACCGGATGTGTCGCGCCCGGAACAATCTTCAGATCAGAATTCTTCACAAGGGTTTTCAGGATGACCCCGTCCTCCTTCCTTATGACGTCGTCAAATTCTCCCCAGAGTATCAGCAGGGGAACATCAACGCGTGGAAGATCATCTTTCATTGGTTCCACACCGGACGATCCGATGACAACTGCCGATGAGACGATGTCCGGGTAATCGATCAGTGTCCTCAGGGTGATGCCGCCACCCATGGAAGGTCCGACAAGAGTGAAACCGAGAAGCCCCAGCTTTCCGCTGAAATCCAGCACAAACCTTGAGGAATTCTTGAAGTCCCTTGAAAATTTGTATTCTGGATTGTTCTGCGAATTTCCGAATCCGGGGTAATCAGGTGCATACACGTCATATCCCATGGCGGAGAAAATGTCAAACGCCTTAATTCCTATCCAGTCCTTTGAAGTGAAGCTTCTCCCGTGAAGCAGCACCAACGTTCCCCGATGGTTCTCTGAAACGGATGATCTGTAAAATACCTTATATCCACCGATGTCTACATAGGATTCATTTATCATGTTAGGGTATCGCATGATAGTATTTGTCCGTTTAGAATTAGTGCCGCATTAGACTACAATAATTTTATTATCTGAGTGCAATTTAATTTCAGTATTGATAGCAAACCAGGAAACCAACATGGCAGGCTCATTTACGATAAGGAGTTCTCTCTATAGGGGGCTGCCCATGCTGCTGGTTCCTCCGGTTATACTCATAGCAATTATCTATAAGGGAAATTTTTACTTCCTCGAATATTTCCACGTCATAGCCGGTTCTGCATGGACAGGAATGGATCTCGTTATGGGGCTCTTCTTTTCATTTATAATGGCGGGGTTGCCCAATGACCAGAAGCTTGAGATCTCGAAGAGGCTCACCCCCACAATGCTCTTTTTCATGCCCTCGATCTCAACAACTGCCGTAACTGCCGGCATTTATCTGGCGATCGCAATGCACATCTCATTTGCGTCTCCATATTTCGTAGCAGTTGCTGTCCTCGCCCTTGTTCTGACCATCCAGGGACTGGTTATCTTCCTGCCCAATGAGCTGAGGGTATACCTGGAAATTCTGGGCGGGTCCAGGGACAGATCCAAGATAGTCAGGCTGACCATGCTGAACATAAGGATATCAGCCATCCAGCTCGTACTTCAAATCGTGATAATACTGTTCATGGCGCACTTTGCAACCGGGGTCCCACTATGACTGTAAATGAGAGGGAAATGAAGAGCATTGTGCGGGCCGGGATGCTTTCTGTTGCAATACCGGTGATGGCATTTGCACTTGCATTTGCCTCTGCAAATCTCCTGTGGCTTGATTATGTTCATGTGCTAATCGGTGCCATATGGACAGGCACAGACGTATTTCTTGGACTGATTTTTGCCTTCGTGCTACGAACTCTTGACTCCGGCACGAGGAAGAACGTGGCTTTGAGAGTACTCCCCATGACCCTGTTCTTCATACCTGCCGCATCATTTATAACTCCGACAGCGGGTTATATATTGGCTGTCAACGAAGGCATTTTCAGTCTCTCATCCCCAATCATTGATGCTATCCTGATCGTTGGGTTGTTCCTCTTCGCCATAGGATTTGCAACAATAATCCCATACTCATTTCTGATCCTGAGGGAAATGAGGAAAGAAGCGGTAAACAATAGAAGGGTCGCTGACTGCCTTGCCATGATCTCCAACGGGGCACTGGCACAGATGATCTTCCAGATAGCAATAATCAGCCTCATGGCCTATATCGTGGTTTATCCGTAGTTCTGAATGCTTTCACATGCCACGCGCCAGAGGGATTCCCGAATCAGAACGTTATGACCTGGTAGCCTGCATTCACGTAGTGTGCTATCCTTTCTCCGGCAGGCATCAGTTCAACACCGAACGAGATCAGCCTATCCTTCACACCATTCTTTTCTGCTATGAAAACACACGCAGAATCTACCGCCTTTCCGTCTACAAGCTGCTTGAGCTGTTCTCTCGTCTGCCCTTCTGCTTCAGCGATGAATTTCTCGCTTGGCCCGAAGAAAAGCACCTTGAGGTCGTCGTACCTTTTGGCTGCCAGTGATCTTGCTGCGACAGTTATTCCTGCTTCCGCCTTTGCCCTTGCCTCTTCTCCGCTCACAATCAAAAACAGTACCTTTGACATAGAGCCCTATTATGATGTACATTTTTATAAATATGTAGTCGACTGAAATACAATGGCACAGGTAGATAGCACACATAGATTTGGCCGGATCAGCGTAGCAGTCACATCTGGCCTTCTGCAACCTACAAAGCCTGGAACGTGGTCCATCAAACCCCTAACCCGGCCGGGATTAGAAGCTGCCTCAAAACAGTATTTATCCCAAGAGCGTATGGGAGAGAGGAATTGTATGGAATACAGGGATTTTGGAAAGACAGGCTTCAAAGCTTCGGTTATTGGAATGGGCACATACTATGACCCCGGGTGGATCGTGAGCGCGAAACTCTTCCGGAGACAGCCGAACCTCGAAAGGCACCTGGAGGCAATCAGGGTCGGGCTTGACAATGGAATCAACCTGATCGATACGGCCGAACTTTACGGGTCTGAAAGCATAGTGGCGAAGGCGGTTAAGGGAATGAGGAGAGACGACCTGTTCATAGCCACGAAGGTGTGGCGATCCCACTTGAAATATGACTCATTAATCAAGGCATGCAGGAGAAGTCTGAAAAACCTGAACACCGGTTACATAGACCTCTATCAGGTACATTTTCCCAATGGCAGGGTACCAATAGAGGAAACCATGAGGGCGATGGAATACCTTGTCGATCAGGGGCTCATCAGGCACATTGGAATAAGCAATTTCAATTTAACCCAGATGATTGCGGCTGAGAATGCAGTCAGGAAGTACGAGATCACGTCAACCCAGATGAATTACAGCATTGCAAACAGGAAGCTGGAGGCAGAAATCCTTCCGCACTGCATGGAGAAGAACATAGCCATCCTTCCCTATTACCCACTGGCCCACGGAAAGCTGTCCGGGGAAGGATCGTGGCCAAAGGATGTGCTTTCAACAATAATGCAGAAACACGGAATAAAGAAACCAACAACGGTTGCGCTGGCATGGCTTGCATCCAGATGGAAAGGAATTTTTCCCATCCCGAGGGCTTCTAACCCGGACCATGTGAGGGACAACCTCGAGGCAGGTTCTGTCATGCTTGACGATGCTGACATGAAGATGCTTGACAGTGCCTTCCCGCCGCGCTGATCTCTCCTATCTGGAAATCCCGTACAATCCAAGGATGATTGCAGCTGCAGATGCTGCCACGATCAGGAAAAATCCGTAGGACACACCCCAGCTGATCTTTATCAGCAGGCTGGAAGCAGTTCCATAAATGGGATTTCCCCCATCCTGCAGGTTCAGGTGGTAAAGCCCGACGATGAAGATCAACACTGAAACCATCCCTGCACCTCCACCGATGGCAGAATACACTGCTGACTTTCCAGCAGCAATGATGTTGATTCCACCGGCCACGATCAGCAGGCCGGCTGTAAGCGCAAGCGTACCGGATACGGGAAAATACACAGGAATGGATGAACTGCTTGACGGAATGGTATAGAATGGGTAAAGGAACGTGCTGGTGACGTGCCCCGAAAACCCGGGAATGCTACCGTTGATGAACCACCATGGCAGGAATATTGAGACGATTGCAATAATTCCAAATGCAACTAGAGATGTACCGGTAATTGTTCTCCCAGCCATAGGATGACAATGGATACAGTTTGATATAAACATGTTTATGAAAAGTTGTCCTGGAATATGGAACCATAATTCAAGCTCCTCTCATATTTCCATTCATCCGGCTGGTATGTGCAGGTCACACCCATGGAATCGCAGAGGCTTTCTATGGTTTTCCTGGTGGATTGCCACCATTGGTCGTTTTCCGGTGTCCTGGTGAAATCTGAAATGTTAAGGCCTATTCCCCTGATCAGTTCGGATGAGCCTCTGTAGGGCTGGTATCTGTCATAAATAATTCTCGTTCCAATTTTTCCAGCTTCCTCTACTACCCTCCCCATACTTTCCCTCGTGTCGTTTACACCCTTCAGGATGGGGCCAAGGAAAATCCATGTCTTCACGCCATTGGACTGAATGGAGGAAAGGGCTTTCAAACGGGAGGCCGGTGAAGGGCTTCCCGGCTCGATGAGTTTCCATGCCTTCGCGTCCGTGGAAGTTACCGTCATTCCCACGTCTATGTAGCGGGGATGTTGTGTTAATATGTCCATGTCCCTGGCAACGAGCGGGGATTTGGTCTGGATCGATACCCTGAACCCATTCCCGGCAAGTAACTTAACGGCATTCCGCGTTAGCATATATCGCCCCTCAATGGCCTGATATGGATCTGTGATGGTAGAAACTCCCACAATGCCCCTCCTGGCTGTCCTTATTTCCCGTTTTAGCAAATCAATGATATTTGTCCTGACCGCTACAGTGCCTCCCCAGTCTTCCCTCGCCCGTGCGTTGGAAGTGAAATCTATTGCGAAGCAGTAGACGCAGGAGTGCATGCATCCCATATACGGGTTCAGGGCGTAGTCAAGTTCCGGGAGTCCGGACTTCGAAAGAGCGCTCTTGGCCGTTACCTCTATGATATTTATCCTCCGTGCCATGGACCCCTCATTCAGAGAAACCTGTCAAGCCCACCGTAATACAGTATCTGGTCAAGCCCTGACTTCTCCCTCCACTTGTTAACCGGAACCGTAAGGAAGGAGGCTATATATTTTAAAGCTTCCTGATAGCTGCTGAACCTCTCGGGCTTCGATCGGAACATCTCCCTTACGTTTTCCCTAACGTACCAAACGCCCACGGGCAGGTTGAAGCCGGGGTATATCTCCCTCCAAAGGGTAGCAGAACCCTGCCTGTTCAGACCCTTAAGAGCTTCAAGTGCCGCCAGCTTGGAAGCGTAGTAGCAGCCGCCTATTCCGGGGTAATCCTTCCTTCCACCATACATTTCATAGTCAATCTCGACAAACGGTGTGTCGCTCCACTGGTTCCATGTGCTCCCCGGATACCATGCTTCCCCCCATTCAAACATCCAGCTTCTGGGAGAGAGTATTGCGGTAAAGAGATTGCCTGGCGTCTTTCTCACGTAGGCCAGATATTCTCCAAGCTGGGGTTTTTCCTTGATCTCATCCGTGAGCTTGTCAGAGACATTCTTGTCCGCAGCAGTTATCGCCCATCTCGTGGGAACGGCTTTTCTCTGCTTTCTAACCCCGAGCGCCCCCACGCTGAGTATCTTGGAAATCCTTGTGACATCTACCCCCCTCCTGTACATGGTGTTCATCCCTTCCACTGCAAGAAGGTCATCTTCCGAGTATATTCTCTCCACGAACCCCTCTATTTTGCCATTGCCTATGGTGAGATTCTTTACCGGAGCCGATGGACCCATAGGTGGAACATGCTCATCAAGGACAATCTTTGCACCGTTAATGCTCTTCGTGAATTCCATTTCAACATCCACGGGCTTCTCAGATAGCGCCATCACCTGTATATCCTGAAGTGTCCTGCCAGGGTCGGATATATCCTTCACGTTAACTTCCATACCTCCCCGCAGCATTGAGAGCCTCATTGAGAGGAACTCCTCCATATCCACATGCATCCATTTTGTTGGGTCTTCATATCCGCTGGTATCTCCGTGAACATTTGGGGCTGACGGATAGATGTTGACCTTTGGGTATCCATATCTCCCGACAAAAATTGAAGGAGGCGTTGATCCGCTTATTTCCGTCCCGTTGAATCTTGCCATCTTCGGCTGCAGGAGATTCTTCACCGAAATCGGGCAGTACGAAAGTCCGCAAAGCATCTTCGCTCCCCTGCACCTTATGCACAATGACGCCGGTATTTTGTATGCGGTCTTGAACTCCATCCAGTCTTAAACAATTCTACCTACTATTAAAGCTGTTCTACATGGCCGACAAGTGAGAAAACGTTCCCGGGGTTGCGGTTAAGGAACCTTGGGAGAAGTATCAGAATCCAGAAATCATTAATGGGTATAAACTTAAATAGTATCAACTATTAATTGCATTCATGGACAAAGGTGAAGGCATGAAGAACAGCGCTGCTGGATCAGACAGGTTTTCTGCATATTTTTCTCTCCTTTTTCTTATTCAGTTTGTCATAACCATTGTAATACTGCTCACGGACCAGAATCTTCAGACCGATTTCGGAACCGTTCCCAAATATTTCATCCACTGGTACGGCCTCCTTGTCACCGGGTTGGTGGATATCGTGGCATTCATTGTGCTGCTTGTGGTGAGAAAAAGATCCATGGTCGGTGTGGGAGTAGGCTGGGCTGTCTTCATGGCAATCTTCCAGATAGCTGACATAGCAACCTATGGCATGCTGAATGTGGGCCTTTCGGCGAGTAGTTTTGCACAGTACCTGTTTGGGGTCACAAAATTCAAGGGTGCCCTTCCATACATTCCCGGACTGTATGACCTTCTCTTTGCGATATATGTAATCGCCATAGCGGTCGGGCTTTACGCTTACCGGAAAATGCCAAGCTGATCGCTTCCACGCATAAGGAAAGAAATCCTCGCTTAACATCTTCAGCTTCTGGTTGCAATGGGCCATTTATGGTAAGATTTTCCCTTCCTTGCATGGTGCCAGGCCACCAGCAGGGCAAGGCCTTCCATGAAACATACAGCAGGCAGGATGAAAATTTCTTCTGGATATCTCTTCAGGAAGGTTACCATTATGGAAAAAAATGTCCTGCGATCGGTCCGGATGAGGGTTGTCATCACCAGGGGATCAAGCTTCATCTTGAGGAGTTCCTGGTGGCCGAAGTTTATTCTGATCCTCTGTACAAAAAGATCGAAAAGGTTTACGGGGAGTTCATTGGTAACAAGGATATCATCCCTGTAAACCACCCGGAAACCGCTATTTCTGGCCTTAACGCACAGATACGCATCGTCATTTACAATCCGTGGGAGGTCAGACAGAAGCTTCTTCCTTATGGCAATGAATTCACCTCCATGGGCATTCAGGTTTCTGGCTGACATGTAACGGAGTTCACAATCGTGAAGTTTCCATATGGCTCTTCCAATCTTTCCATGGATTCCTCCAATGGGTGACGGGACGACGTGAGGCACGATTACACCTATATCGTCGGAGAATGCTGCTACGCAACGATCAAAGACATCGTTCTCTACGGTTATGTCCCCTGACACAATAAACACAAGGTCACCTACAGCATACTTGAACGATCTGTTCAGGGATTCGCTCTTTCCCAGCCTTTCCTTCTCCTCCTCACAAATCAGCCGGTCATCGCGCAATGCGGTCAGGTAGTTCCTGTCCGTCCTTTCGCCTCCATACATAAGAACGATACGATCCACGTTTGATGATATTACGCTGTTAAGCAGTTTTCTGAGAGATAATCCATCATCGAAACTTGTGATGATGGCCGTTGAAGCCGTCATCTTTCAAATCCCTCCCTGTATTTCCTGTCCAGTTCACGATATTTTTCAGACTCCAGGTAAAACTTGTGCGGCCCGGCTACCGTTCTGAACCTTTCGGAGGCCCTCCCCTGCCTCTCCAGCAACTTATTGGCATAAAGCTGCTTGAGATGAAGCCAGCTGGATCCAATTACAAAAAAGATAACGTTGATGATGGATGATCCCGGAGAATTTCTCTCTCTTATACTCCCCTGATCTTCGGCTTTACTCGCTTTAAAGGGCTGGTACTGTGCTATTACCGCCGGTGATGAGTGCAGTAGCCTTGAATAATATTCACCTCCAAATACGCTTACAACATTGACAGAATCCTTCACGGCAAGTCCTGAAATTTCCCTACTGTAATAATGCAGGGCATATTCATCGTCAAATGCCAGGCACAGGCATATATCTCGGTTTCCTCTCAGCCTGCGAACTACGAAGGACTTGAGAAGCTCTTTCCAGAGCCGGTTAGTCCTTACTATGAGGAAAATGTCTATGTCGTCATCCGGTTCCGGGAGGTATGACACCGACCCTGACACACCGGCAAAGAGGACATCCCTGGATAACATGGAGTGCACAAATTCGTTTGCCTCTTCCAGCTTCTTCCTCTTGGCTTCCAGCTTTATTTTCGTAAGGCCTACTTCCACGGACCCGTGCGAAGAAGAAATATGAACTGAAGGAGTGTCCATGCCACAATCAATCAAAATAAGTAATTAATATTATCTAATACCTGAAATGATAGATATCCTAGGTCTACTGTCTCGAGCTGGAACATGGGGGCAATCTACCTCATGTCTGTGGCGCTTTTCCGAAGAATAATATAGCATAGAATCTTCTTACACGTATTGGAAGCGGTCGATGTTCAATGGCGGTCCACACCGAATAAGCGTGCCATGAGAGAGGCTATGATTTGGGAGAAAGTGAGTCAATATGAACGATTTCTCATTGCTTGATTTTGAAAAGCTCTGGAAAGGGCGCGAAAAGGTAACCATGGTTGAGAGAGAGGTTATACGGTCAATTATTGACCTGCACCCCGAGAATAAGGTCCTGGAAATAGGGGCAGGAAATGGAAGAATTACGCACGCTCTGGCAGGGAAATACAGGCAATACTATGCACTGGATGTCACACCTTCTTTCCTGGAACAAATCATTCCTTCTCCGGGAGGCAACAGACTGATCAGGATAAGCGGTGACCTTAACAATATGCCGTTCCTGGATGGGAGTCTGGACATAATAGTGATGATCAGGGTGTTCAATTTCCTGCAGAACCCGGAAAGGGCTCTTAGGGAATTTGCACGTGTTTTGAAGCCTGGCGGATCTGCAATAATCAGCTTCTTCCGCACAGGATCAGTTGCAACTGTTATCGACAGAGTGAAGTATAAGGGGAAGGCCATCGGACCAATGTCAAGGCGTGCACACAGGGTACTGAACTCGAACTTCGAAGAATCATTTTATTCCGTGTCATATTTCAGGGAACTATCCGCGGCAGCAGGTTTCAGGATCGTATCAGCCAGATCCTGCGGCCTAGAGGATTATAGCCCATTTGCGCTGCTTCCTGTGAAATTATTTGTTAAACTTTCGGTTCTGCCAGATATTCTCGGCATGATTCCCCATGTCTTTGTTTACATACAGAAAGTTGGGTCACATCCTTCTGCAAACAGCACCGGTGATGAAATAATGGCCTGCCCTGATTGCCATGAACAGGTCTCCGCCGAATTTCTTCATTCTGCCCGGGTAACGAAATGCCACAACTGTGGGCACATCTTTGAAATCAGGAACGGTATCATATACGTGTGACCGGAAGACACATGTGAAAGGGGATTCATAACGTTCTATTCTGAATCACAGTGAGGAAATGGTCACCGAGGTACTTCATGGGCCAAATCCCAGAAATTCTCCTGTCGGCCGCATCAAGCATTTCAAACCGGCTCTCAAGCAAGCCCAACAGACGCCTGAAATTCGATGGTGGCAGAATTACCGGTACGCCTTCAGTTTCAAGAGCCGTGAAATATTTCCCGAAAATCCCCATGAATTCCGTGAAGCTGAAGGAATAGACGTCGATGCAGAATCTTGACCTGCCCTCCCTGATCGGGTTCTTCAGGCGCCAGAATAATCGTGAACCGTTCATCGAGAGCACATTGCTAGCCATTTCTGCTATGCAGAATTTGTTATACACTCCTGCAATAAAGTAACCGCCTGGTTTTAGAAGCATGCTCAATGCAGCGGGTACGTTTTCGATGTTTGGTTCGCAGTTTAGGGCTCCGTATGTGGAATACCCAATGTCAAATGATTTCCGGTCATAAGTTTTCAGCAGTTCGCCCACATTGGCAGCTCTCAGCTTCATCGTTGTCAGGCTCTCAGCCAGGCCTTCATCTCTTACTTTTCTCTGTATGTTTTCCAGCATCTTTCCGGATATGTCTATGGCTAAAACCTCGTGCCCATCCCTCAGAAGCTCTATGGTCTCTGCCCCCGTTCCACAACCTATCTCAAGTATGTGCTGCCCCTTTACAGAGTATTTTCTGATCTTGCTAAGGGACCTGTCCCTGAGAAGGACATTTACCCTGTTCCCGAATATATGTTTGTCATAATCATCGGCGACGCTGTCAAATTCCTCCTCGAGCCACCTATAATAATTTCCTCCCACACTGTCCGGTCTGGTCCCGGCCACTATCCTCAGGAATCTTGCCGGGGAATTGAAGTATTTAGATACGTAATCTTTTCCATATTTGGCTATGAACTTTTCGAGAACAATGGCTTTCTCCTCACCAGACGTAATCAGTTCAGGTACTCCGGAACGGTGTTCGCTGTTTACTACAAAATCCGCCTTTCTTTCCCTGAGCAGATGAGAGGGCCACCGCGCGTCGAAATCTGAAGAGATCAAAAATAAGATGTCTGCCTCGTAAACATAAGCAAGCCTGACAGGCCTGTCTCCCGTCTCGACCGTGACGTAATTGAAATTTACGTTCAAATTCTCGCCGGTTGTCCTGTAGTTCAAAGATTCTGTCATAACACCTCAGGCTTCTAGCCAGTTTCGCAGTCTATGAGGTTGTATATATCCATTATTTCATAGTCCAGGTTTTCAACCACCTTGTCTCCCACCGGCCTCTGCCTGAACAAAATGCCGGCTGGGCATATTATGAACAGGAAGGACCTCTTCTTGGTATCGATTCCAAGGCAGATCCCCTTGTCCGATATCAGATATTTAATCGGAAATCTCTCGGAATATACTTTCATCATTACCATATCCTTCGGGGATTTTATGAGTTTCCGGCACTGTTCTTGTGCATATTATTCCCGGATTGCACCGGCTATTTTCCTCCTGTCAACATCTCCCCACTTTTTTGGGTTCAGGAAGCCGGAAACAATCTTCACATAGTATATCGGTGAGTATATGAAATTCCTTGGGCTCTTACTGTTGAGGTGCATCATGTACACCACAAATATAGCTCTCACTAACTGGCTGAAATGCCTCGAGGGAGTATATCTTATCTGTGCCCCCTGCCATTCAGGCCAGTAGCGGTATTTTCTGTAGGTTGATCTGTGGACCATCGCGTCCCTGATATATCTAATTTTAAGCGAAGAATTTGCCAGAATTTCCTCAAAGTAGAATGTTTCTCGTCCCTGTATAACGTCCGGCATCTCTATTTTACGAGCAAGATCAAGTGGCAGCATGGTAAGCCCCAGTGGAATGCCATAAAGGAAATCATGGCCTACGGCACATCCCACCACCGCGCCGGTCTTGGGATCGTCTAACAGCGCCGCCGCCTTTGCAAAGAATTCAGCGCTCGTCACTGTTATATCTCCGTCAACAAAAAGGATATATCTGGTATCGGCCTTGGAAATCAGCAGTTTTGTTGCAAATCCGAGACCGGTTTCTTCCGAATGCACTTCTGCGCCGAACCTACCGGCAATTTCCGGCGTCCCATCCGTACTGTTATGGTCGGCAACAATAATTTTCCTGACGGGGATGAATTTAATGACCGACTGGAGACAGTCGGCAATGGTGTCTGCGGAATTGAAGGTTCTGATCAGAACGTCAACACGCATTATCTCATTTTGAGACATTATAATTTGATATGACAAACGAGGCATATCAACTTTTTGATTTTTCCCGGTCCGTTTCTTTTCCCGGTTATGAACCGTTGATCCGTCTGCACCAGCAACCTGGATACAGAAATTTCAATCATCCAATATGGGATGCATCTGTCTCAATTTTTATAACCCCTTTAACAATGCAGACAGATACGGTGTATTACCTTGAGTTTTGATGACGCAAACCTTTTTGATCTGATGGATTCCTGCCATTCCCTTGGGGACACAAGATTCGGTGGTTCAGGATCGAGGGACGAGGACATTCTGGTTGGTTATATTTACGGAGTGCTCTCGGAAAGCTCCTCCACTGAACTCATACACGATTCAGAGTTTGCCAAGGTTTACAGGTATGGAGATTACAATTACATGGTATGGATGGGAGAATTTGAGTCTGAGGAGGGCGGGGAAGGGGATCAGGAAGGGCCTTTAATCCTTCCCGTGGCAGTGGAAGGGCCTTTCAAGGATGATGAAATTAGGGAGATTTTAAGCCGTCTCTAAGGCATTTCCCTCTTTAATCCTGATGCAGTAGAATCTCTTCCTGGTGTCATTAAGGCATATCTGGATATCGATCAGACCCATCTCGCGCAGCCTTTTCACGGCATAGAGAACGCTCCTCTTGGACAGTCCAGACTCCATTTCAATGGTCCTGAAATCAGCGATACGAATCCGTTTCAGTACCATGAATACAAGTCTGGCTGATGTGGGCATCTCATTATCATTAACGTGTATTTCCAACATGTGGGAAATCATGCCACAAAGAAAAACCATTCGTATGCTGTCCATTGACAAATATGGTCACACGAAAGAGCCGATTTCTACTTTTTTCATAAAATCATATCACGAGGCCAAGGAAAAGCCCGGCCAGGGGTGCAATGATCCAGGTTGCAAGCACAATCATGAAAGGTCTCATGTAAATTGCCTTTGTCCTGTATGACATTCCTGTTCCCAGCACGCTGGATGTCAGCGTCTGCGTATTGGACAGCGGAATGCTGAATAACGTCGCAACCTCGACAAATACTGAAGACACCAGAAGAGAAGTGAGTGCGTTTGAATACCGCATAAGGTACATTTCTTCACCCACCCTCTTGATTATACCCTTGCTGAGGAATAGGGATCCGGCCACAATGCCCGTGATCATTGATGCGATAACCCAGATATCGAATCCTGCCATATTCGCTATCAACCCGAGTGTGTTCGCACCTAGTGTGAATGCGGTAAGGAAGGATACGACGATCAGGATGACCTTAAGATATGATATTTCGCTCCAAAAATTCCTGGATTGCCTCTTTTGAAGCTCTCTGTTCAGGCCGAATGCGAAAATGACTGAACCGAGAGGGGCAAGAATCCATGTGGCTACCATTAGCGCCACAAAATTGCCGTTCACCGCATACCCGTTATGTATAGACAACCCTATTGCAACCCCCACCAGAACCATGGTGAGGGAGAGCGGTGACCGCAAGAAATAGGCAAGGATGAAGAGCGCAAATGATACAAGGAATGCATAGCTTATAAGAGTGTAAGAGTGAGGCAGGAGATTCGCGGAAGCTGAATGAAGGGCTGATCCTTCAAGAATCAGTCCAAGAGTGAACCCTAAAATTCCGATTGCTATTCCCATTGCCCTGCTGGTGATCCTGGATCCGATTATGGTGCCTACCGCTGCCGAAAGATTGTTCCCTGCAACGAAAGCAGTGAGTATGCCAGCAAGGGCAATGGTCGTAAGATATGCCAGGGTGATCATTTAGACACTGACAGAATTATGTTCAGGAGAAGGTCTGATATATCCTCACAGTCGTCGACCATATCGTCTATTTTGTGCACAAGGCTCATCAGGTGGTCATAAACGAGGAAGTGCATCTCTTCGGCATGTCGGTATATCTCATCTATGAGGTTGTCCTTGAGCTCGTCCACAGACTCCTCGAGGACTTCTATCCTCTTCCTTTCTTCCCTAAGGGAATCCATGTTTGTGTCCGTAAACATGGCTGAAACGGATTTTATGGCATCCCTGCTTTTCTCGATCATGATGCGGAATGTCTTGTAGGAGGAGGCGATTACCGCAGTCCCGTTGGTTCTTTTGTAGTCTATGTTCATCCTCTTAATTTCTCTGCTCAGGTAATGGGTTTTGTCCAGGATATCATCGCACTTGTCGGTGAGCTTAAGCAGGTTATCCATGAGGTTGGAACTTATTGCCCCGCTTGTTATCTCATGCGTCAGTTGCATACCGTAGTCATCAGCCTTCCTTTCAAGAACTCTGATCCTCTCATTAATTTCCAGCATTCTCTTCTGGTTGGTGTCCAACATCTCATAGAGAAGTCCGGTCGCCTCCAGCGCCATGTCCATGTAGCCGGTCATTTCACCGAGAACGTGCTTCTCACCTACAACCATAATTCTCTTGAGGAAGCCAGAATTTACCATTGAGGCGCATCGCTAGGTCGTATTTAATTCTGATGAAATGCAATGCTCAATGACCTTCCGCAATATCCTTTAGGCAGGAATGAATGCTCAGTACATGAAATGGGTAACAAGGGAAAAGGCAAAAGTTGACAGAATAGCGTGTCCCTGGCTTATTAAGAAGTTTGTTGACCATGACGCTGAGTTTATATTCGTCCCCAGGGAAAAGGTGATGGAGGTTGCGAAGGAAAAGTCAGCGACACCCTTTGATGTAGATGGTGCTGAGTTGATGCATTACGTGGATCATGGTGAGGAACGTGTGAGTTTTGATTCTATCATACGAAAATACAACCTGAAGGACAGTGCATTGATGGATCTTGCTGAAATTGTAAGGGGAGCTGATGCTTCGCTCACAAATCCGAGACCTGAATCAGCTGGACTGGAAGCCGCAGCAATGGGTTTCCGCGAGATCGCCAAAGATGATCATGAAAACATGCGCCTGCAGTTTCCGCTGTATGATGCCCTTTACCAGTACTGCAAGCTCCGGATAACGAAAAAATCAGGCCTTGAACATAACGCTCGTTGATCCATTCCCTTTCCCCTTTTTTGATATTTTTACAACCTTTCCTTTGCAGAAAGGCTGTGTGCTCCATAATATAAGCCTTTTATCCTTCTAACCTGGGCACAAAATCTGCGGATGACAACGGCTCAGGTCGTGTTTTGCCGGTTAGATATCATACTGTGTGTTTCTAAATTGCTCAAGCTTTTCTGCAAAAGTATTTAAGATTCTGGAAAATCGTATGGCATGGACAACAATGAATTTTTTTCCGCCCTTAAGAATAGGTTCCCAGACATCATAGAGATGAAGGACGGGACGGCAACTTTTAAAATGTTTGTGGCAGGAAACTGGATCGAAAATAGCAGCAAACCGGTTAAGGATCCTGTGAGCAACTCCACACTCTGCAGTGTTTCAATTGCGGATCTGGAACTTGTGGATAAGGCACTGGATTCCGCAAAGGACAGGAAGGAGATAATGAAGAACCTCAGTGGTGACGAAAAGATAGCCATACTCGAAAGAGCCGCAAATCTCCTGGAGGCCAGCAGGGAACTCTTCGTTACCGCGCTTGTTAAGAACGTGGGGAAACCCATAAAGGAAGCAGAAGGAGAAGTGGACGCTACCATAGAGAGGATCCGGCGGGTAAAGAGCGATTCACAGAGGATACAGGGTGATTTCATTCCGGGTGAATGGGCTAAACCTAACAGGGGCAGGATCGCCATTGTACTTAGAGAACCGGTTGGTGTGGTACTTGCCATCGCGCCATTCAATATGCCGCTGTTCATTTCGTATACAAAGATTATCCCGGCACTGCTTGCCGGCAACACGGTAATACTTCGTCCCCCCTCGCTGGTCCCGATTGCCCCCATTATGATGGGCAGGATTCTTGAAGAGGCTGGATTGCCCCCGGGCGCCCTTAACATAGTCCCAACCGCCACAGATGTTGCAAGCTACCTTGCAACGAGGGATGAAGTGGACATGATAACCTTTACAGGAAGCACTGATGTAGGGCTGAAGCTGACAAAGATTTCAGGGATTAAACGTATACACCTCGAACTCGGAGGAAAGGCGGCAGCGCTGGTTATGAAGGACTGCGGAGATATCAAGAGTGCAGCCCAGAACATTGTCGCCGGGTCAACGAAATTTTCCGGGCAGAGGTGTGATGCAATCAGCAGGGTGCTTGTTCACAGTACACTGGAAGAAAGGTTGACAAGAGAAATAGTGACGCTAGTAAGGAAATTGAAGACTGGCGATCCTTTCTCAAGGGAAACAGATATCGGACCGCTCATAGATTCCAGGGCTGTTGACAGGGTGGAAGGTCTCGTAAAGGATGCTGTTGAGAAAGGATCCAAGGTTCTAGTCGGTGGGAAAGCCAATGGGAACTATTTCGAGCCTACCGTGCTCTCTAACGTTCCGCTAAGTGCAAAGATCATGTGGGAGGAAACATTTGGCCCTGTGATACCAATACATTCGTTCAGCGATGAGGAAGAGGCGGTGGATATAGTCAACTCGTCGGAGTATGGTCTGGACAATGCTATTTTCACAGATGATATCAGGACTGCCTGGAGGCTTGGGAAAAAACTGGAGAGCGGGGAGATATCCGTCAACTGCTTTCCATCGCATGGCATTGGATTTTTCCCATTCGGGGGAGTCAAGAAGAGCGGGTTGGGCAGGGAAGGCATAAGTTACAGCATAGATGAATTCACGAACCTGAAGACAATGGTATACAACATCGGATAGGTTTTCTATCTCCCGGCGCGTTATATTTCCCAAATACCACCATGCTGGAGGCAGTGCCCATGCCTTCGATGTCATTAATGGGATTACGCCAGAAATAGAATCACCATACTCGGTAAGCGCGCAAAATAATCCAAGACATCCAAACTGGCATGAATGGCAGCCAGTCAGCGTTATGATCCTTGTCAATGGCGGTACGTCCAGAAGGTTTTATATTTAATGAACATCAACATCAAAAATGTCCATTATCCTCTTCTTCACCACTGTCACAATAGCACTCTTTGCCATACTCAATCCCATTGGGGCTGTGCCAACTCTTGTCTCGCTTACACAGAACTACAGCACAAAGGAAAAGGATGGGGTCATCAGGAAAAGTGTCCTGGTAGCGTCGGGAATGATTATTGGTTTCATGCTAATTGGCGTCTATATATTCAGCGTCCTTGGGATAGATATCTCCGATTTCAAGATCGCAGGGGGGATCCTGCTTTTCAAGGTTGCATTTGACATGCTGCAGGGCAAAACCTCGAATACAAAATTGACGCAGGCCGAAACCGAGGAATCACAGGAAAAGGAAGCAATAGGCATAGTTCCAATTGGAACCCCGCTTCTCGCGGGACCGGGAACAATAACTACCGCAATCATTTATTTCAACTCCCTTAGTGTCAGCATACCTGAAAAGGGAAGTGTTTTCCTTTCTGTAGTTATAGTCATGTTCGCGACATACTACATATTGAAATTCTCAACGAAGATTTTTGACAGGGTCGGAAAGACCGGTTCCCTCATTATATCTCGGATAATGGGTCTTCTCCTTGCAGCCATAGCTGTGAGTTTCGTGATCTCGGGAATAGCATTCATCGTAACTTCATCCGGTCTCTTCTAAAATTTTCCGAAGAATTCCTCATAATCTTTTCTAGACAACTGCCCCGGGGCTGTTCCGGCCTCCGCACTGGCATACACGATGTCGGAGATCATGTATCCTGAGAAGAGCCTCAGCGCAGAGTTGCCATCACCCATGGGAACCAGGGAAAGAGGGATCCTGCTTTCTCTTTTAAAGGTATACAGGTCGGATAGATCAAGCAGGAAACCGTGTGGATCAGAATATGAAGAGGCGAACTTGTATATGTTTCCACCGAGCCGCATCATTCCGTTCAGCATGTGCGACACCCTTCCACCGTTGAAGTCGTGCGTAGATATGACAACCGTTCCTCTGTATGGTGCAAGGTCTATCCCTGTCATACCTCTGACCTCTATATCCAGGGCCGGCACATCCAGCGAAATGGCTGTTTCATACATTTTCCTGCCTTCCCGTTCGCTGGAAAACCTGTAGGTGAAGATGTAATCAACCGACAGGTCCTTAAGGCCGGAAGCAAGTTTCCTGAGATCCTCCAAACCTCCTCCACTGAACAGGTCGTACCTGATTTCGTAGACCAGTCGCGGGTTATAAGTACCGTCACGGAATTTTGAAAGCATGGAAGCCGAATCGGCTGAAAATATGGAAGTGACTATTGTTGTTCTCCTTCCGCCGATGGCTGTGCTTCCTATACTCACAGGGTTAGCTTCAATTATGGGCATATGTGAATATTATATTGGTCTATTAAAGATTTTTACGAATATCGTTACTTTACGCTCTAAACGGTTTTATACGTCCTGAGCATCTAACTGGAGGAAGTCAAATGTTCAGGATGACAATCGTTTCAGCACCATCCAGAGCAGTGGAGAATGATCTGGATAAAACAATAGCTTTTTTTCTGTCGGACATTGGTTACATACCACGGCTCAAGCCATCAACGGATTTTCAGGTAATATCAAAATCTGCTTATTTCAGGCTCTTCAAGGAGTGCTTCCTCGAGAGATCAGACAGATACTGGACAGGAGATGAACTCCTGTCGTATCTAAACACCAGCAGGACTACGCTTTACAGGCACCTGAATAAACTCAAGGCAATGGATATACTGGAAGAGATTCAGGAAGGCAAAGTCAAGAAATACAGGCTCCGCTCTGGAGACATACTCAGGGCATGGAGCTGGGTGGAAGTCAATATCAAGATGGCACTTGACAATTACAAAAAGACTGTAGAGCAGATTGAGGCAGGAGTCAGCGCGCTGAAATAGTTATATTTCTTATTCTTGTTCCATTGCGGTCTCGAAAAGATTTTTATGATAATAATGCCTAAGCCGTCCGGGGGAAGCGGACGAATAATATTCTTAAATCTTTGTCACGCTCGCTGATAAATATGGAAATGATAGAAATCAAGAAAGGGGGAAAATACCTGGTATTATCGAACAGTGGTGATGACGCTCCAATGAAGACAGAGGGAGAGTTCGTTGGATATACGATCCTGGGGGAGGACGGGGCCATCTGTTTCAAGATTAGTGACGCCGAGAATAGGACGTTGTTCAGGCTTATACCGGTTTCTGGAATTATTGCAATAGAGTTTACAGATGAGGCACTGCTCAGCCCAAAGGCGAAAACCGAGGACAAAGACAAGACCACTTATATCAGCTGAACGCAACTGATAACTGTATACACGGGGCCTGATGGCCTGAGTTCACTCTTATAATAGCAGAGTTCATCGATGTCTGCATTCCCGAAATAAAATTTGCCGTATTTTGCAATCAGGGTAGACGTGTCTGTGTGTTCGTGGAACCTGGCAAATGTTATATGCGGCACAAACACCTTGCTATCGAAATCACTTCCCAGGCTTTTGGCCAGCTTTGCGTGAAGATCATTTGGGAACCCGGAAACCCCGATGTAAGCGACTCTTGGCCTGCTGGCCGATGGAAAGAATCCTATTCCCGTCAGACCGATGCTGAACCTCCCATATTTAAAGTGCTTCAATACGTCCGACACGTGATCAGCAGCTTCATTGGAAGTATCTCCATTAAAATAAAGGGTCAGGTGAAGCTCCGGGGTTCTAACAGGTGTCACGCCTTTTATTGCTTCCACTTCGCTCAGAAGTTCACCGATTTCAGCAGTTTTCCTGACATGGCAGGCAATAAAAGTTCTCAACGCACATAGATTTGAAAAATATTATTTATATATTGTCTTATGCTCTTGGAGATATGTTAAAGGTACCAGAGGACTTGAAATACACAAAGACGCATGAGTGGTTCAGGAGCGACGGGAAAACTGTAACTGTAGGCATAACAGATTATGCACAGCACCAATTAACCGATATAGTTTATGTTGATTTTCCAAAGCCTGGTTCCCAGCTGATTGCAGGCAAGCCTATGCTCACCATAGAATCTGTCAAGTCCGCAGAGGACGTTTTCTCACCGGCAACAGGCGAGATTGTTGAGGTAAACCAGGCAGTTGCATCCAAACCGGAGATCCTTAATCAGGATCCTTATACAAACTGGCTGGTCAAGATCAGGTTATCAGGCAACTCAATGACTCAATCGCTTTCTCCAGCCGAGTACAGGGAGCTAACTGCAGAAAACTAAAATGAATGATCGCAGGGATAGCTATTATCTTAAGGCAAAGAGAGAGAACTTCCGGAGCCGCGCAGTCTACAAACTCAAGGAGATAGAGGCTAAATTCCGCATTGTCAGGGAAGGGGACCTTGTGCTCGAGATAGGGGCCTCCCCCGGTGGATGGACTCAGTTCCTGACCTCCATTGAAGGAGTCAGGGTTGTTAGCGTGGATATTGCTCGGCACGACCCAGTAGAAAACGCCGTGAGTATCCGCAGGGACATCTTCTCCACTGATATTTTCGACCTTATCTCGGAAGCTGCAGGTTTAATTGGCGGAGAAAAATTTAACGCAGTTCTTTCTGACGCTATGTCGAATACCAGTGGAAATCATGACAGGGACCATGCTTCCTCCTACCTTATCTGCGAGAGGGTTTTGACAATTTCCATGAAATTCCTGTCTCCGGGGGGAAATGTCCTGGTTAAGCATTTTCAGGGAGATATGACGAAGGAACTCATTGAAAAATGGTCTCCTAAATTCAGGGGGCATAAGGTAACAACACCGAAGGCATCAAGATCCGGCAGCCGGGAAATATACATAATTTTCTTCAATCTAATGAGTAAACCCTTGTGAAACTGATTCCGTTGTTTTTCAGGAATTCCCCTATCCTGTCGGTAAATTCAAAATCAACGATTATAAATATTGATTTTCCGGCGTACTGCGTGAGCGCCTGCTTCATCCGTTCCTCTATGTATGAGAGCCTTTCCTCGTCAATGACTCTGAACCCCTTTATCCGGTTGATGGCTTTTTCCCAGTTTCGCACGAACTCTTCAACGTTCTTGTCCTTGAAGTCCTTCTTCAACAATCTCTTCTTCCTGATTGAGTGCCTTACTAGATCCAGTGTTCTCATGGACTTTGTATAAAGATCCCCGTACGCCTCCTCATTCATGTCCATGGGCACTATTGGAATGCCTGTGGAGTCAGAGTACTTCAAGGCTTCTATGTAAACCGGCGGAGGAGTCATTACCTCACCGTACATCGAGAGTCTCACACCATAGATTATCTCATAATCAGACAGTTCAATTTCATATGGCCGTTCCAGAAAGTCGCGCAGGCCCAGAATATGTTCGTCAGAGAGTGTGATGAGTACCACTTCCGGTTTGAGTCTTGTGAGATCATCGGAAAGGACTTCACCATCCCTTACAAGTCCCTTAATGCCGCCAAATAGCCAAATGCGCCCTGTATCGGGTTTAGTGGTTTCTTCACTCATTGAAGATTCTTCTTTCTTTCAATAATCATTTCCAGGCTATCTTTTGATGACGCTTCCCTCAATTCATGCAGGCTCACAACCGGGCACTTGGCTATATTATCCTTGGTTGTTTCCATTCTGGTGATTATCAGGGGTTCTGTCTGGAAAATTTCGCTGACGTTCTTTATTGCCAAGGCTCTTCCCATCTTCTCGCTAAGGCTCTCGAATAGCCCAATGAGGAACATGGTGTCCATCGCCCTGTTTGCTATGGCATCAAAGGGTGCCTTCTTCATGCTGTAAAAATCGTAGCCGGTTTTCACTATATTGTCTATCACTTCCCTTATGAATTCGTTAATTTCTCCAGGGTCTTCGACCGGCAGCTCGATTTCATTTACCATTTTCAGGATATCAATGCTGGAACTGATATCGTATTTCAGCAGTTCTTCGAGCTTTGTGTACACGTCAATTGTAGAGGCACTTCCCCCCTCATAAAGCGAGATAGACCGCCTGGATGTCCCCACCTTGTTGGATACGAAACCTATGGAATATCCAAGCCTCTCCCTGATGGTGTGCATTGCTACACCATTTATGGGAATATAGAATCCTCCGGGTCCGGAGAATATGTTAGGCCTCCTTCCGTCCACATAATCCATGAAGGTCAGGGGTGACATTATAGGAACACGGTGTCGGTAGTAAACAACACCATCCTCAAGCAATCCGTTTCCGGCTCTCTCACCTATAACCACTGCTGCAGCTCCGGTAACCCTGGATAGCCTGACCATCTCCACTGCATTTAAGATCCTGAAAGTATCAACATTGTGAAGAATCTTTATAATATATTTTTCCTGTTCCCTGCGCGCTATCAGCTCAAAACTGACCAGTCCGCCCAGATCAGGGTCAGAGGTGACAAAGCCTCTTTTTTCCAGAGCTTCGCAAAGCTTCCTGATAAAAATACGCCTGTTTTCCTCCATATTTAACAAATATTGCATCCAGTATTTAAGCTATTCTATTACCTGGATCTCACGTGCCTATGTATTGGATTCAATCCATCTCAACCTTTTCCCATGCACTTGAAGAAAGTTTGTTCGGACAGACGATCACTTCACATTTCGAGCACGCCAGATATTCAGGATTCAGTTCCGGGGTAGCTATTATTACCTTGCTGACGCCAAAGATGCTGCCGACCTGGTCGAAAATCCTTGTCGGCACTGACCTGTAAAACACAGCTCTTATAAAAGTGTCCTCCTTTCCGCAATTCCTTCCGGTTATGTCTCTTACATTGCATCCGTAGCGTTTTATTACCTCTGTAAAATCATTCAGCACCCTGGAAAAATAGCCGGGAGAGGTAAGGACAGTTATGACCTGGCTACCTATAACCGGTGCTACCCTGGAAATATCCTCCATGGGGAGCAATTTGCTCATGACCATCTTCAGCACTTCAACTGATTCCACAACCTTGATGGTCTCATACACGGTTCTTCTGTTCACGTCCAGGGATTTGGCTATTTCTGAAATGGAAATTTCTATGTTTCGGAGAAAAAGCTTTCCGTCAACTATTGAAATGCCGTTGTTGTAGAGCCCCTCTATGACTCTTTTCCTGGTGGGATATGATTTGAAGTATTCTTCAAGCAACAATAGCATAAAATGTAATTTGGTGAAAATATAAATACTGTGTGATTACCCCAGAATTACTCTACTGCGAATTGCCGATGCCCTGTCCTCACGATCAACTATTGGTTCATAATATTCTGGCGGAGCTTGCACGAGTTGGACTTCCAGGGTATAGAGCAGGCCTCTCCTGAACAGGTCGACCTTAACCTTTTCTCCGGGCTTGAATATATAGGGGTTATCAGTCTTTATCAATCTTATATCATCCCTTATATTCTTTAGAAACAGGTCGGAAAACCTGATCCGGTTGATAGCTACCAGCTCATCGCCGGCATTGATTCCTGCATGAAACGCTGGCGATCCTTCAAGGACTGAGGATACGATGATTTTGCCGCTCTCTGATTTTGTGAACAGGCCCATGTATGATTTCTCCGCAGGTTCGTTATTATCTACTTTCCTGTATCCCTTCTTGATTTTCACTCCTATTCTTGCAAACTCGGAATCGAAGTCTATTTTTTCAGTACCCCTGACATATCGTGAGTAAAATTCAGAGAAATCCCTTCCTGACACATCCCTTAGTGCAGAAAGCAGATCCTTCTCAACAAAGCCCTTGCCATCCTTCTTGTATTTTTCATAAAGATGCCTCATTACGTCATCAAGGCTCTTTGATCCACCGGTGGCCTCCGATATTCTGCTGCTAAGGAGGAAGCCGAGGATCTCTCCCTTGAGATAGTATGATATGTAACTATTGGTGTTGTTTGGGGACGGGCGATAAAGCTTTATCCATGAATCGAAGGAAGAGTCGGATGCAGATTCCAAAGCAGAACCCGGCAGGAGTTCGTAGTATCTTACATACTCAAGGATATGTTTCAGGTATTCCTCTTCTGTAATCAGTCCCGCCCGGAAGAGTGCAATCCATTCGTAGTAGCTTGTTATCCCCTCACTCACCCACAGCATTGTTGTATAGTTCTCTTCCTTGTAGTTGAACGGGCCAAGTTCGATGGGCCTGATCCTCTTGACATTCCACAGGTGGAAATATTCATGTGACGTGACAGAAAGGAAATCCAGATATTTTTCCCTAGGGGAAAAACTGAACTTTTCAATATCGATGGTGGTTGAATTCAGGTGTTCCAGGCCACCACCCTGTCCACCTTCCTGGACAAGGTGGTATATGAAAACGTATCTTTTGAAGGGATACTGGTTGAACATCTTTGAAAATGAGGAGACTATTTTCTGGACATCATTCAGAATCATGGTCTCATTTTCGTTACCATGCCCGTAGATAGCTATTTCGTGCTGTTTTCCATCGACCTCAAAAAACAGGCTGCGATGAGTGCCGATTTCCAGCGGAGAATCCACAAGAATGTCATAATTAACTGCCCTGAATCTGTTTTCTCCTATCTTCTCAAGTCCGGTCGATATTTTCCACTCCGGGGGTGGAGAAACAAAGAGTTCTACGGCCTGATCCTTATATCCTTCTATATAAAGGAAAACGCTGGTGCCAAGAACAAATGCATGTGTAGAGTCAAGATGGCTCGTATGCACTGTAAATTCATCTGCATATACCTCATAGCTTATTTCCATATTCTTGATGCCGGCAGAGGCCACGATCCATGTGGACTTATCTTTCTTCGTCACCAACAGTGGTGTTCCCGAATCTGAGACGGCCAGGAGTTTCCTCACATTTCTGGCAAAATCAAGTATCGCGTAGGAACCCGGAGTCCATGCCGGCATCGTGAGCAATGTGCGTTCCTCGCTGACATCGTCAAGCTTCATCTTTACCCTGAAGAAATGTGTGTGTGGATTATTCATCTCGAGCGTGTATGTTATATTCATAACTTTTAGTGTGATGTAGAAAATGATTTAAATTTAGTGCATACCGTCACTGGTAAGAACGGTCGTCCCTGTAGTTGTGGTAATTGGAGATGTATTCGCTCTGTTTCTGTGAATCAGTGGATTCCGAGGATACTGCGGCACTGAAATTTCCGTAGTATTTCTTGATTTTCTCTTCGACTGGCAGATACATGTTCAAAGCTTCCTTAACGTGTCTTTTTTCGATAAGCTTTCCCTCTTCAGAGACGCATATATCTCCTGCTGCCCTGATCAATCCTCCAAGTTCTCGGAGCTTGAGTGTGAGCGCCCTTTCCTTGTGATCTATATCCTTTGCTCTTCTTGATCCCTCATCGATTATCATTGTGGCAGCGTCCATAGCCATGTGCGGTATCTTGCCATCGACAATTATTTCCTGTGCGATAAATTGAATGTATTTTGTCCTGTTTTCCAGGGTATCGGGGATTGTCGTCTCCATCAGTATCTCATACCCGCTACCTACAATCCTGGATCTCAGCGGACTCAATATGTACTGGAGATCCTGTATGTTGCAGGCGGCAACAAGAATAAAATTTGCAGGGACTTTGTCAACCCTTACGCTTGCTCCTGCGCTCTGCGGGTTACGCCCGGTTATTGGGAAGTTTCTCTCCTGCATGGCGGTAAGAATGAACCTCTGCAGGTTTCCCAGATGGGTTATCTCGTCAATAAACAGGACACCCTCATGTGCCTCGTGCACAGAACCTGCTATGACCCTTTCATATGGCAAGGTGCCTAGCTGCGGATGCCCGCCGTAAGGGTCGTGCCTTACATCCCCAAGCAATTCTGTCTCGCTTGCTCCAGTTGCCAGCACAAATGGGTTCCTGTCGAGAGGAACAATGACCTTGCTTGGGCTTTTCTTTTCCATTTTTCTCTTGCGTTCCAGTGTCTTCTCGTCAAGTATCCTGATGTTCTCTCCGGCCCTTTCGTAAACAATAACCTCTTCGCGGTCCCCGAATTTCCTTGTCGAGGTTACTCGCTCGCTGTTGTTCTGTACGCCAAAGGCAGCCCCAATAACATTAAAAACATCACCGAACGGACCCTGGGTATTAACCTGTACCTTGGGAGAGTTACAGTTCGGACATACCTGTTCAGTATAAATCGAATAAAAGCCACACTTGGGGCAGCGATATCCAAGTCTCTCAGCTACACTTACGGGGACGTTCTGCGGATCCATGATCATTCCCTCGACAGATCCGAGTTCCAGAGCTTCAGCATTAACCTCTTCCGCGCTCTTTACTTCCACAAATGGGCGTTCAGGGTACTGTGGGTTATGCACAACCCTGATCTCCTCCTTAGGCCTCTGGATGTAAAACGACATAGCCTGAGCAATCATGGATTTTCCCACCCCGGGCGGTCCCACCAGGAGCAGGTGTCTCCTTTGCCTGGCCGCAATCATGGCCATCTTCACTGCTTCGTCCTGGCCTATTACCCTATCCAGTGGATTGCTGGGAATCTTCACATACGAAGTGTCAGGATATTCTTCAAAATTAGCGTTCAGGAATGGCGTTCCCATGATACTACCCTAATTTCGGAAGGTTTCTTTGTCACGTGCCCCATCTTTACGCCGTAAATGTTCTTGATGCCCTTGGTAAAAGCTACATCAACAAGCCTCTGTGATATAACTCCACCCGTGATAAGCGTGTCCGCAGAAGACACTTCGGTCATCTTATCCACAGCTTCAGCGACAGGGAACGAGGCAATTTTTGTACCATCATTTCCATAAAACTCCGTAAGTTTGTCCTGGAGCAACGAATTTGCCCTTTTCTCAATTGCCCGAGGGTTTGAAAGATCTACCTTATCAGGGTTGTCATCAATCACCTCTTCTTCTGGTATTTCCTCCTGCGGCTGAACCTCCTCTCGAGGTTTCTTCTGCTCCACGGGTTCTGCCTGTTTCTGAATGGGCTTTTTGTGTATTTTCTGGGATTCAGTTGCATTTCTTTCTGAAAGTTCCTTCAGCTCTTCTGTCATTCCTCTCATGGAGAGGTATTGATCCACAGGGGTCTTGTATCTCAATGCTTTAACTATCTGCTTGTAAGTCAGCTCTTCGACTTCGGTTCCGGGCGGTGCTCTGGCAACAAAATCTACCTCGGCTACCTGGAGCATTTCTTTCAGTATGAGGTCTCCGCCCCTGTCACCATCCAGAAATACTGTCACTGTCCTCTCTCTAGATAGCATCTGTACGGTTTTAGGGATGTTTGTTCCCTGAACTGCAATTGTGTTCTTTATTCCGTATCTCAGAAGGTTCAGGATATCACTCCTGCCTTCTACAACGATTATCGAATCGGAATCTTTGACAGCGGGGCCAGCCGGCAGGTGCTCCTCGCCATAGCTCATTATCTCTCCCTTCTCCACCTCTTCCCTTACTGTCTGAACTATGGATTCGCTAACAGTTTTGCCGTTCTCGCCCATTTTTTTGTAAAGTTCTTCGGCTCTTTCAACTACCTTTTTCCTTTTCTGTATCCTTACGTCCTCAATGTTCTCGATCTCTACCTTTGCCTTGCACGGGCCAATCCTGTCTATGGTTTCCAGAGATGCGGCGAGTATGGAGCTTTCAACCTGATCAAGTCCGGATGGAATAAGTGCAAAACCCTCGGTCCTTCCCTTCTTGCTGTCTATTTCAACTTCTATTCTTCCTATTTTCCCGCTTTTCTGCAAGTCTCTTAAGTCAAGCTCGTTTCCCAATAATCCCTCAGTCTGACCAAATATGGCGCCGACCACGTCCGGTTTTTCAACCACCCCATCGGTTGCTATTTTGGCTTTGATCATGTATTTCGTTAAATTTGGATCTACATTCATCACTATCACCCTTGATATCTTCTTCTAAGATAACGATAGAACAAGAAGTTTTTCCCTCTATCACCATCGAGTTTGTATAACTTATGAATATATAATCTGTTCGTTAGCCTGTTCCCGGATTGAGCACTGAGTTTTTAAAAACAGGCAACTCTTGTGCTCCGATCCACTCGCACTGACATCCTCCCCTACCTGAAGGTTGGAGCTTTCTTGCTCTTTTTTTTGTAAATTCATCGTAAAATTATATAATGCATTAACTATTAACTAAAAAGTTTATTATGATCAGATTTGGCATTGCCGGGATTCCTTTGACCAGCAAGGGGAGGACTTTCATTGAATCAGTTGAGGATGTTCACAACCTTGGACTAAATGCACTTGAAGTGCAACTGCTCAGGGTGAACATTGAGGAGAGGCCGGCGCTGGAATACACGGGCATGAAGCCAAAGGATGTGGATGGCTCAATTATCGTAGAGGTATTGAGGAGCGACGAGAACGGTAACTACAGACCCGTAGGGATCGAGTCGACAATAGAAGAGGATGACATAGTCCAGGAGATATTCTGGAATATGGCTAAAAATTACGATGAGCTGAGGGAAGGGGGAGAGTTGGCAAAAGAGCTCGATGTCAACCTATCCATGCACGCGCCTTATTACATGGACCTGCTGGACGATGGAGACATCGGGGAAAAGTCGTACGATCACTTAAGGTGGACCCTCATAGCGGGAAAGGCAATGCAGGCAAAGAGGGTTGTAACTCATACTGGCTTTTACAAAGTCAACAAGAAAGAAAGCCTTAAAAGGGCAGTTGAGGTCTATACACGAATATCAAAGGCATGCCCGCCCAGTGAAAATTTTCCATTCGTCTCCGTGGAGTGTTCTGGAAAGGCAGAAATATTTGGCGCTACATCAGATCTGACAGCGCTTGCAAAGAAAGTCCCCGACATAGAGCCTATAATAAATTTCCCGCACATTCATTCTCTGACCGGCGGATCTCTTATTGAAATAAAGGATTTCGAGGAGATCCTTGATGAATTTTCAAAATTCTCAAAGGGTGACCTGTACACAGAATTCTCTGGCGTCGAATACCAGGACCACAACGAAACAAAGCTAACTGCAATAAAGCATGGGGATCTAAAGTTCGAGACGCTGGCTGAAGCAATTGCTAACAGGGAGGAGGACATCACTCTGATATCTTCATCTCCACTCCTTGAACACGATGCCCAATACATGTATCTGATTTACCTGCGAACATTTTCAAAGAGGCTACAGAAGAAAGCTCCAGTTAAGAAAGTAATTCACTAGGTGGTGGAAAACATGGTGAGAGAATATCCAGTTAAGAAAGGAATAAAGCTGAATCTGGAAGCGATCAGAGAAAAGGCGGAGATCATAGCCGGTGAGGCGAGAATTGAAGGGTCCCACGTATTTTCCCGATGCCCGGGGCTATCGGAGATTGATATTACCACGGACGGTAAGAAACTCCTGGTCCAGACAAAGTCAGATGGAATAAAGGAAAACGCAGCGGAAGCATTACGCATCTACAACCGGCTGATAGAGGAAATTACCGGTTACTCTTCAAAGGAAAGAAAAAAGCTGATATCCAAGGTTTAGTATTAAATATCCGGAGATAGCTCATTTGGGGTACAGGCTGCAGGCAGGGTCGATCCATTTTTCAAGGGCGATTTATGCGCTTAACTGGTTCGTAATGGCCCCTAGCCTGATCTATATAACCAGGGACCTCAGCCTGCAATTAATTCAGCTTGGGGTGATTACAACAGGATTCTATGCAGGTCTTGCTGCCTTCCAGCTCGTAGGTGGAGTGCTGGCTTCAAGGATTGGCAATGCATACATCGCAATCTCTGGCCTTGCCATCCTTGGTATTTCAACAGTGTTCAGCGGCATGTCATACAATCTGGTTACGCTCCTTGTATCAAGGGTTTTTGCCGGCATTGGAGCGGCACTGTTCTTCTCTCCCGGCATCGGTGCCCTGAGCAACATAGTCCCTATAGAAAGGTTTGGTACGCACGTGGGGATATATAACGGCGCGTTCAACATTGGGGCAGGCGTAGGCATTTTTGGTTGGTCTATACTTGATAAAGCCTTTGGATGGCGTCCATCTCTGATTTTTTCGGGAATGCTGGCAGTTGCACTTGCAATAGAAAATGTAGTTGCCCTTCGGGGAATCAGGGAGGTACGATCGGTTACCAGGGACATACCCGGAAAAATAATCTCCATTATGAAGAAGCCTCATATATGGATACTTTCCCTGGCAGGCCTTTCAAGCATAATAGGCGAAACTCTCATCGGGCAATTTTTTGTATTATATGCTGAAAACGTGGCCAGCATTCCCTCTTTCACAGCAGGCCTTATGGCCGGAGTATCAATGGTGATAGGTATCGTTGGTGGAATAATCGGGGGAAAGCAAATACAGAAAACTGCTCACAAAGGACGGGCATTTTTCCTGACTATGCTAATAGGAGGCATATTCATTGCCATGATCCCGGTGACATACAATGTGATACTCTTGATGCTTATTCTCATTGCTGAGGGGCTGTTTGTTGTTGCAGGTTTTTCCGTTCTCTATACAATGGTATCCATGGAGATCACGGACAGGTCAATGGTTTCCTTCTCACTCTCCCTGACAAATTCCATTCAGATGGGGTTCAGCATAGCTCTTCCGGTAATATTCACTTCCTTGGCTTATTTTCTGAACTACTCAGAAGCGTGGGTGATCGCTGGTGCCCTTGCCATAGTTACCTCCGGAATTATCTATGTCGGCAGGCACTCCAGCGCGCTTGCTGGATTTTTTCCCAGCCATTAGTGATCTAAATCTGGACACCGTGAAAAAAAGGATGGCAAAGACAAGATATTTAATTGCAGGATAATCCTTCTTCGAAGTCTGCTCATCACTGTCCGGAGGTGCAATGGAGCATTCGAGGATTGGCATAGTATTTCAGGTTATCTCCATATATAAAGTTTCACACCGGGACTTCCCGTTCTCGTCGTTCAGGGATATAATTGCAGGCAGGGTCACTGGCAAAAAGATCTCCGGTTGAGGAAAAGGAACGCGCTCTCGATCCACCGCATACACTGTTGAATGCGCAGTAACCGCATTTCCCTCCAAAAGTCCATGGTTCTTCAAGTCGAGTGAGCACGTCATTATCTGTGCATATGTCTAGCAGTGGTGTGTCCTTAACATTGGCCAGTGGCTTCTCTATAAATCCATTGATGAGGATGCTTCCATCATGGCCAACAAACAGTGTCCGCATCCGACCGTTAGGATGTCCTGCCTGCCTCCTGATCCAATTCCTGATAAATTTTGGATCAGTACTTGCCATAAGATCCTTGTATAGTTTACCGCCAATATATGTCTGACCGGAACCCCGGCTCAATTCTATGCGTTTGAATATAGGGGACTCCACAGTTCTTATGGCGATATCGGTTCCGTTCACGTCGAACAGCCAGTTGTTTACATCCTCCATCTTTTCAGCTGAGAGGTCCATCAGGGTCTCTCCCCTGCCAATTCGTATGAGGAAAAAGATTTCCCAGACCTTCACTCCTAGCCCGGAGATCATGCTCAGGATCTTTGGTAACTCCAGTACATTGTCCTCATACACTGTGGTGTTTATCTGCAGAGGAATACCTGCAAGGCTGAACATTTTGATTGCGCTCTTAGTTTCATCAAATACCCCTCGTTTTCCTCGAAATTCATCCTGTTTTTCAGCATCAGCCCAGTCAAGGCTCAGGGATACAGAATGTACACCATATCTCTTGGCCATGGCAACCAGGTTTTCATTAATCCTCCCGGAAACAGCCGGACTCAGGGCCGTCTTTATCCCGAGTTCGGTTGCCCTCTTCAGTATGGGCTCCAGATCGTTCCTCATGAGCACATCCCCGCCCGTGAGGATCAGAACTGGGTATGGCTTGGGAAATTGCGCTATTTCATCAAGAAGTTTGAAAGACTCTTCAGTGGTTAATTCACCAGGAAAAGGTTCAAAAATAGCTTCTGCCCGGCAATGCTTACAGGCAAGTGGGCATGCCTTGGTAGTTTCCCAGAAAATAAGCTGTGGCTTATAAATAGTATGTGCTATCACTTCAGATGGATATTAAATTAGAATAAAAGACAAGAACCTTAATAATCAGGTCAAAAAGAGAGTTTAAAAAAAATTAATAGATCGTTCTAAAATTACTTTTTGTATTTTATCTTGCTGGATGCCCTGAAGACGAATTTCTTCTTTGAGGGCACATCAATAATCTTCTTAGTCTGTGGGTTCCTAGCCTTCCTGGCCATCTGGGTTCTTCTTTCGAAGATACCAAATCCGGCAAGGTTGATCTTAGATCCCCTGTCCGACTCCATGATCACTGTGTCCAGAAAAGTCTTTATGACATTTCTAGCCACTTTCTGGGTTGTGTTGGTCTTCTTTGCTACAGACTTAGAGATTTCACTAATTCCTACCACTTAATCCCTCCACTATGATAATATAATTAGAAGTATTAAAATATTTGCATCGCATTTTATATAAACAGCACATAACAAAGATTTTGGGGATATGTCATTATTATAATAAAAATTTCAGGATATAACTATAGTCCGCGGAAGCACTATTATGGCTCTTTTCTGCTTTCTCTTCTCCTTATTTAACTGTTTCGTAAAATTTCAAATGTATTGGTATTGCATCAAGTCATGGGTAAAATGTCGTTAAAACCCATGGCGTTGGTAGAAATCACGAACCAATTGCGGAAAATATAATTATATACGGAGAAATGATGAAGACCGATGAGACTTATAGAGAACTGGTTCTCCGAGAGATACTCTGAAAATCTACAGCTTTCGTTCAGGGTCATGGATCAACTGCTTTCGGTCAAGACCGATTTCCAGAGAATAGATGTATTTGAGACCTACGATTTTGGCAAGCTTCTTTCAATTGATGGCACTGTTCAGCTGACAGAAAAAGATGAATTTGTTTATCACGAGATGATCACTCGGGTTCCATATTTCATGGCAGCTCGCAAACCACGGAGTGCACTCATCATTGGGGGTGGTGATGGTGGCGCGGCACGGGAATTCCTGAAGCTCGGACTCGAGAAGATCACAAATGTGGAAATAGATTCACAGGTCGTTGAAGTCTCAAGGAAATTCTTTCCATCTCTTGCATCTTCATTTTCTGACAGCCGCGTGACACTTATCATAGGCGATGGTGCAGATTTCCTTAGGGAAAACAGAGACAAGTTCGACATAATAATTGTTGATTCAACGGACCCTGTAGGTCCAGCAGAGGTACTTTTCCATAAGGAGTTCTACAATTCTGTCAAGAAGGCGCTTTCAAAGGACGGAATCATTGTTACGCAATCCGGATCTCCGTTCTACCAGCCGAATGGCCTCAAGCTCGCATATAATGGTATGAAGGAAGTTTTCAGCAACGTTTCGGTATATACTGCCTTTATTCCAACCTACCCCAGTGGTTTCTGGTCATTTACCATGGGCAGCGACTCCACTCTCTCAGTTAGAGGTGACGAGGTGAAACCTGGAAAGTACTTCAATGCCCGGGTGCTAGAGGGTGCCTTCAGACTTCCACAGTTTGTTTATGAACTGATATCGGAGTAGCGGTTCTAAATTTAATAAGGGCCCATCATCCTGTTTCAATCTCCCCCCATAGCACCGTGCCACAATGTAAAGACTAATTAGCCCTTGAGTTCTATTTTACCTTGAATTTTTCCATTGCTGCGGCCAGTTGTCTCTCATACTTCGGCCCCAGGCGTCTTGCTATCTTCTGCAAATCTTTCATAGATTTCACAAAATTATACTTGCTCTGCTTTGAGACAAGCTCCTCAAATTTTCTCATGTCTATGTTTATTCTGTAAAGAAAATAGAAAAAAGTGAGCGTAAAAACGACACCTGCGACAAAAATCCAGTAGTCCCAGTTTCCAAGGGAGGAAAAAGAGAGGGCGGAGTTCGAAAGAAAATCGCTGTGGAATATGACATCATTTGCTGATATCACTAATACAAAGAAAGAAATAACAAACGCAACGAGATATATATAAAACTGGTAATCCTTAATCCTGGCTGACATGTATAAGAAGAGTATAATCACTCATTATATAATTCATTTCCAGTCCTGATAAAATCGATCAGCTTTTCGGCAGCCCTCCTTCTGTGAGAGATCGTGTTCTTGCGGGCAGGATCCATTTCGGCTAGCGTGAGTTCTTCACCCTCCGGAATGAATACAGGGTCAAACCCAAACCCATATTTGCCGCGCACTTCCGTTGATATTGACCCTGGCAGCGTCGACGAGAACTGGTAAACGCTTCCTCTATAACTCAGGGAAATCACAGTCTGGAAATATGCCATTCGCTCACTTCCAAGCAACGATAATATTCCTCTGTTGCCAATCGTCGAGTTCACATAGGATGAATAAGGTCCGGGAAACCCTTTAAGTGAGGAGATGTAAAGCCCGGTGTCTTCCATGAAGAATGTTCCTTCAATCAACGACTGAAGTTTTTTGCAGCTATCAAGAGAAATCTCCTCTGTGGTATCTGCCTGGATCTCCTCGTACTTCATCTTCACCCATTCTATTTCAATATCATGGGCTGAAAAAATGCTGCTGATTTCCTTATATTTATGCTCATTGCTGGTTACAAATTTTATCAAACGTACCTTCTCCTTTTCTCCATTAGGCTCAGTGTTTCTAGAACTGCCTGTGAATCCGCGAAATTTCTCTTGTAACTCTCCATAAACTCATCGATAAGTCCCTCCTTGCTGCTGTTCAGGCTCCTGAAAGACTCAAGGAGGAGAAAGACATCGGATGCGATGTCCTCCATGGTGGAATCCAGCTTGCCCATGCTTGGGTCAATCAAGCATACTTTTCCGTCCAATACTATAATATTATTTGTAGTCAGGTCGCCGTGGGTGATTCCCTTTGAATGTATGGCGCCTATCACTCTTCCGAGATCTGGAATAACAGTTCCTGTCTCTTCGTTTGCCGAAAGGAATTGTGATAGCATCACACCCTCAATTCTCTCCACAGTGATGGAATTTGCATATGGGTCGTAGTCATAGACAATAGGAACCATGATTCCCATTTCATCCATCTTTTTGAGAATCATGAATTCGTTTCTCTGCCGCGATGATCTGATTCTAAAATCAAGTGCGGTGTTCCTGTACTTTTTTGGTACACGTCTCTTTATCACCACATCTCTTCCATAGAAATTTCCCCTCACCGTTACAGATTCTGCCCCGGTTCCCATTTCAGGAAAAAGTTTTTTTGACCTGACCCAGGGGGCCTCGACAGTGTCTATCCTCTCCCTCTGGTTTATGTGGGTCTCCTCTATCCTTTCGCCACCGCGATCCATGTATATCAGAATTCCGGCCTGTGCAATCATGGCCCCATTGTCCATGCAGAATTGTTTGTCGGTCAACATGGCATTATAACCGGATTCTTCTGCCATTTCTGTTATCATCTGCCGCAGGCGGTCATTCCTGGCAACGCCCCCGGCTATCATGATCTCTTTCTTGCCGGTGAGATAAAGGGCTCTCTCAAGTATCTCCACGAGCATGGCAAAAGCCGTTTCCTGAACGCTGTAAAAAATGTCCTCTATCCTCTTTCCTTTTTTTGTCATAGCCATGGCTGCAGTTAGTATGCCAGAAAACGAACAGTTCATACCCTTCACGGAGTATGGCAGTTCATGCAATTCCGATCCGCTGGCTGCCATTCTTTCTATTATCGGACCGCCGGGAAAGGGTATGCCGGATTCTCTTGCAAGCTTGTCGAGCATGTTCCCCACACCGATATCTATAGTTTCCCCTATTACTCTGTATCTTCTGTCAATGTGAGCGAGTACCTGTGTGTTCCCTCCAGACACATAAAGCATCACCGGGTCAAGGGCGCCAGTTAATTTTCTGCCTATTTCAATATGACCGAGTGGGTGATTGACCCTAACTATGGGCTTGCCAAATTTGATTGATAACGTCCTGGCAGCTGTGGCGGCTACTCTCAGGCAAGGTCCAAGGCCAGGTCCAGAAGAGAAAGCGACCACGTCTATGTCTTTCATCTCTACAGAGGCATCTTCAAGGGATCTCCGGATAACTGAAACCACCTCGGTAGAATGATGTATAGCCGCCTCCCTTGGGTGAATGCCTCCAGAGGGTGGTATATATGTTGAATTCACGTTGGAGAGGACGCGTGTCTCGTCTACGATTCCGGAACTAATTGTGTGTGCGGTCCCCTCAATTCCCAGAACGAGCATCGAACTCCGATGTGCCATTACTAAAAAACGTTTATGATCACCCGGACAACAACTCTTTTGATCAGTTGATCACTTGTGAAATGGATTATTCATAGAACCATAAAATGAACCTTTTCAGCCTTTTTTTGGGTCCGGATCGTAGAAATTCACGCAGGGTTTGGTCACAGAAGATGCCCTCATCCTTTAGATTCCAAAAATAGATGAAAACTGTAATTATCAAAAAATAAAAGCCCAGATGAATAAGTGGAATCGCCTATCACTAACTGGGACAACATCTTCACAAAACTAAATCTCTAAACTCGAGTCCGCTGCGAGTATATTAGTATCAAGCAGCGCAATCCTGCCGTAATCTATAATTTTATTAGGAAGCTATTAATTAAGAATAGCAATTTCAAGGCAAATTTGCTCTATAATACTGATTTAGCAGAGGGTTGTATAAATGGAAAATTCGGTTGCAATAATAGCAGATCCAAAGGTCGGAAAGACATACAAAGTCGAGGTAACGCAGGATTCACTTAATGCACTTGTGGGCAGGAAGATCGGGGATGAGCTGGACGGCATATTCTTTAACCTTCCAGGTTACAAGATGAAACTCACCGGTGGAAGTTCTAACGACGGGTTCCCCATGAAAAGGGACCTGCAGATTGGCGGGAAGAAGAGGATACTTGTTACATACAGGGAAGGAAGAAGGGGAAAAAATGGTAAGAGAAAGAGGGTTACATTCAGGGGATCAATTATCGGACCTGACATTTCTCAGCTCAATCTTGTCGTAACTCAGTATGGCCCGGATCCACTCGGCCCCAAGGAAGAAAAGAAGGATACTCAGTAATGCTTCCACAACCGTCTGTTAACATTGGAATGGTTGGCCATGTTGACCATGGCAAAAGTACGTTAACCCTGGCACTTACCGGCACAAGAACCGATGTGCATTCTGAGGAAATCAAGAGGGGAATCTCAATAAAGCTGGGTTATGCTGATGTGCCTGTCTACAAGTGTACCGATGAATCCGGAGCGGAAATATATTCCGGAAAGAAACTTAATGATAGCTGCGAATTGAGCCGGGTGATCTCGATTGTGGATGCCCCGGGGCATGAGACGCTGATGGCGACTATGCTTTCCGGTTCGTCCATAATGAACGGAGCCCTACTTGTGATAGCCGCAAACGAGAAATGCCCTCAGCCACAGACCAGGGAACATCTCATTGCCCTGGACATTATGGGTATTAAGAACATAGTGGTGGTTCAGAACAAGATTGACCTTGTAACAAGAGAACGGGCAATGGAAAGTTACAGGGAGATAAAGGCGTTCCTGAAAGGGAGCGTTGCCCAGGATTCTCCCGTCATACCTGTGAGCGCATATCACAGCACCAATATTGATGTGCTGATGAAGGCGATCAATGATGTTATTCCAACTCCAAACTATGACATAAATGCCAACCCATTGATGTATGTTGCCAGATCCTTTGACGTAAACAAACCTGGAACAAATCCTCAAAACCTAAAAGGGGGGGTGCTCGGTGGGTCTCTCATCAGGGGGTCGCTTAGCGTTGGCGATGAGATTGAAATCGCTCCGGGCATTCAAGTCACCAAGGGAAACAAGACAACATGGGAAAATGTTGTCACAGAGGTTGTCAGCCTTATGGCCGGGAAGAGCTCATACGACAAGATAATCCCTGGCGGGCTTGCAGCTGTAGGCACTAAACTTGATCCATTCCTAACGAAGGGAGATTCATTCACAGGACGAGTAGTGGGAAAGGTGGGAAGGGTTCCAAGTGTTGTTTTCAACATGTCTATTGAAGCCACCCTGTTAAAGAGGGTTGTAGGATTTGAGGAAGAACAGAATGTGGAGCCCTTGAAGTCAAAGGAGAGTCTGATGCTCACTGTTGGCACAGCGAATACGGTTGGTGTGGCCACTGCTGTGAGAGACCAGAACATAGAGATTACACTGAAGTATCCAGTAGCATCAGACATCGGGGAGAGAATATCCATAGGCAGGAGAATCTCAAACAGGTGGAGACTCATAGGCTACGGCAAGATAGTCAGTATAGGATAAAATCCTATTTTTCTTTTTTAAGTGCATATGAGCACTTTGTTTCCAGGGGGCAACCTCCGCAAGCGGGCTTCTTACGGCAGTGTTCCTTTGCCGTAAGCACCAGCATGGCGTGAATGTTTTTCAATTCCTCAACGTTCAGTGCTATGTCACTGATGGGGACTTTGAACGTTAGCAGGTCGTGTTGATTTTTTGCCTTTCCGGTGAACCTGGTGAAAATCCTGATCGTGTAACTATCAATTATGAAAGCAGGGTATCCCAAGGCGTAAAGCAATATATCATCCCTAGTTTCCGGCCCGATTCCATGAATGCTTCCCAGAAAATTCTTCACATCCATTGCGGGTTGCTTTTTCATGGCATCTAAGCTGCCATATCTCTCTATTATGCCCGCTGAGAGTTGTTTGAGTGTCGCAGCCTTCCTGTTATAGAAACCGGATGGCATTATTGCTTTCTTAATGGTTTCCTGGTCGCTCTTATATATCTCTGATACTCCCAGAATCTTATATTCTTTCATCCTGCTGATCGCAATCTCAACATTTCTCCAGGATGTGTTCTGTGTTAGAACAGCTCCGATTATGATTTCCTCATCGCTATCTGCAGGCCACCATCCAAGATCACCATAATGCTCGTAGAGAATTTCATAGATCTCTCGTAGGTTCAAGATTTTTCCAGATTCAAGTCAAGGTAAATTATGTTATTGATCTTTCGGTGGTAGCGGATTAACTATCTCTCCTATTTACAAGTAATGATTATAGCGTGGAAAACCGAAGAAAACATTATAATTGAATCAGGAATCTCCAATAGAAATGAGTGAGTTTGACGCCATTGTGATTGGTGCTGGCCCAGCTGGGGCATCAGCCGCTATTAGACTCGCATCTTCTAAAAAAAATGTGCTTCTCGTGGAAAAATCCGACCCACCTGGCAGCAAGAATGTATCTGGTGGAGTTCTATGGGGCAGCAGCCTTTCATCCATAATTCCTGACTGGGAAAAAAGCGCCCCTGTAGAGAGATTCGTGGACACTAAATCCGTGGCGTTTCTTACACAGGATTCCAAGATAGGCATAGATTTCAGTTCAAAGAAGTTACAGCAGAAGAAGACAGGTTATACCGTACTCAGGGCCAAACTTGACCAATGGCTGGCAAGGAAAGCGAAGGAAGCCGGAGCCATGGTTATCAATGGCGTTACAGTTGAGAAGCTCCATATGGAAAACGGTAAAGTGACTGGAGTGGAACAGGGCGGTGACGTAATTACATCTGACGCGGTTATCCTATGCGAAGGTGCAAACCCAAGGGTGGCAATTGATTCAGGGTTGCACAAGCCCCTTTCGGATCGTGATGTCGCCATTGGGGTCAAGGAGGTCTTTAGCCTTCCGGAGGCAACCATAAACGAGCGTTTTCACCTGAAAAGCGGTGCCGGTTTCGCCTGCGAGTATGTACTCGGTTACCTGCAGAATGGGGTTGAGGCGGGAGGATTTCTCTATACAAATAAGGACAGCATATCTGTGGGAATCGTAGTATCAATGTCCCACCTCCGTGAAAATGATGCCACCCATTCCTTTGATATTATTGAGTCCTTTACCGGCCATCCATATATCGCACCTCTGCTTGAGGGGGGAAATATGCAGGAATACAGCGCTCATCTTGTACAGGAGGGCGGCATAGGATCCATGCCAAAGCTGTACGGTAATGGATACATGATAGCTGGCGACTCTGCTGGTTTCTCATTCAGCAACGGTCTTGTGCTTCAGGGGATGAACTATGCCATAGATTCCGGCATTATAGCAGCTGACACATTTATCGAGGCATCAAAGGGAAAGGATTACTCGGAAAACGCCTTGAGATTATACCAGGATCGCCTGGAGGAATCGTATGTAATGAAGGACATGCGGACGTTCAAGGGTATAGAGAATGTAACCTGGAGCCCCTTTGTTCACAAGAAGGTTCCTGCTATGCTTGAATCACTTATGCTGAATCTCTTCATGGAGGAGGGAAAGCCGAAAAAGCATATGACTGGCATGCTCCTCGACGCCATGTCTGAAAACGACATGCTAAAAACTTCCAGTATAATAGATGCATATAGAATGATGAGGAGGATGTGAAAATGAAGATAGAGGACAGATTATCAGTATTGAATTACAAAACAGACAAATCCTATGCACATATCACGGTGAAACCTGACATATGCGAGACATGCCCCGATCACTTCTGCACATTCGCCTGCCCGGCAAACTGCTATACGCTGATTGAGGGCAAGCTGAACTTCAAGTACGAAGATTGCGTTGAATGCGGTACTTGCGATGTTGCTTGTGCGCACGGAAGCGTCACCTGGACAAACACAAAGGGAGCGCACGGGATAAAGTACAAATTCGGGTGAATTCAAATGGTTTTGGAAATTATAGTCTTGGTCAAACAGGTTCCGGACAGCCAGGAGGTCGTAATAGATCCCGTAACAATGAACCTTAACAGGAGCCTTACAAGAAACGTAACAAACAGTGCAGACGAGAATGCGCTTGAGGCTGCCCTGAGAATAAAGGACAGGGTGGGGGCAAATGTTACCGTTATTTCCATGGGTCCGCCACAGGCTGAAACGACCATGATAGAATGCCTTGCAAGGGGTGCGGACAGGGCAATACTTGCATCGGATAGATTCTTCGGTGGGGCAGATACATACCCTACTGGCCTGACAATCGCAGCCACAATCTCCAAGATTGGAAAATATGACATAATATTCGCAGGTGAGGAATCGTCAGACTCCAGCACCGGGCACGTCGGACCAGGTGTTGCTGAGTTCCTGGACATAGACCAGATCACCTATGCCAGCAGAGTGGAATATGAAGACGGATACGTGACCGCCGATCGCGAACTGGAAGGCGGCACAGAAACGGTGAGAGTTCCCACTCCCGTCCTGGTTACTGTACTTTTGAATTCGAACTCTCCTAGAATGCAGACTCTCAGGAGGAAAATAGATGCCGTAAGGAAAGGCATGGAAGTCTGGGATCACGATAAGATCGGTCTTCAGCCTGAATGGGTCGGTGTAAGAGGCTCTCCAACAATAGTGAGGAAGATGAGGCCAATTAAGGAGAGGGAAAGGGCTGCAAAGAAAATAGATATCGCCGGACTGGGAGATCTCGCAAGGGAACTCTACGAGAAGAAGATTCTTAAGCTGAAGGAGGAGTAAAATGGCAGGAATAAAGATGGCAACCCCTGCGTCCAAGCCTGAAGAATACAAGAATGTATTTGTGTTCCTTGAAACAAGGGAAGACAGGCTGATCAGGCCCGCACTGGAAATGATAGGTGTGGGAAAGCGGATTGCAGACAAGGTCGGAGAGAAGCTCTACTGCCTGCTGCTCGGAGGGGATATCAAAAAAGAGGCCAAGGAGGCTGTATCTTACGGATGCGATGTAGTTCTCGGAGCCGAATCTCCAGATTTAAGCGTATACAGAACGCTGCCCTATTCGAAGATAATCTCGGATTTTGTGAAGGAAGAGAAACCTAACATTTTCCTGATACCGGCAACAAGAAACGGGAGAGACCTCGCTTCAAGGATTGCTGTTAGCTGCGAGGCCGGGGTTACGGCAGATTGCACGGAACTCGACATCGAGCAGGACACTAGAATCCTATCCGCGAACAGGCCAACATACGGGGAAAGCATGCTGGCTGAAATACTATGCAAAAAGCACCGTCCGCAGATGGCTACCGCAAGGGCTGGAATATTTCCGGTTCCGGATCGGGTAACAACACCAAAGGGAGAAATCAGGATCAATAAGGTGAAGGTCGACAAGTCACTCCTTAAAAAGGAAGTGCTTGAGTTCAAGAAGAAGAACGCTGTGGACCTGACTGCCGCCAAGGTTGTTGTGTCCGGGGGGATGGGACTTGGAAAGGCAGACGGTTTTAAACTCATTGAGGAACTGGCCAGCGAAATCGGTGGGGTTGTTGGTTCCACGAGACCTGCCGCAGATATGGGGTGGATAAGCAGGGATCACCAGGTTGGCCAGACAGGGCAGACCGTTCGCCCCAGATTATACGTAGCTGCGGGAATATCGGGAAAGATCCAGCACATAATGGGCATGAAGAACAGCGAGACAATAATAGCCATAAACACCGACCCCAATGCAGAAATTATAAAATATTCGGACTATGTTATAAACGCAGATCTATATGAGGCCATACCTGCCCTCGTAAATTCAATCAGGGAAGAGAAGAAAAAGTTGGCAACGGTTCCCGGAAAATAACCGTCCGGTGATCTGCCCCTAGATCATCTGGGCAATTCTCCTCTCACTGATCTCTTTCCTTATTTCGTCAATAAACTCATCAATCTGGTATGTCTTCTGTTTGTTGTCCCTGCCTCTGATTGTTATGGTGCCGTCCTTTAGCTCATTTTCCCCGACTATACCTACATACGAGGGTCTTTTCTCCCGGACCATCTTGATTTTCTTGCTGATGGTCTCGGGTGAAACATCCAGAGTGGTCCGGATGCCGCTCTCCTTGAGTTTTTTATAGACCTGTTCAGCGTATGCCTGTGAACCCATGCTTACGGGAGAAAGGTATACCTGCATGGGCGAGAGCCAAGTAGGGAGTTTCCCTGCATAGTGTTCCAGAAGAATTGCCATAAATCTCTCAAGGCTGCCAAATATTGCCCTGTGAATCATAACAACCCTGTCCTTCTTGCTTTCGCGGTTAATGTAGTAAAGGCCAAAATTTGTCGGAAGGAAAAAGTCAAGCTGAATTGTGGACAATTGCCAGCTCCTGCCTATGGCGTCCTTGGTGTGCACATCTATCTTTGGGCCGTAGAATGCGGATTCTCCGGGATATTCCTTAAAGTTAAGTCCTGATTGCACCAGCGCCTCCCTTAGCTGGTCACTTGCCTGATCCCACAGTGAAAGGTCGGGATCGAGATGTTCTGATCCACAATTCGGGCACAGGAATTTTTCATCAGAGGACCCTCTTCTTGTTTCCACCTTTGTCTGGCAATCCCTGCATACAAATGTAACGAGATAAAGTTCCGGGTGATTACGATCCATCAGGCTCAGGTCAAAGGTTGCCTCCGTATTTCCAAGTACCGTTTCGTAAGTCTCGCGCACGAGGGATATCAAGCTCTTTACCTCTTCAAGAATCTGGTCCATGGAGAGAAAAGCATGCCCGTCATCCTGGGTGAAAGCCCTGGGTCTTGTCAATCCGCCGACCTCACCGGATTTCTCATATCTGTAGACCGTCCCGAACTCGCTGTACCTGACCGGCAGGTCCCTGTAACTGTGGTGTTCCCGTTCGAATATGGTGATATGGCCGGGGCAGTTCATGGGCTTCAGGCCGTATCCCTCATGGTTCTCAAGCTCGAACGTGAACATGTCTGGCTTGTATTTCGCATAATGTCCTGACTGCTTCCACATGGTATCCCTGAATACGTGTGGGGTCCAAACCTCCATCCATCCTCTCCCGGCGTTTTTCTCCCGCATGTAGTTCATCAGCTCATTTCTGATTATTGTGCCGTTGGGTGTGTAGAGAGGGAACCCTGGAGCCCTCTCAGAGTTGAATAGGAACAGATCCATCTCGACACCTATCTTCCGGTGGTCTCTCTTCGATGCCTCCTCCTTCATCTTAAGGAACGCGTTCAGTTGCTTTTCATCAGGGAATGCGGTTCCATAAATGCGTATCATTGGTGTCCCGTCTACCTCTCCCTTGTAATGTGTGGCTGCAATTGATAGCAGCTTCACAGCCTGAAGGAATGTAGTATCCGGTACATGAGGTCCCCTGCAGAAATCGACAAAGCTGCCCTGCCTGTACACGGTTGAGGTTCCACCCTCCTCAACATTGTCCCTTATCTTGTCGACCTTATACTGGTTGGATCTGAACATATCAAGCAGTTCACTCTTGCTGTGTTCCTCTCTTACCACGGGTATTCCCTTCCTTGCTATATCTTTCATTCTCGATTCGATTAAAGCAAGGTCATCCGAAGAGATCGGTTTCATGTCAAAATCATAGTAAAAACCATCTTCTGTCACCGGTCCAGCATTGGGAAGGGCTTCTGGGTACATTTCAGTGACTGCCTGGGCCAGCAGATGTGCAGCAGAATGCCTCAGGATTTCTAGAGCCTGCGCGGAATATCTGGTCAACAGGCTGCATTCCATTTCACCCTCAGGCACGATCGACAGGTCAAATAACTTTCCTGCGCATTCAACAGCAATTGCATCCTTCCTGAGCTTATCGGGAATCGAATCCAGGAAAGCTTTTCCTGATTTGAATCGCAACTCTATCTTATCATTGTGGGCGCTCATGATAATGGGTGATTTTGTTTCCGGATAAAACCCTTTATTTTAGGTTGACTATTTTCAGGGTCTCCATGTCAAACCCATCTCCCGTTATCCTTTCGTAGATTCTCTCTATGTCAATGTATGGCGGTCTGTCATTGTCCAGGGCAGGTACTATCTTTCTTATCTCTTCATATATGCCGGAAACAAACCTTGACGGTTTGTCACTGGCGAATTCCAGCGATTGTGCCCCGGTAAGATATTCTATTGAAATAATGTGAAACACATTTGATACTATCTCTGAAAGCTTGATTGCTGCATTCATTCCCATGCTGACGTGATCCTCCTGATTTGCCGAGGTTGGGATTGAGTCTGCGGTAGAGGGGAAACTGAGGGTCTTGTTCCTGTTGCAGAGTGAAGCAGCCACGTACTGTGGGATCATGTAGCCTGAATTAAGGCCGCTGTTCCTGACAAGGAATGGCGGGAGTCCGCTCAAATTTCCGTCTGTTATTCTGGCTATTCTTCTCTCCATGATGTTTCCGAGGTCGGTCAGGGCGATTGCAAGGAAATCACAAACAAGTGCTACGGGCTCACCGTGAAAATTACCTGCTGAAACGATCTCCTCCTCAGAGACCAGTGGATTGTCAGTTGCAGAATTTATTTCAGTGGTGGCTACCCTGCTCGCATAGTTAATTGTATCAAGCACTGCACCGTATACCTGTGGTATGCACCTCAGCGTATAGGGATCCTGTACCTTCTGGGCAGTAGATTTCTTCAGAATCATGCTGTCAGAAAGAAGTTCTCTGAAAATAGTCGCAACAGAGACCTGTCCAGGGTGATTCCTTGTCCCTACCGCCCATTCCCGAAATGCTTTGAGAGTTCCCCTCAGGCCCTCGAAGGACAGGGCGGCAGAAGCAAGCGAATTTCTCATCAACCTCATGGCCCTGAAAATTTCCACGGAGAGTATGGCCGATATTGCAGCGGTCCCATTTATGAACGCAACACCTTCCTTTTCGGTGAACTGGTACGGTGAAATATCTAGATTCCTGTACAGATCACGGGAACTGATCAACTCGTCCTTGTAATATACCGAGCCCTCACCCATTATGGCCAGGGCTATGTGGGCAAGTGGAGCAAGATCACCACTTGCTCCCACCGATCCAAATCTCGGAACCACCGGGGTAATCCCTTCATTGATCATCATGAGCGTGAACTTAACGAGGTCCTCGGAGACGCCAGAAAAACCCCTGCAGAAACTGTTCAGCCGTATTGCCATCATGCCCCTCACATATTCCCTTGGCAATGGGTCGCCAACGCCGGAGGAGTGGGAACGTATTAGGTTTCTCTGTAATTCCATTATGTCATCGCTGTCAATCTTTACATTGAGCAGGCTGCCGAACCCGGTGTTGACTCCATAGATTGTTGCCCCTCCCTTTATCTGTTTTTCCAGGTTTTCCCTTGAATCCCTGATTCTCCTGACTGCGCCGGGAGAAAGTGAAACTTTCTCCTGAAGCACGGCAATTCTGTAAACTCCCTCTATGGTAAGGTTTTCACCGTCAAGTACTATCATGTAACACTCGTATCCCTGAAAACTAAATAGTTGTTTGGAAGATGCTCCGAAAAATCACCTGTTCCAATTCACTGCTCGCCCTCTGCATGTTTTATCACTCTCAGCCGGGCATGAAGCGGCAGTAAAGAAAAATTTATATGTTCTATATGATATAGAATATTTGCCATGCTAAGAATAACTGTGGATCACAACTCAAAGGAACCACCGTACAAACAAATCTACGACCAGATAGTGTCTCAGATATCCTCGGGAGATATTGCCATGGACGACGCGCTGCCACCATCCAGGACACTTGCGGGAGTGCTTGACGTCAATTTCCACACGGTCAACCGATCCTACCAGATGCTGAGGGATAATGGAATTATATCCCTTACCAGGAAAAGAAAATATGTGGTGACGGCAGGCAGGCATGATGAGCGATCTGCAAACGAATTCTTCAGCAGGGAACAGGAACTGATTAGCGACGCGCTTGCAAGAGGATTCGGCGAAGAGGAAATCATTGATATCATAAGGAAGGTACTGACAACCAGGTCAAAAAATAGGAAGGGGGACTACTGAAATGCCAGGTACATCGGCCCTTGAAATTATAGAAATGCTGCTTGTTGCCACAATTGGGATTATACTGTCTATCATACCATATGTTACAGAGAAGTCCATAATATTTGGAGTAAGGGTTCCAGTGGAATTTAGGTCAACAGCACAGGTAAGAAAGGCACAAATAACATATTTCATCGGAGTGCTGCTAGTCACAGCACTTTCTGAAGTGCTGGTTTTCACTGTTGTTTACCGTTACTACCTATTGCTTGCCGTTTACCCATTGTTCATTGTGCTGTTGGCATTCTTTGTCTATCTTCCTGAACACTACGCAATTGCGAAGAGAAAGAGGGATGAAAGGTGGGTCGAACAGGCAAACCAAACAGTCACTGCACAATTTGTGACGGCAGGAACTGCCAGGCTCCCGTGGGTTTATGCAGTTCCTGGTCTGCTGGTGCTGATTGCCCTCTTTGTGATTGGCATTTTGCATTATCCAAGCATACCTTCAACGTTCCCGACCCACTTTGGTTACAATGGCGCCCCCAACCATTACTCGGCTAAATCCATAGGGACCGTGTTTCTTGTCGGGTTCATAAGCATAGCCATAACGGCTCTCATGCTGTTAATCGCATACGCAGTTTCCAGAACCCCATTCAGGGTGGACAATTCTTCCAGTCAGTCAATGGAAAAGGGGGAGATATTCCGGTACCGGATGACAGCTATGATCCTGCTTATCCCCGCTTTCATAAACACTACCATGCTGCTCTCGAGTCTCCAGATGTGGGGAATATTCAAGCCTGGGAATTACCTGATCCTATCGATCCTTGCACCGGTATTCGCCATGCTTGTCCTGGTAGTTGTAGTATCATATCTGACAGGACAGCTTGGCAGCAACATCCGAAAACCTCGCAATGCTGATGTTTCAGGCAATACCGCCGGCATTAAAGAGGAATCGATGAAGGACGATGACATATACTGGCGTGCAGGAGTTGTATATGTGAACAGGAGAGATCAGAGGTGGCTGGTTCCGAAGCGGTTCGGTGTGGGTTATACACTCAATTTTGGTCACCCCGGGACCATTGCTCTCATGACACTGCTCTTCGTAATTGTCCTGATCGCTATCTTTATTCACTGATGCCGTGCTTTCTTGACCTTCTCCAGTTAATGTCGTGTGTCCGTCCCGATGGGTCTAAATTAATCTAATTATTGAAAGGCATTGGAATGAGTGATCTCAGCTGGTGATCAAAAAATACAATGATCCTGGAAATGGAATTGAAAGCAGTAGTTCAGGATTTAGGGTAAAATGCAGGTGCCGGGATTTGGACCCGGGTCGAAAGCTTGGAAGGCTCTCGTGCTGGACCAGTCTACACTACACCTGCTGTTAAAGCCACACGTGATTATATTAATGATTAAATAAGTTTGCCAGCGATGGAAAATCAGGACCCAGCTTCTATTATAAAATCTGCGCTTGAGGACACATTATTTACGGCCGTGGCTGTAATGGTAACTGTGTACGTCACGCCGCTGGAAATTGCAGAGAGATTGAAATAATCATAGTGTGTACTGCGGGCATAATGCTGGTTAAGAACAGTTAGAGAACTGGAAGCAGTAGCAGTTACTGTAACGTTCGAAATAGGTGAATTATAGTTCACGTAAGCCCTCATGCTATATGCTCCCGGGGCCCCAAGAACGTTAATGTTGGATGTGGTCGCTGGTGAAACCCATGATCCCGAAGTGTTCTCATACTGAAGTCCAGATATCTGTATACTGGAAACAGTTGTAATCGGAGGATTTATGAATATTGTCCAGAAAATGATAACCGTGAGAAGGAATTCACCGCCAACAAGGATCCAGTGCCATGTTCTTTTAGGCAAAGTCAGTCCCAGTCCCTTCAGTATCTGCTTGATAAAAATAATGAAAACGAAGATCAAGAGGATGTCCAGGTATCCGTAGCCAATGATGTATATATATCCAGCAAAAAGGCCAAGGAATGCACCTATGATAAATGTTACTATCATAGTCTTTGCTCTTTCCTTTTCCCCCTCCAGATATTCCCTTTCGTCGAATTCTGGTTCTTCAAAAATTGGTTCCGCTTTTGGTTTGACCATGAATGCCGCCTTATTGGATGCTCATTAATGAATTTAACGCGCCAAGCGGATCTTCTGCCTTGACCACGCCCGAGGCAACAAGCACTCCTTTGGCACCCAGTTCTAAAGACTTTTTAACATCTCCGGAGTTCTTTATCCCTGCTCCTACCAGGAGATCAACATCAAATTCACTGCACAGTCTCGCAGCATTTTCTACGACATCAGGCTTGGCCGTAGAAACAGATATATTCCCCCCAATAAGCTCCTTTGGCTCATAGGCAATGTAACGAGGCCTGATTCCAACATATTTCTCAATTTCATTTATATTTTCGAGGCACAGCGTGATATTGAATCCTAGATCATCTGCGCGTTTTACGGTTGCTATTATCTGTTCGGGCAAAATCCTGTTTTCAGAGTGGTTCAGCAAGGATCCATGGATCCCCCTCTCAATCAGGGCGTCCATCGATATCTTGCCGGTGTACGCACCATAACCAACAGGATCCACGTGCTGTGCAAGGAACGTAATGTTCCCGACAGTACTGCTTAGATTCAGGTCAAGTTGACTGAGAGCTACCTGGAGACTCAATTTTCCTTTTTTTTGAATTTTAGAAAAACCATCCAGAAGAATTCTGGCCCTATTTCCGGTGGCTTCGAAATAATGCTTGAAATTAATCATATAGCAAAAATCCGGCATGCTCCCGAATTTCAGATCCTTATTATTAGGTTATGGTTTCTGTTGACCATGAATAATTATTGGAATGATTAGCCACATCCTGAAGCGAAGTTACAAAGGGTTTTAACTGTTAATGAGAACAATTATATGTAACTATGCATTATTATTCGATATATATGAGCAGGATATACACAATCAGGGAGGCATCCGACATACTCCAGGTAGACGCAACAACCTTGAGAAGATGGGATCGTGAGGGAAAGATACACTGCATTAGATTATCAAATAATTTTAGAAGGGTGCCGGAGGAGGAAATAAACAGGATACTGGGAATAAAAAACAATAGAGTGGATGCAATATATGCAAGGGTATCCTCCAACGATCAGAAGAGTGATCTGTATAACCAGATAGAGAGGTTGAAGGCACTGCACCCTGATGCATTGGTATATTCAGATATAAGGTCCGGTCTCAGATTCAACAGAAAAGGATTCAATGAGTTATTGAATAAGATAGAGAACAACGAGATAAACAATATCTACATTACACACAAGGACAGGCTGG
>Ga0207433_10001324_pt1 | contig 53586 bp, 46 predicted proteins | sample YelNatPaOPGAMG01_FD_187559 | JGI IMG/M metagenome (GOLD analysis project Ga0207433, IMG submission 187559) | Hot spring thermophilic microbial communities from Obsidian Pool, Yellowstone National Park, USA - OP-RAMG-01 (SPAdes) (version 3) | ecosystem: Environmental > Aquatic > Thermal springs...
TATAATTCAGACTGATACTAAATTTTAAACGGTCTCCTTTATTTATTATCTGTTATTTATTGTTTTATTATTTCCCGCAACTTTATTCCAAGTTCTTTAAGCTGACCGTCTTTTACGGAGGAAGGGGCATCCGATAACGGACAATATGCTTTTTGAGTTTTTGGGAAAGCAATTACGTCCCTGATAGAGTTTTCATTTCTTAACAGCATTAATATTCTGTCCACGCCGAAAGCTATACCGCCGTGCGGAGGCGCCCCGAAACCGAGAGCATCCAAAAGAAATCCGAATTTAAGTTTTGCGTCTTCCGGCGATATGGAAAGAATTTCAAAAATTTTACCCTGCAATTTAGGGTCATGAATTCGGATACTGCCCCCGCCGATTTCTTCGCCGTTAAGCACCAGGTCGTAACTGTCGGATTTAACGGATAGAGGGTCGTTTTCGAGCATGCCCAAGTCTTTTTTTACCGGAGAAGTAAACGGGTGATGGACTGCAACGATTTTTTTTTCTTCTTCGGAGTATTCAAATAAAGGAAAATTAACGACCCATAAAATATCGAATTTGCCTTCAGGTATAAGATTATATTTTTTAGCGAGATGAAGCCTTAATCTTCCGAGGACGTTTTCTGCGGTCTTTTTTGAATCGGACTGGTAAAAAACAATATCGCCGTTTTTTGCCCCAAGCCTTGAAACAGTTTTATTTCTTTCGTCGTCGGATATAAATTTTGAAATTCCGCCTTCGAAGGCGCCGTTTTCTCCGACTTTAGTCCATGCAAGACCTTTTGCCCCGAAATCTTTCACGGTATTTAAAAGTTCGTCGATGTCTTTTCTGGATAGGAGATTAGAACCGTCGGACATACAGACTGCTTTGACAACGCCGCCTTTTTTGATATTGTCTTTGAATACGTTTAACTGAGAGCCCGCAAAAATATCGGTTAAATTATTAATAACCAGTCCGAATCTCGTATCGGGTTTATCACTGCCGTATTTTTCCATCGCCTCGTCGTAGTCCAATACCTTAAAAGGTCTTTCTAATTCGATTCCTAAGAGTTTATTGAATAAAGAAGCAAACAATTCTTCCGTAACCGAAATAACGTCTTCGGTTTCTACAAAAGACATTTCCATATCGAGCTGGGTAAATTCGGGCTGTCTGTCCGCTCTTAAATCTTCATCCCTGAAACACCTCACTATCTGATAGTATCTTTCGAATCCACTGACCATAAGAATTTGTTTGAACAGTTGTGGGGATTGCGGAAGAGCAAAGAAATGTCCGTGGTTTAATCTGGAAGGAACCAAAAAGTCCCTCGAACCTTCAGGCGTGCTTTTTGTTAAAAAAGGTGTTTCTATATCGAAAAAACCTTTAAAGTTTAAAAATTCCCTTATAAGATGGGTAAATTTAGACCTGAATATAAGATTATCTTTTAATCTTTTGCTTCTTAAATCTAAATATCTGTATTTTAACCGCGTAAATTCGTTAACCTCGCTTTCTTCGTCAATCTGAAACGGCAGGGTTTCACAGGTGTTAAGAATCTGGATTGACTTTGCAAGAATTTCTATGCCGCCGGTTTTTAAAGCCGGGTTTGCCGTTCCCTCGGGTCTTTTTCTTACCGTTCCCGTAACGGAAACAACATATTCGTTTTTTAATTTTTTAGCGACTAAGAAAGATTCTTTGTCGTTGATTTCGTCGAAAACTATCTGGAGTATTCCCGAATAATCCCTTAAATCGGTGAAGATAAGTCCGCCGTGGTCACGGTAGTGCATTACCCAGCCTTTAAACGTAAACTCTTTTCCGGTATCGGATTCACCGACTTCTTCGCATAATGTTCGCATTTTTATAATGTTTTCCAAAATTTTTAAATTAAATAAAAAATAAAAAAATAAAATGGTTGGATTTTTTAGTTCAATTTTAAAGTTTATAATTTTAGCATTGCTTATGTCAATAAAAATTTATCTATCTCTTTACTCATCGGATAATTTTCGTATAAAAAATCCATATGATTTCGTGCGGGAATATCGCTGATACGTGAGACGGTCAATTTTTTTTGCAATTCCGTAACGCATTTATCTTTTATAATTAAATCTTTTTTAGAGTATATAAGATTAAAAGGAATTTTTTCGCGGTTAATAATATTTAAATCGTCCCCGCAATGTCCGCTGTAATATTTAGAATACCTGAAGTCGTTTATTACGGACTGCCGGGGGGTTCTTTTTATATCCGTTAAAGCAACGTTTAAAGCATTTTTTTCATTTGACGCAAGAGCATCTCTTAAAAAAAGCATAACCGTTCTGTCAAAAGACTTTTCCAAGCTTTTTATAAAACTGTCGCTTATGCCGGTATTATCACATCCTGCGATAAGCATGACTTTTTCGATATTATAAAAGAATAGAGACGCATACTTGATGCAAACCTGAGCCCCCATAGAATGCCCTATCAAAATATATTTTTTGCCTTCTCCGAGGAGTTTTGACGAAAGAGCGTTAACAGTTTCCGCGTAATAAGTTATGCCGTTCGCATCTTTCAACCGGAGAACGTAATGCAATATGCTTTCTCCGGCTTGCGTTGCAGACCTGTAATGAGACCTGTAATGGAAAGGAAGATCGAAAACCAGTATGTTAAAAATGCCGCCGTATTTTTTCTTTATATAATTAAAAATCCAAAGCATAGAGAGATGATTTCCTCCTGCGCCGTGAATCAAGATAACCGTTTTGGTTTTATCGGACGCCGGAGACCTATGAAGTATATAAAAGATTTCTATGTCGTTCAGTTGAATATAAGGCATAGGACGTATTCAAAAAATCGGCTAAATATGATATAATTAAATACTTGATATATTAAATATATTAAAAAATAAAAAAAATAGATTATTATTTAAGTTCGATTATAACGCTGTAAACGATGATATTTTTAAAAAAAGCAATATATTATTATTACAGAAACAAGCTTAAAAAGGAAGTATTAAGAAATAAAATTCCGGGCCATATAGGTATAATACTCGACGGAAACAGAAGATACGCAATAAAATGCGGCTTCCAGGATACACTTAAGGGACACGAAAAAGGCGCGCATAAACTGTATGAAGTTTTATCATGGTGCATAGAATTAAACGTCAAGGTAGTTACGGTCTGGGCATTTTCCACCGACAATTTCAAAAGAAACAGGTCGGAAGTAGAAAGTTTGTTCGAAATTATAAAATCGCAGCTTGAATTTTATATAAATTCCGAATTTATTAATAAAAACAAAATAAGGGTTTCCGTAATAGGAAAAAGAGAACTTCTTCCGGACGATTTAACCGCCGTAATAGACAGGCTCGAAGATAAAACAAAAGATTATTCCAATCTAAGTCTTTATATCGCAATAGGATACGGCGGGAGACAGGAGATATGCGATGCAATAATAAATTTTATTTCCGACAACATTTACATAAAAAACAGATTAAATCCCGTCTATGAAAACGGCGGGGATGAGTTGCCCCTGTGTCCTTCAGGCTTTACGGACGATTATGATTATCTGTCTAATATCATCACGGCAGAAAACATATCCAAATATCTTTATGCGAAAAGTTCTCCGGATCCGGACCTGATTATCAGAACGAGCGGCGAAATAAGGCTTTCGGGGTTTCTTTTGTGGCAGAGCGCATATTCAGAGTTCTACTTCTGCGATGCATACTGGCCGGAATTCAGGGAAATAGACTTTTTAAGGGCGATAAGAAGCTATCAGTCGCGTCAAATCAGGTCAGGAAAATGATTCCTAATCCCGACTCAGAGTGAGCGAATCGTTATTGCGAGCGAAGCATATCGGACCACGTGTCCGATGAAGCCCGTCTGTCATTGCGAGCGAAGCGAAGCAATCTCGTATTAGATTGCTTCGTCGCTAACGCTCCTCGCAATGACGGGATATCGGAATTAGGAATAATAATTTCAATTTTTTAAATAAGGGAGGTAATGTTTTGGCTTTTAACAAAAAGCAGAAAAAGACTATTGCGGCGATGAGTTCCGTCGTTGGACTAAGGATGCTCGCCGTGTTTCTTATTCTGCCTGTTTTTGTTCTTTTTGCCGAAAAGTTTTCGTCAAATTTTGTTTTAATAGGAATTGCATTTGGCATTTATGGTTTATCAAGGGCAATTTTTCAGATTCCTTTCGGCTATCTTTCGGATAAAATAGGAAGAAAAAACGTTCTGTTTTTCGGCATGCTTTTATTCGGTGTCTTAACGTTTATAATAGGCTTTGCTTCAAATATTTACGAACTGATTTCTCTCAGGTTTTTACAGGGAGTCGCAGCCGAAAGCTCAGTTGCATTCGCTTTAGTTTCCGATACCGTTTCAGAGAGCGACAGGACAAAAGCTATGGCATTTCTCGGTATTCCCATCGGTTTAAGTTTTGTCGCCGGTATTGTTGCAGGACCGTTACTGTCTTATTATTTCGGCTACCCGTTTTTATTTTATCTTTCCGGTATCCTCGGAATACTTTCGGCAGTCTTAATACTTGTCTGGGTGGAAGAACCTAAGAGCAAAGAAATGCTTAAAGAAATAGAAGTTTCCTTTAAAGACGCCGTTGCAGTTCTAAAAAATAAAACTCTGGGAAATCTTTCCATTCAAGGTTTCCTTTTGTCTTTTTTTATGACGGTTTTCTTTTTCAGCATGCCTCTGATAGTTAAAAACGAACTGGGAACCGGATACTATTACAAGATTTTAATACCCATGGTGGTTTTTTCGCTTTTTGCTATGATGAAGGCTTCAAAAAAAGCCGATATGGGATATGAAGTTCATTTATTAAAACTTAGCTTTATATTAATGGGTATTTCAAGCATTTTTATGTTTTCCGACGGAGGCGGCTATGCCTTGTTTGTTATCATTTTTGGCGGAATACTTTTTTTTACGGGTTTTTCTATTACAGAGCCTGTAATGCCTTCTTTAGTGGCTTCGTCGTCGGATAAATCTTTAGTAGGAACTTCGATGGGCGTTTATAATACCCTGCAGTTTTCAGGAAGTTTTTTCGGCGGAAGCATTGCCGGTTTGCTGTATCGCAGCTATTATACTTTTATACCGTTAATTTTAATTGCATCTTCTTTAATTTGTTATATATTGCTTATGAGGATTAAAAAATGAAAGAACTTAATAAAACAGATTTTAATAAACTGAAATCAAAAGTTAATGGAAGACCTTTATATTTTTGTAAGTGCGGTTTATCTAAAAGATTTCCTTACTGCGACGGCAGACACGGCTGCGATGAGCCGGCAAATGAAGGCAAAAACGGCGGACGTGAAAGCGGCGGGGGCGCCCAATCCGGCGGCGGTGAATAAATAATAGAGATATAATATTTTATATGTCGAACTCTTCTCCTATGAATTCCTCTTCTATTATCATTTTCATCTCTTCTTTTTTTATCGAGGTATTGATTGCTATAAAATAAAATAAAACTGCGGTTAAAATTACGGCAATCAAGTCAAAAGGCGATTTAATCAGATTATTTCCGCCAAAATTTTTGCTTCCGAAAAAGGATATCGTTAAAACGGCAATTATATATAACGGGAACCAGAGTCCCGGCACAACCGTTTCTTTAAAGTTCCCTTTAACCTTATTAAAATTAGTAAAAATAAAAAGTATTATTCCCGCAGATATTCCTATGCCGAGTTTCCATAAAACATCGAAACCTGACCAGTAAATTATCAGCGTTCCGACTATAAATGCTATCAGAGAAATCATATTTGCAAAGGGAAGGTAAAAAGGTCTCTTTTTACCGGAGTCTAATTTGCGGAAAACGATTAATCCTATGGGACCAAGAATATATGTAAATACCATTCCGGACGTAATTATGCCGACTAAAGACTGCCAGCTTGGAAACGGAAGAAGATATAATGCCGACAGGAAAAATGTGAAAATTAACGAAATGTAAGCCGTTCCGTACCTGTTAAAATTTAAATGAAAACTTTTCGGTAAAAATTTCATTTTAGACATAGCAAACGTAATACGGGAAGTGGTTCCCATATATACCAGTCCGGTTGCAAAAGGCGATATAACCGCTCCAAATATTACCATTAAAGCAAATGCCGAAAATCCGTACATATTAAGCAAATTTATGAAAGGCGAAGATAAATTCAGCGTATTCCACAGATTATTTTTTACCTGCGGAACGGATATTATAAAACTGAACGCAAGCAGGGTATAAATCGCTATGCCTATAATGACTGACAATATAGTGGCAATAGGAACGTCTCTTCCCGGATTTTTTGCTTCGCCGGATAAATCTATGGCCTGTCTGAAACCGAGATACGAAAATATAACGCCCCCTGATGATATGCTTTTCATAATTCCATCGTATCCGTAAGGCATTAAATTATATCCCGTAAGGTTTTTAATATTTCCGCTCTTGACGGAAGCATAAATGAGCGTGCCTGCCACCGACATGATTGTTAAAATTTTAAAATAAGTAAGAAAAGTATTGGTTTTAGCAAATATTTTGGCTCCAAACAGATTTAGCAGAAAGAAAAAGACAAGTATTAAAAAAGCAAAAATTGTTCCTTCCGCAGTAAGCGATTTATTTAGAAAAATTCCGTTGACGTAAGAGCTAAGATATTGAACAGTAGCTTCCGTTTCTATCGTGCTGACGGCGGCGCCTGCTATAATAAGTATCCAGCTCGTGATGAATCCTAAAAAAGCGCCGTGGGTATATTTAGGATATCTTGCAAGTCCTCCAGCCGCAGGAAGCATAGCCCCTAACTCGCTGTAAACAAGGGCTATAAGCATAACGGCGAATCCGCTGATAAACCATGAAAATATAGAAGACGGTCCGGCGTCTTTTGCACTGATGTATATGCCGAGAAGCCACCCGGAACCTATAATAGCGCTTGTCGAAGCGAATGTCAGCTGCAAAAGATTCAGCGATTTTTTCATAATTTAATTTAAAGGTCTAACAGTTTGATTAAAAAAAATATATATGATTTAATGTATTATATTAATGATTTTTGCATAAAACAACTATAAAAAATAAAAAAACAGACAGGTAATAAGCAGGAGGCAAATCGTATGGTTTACGATTTAATTATAATCGGCGGGGGACCGGCAGGGCTGTCCGCCGCAATATACGCTCTCAGAGCGCGTCTTAATATTATTTTAATAGAAAAAATGGCTGTAGGGGGGCAGATTGCCGTTACCGACAATATCGAAAATTACCCCGGATTCCCGTCGCTTTCAGGGGCGGAACTTATGCAGAAATTCGAAGAACACGCCAAAGGTTTAGGATTAAATATTATATACGACGAAATAAAAGATATAACCGATGACGGGCAGTATAAAACTCTCAGGGGCGTTAACGAAAGTTATCAGGCAAAGACGGTTATAATTGCGGTAGGAGCTTCTCCTAAAAGGCTTAATATCCCGGGCGAAAGAGAATTTACCGGAAGGGGCGTATCTTATTGCGCTACCTGCGACGGTCCTTTTTTTAAAGACGAAGATATAGCTGTAATCGGCGGAGGAGACTCTGCGTTAAAAGAGGCCAATTATCTGACTAAAATAGTTAAATCGGTGGTTTTGATACATAGAAGGAAAGAATTCAGAGCCGAAAAAATTATACAGGAAAGATTGCATAACGCCAAAAATATTACGATGGAATTGGAACATTCTCCGATTTCCATAAACGGCGGTAAATCAGTAGAATCTATAACAATAGAAAACGTCAAAACCAAAGAGAGAAAAACCATTCCGGTTAAGGGCGTTTTTATTTTTATAGGAATTAATCCCCAGACGTCTTTTCTCAAAAATATCGAGAAAGACGAAAACGGTTTTATAAAAACCGACCATTATACCTTAATGACTTCAATGCCCGGAGTGTTCTGCGCAGGCGACGCCCATTCCAAGAAATTGCTTCAGGTGGCCACGGCGGTAGGCGAAGGCGCTTTGGCGGCCACGTCAGCCGAAGAGTTCATCTGCGATATCTGTTGAACTGTTGATTTTTGTGACAAAAGTCATTTATTAATTTTTTAAAATCCTATAAGATAATTTATAAGCAATTTTATAAGCAATTTAATAGGAAAAGTCGGGGTGCGTTTAAATTGGAAAACGGCGGAAACGAAAATAACAATTATAACTCGTATAATCCGGCGCAAGATATGGTTTTAACGAGGCACGGATTCGTTAAAGGAAAAGAACAATCTTTTCTTAAAAACCCTAAAGACAAGCCTTTTGTAGGAATCATAGGCATTCCGCCAAGAGAAGTTATGGAGGAATTAATAAAAAAAAGCGCCGTTATACTGTCGCTCGATATGTATAAAGTGGACAGGCTTATAACCGAGCCCACCGACAATATACTTCCTAAAGCTTATTGCGCCCAGATTAAAAGAATTATCGCCAACATTTTATCGGTAACGGACTACTGGAACGAGGATGTTATGGATTCCGTTTTGGTCGGAAGAAACCCCATTTCCGAGATAATAATAGAAGATTCGGAAATCTGCAGGTGCAACGAAATGGGTTTCGTTGCAGATTTTATAGAAAATGAACTTAAAATTAAGTTAAGGCGCGTTAAAAATAAAGATTTTGAAAAAAAAGGGGATTTTATTTGCAAAAGCGGTATTCCGTTAGACGAAAAATTCGGTAAAATAGCCGGTTATTTTTACCGCGATATGGAAAAGAAAAGACCGTTCAAACCGGAATACGTTAAACCCAAATGCGCTTTTTGGGGAACACCTCCATGGGGAGATTTTTCTATCGCAAATTATTTTCCGGACGAAACCCATGTTTACGGATGGACGAGGTGTGTAGAAAATCTCACTCCCGGGGACCTGAAATTAGAATTAGAGTTTAATCCGGATGTTCCTACCGTATTCTTTTCGCAAAGCTTCTGTCCGAAAGCAGGTCTTGCTTCTTACCTTGCAAGCAAGCATCCGAGGGGAATTTTTATAGATATGGATATAGGGCTTACGAGAAGCGCTGTTGCAAAATTAACGGCATTTTTGCAATTAAATAATGTTATTTAAAATTTAAACAAGAGAAAAGAAATGATACTGCTTGATGCGGGAACGACATACGCAAAAATATTAAATACCGAAACCGGCGAAAGGACGGTTAAAAGAGTGTCCGACTTAGAAAAGACGTTCAGGGCGGATGCAGGAACCGGACATAATATTAACAGATTTGCAAACCGTTCCGTAAACGAAATTATTGCTCTTGCCCATGCCGGCAAAAGTCTTATAAAAGAGAGCTCTTTCACTATTCTCGATGTCGGTTCGAGGGATGCAAAATATGCAGAGTTCAAAAACGGCAGTTTTATACATTCGGATTGGAATACCGAATGCGGAGCTTTTACCGGACAGGCGATAGAAATTTTAGGAAATTATTTAAACGTCGATTATTCAAATATAGAGCCTCAAAAGGAATTTATTACAGCGACTTGCGGACTCTTGGGAATGGGACATGTTTTCGACCTCGTAGCCGCAGGAGAGGAACCCCGGACAGCCGCCGCAAAATTAATTAAGGGCATATGCATATCTATGCACAGGTTTGCAAGGAAGCCCGAAAAGATATATCTTACGGGCGGACTTGTCCAGAACAGGCTTTTTGTCGAATCTATGCCATGCGAAACGGTCATATTAGACAGGTTTACTCTTTTGGAAGGAGTCAGGCAATACGTGCTTAATATGGATAATGTCTGATGACGCGTAATTATAAATTGTAAAAAGTTCCAGTTCCTAAAGGGCAAGCATATTTTCAATAGATTTTCTTGCCTGGACCCTGATGTTTTCAGGAATTTTTATAATATTTTCCATATTTTCCAAGGAATTTATAATGTCGTCTAGATGGGTTTTTTTCATATTCGGACAAACTAGTCCCGGGTTGGAGGGTATAAAAATTTTATCAGGGTTCTCCTTCTTCATTTTATACATTATTCCCCTTTCGGTTCCTATAATAAAATATTTAGCGGCAGATTCCCTCACAAACTTATACATGCCGGACGTCGATGAAACATGGTCTGCGGCATCTATAGTTTCGGGCGCAGATTCGGGATGGGCGACGAATACCGCTCCCGGATATTTTTCTTTCAGGGTTTTAATATCTTCAGGCGACGTTCTTTGATGAGGAGGGCAAAAACCCGGCCAGCTTATTATTTCTTTATCGGTAAATCTTTGGACGTAGCTTCCCAGATTTTTATCGGGAACCATTATGACTCTTAGGGCGGACAGAGAGTTTACGACTTTGACGGCATTTGCGGAAGTACAGCAAATATCGGAAACAGCTTTGCATTCGGCAGACGTGTTGACGTAGGCTACTACGGGAGCATCGGGATAATCCGCTTTTAAATTAAGAATATCCTTTGCGGTTATCATTTCTACCATGGGGCAACCGGCATTTTCGTTCGGAAGGATAACCGTTTTATCCGGATTCATTATGGCGGCGCTTTCCGCCATAAATCTAACGCCGCAAAATACTATTATATCGGCGTCGGTTTTATTGGCTTTAACGGAAAGTTCCAAGGAATCCCCTTGAAAATCGGCAATTTCCTGAATCTCGTCTCTTTGATAGTTATGTGCCAGCAGTATTGCGTTCTTTTTTTTTAAAAGATCTTTAACCGCCTTCTGCTTTGCTTTTATATTTTCTAAATTATCAGTCATGGTATAAGTGGTAATTTTTTAACTTGTTTATAAAATTATAACATATTATAATCTAAAATTAAACCAAAAAAAACGCATAAAACGGTATAAAAACAATGGATTTCAAAACGGAAAACGCGGCTGTGGCCGACGAATCAAAATATAAATACAAAAGAATTTTAACCGGCGACAGACCGACAGGACCGCTTCATCTGGGACATTACGTCGGTTCGCTAAGAAACAGAGTAAGGCTTCAGACTCAATACGAAACTTTCATTTTGATAGCCGATATTCAAGCGCTTACTACTAATTTCGAACATCCCGAAAAACTCGGCGAAAACATTTTTCTTGTAGCTTTAGACTATCTTTCTGCAGGGATAGACCCGAAAATATCCACTATAGCAATACAGTCTATGATACCCGAAATTTCCGAACTGACTACTTTTTTTTCTATGCTTGTTTCTGTAAATCTCCTAAGGCATAATCCTACGATTAAAACCGAGGCTAAGGAAAGGGGTTATAAAGAATTAACTTACGGTTTCTTAGGCTACCCCGTAAGTCAGACTGCCGATATCGCAATTTTTAAAGCAGACCTTGTTCCTGTCGGCATCGACCAGCTTCCGCACATAGAACTTGCCAGAAAAATAGTCCGAAAATTTAACGAACTGTATAACGTGAAATTAATAGAACCATTTGCCCTAATAGATAAATTTCCCAAATTGGTAGGGCTTGACGGAAACCTTAAAATGAGCAAATCTTACGGAAACGCGATTAACCTTTCGGATGATTTCGATACGATAAAATCTAAAATCCGTTCTGCTTTGACAGATAAGAACAGGATACACCCGACCGACAAAGGCAACCCGGAAATATGCGTTATCTACTCCTATCATAAGGCTTTTTCGAATGATACCCTGATAAAGGAAACGGAATACGACTGTAAAAACGGAAAAATAGGATGCGTCAAATGCAAGGGAAACCTGTTCGAGGTTATTAAAACGCTTCTTGAGCCTATGAACGAACGAAGGGCATATTACTTAAAAAATAAAGACGAGATATGGGATATTCTGTTTGCCGGAACTGACAAAGCGAAAATAACCGCTTCCGAAACCATTAAGGAAGTTAAGGAATCGATGAAAATATTATATCCGGCTATTTGAGATTTTATTTATTGCAAATTAACGTGTTTTGATGTTATTATAAAAGCATATAAATATTAATTTCGGCTCATTCTGCAAAAGTTTACAAAAAAATAATGGAGGGATAATTACAAATGGCAAACAAACTTTTTATTATGCTTCAAAATACTTCCGCTGATAATCCTCATGCTCTCGGAGCTCCGTTTTTTCAAGCGGCTGCCGCTGCAACTATGGATTATGAAGTAGAAGTCGTGCTCACGGCAGATGCCGGTCTTTTAATGAAGAAAGGTGTCGCCGAAAATCTCAGGGTTAAAGAAGGCAGTCCTAAATCGGTTTATGATTTTATTAAGGACGCTTACGAAGCCGGCGTCGTTTTCAAAGTATGCACTCCCGCTCTGGAACTAAATAATTTTACCAAAGAAGACTTGATTGAAGAATGCAGCGGCGTTGTAGGAGGCGCATATGTCGTTGAAATGGTAATGGACGATAACGTTAAAACGCTGTCGTATTAAAATCCGGTGATTTTTGTATAATAAGTTTTCTAAAAAGAGGAAAAATTATTAAAACTCCCGATTTTCAACAATTAACTTTTAAACTCCAAAATTTCTGGTCTGATTTTGGATGCGTAATTTTAGAACCATACGATACAGAGGTGGGAGCCGCTACATTTGCGCCTTACACGTTTCTTAAATGTCTTGACAGCGAAGAATGGAGAGCCGCCTATGTTCAGCCGTCCAGAAGGCCTACGGACGGAAGATACGGTCAAAATCCAAACCGGCTTGGGCGCTACTATCAGTTTCAGGTCGTTATACAGCCGTATATAAGTAAAATTCAAGAGTTCTATTTAGACAGTCTCAAGAGCATCAGCATAAATCCTATTGAGCACGACATCAGGTTTGTTGAAGACGACTGGGAATCTCCAACGCTCGGCGCATGGGGTCTGGGATGGGAAGTATGGCTTGACGGTATGGAAGTAACGCAATTTACCTATTTTCAGCAGATTGGCGGCATAGAGCTTTCTAAACCTGCCATAGAGATTACTTACGGATTAGAAAGAATTGCTATGTTTCTACAAAATAAAGACAGCGTTTTCGACCTTCAATGGAACGATTCTTTTAAATACGGAGATATCCATAAAGACGACGAGTCGCAATTTTCTAAATACAGCTTCGAATATGCCGACGGAGAAATTCTGCATAAATTATTCAATTTATATGAGGCGGAATCGAAAAAACTGCTTTCGTTTAAAATGAAAGAACTTGTGAAGCCCGCATACGAGTATTGCCTTAAATGTTCCCACACATTTAATTTGCTTGATGCAAGAGGGCTTATAAGCGTATCGGAGAGAATGAATTATATATTAAAAGTAAGGGCGCTTGCCGAAGGATGCGCCAGACTTTATACCGGTTATTCCGATAAAAGCTGAATTAACCAAAATAAAAAATAAGAAAATAAAATTAAGCAATTACCGTGAGCGAATATTTACTGGAAATAGGTTCGGGAGAACTTCCGTACGATGAGGTAAGAAGAATACCAGAGGCGTTAAAAAACATTCTGCAAAATTTCTTTGAAAATGAAATAATGCTTAATGAAAAGCCTGATATAGATGCGTTTTCGACGCCGAGGCGCGTTTTTGTTTTAATTAAAGGACTGCCCTTAAAATCTCCAGACAGGGAGGTCGAAATCATAGGTCCTCCGGTAAGCATATCTTATCACGGAGGCGTTCCGGCCCCTCCGCTTTTGCAGTTTATGAAGAAGAACGAAATTTCCGACTATAAAAAAATTTATCCGTTAAACCAGAAAAAAGGCGTTTATACGGCTTATAAAAAACGTATAAAAGGCTTGCCGGTCAGGGATTTATTAACAGCAAACATCCCCCGGTTTATTAAAAAAATTCCTTTCAGAAAAACGATGTTCTGGCTTGATAAAGAAATACGGTATCCAAGACCTGTCCTTTGGATATTGTCCATATTCGACGGAAAAAGCGCGCCGTTTAATTTCGGAGATATTAAATCGTCCGACAGGACGTACATTGCAGAACCTCTTGCTTATAAAATGAAATCGGTAAAGATTTCGGGTCTCGAAGACTATTTTAACGTTTTGTCTTCAGCCGGCATAATTTTAAAAAACGCCGACAGAAAAAAATATATAGAAACAGGGATTAAATTGCTGTCGAAAAAAGTAAACGCGGATATGCCGGAATACGACGACGATTTTATAGACGAAATAACCGGTTTAACCGAAGCTCCTTATCCGGTAATATGCGGATTCGATGAAAAATTTCTTTCGGTTCCGGGAGAATTGCTTTCGGTTGTCATGCGCAAACACCAGAGATTTTTTCCGTTAAGCAAAAACGGCGGTCTCCTGCCATATTTTGCCGCCGTTGCCGATGCAAACCCCGCACCTTCCGTTAAAGAATCTCTTGAAAAGAATATTAAATCCGGATATTCCAAGGTTTTAACCGCAAGACTCGCTGATGCCGAATTTTTCTTTAAAGAAGACAGCAAAAAAAAGCTGTCCCATTTTGTCGAAGAAACAAAAAATATTTTATTTTATCAAGGTTTGGGCTCGTATTTTGATAAAACTGAGAGAATCAGACAATTGGGAATTTTTATAGCCCGAAAGCTGAATTTTCCTTCCGGCATACTGTCGGATTTTAAAACTGCGTCCGGCTTATTGAAATTCGACCTTGCAACGCATGCCGTATATGAATTTCCGGAGATGCAGGGTATAATGGGCAGGATATACGCGGAAGCGTCTAAAGAAAGCGCGGAAGTATCCCTGGCTATCGAAGAACATTATTATCCGGTTTTAAAGGCAAAAAAAAAGCTTCTGCCGTCGAACGACTTATCGGCGCTTTGTTCTTTGTCCGATAAATTAGATACCGTTCTTTCGTTTGTCATGTTAAAAAAACTCCCTACCGGAGAATCCGACCCTTTTTATCTTCGCAGGGCTATGATAGGTGTAATAGAAATTATTTTAGATAAAAAATATAAAATTAATTTAAGCGATGTATGCGATTTTTATTTTAATGAATTTTTTAAAGAACGCAGATTAAATACCGAAGAATTAAAGACCGCTTTTATGAATTTTGCGTTTGTCAGGTTTAAAAACCATCTGCTTTCCGGCGGTTATAAATCTGATGAAATAACAGCGGTTTTAACTGCCGAAATAACCGGCGATTTTTACACTTCGTTCCTCAAAATAGATTTTCTTTCAAAATTTAAGAAACACGAAGAAATTTTTGAGTTATCGCAGGTATATAAAAGAATTAACAATATCACATATAAATTTTCGGAAATCGTCGGTTTTGATGAAAGCAGACTAATTATGCCGGAGGAAATCCGGCTTGCCGCCGTATTCAAATCGGTTCAAAAAAATACCGTTCCTTTATTAAAAGCCGGCGATTATGCGTCGGCGGCAGATGAAATGCATAAACTGACGCATCCCGTTAACGGTTTTTTCGACGGCGTTATGGTTTTAACCGAAGATGAAGAAGTTAAAAATTCCAGACTCGGATTATTAAATAACGTGCTTAATTTTCTTAAAAGTTTTTGCGATTTTTCAAGTTTAGATTTATAATAATCGCTTTAGTTTTTTAAATATAAAATATATAATTTATTTATTTTATTTACTTGGAGGATGGCGTTATGGGCAAGTATGTTTATTTTTTCGGCAACAAGCATGCAGACGGAGACGGTTCTATGAAAAATCTGTTGGGAGGAAAAGGCGCCGGTCTTGCCGAGATGACTAACCTCGGCATAAGAGTTCCCGCCGGCTTCACTATTACCACAGATGTTTGCACGTTCTATTATGAACATAATAAAAAATATCCCGATGAATTAAAGAGTGAGGTAAAAGCTAATATAAAAAAAATGGAAGAAATAATGGGATCTAAGTTTGGAGATGCTCAGAACCCTCTTTTAGTTTCCGTTAGAAGCGGAGCAAGAGTTTCCATGCCCGGAATGATGGATACCGTTCTGAATCTTGGATTAAACGATGATACGGTCAAAGGGCTTATAAATAAGTCGGGCAATCGGAGATTCGCCTACGATACCTACAGAAGATTTATCCAGATGTTTTCAAACGTGGTGCTTGGATTAGATCCGGGTATTATGGAATCGCTTCTGGAAAATAAAAAGAAAGAAAAATCGGTAAAAAACGATAACGAATTAAGCGATACAGATCTGGAAAGCCTCGTGAGCGAATTTAAAAGCGTCGTCAAAAAAGAAAAGGGAATTAATTTTCCAGAAGACCCTGAGGAGCAGTTATGGATGGGTATTTCTGCAGTGTTTGAATCATGGAACGTTCCCAGAGCCATAATTTACAGAAAACTGAATAAGATTCCGGAAAACTGGGGAACCGCGGTAAACGTAGTATCCATGGTTTACGGAAATATGGGGGAAACTTCGGCTACAGGAGTAGCTTTTACAAGAAATCCTTCCACCGGGGAAAACGGTTTTTACGGCGAATATCTTATCAATGCGCAGGGAGAAGACGTTGTAGCAGGAATAAGGACTCCTCAGCCTATAAACGAATTTTCCAAGAAAAATCCGTCCGATATTTCACTCGAACAAGCTATGCCTGCCGTGTATAAAGAACTTTTGGAATATGCGGGATTATTGGAAAAACATTATAAAAATATGCTCGATTTAGAGTTTACGATTCAGGAAAATATACTTTATATGCTTCAAGTAAGAACCGGTAAAAGAACCGCAAAAGCGGCTGTTAAAATTGCCGTCGATATGGAAAAGGAAGGCATGATAGATAAAAAAACCGCAGTTTTAAGAATAGACCCGTATTCTATTGCACAGCTTATGTATCCGGCGGTTGACCTTAGCGCCAAAAAAGACGTTTTGGCAAAAGGACTACCGGCATCTCCCGGCGCTGCAAGCGGCGAGGTTGTATTTTCTGCCGAAGAAGCGGAAGATGAAACAAAAAAAGGTAAAAAAGTAATATTAGTAAGAATGGAAACTTCACCGGAAGATATTCACGGAATGAGCGTAGCGGAGGGAATTCTAACCGCAAGAGGCGGAATGACGTCCCATGCAGCCGTCGTAGCCAGAGGAATGGGCAAATGCGCCGTAACAGGCTGTTCTTCTCTCGAAATAAATGAAAAGAAAGGCGAAATAACCGTTTCCGGCTCAGAAAGAACGATAAAAAGAGGCGACGTTATAACGCTTAACGGTTCCAACGGCGAGGTTTATTCGGGTTATGTGCAGATGATAACGCCTGAGATAAATGAAGATTTTAAAACTATAATGAAATTTGCCGACGGATTCAGAAAATTGCGTGTCAGAGCAAACGCGGACACCCCGGAGGACGCCAGAGTCGCAAGAAATTACGGAGCGGAAGGAATAGGGCTTTGCAGGACGGAACATATGTTTTTTAAAGGGGACAGGATAAAAGCGGTAAGAGAGATGATACTTTCTGAAAACATCACGGAAAGACAAAAAGCTCTCGCAAAACTTTTGCCTATGCAAAAATCGGATTTTCTCGAATTGTATGAAGAAATGAAAGGATATTCCGTTAATATCCGCCTGCTTGACCCTCCGCTGCATGAATTTTTGCCGAAAACGGATAAAGATATAAAAGAACTTTCGGAAATTATGAATATTCCTTACGAAAGGTTAAAATCAAAAGTTGTCTCTCTTCACGAAGTAAATCCTATGCTTGGACATAGAGGATGCAGGCTTGGAGTCAGCTATCCGGAAATTTACGAAATGCAGGTTCAGGCTATTATTGAAGCGGCATGCGAATTCCATAAAAACGGCAATAAAATAATCCCGGAAATTATGATACCGGTCGTCGGAATTTATGAAGAGATAAGACTGCTAAAAGAACTTGTGGACAAAAAGGCTTCCGAAGTAATGGAGAAATACGGCGTAAAACTTAAATATCTTGTAGGCACGATGATTGAACTGCCCAGGGCGTGTATGGTTGCCGACGAAATAGCTAAAGAGGCAGAGTTTTTCTCGTTCGGCACTAACGACCTTACGCAGACAACTTTCGGTTTTTCAAGAGACGACATAGGTTCTTTCTTGCCTGATTACCTGAATAAAAATATACTTAAAACCGACCCGTTTATGGAATTGGACAGAAACGGCGTCGGGGAACTTATGAAAATTGCCGTAAGCAAAGGCAAAGCCGCCAGAAATGATATTAAACTCGGAATATGCGGAGAACACGGCGGAGACCCGAGTTCGATTGAATTTTGTCACGCGTTGAATCTTAACTATGTCAGCTGTTCTCCTTACAGGGTTCCTGTGGCAATTATATCTGCGGCGCAGGCTTCTATTAACGAAGCAAAACTTTAATTTTATAATGACGGGATGAAATAGTTTCTAATCGGGATTTGGATTATAGGTTAGAATTGATATAGAGCATTGATTTGAATTCGATAAAATTAAAAACACCTGCGGCCTTTTCTTTAGATATTTCTTTATCTATAGCAAATAGAAGCGGAACATACGTTTTTTTATGCGACAATTACGCCTCTGCCAAGGATTTATATAAAAATCTTTCATTTTTCTCCGCAAAAAAAATCTTATTTTGCGAAGAAATAATTCCCGTAAGCCTCCTGTATGATTTAAAAAATGATAGCGACGGGGTTATTATACTGACCCCGATTTCTTTTTTTTCTAAAGTTCCGGAACCGGACAGCCTTTTAAATTCTTTTATACATATTAAGAAAGGATTGAATTTTCCCAGAGAAAACCTTATAAAGACGTTAATTTCTTACGGTTACGAGAAAACAATTCAAATAGAGAATGAAAACGAATTTGCAGTCCGGGGCGGCATTATCGATATATTTAATGCGGACAGTCCTTATCCGGCAAGGATAGATTTTTTTGACGAGACCGTCGAGGATATAAGATATTTTGATTTAAATACGCAGATAAGTTTTAAAAATATAGAAGGGTTTACCGTATTTCCGGTCAAGCAGGATTATTACGAGAAGAAACTGAACATTTTAGACGTCCTGAAAAATCCCGTCTTATATATAGAAGAACCTGAAACCGAACTTTTAGATGCATTAAACCGCGATACTCTTAACAAAAATCTTTTAAATCATTCCTTAAATAATTTAAACGAATTTTATTATTACAATTATAAAAAATCCGCAGTGTATTACGGAGTCAAAAACTCCGATAATCCGATAGGAAGATTATCGTTCGCCATAGAATCGGGGAGTATAGATTTTACCGAAAAATTAAAATATAAAGACGGAAAATTAAATCTGGCGTTAATTAAGAAAATTTTTATTAATCTAATCGAAAAAGGATACCGTATAGTAATTGCGTCAAAAAACGAAATTCATAAAGAGAGGCTTGAAACTATTTTCGGGTCTATAGGCTTAGGCGCGGATAAAACGGAAGGACTTTTTCAAATCTCGACGGGGGATATTTCCTCCGGAATGATATCTAAGAAGCATAAGCTATTTATAATTAAAGGCGAAGAACTTTTCAGGCATCATCTGGATTTAACGCCTGAATCCGGACGCGGAGCATCAGGCGCCGATTATTTTAAAAATATAGAGGAACTTAATCCCGGCGATTTTGTGGTTCACGACGAATTCGGCATAGCAAAATTCACCGAAATAAAAAACATTACGCTTAACGGAGTTTCATCCGATTATTTTGCGCTTATTTTTGAGGGCGGAGATAAACTTTTTGTTCCTTCCGATAAAATATTCCTGCTTCATAAATATATAGCGTCTTCGGAAGAAAATTCCCCGGTATTGAGCAGGCTCGGAAACAGAAATTGGGAAAAAGCAAAGATAAAAGCGAAAAAAAGAATCGAAGAAATAGCCGAAGATTTAAAAGTTCTGTACGCAAAAAGAATGGCGGAAAGAGGATTTGCTTTCTCAGAAGAAAATGAGGAATACAGGGAATTCGAGGAAAGTTTCGAATTTGAAGAAACAGACGACCAGTCAAAAGCTATAAAAGAAGTTCTTTCGGATATGCGCGGCAGTAAGCCTATGGACAGGCTGATATGCGGCGACGTAGGGTTCGGAAAAACGGAAGTCGCAATAAGGGCGGCTTTTAAAGCGGCTATGGACGGAAAGCAGGTTGCATTAATGGCCCCGACTACCCTTTTAGTTGACCAGCACTACAATAATTTTAAAAAAAGATTTGAAAAATATCCGATAAAAGTTGCATGTATTTCAAGGTTTATTAAAAAAAACGAAGAGAAAGAAATAATTAAAGGAATTAAAGACGGGAGCATAGATATAATCGTTGGAACGCATAAACTGTTATCCGAAAAGATAGAGTTCAAGGATATAGGTCTTTTGATAATAGACGAAGAGCAAAAATTCGGCGCGCTTCAGAAAGAAAAAATAAAAAAAATAAGATATTCCATAGATGTGCTTGCTATGAGCGCAACGCCGATTCCGCGGACGCTTTATCTTTCGATGTCGGGAATAAGGGATATAAGCATCATAAGCACCCCGCCGTCCGGCAGGAAAAACGTTATTACTGTTATAGAGCCGTGTGAAGACGGAATTATCAAAGATGCGGTTTTTAAAGAATTAAACAGAGGAGGGCAGGTTTATTTTATCGACAATAGGATATCCCGTTTAGACAATGTTTATAAAAGGCTTAAAAAAATAATGCCCGATATAAGAATAGGGGTAGTTCACGGGAGGCTGGGTTCCGAAGAAATTATGGATGTTATGCATGCATTCTACAATAAAGGTTACGATATGCTGCTTTCTACGGCAATCATAGAATCGGGGCTTGATAATCCCAACGTTAATACGATTATTATAAATAATGCCGAACAATTAGGACTAAGCCAGCTTTATCAGCTTAGAGGAAGAGTCGGAAGGTCTCATATACAGGCATATTGTCTGCTTCTTCTTGAAACCGGAAAAGATAACCTGAGCGCCGAACAAAGAAAAAGGCTAAACGCCGTCAAAGATTATAGCGAACTCAGTTCGGGTTTTAAACTTGCAATGGCGGATTTAGAGATAAGAGGAGCAGGGAATATTCTCGGGGGAGCGCAATCTGGACATATAGATGCGGTAGGACTTGAAATGTGCATGCAGATGCTTAAGGAAGAGGTAGAAAAAATACAGGGCGCCGTTTTGCCGCCTCAGATAGTTCCCGAGGTAAAGGTAAATTTATCGGCCTATATTCCGGATTCGTATATAAGCGAAGGTAAAACCAAAATGTCCGTCTATAAAAAACTTTCTAATTGCAACAGCCTGAGCGACGTAGATAAAATAAGAGCAGAGCTTGAAGACAGATTCGGAAAAATAGAAGTTCCCGTCAATAATCTTTTGAAGATAACGGAACTCAAAAGTTACATGAAAAATTCAAAGGTCCAGCTTCTTGAAATAAAAGAAAAAGAATTCGTATTAGAGTTTCATGAATCGGCAGACACGGTTTTTGAAGCGCTGGTTAAACTTGTAAACGATAAGGCATTTTCGTCGTCGTATATTTTTAACTTTATCGGAGAGTTTAAAATAAAAATAAGATTAAAGAAAGAGGTTTTGAGCCGGGACATATTAGAAGAAGCTAAAATTATCTTGCAACGTTTATATAGCTATGTTAATATTTAAAGATATTCATATATTTAATTTTAACTTTTATGTATTAAGAGGGAAAAAATGAAAAAGTTCAAAGGTTCGATTTTATTAATCGCCTTATTCTCCATCGTTATATCGATGGGTTTATACGGATGCGCGAAAAAACAGTCCGCATCTACCAAAGTTATCGCTACGGTTAACGGAAAAAATATTACGTTAGCTAAGTTTCAACAGGAAATGTCGAAATTCCCCCCGGCGCTAAGGTCGTATCTCGAAACGCCGGCAGGCGAGAAAAGGCTTCTCAAAAGCCTTGTTGACAGACAGATTTTAGTCAACGAAGCCTTAAAAGAAGGAATAAATAAATCTAAATCTTATAAGTCGCAGATTTCAGATTTTAGAAAGGGACTGCTAGTCCAGCTTTTATTACATAAAGAAGTTGCCAACAAAGTCAAGGTTACGGACGCCGATGCGAAAGCGTATTATAAAAAACATTATCTGTCTTTCAATCTGCCGTCTAAAATCAACGTAAGCTATATACAGCTGAATTCCATGAAACAGGCGCAGGTTGTTTATAAAGAGCTCAGCGGCGGCGCGCCTTTTGCCTCGGCGGCACAAAAATACTCCACTGCTCCTAACGGTAAAACCGGCGGAGTCCTCGGCTGGATAAAATTTCAGGAGACAACTCCTGCGTTTAACAATGCCGCTTTCAGTATCCCTAAGGTAGGCGGAATTTCAAAAATAGTTAAAGTTGGCAGCCACTTCGATATAATAAAATTAAATAACGTAGTAACAGGCAAACCTAAACCTTTTTCCGCCGTCAAAGGGGAAATAGTTATGATGATGAAGCAGAAAGAGGCTTCAAAAATTTTAAAGGCTTTTGTGAAAAATTTAAGAAAAAAATCCAAGGTAAAATATTTTTATAACAATTTACCGGTTGCAAACTCCGGCATAAATAATAATGTTCCGGAACATAAGACGGCTTCGGCTCCGGAGGCGGGTAAAAAGCAGGGGTAATATAACCGGCAATGCCGAACAAAGGATAACTCGGTATTGAAAAATATTAAATAATCACGGATGAACCGTCTGCATTTAGGCGGTTCATCCGGAACGCCGTTTATGCCGAAGCGGAAAACAGGGTCTTATTATGATAAATGCAATAAAAAAAACCGGAATTTATATATTTATAATCGCCGGCATATTTACCTTTATTTTATTTTCGGAAGGATTGAAAGAATCCGATGCCGTAATAGTTGACCAGGTAATCGCCGTAGTCAATAAAACCCCTATAACTTTATATGAATTTGCTAAATTCAACAGGCAGGCGTTCGAAGATTACGAGCAGATGCAGAATGAAGCATCGCAGGGAATTTTTACCCAGTCGGATTCGGCTATAATGTCCAAAACTAAAGATGTCCTGAATCTTTTGATTAACAATATTTTAATTAAGCAGGAAGAGGAGAAAGCCGCTATATATATATCTCCGAAACAATTAAACGCATATATTAAAGCCGTAGCCCTTGCAAATAATTTTACCGTTCGCCAATTTTTTAACTTTCTCGCAAAAAGAGGAATAACCAAAGAAGCCTACATAAAACAGGTTAAAAGCCACTTTATGGAAGTAGAGCTTTTAAGAAAAGTTTACGGCAATAAGATGGTTATAACTAAGAGCCAATTATTAAATTATTATAAAAAAAATATAGAAGAATTCCGAGGCGAGCCCAAAGTAGATTTGAAGCTTATATTTTTAGCAGTGCCTAAAAATGCCGATAAGAAATTAAAGGAAGAAATATACAGAAGAATCTCCAAAATAAGGGAGACTGCTATATCAGGAAATAAAAGTTTTTCTGCACTTGCAAGGGAATATTCCGAAGACCCCTCGGAAAAGAACGGGGGTAGGATAGGTTATATTTATAAAAATAAACTTTCTCCCAATTTTTCCAATATTGCTTTTAAACTGCATGTCGGAGAAGTAAGCGGCATTATAAGAACTAAGTTTGGCTATGCTTTATTGAAATCCGTCGGGAAAAAGATGGGGTCTTTTAAGACCTTTAAACAGGCAAGACCAGAAATATTTTCTATTTTAGAAAAATATAAAACAAATAAATACCTTGAGAAGATTTTAAAAAAGGCAAGAAAGAATTCTTACGTTAAGATATTGATTGCGGCATAATAAAATAAAATTTAAATTGGTTAAAGAAAACTGTTTTATAGGCATTACAATGGGAGACCCCGGCGGAATAGGACCGGAGATTGCAATAAAGTCGTCGGAGTATTTTGCCAAAAAAAATGAACACATCAAACCGGTTATTTTCGGGTCTTTCGAACATATAGCCAATGTTTCAAAAAAGGTAATAAAAACAAACACGCCTCTCAATTTAATCAGCCCCGAATCGCCTCTTAAAAAATCCTATAACAGCGGAAAAATTAACGTAATAGATTTATCTTCAAGATCTTACGGTTCCGTTAAGTTAGGGGCGGTTAATCCGGAATATGCAAAAGACGTCGAACGTTATATAGAAACGGCTGTGGATTTTTCTCTAAAAGGCAAAATATGCGGCTTCGCGACCGCCCCTATTAATAAGGACATGATGCTTAAGGGGGGCGCAAAGTTTGGAGGGCATACCGAACTGTTAGGACATTTAATCGGTTCCGGCGATTATGTTATGCTTTTTTATTCAAAAAAAATAATTACCGTTCTTGCGACTATTCATATTCCGTTATCGGATGTTCCCGCTAAGATAACAAAAGACTTATTAAAAAATATAATAAATATATCGCTTAATTGGATAAAAAAGGACTTAGGCAAAAAAAACCCAAGAATCGCCGTGTTGGGGTTGAATCCTCATGCCGGAGAAAACGGCAGAATCGGTATGGAGGAAAAAGATTCTATAATGCCTGCCATTGAAGAATTCCGGAACAAAAACGAAAATATAGAAGGACCGTTTCCGGCGGACAGTTTTTTTGCGAAAAGATATAAAGATTTCGATTTGATAGTTTCTATGTATCACGACCAGGCGCTTATACCGTTTAAACTTCTTTCTTTTAACAAAGGGGTGAACGTTACCGCCGGACTGAAGATTATAAGGACGTCTCCCGTGCACGGAACGGCTTATGATATTGCCGGCAGGAATAGGGCGGATTGCGAAAGCATGATAGAGTCGGTAAAATTAGTCCGCAGGATATCGGAGAACAGAAATAAATGGATAGAAAAATAATAATTAAAGGGGCAAGACAGCATAATTTAAAAAATATAAGCTTAGAAATTCCTAAAGATAAACTTGTCGTGATAACCGGTCTTTCAGGCTCCGGAAAGTCCTCTTTGGCTTTTGACACTATATTTGCCGAAGGGCAGAGGAGATATTTAGAATCGCTGTCTTCTTACGCAAGGCAATTTATGGAACAGATGGACAAGCCCGATGTTGATCTCGTTGAAGGACTTTCGCCGGCTATTTCCATAGAACAGAAATCCGTAAGCAAAAACCCGCGTTCTACGGTGGGAACTATAACCGAAATTTATGATTATCTAAGGGTTCTTTTTGCAAGAATAGGAGTTCCCTATTGCTATAATTGCGGCAAAAAAATAGAGCCTAAAACCGTAGATCAGATGGTGGAATCGGTTTATTCCAATAAAGCCGGAGAAAAACTGATAGTTTTGTCTCCGGTAGCGATTGAAAGAAAGGGCGAATTCAGGGCAAAGTTCGACGACTATCTTAAACACGGCTTTTACAGAATATACGCCGACGGTAAAGAATATAACTTAGACGAACCCATTAACCTCGATAAAAAAAAGAAACATAACATCGATTTGGTTATCGACAGATTAGTTATAAAAGAAGAAAATAAAAAAAGATTGTTTGATTCCATAGAGCTTGCATTAAAATTATCTTCCGGCATTTTAAAACTTAAATATGAAAACAGGGAAGAAATATTAACAGAGAACTCGATTTGCTTAGACTGCAATATAAGTTACGGCAAGCCTGAACCGGCAGTCTTTTCGTTTAACAGCCCGCAGGGCGCCTGTTCCGAATGCGGAGGATTGGGCTATAAGGAATATTTTGACGAAGACCTTGTCGTTCCCGATAAAAATCTTTCCCTTAAGGAAGATGCTTTAATTATTTTCAAAAACTCAACGCCTGTTTATAAAAATCAAATTATAAACGCCTTATCGAAACATTACGGTTTTACCCCTGATACCCCTTATGCGAATTTAAGCGGCGATATAAAACATGCAATATTATACGGTTCGGGCGGCGAAAAAATAAAGTTTTACGGCGCCATGAACGACGATAAATCGTTCCATTTAAAATACTGGGAAGGTATCATTCCCATGCTTGAAAGAAATATAACGGAAGGAAATTATCTGCTGGATCCCAGAAAATTCAGAGCAGAGAAAATATGTCCCGAGTGCGGCGGTTTCAGATTAAAGAAGGAATCTATCAGTTATAGGGTAGGAGGACTTAATATTGCCGAAATTGCAAATTTAAGTATTAAAGATGCCTTAAATTTTTTTAAAAATTTAAATTTGAGTGATTACGAAACCGGCATAGCGGCAAAAATTTTAAACGAGGTTAAAGAAAGGCTTCAATTTTTAACTAACGTGGGACTTGAATACCTGACTCTTTCGAGGCAGGCGCAAACGCTTTCAGGCGGAGAGTCCCAGAGAATAAGGCTTGCTTCTCAAATAGGTTCAGGTTTGACCGGCGTTCTATATGTTATGGACGAACCGAGCATAGGTCTGCATATGCGTGATAACGAGCGGCTTCTTAAAACGATTATAGATTTGCGCGATAAAGGCAATACGCTTATTGTAGTCGAGCATGATGAATCTACTATGCTCAAATCCGACTATATTATCGATATGGGACCGGGAGCAGGTAAAAACGGGGGCTATATAGTAGCCCAGGGAACTCCGGAAGAAATCATGACAAATCCGGACTCTTTAACCGGTAAATATTTAACAGGAAAATTAAAAATAAATATGCCGGTTTTCAGAAGGGGCAGTTTATCGGGTTATTTGGAAATAAAACGCGCCAGAATGAATAACCTGAAAAATATCGACGTTAAAATTCCGCTGAATAATTTTATATGCGTTACGGGAGTATCCGGGTCGGGAAAGAGCACCTTGATAATAGATACGCTTTATCAGGCGTTATCAGCTTATAAAAACGGGTATATATCCGATTTTAAAAAATTTGAGGCGGATGATATAATAAATGCGAAATATTTCGACAGGGTAATCAATATAGATCAGTCCCCTATAGGGAGAACGCCGCGTTCTAATCCGGCCACTTATACCGGAATATTTACGCTGATAAGGGATATTTTTGCCGGAACAAAAGAAGCGAGGGCAAGGGGCTATGATCCCGGCAGATTCAGTTTTAACGTAAAAGGAGGCAGATGCGAGGCCTGCAGCGGCGACGGGGTAAAAAAAATAGAAATGCTTTTTATGCCGGACGTTTATGTAGTGTGCGATGTCTGCAAAGGGAAAAGATATAACAGACCTACCCTAGAAATTACGTATAAGAATAAAAATATTTACGACGTCCTTAACATGACCGTGAAAGAAGCTTATGAATTTTTCGATGCCCTTCCGGCGCTTGCGCATAAGCTCAAGTTTTTAATAGACGTAGGTCTCGATTATATAAATTTAGGACAGCTTGCGACTACGCTGTCGGGAGGCGAGGCTCAAAGAATAAAACTTTCGAAAGAGTTGGCGAGACCGGGGCAGTATAAGACACTTTATATACTAGACGAGCCTACGACCGGACTTCATTTCGACGATATAAATAAACTATTGGATATATTAAATCTGCTCGTGGAAGCCGGCAATACGGTAATAGTCATAGAGCATAACATAGACGTGATAAAATCAGCCGATTATATAATCGATATGGGACCGGAAGGCGGGGACGGCGGCGGCAGAATAATTGCATGCGGAACGCCGGAAGAGATTTCCGTTAACGGGGATTCGTCTATAGGTGCGTATTTAGCCCAACTGCCTGATTTCAAATAAATTCACTATCTCTCACTTTATTTCATTTTATTTCACTTTATTTTATTTCATTTCATAGAATTATTGCAATCCTATTGCGTTAGTCCGGCATTAATCCGGCAAAATATAACAATATTTTATGGCATAAAAAATGCTATTCTTCTCATTGTGCTCATTTTATCTTATTCTTACTATTTATTTTTTCATTTTTTTTAAAATTAACCGTATTTTTAAACAATTGGGGGGTAAATGTCTAAAGAAAAAGAAAAGAAAGTTGTATGCGAGTATGTCTGTCTCACGACCGAACAGGCAAACCAGAAACTTGAGGTGTGCGGTTTGAACTGCGTGGAGGAAGAAAAAAAGAATCCGGTTATGGATTTTTTAAAAAGGTTCTGGGGTCCTATTCCGTGGATGTTAGAGTTTGCGGCGGTATTGGAAGTTATAGCCGGAATCACTACCAAGGAATCTGTAAAGTACATTGAGGCGGCAGTAATAATAGCTCTTTTAATATTTAACGCAGTAATGTCCTTCCTTCATGAGGGGAAAGCGCAGAAAGCCCTCGAGCTGCTAAAACAAAGGCTTGCCGTTAAAGCAAAAGTCATGAGGGACGACAAGTGGACCATACTTGACGCGAAATACCTCGTGCCCGACGATGTGGTTCTCTTAAAAATGGGCGATTTCGTTCCGGCGGACGTAAAAATATTAGACAGCAACGTCCAGCTTGACCAGTCGGCTCTGACGGGGGAATCTCTGCCGGTTGAGGCTGGGGCGGGTAGCATTGCATATTCAGGTTCGGTCGTAAAAAGGGGAGAAGCGACGGGAATAGTCGTAGGAACGGGAAAAAACAGCTTCTTCGGCAAGACTGCGGAACTTGTTAAAATTGCAAAAACTAAAAGCAATCTGTCGAAATTGATTTTTAAAATCGTTAAATACCTTATGGCGATAGATTTCGTTATTCTGGCATTTTTCTTAGTGTACGGAATATATAACGGTTTCCCGCTCCTCGATACGCTTGTCTTTATATTAGTAATACTTATAGCGGCTATCCCGATAGCTCTTCCGGCAACGTACACCCTTTCAACGGCGCTAGGCGCGGTAGAGCTTTCCAAAAAAGGCGTATTGACGACTAAACTTTCCGCTATAGAGGAATCCGCGGCAATGACGATTCTTTGCTCCGATAAGACGGGAACCCTTACCGAAAACAAGGTTATTCTTGAAGACGTTACTCCGGTTGACGGACATACCAAAGAAGAATTGTTAAAATATGCGATTATGGCAAGCGACGCGAAGAGCCAGGATGCCTTAGACGATGCGATATTCAAAGTTTCTGAACCTTTGAACATTAAAGAAGATGGAGTGCGCGTATCTTTTACCCCGTTCGACCCCGCTACTAAAAGAACCGAAGCCGTTTACAACGTAAACGGACAGGATGTCCATGTATTCAAGGGGCAGCCCAAAACCATCTGGGAAATGGTCAACAGCGGAAAAGATTCTGGATATAAATTTGAGGAAGTTGAAACAAGCCTTGCCACTAAAGGGGAAAGGGTACTTGCGGTCGGCACTAAAAAGGGCGATAAGTTAGATTTCTTGGGGTTTCTGGGCTATATGGACCCCGAAAGACCCGATTCCAAGACTCTAGTCCATGAACTCCGCAATCTCGGCGTAAGGACTATCATGCTGACCGGCGATACCGCGATAACCGCCAGGACTATAGCAGGCAGGCTCGATATCGGCGACAGGGTTTGCGAGAGGAAAGAACTCCTCGAACTCAGCAAAACAAAAGAAGGCGAGAAAAAACTTGCCGATTATGATGTGTTCGGCGGCATTTATCCTGAAGATAAGTATAGCATAGTAAAGGTGCTTCAGGACGATGGCTATATCGTAGGAATGACCGGCGACGGGGTAAACGATTCTCCGGCGCTTAAACAGGCAGAGGTCGGAATAGCCGTTTCCGGTTCTACCGACGTGGCAAAAGCGGCCGCCAGCATTGTTCTTACAGACCCGGGTCTTGGGGATATCGTAAGCGCAATTAAAACGAGCAGGGAAATATTTCAGAGGATGGCCACCTGGGTTCTGAACAAGATAGCAAAAACCATAGAAATTTCTTTCTTTACGATATTCGGAGTCGTTTTGATGAATTATTTTTATCATAAATCTCCGTCTCAATCGTTCATAATAACTCCGCTGTTAGTTATACTTTTATTATTCACCAACGACTTCGTAACCATGTCGATATCGACTGATAATGTAAAATTCTCTCCGAAACCGAACGACTGGAAGATTAAGAATATGGTAATGGGCTCAGTTCCCATGGGAATATTCCAGCTCATTTTTTCCTTTGGCGCCCTTGCATATCTGCTCCATAAAAATTATCCCACAGGGCAGATTCAAACAATAGTGTTTCTGATAATGGTTTTTACTGGACAGGGCGTTTTGTATCTCGTAAGGACCGGAGGTTATTTTTACAAGTCCATGCCGTCCAAACTTATGATTACGGCAACCATCGCCGATTTCATACTTGTTTCCCTGCTGGCGCATTACGGCGTTGCCGGCATCGGCGGAGGAAGTCCTTTGATAACACCAGTTTCATGGGGGGACATACTTGGAATTTTAATAATCGGCGTAGTTTACCTGTTCTTTGTCGATATAGTAAAAGTATGGATATTTAAGAAGTTTAACGTCAGACCGTAGTTCTGTTTTACCGGATACGAAGGCTGAAATTTACCCACCCGCTCTTTTATGAACGGCGGGTGGGGGCTTACTTTACCTGATGCTTTCGTATATTTCGTACCGTTTTAATTTTCTCCATAGCGTAGAGTATGAAATATCCAATATTTTGCATGTCTTATTTCTTTTGTATTTTGCTTTTTTTAATGCCGACATAATTCTGTCTTTCTCGGAAGTTATGTCGAAAATGTCTTCTCTGCCCACGTTTTGTTTTAATACCGGCGGATAATTTTCAGAGCTGTTTTGCGCCGGACTTTCGTTTTTGCGTTTATGTCCCCCGCGCATATCGATGCCGCATTCTTTAAGTGATTGAACCTTTTTGCATCCGTCGTAATTTAAAATCTGAATTCTATCGAGCGCAGAAGTCATTTCCCTGATATTACCGGGCCACTCGTATCCGAGGCATTCTTCCATAAATTTTCTGCAGTATGAAATTTTTAAGCCGTCTAAATAATTTTCGATAAAATATCTTATAAAATTAGGCCTTTCCCTCAAAGGAGGAATGTTTACCTTAATAGTCGAAATCCTGTAATAGAAATCTTCCCTCATAAATCCGGTCATTATTTTTTCTTCGATATTTGAATTTGTTGAAAACGCCGTCCATAAGTTTAATAATTCCGGTATTGTGCTCCCGACTTTTTCGCACACCCGGTAATCCAGAAAATATAAAAGTTTAGACTGGTTGTCCATAGTTAATGTGTCCACGTCGTCAAAAAACAGCGCTCCGTTATTGGCGGTTTGGGCTTTTCCTTCGGTAGTTTCTACGGCGCCGGTAAATGCGCCCTTTAAATGCCCGCAAAGGGTTGATTGAAAAAGTTCTCCCGATAAATTAAAGCAGGAAACGGTTACTAGAGGCTTTGTCGGGAAAATTTTTTTTGCAACAAAATTAATCAGAGTCGTTTTTCCGGTGCCGGTTTCTCCCTGAATAAGAAGATTAGTTTTCATCTTTGCCGCTCTTTCTATTATCTTTATGCATTTCCCGATTCTTGAATCGGGAAATTGCTCTACGTAACGTTCGATTAATTCAATCTGTAAATTCATTTTCGACGCGGGTTAAAATTATTAATTAAGACAAATAATATAAAACGCTTTTTTATTTTTATACATCATTTCAGGATAAAAATCAAATTAATTAGAGATGCTAAAAAAAATATTGACTTTTTAGTTCCGTAGTGATAAAAATTTATATTTAATACTTTGAAATTTTATCGGAAATTAATAACGCCAAATATTAATCAATAATAAATAAAATAATGCAAAAACACAAAAAAGTCACAAGTCTAAACTAAAGGGGGGTAAAAATGACTAAAAGTTCAGAAGAGTCGCCGTCAAGGCGAACTTTTATGATGGTTGTTATCGGTTTAATCTCCGCCGTAATAGGCGTCGCGCTTGCGATTCCGATTCTTGGAGAAGTATTAAGCCCGTTATTTAAAAAAAGGGATATCGTGTGGTCCGAACTCGGAAAAGTAAGCGACTTAGAGAATATCGAGCCGCTGGTTCCTAAGTTTGTTCCCGTTTATTTCAGAGTTAAAGAAGGCTGGACGGTAAATACTCTTCCAAGGCAGGTTATAGTTGTCAAGGATATAACCGGCAAACTTTATTTCTTTTCCAATCAGTGCACTCATTTAGGCTGTCCTCTCCATTGGATACCAGCAAGACAAAAATTTATGTGCCCCTGTCACGGCGGTATGTTTAACATCCTCGGCAAGGTCGTAGGAGGACCCCCGCCCAGACCTTTATTCGTTTGGGTTCACAAAATAGAAAACGGTACCGTTTTAATCCAAAATAAGTTCTTAGATAATCCAAAAGAAAGGGGGGTCTGATGTTTAAAAAAATTCAAAACTGGTTTGACGAAAGAATAGAGCTAACCGAGTTAATAAAAGAGTTTAACGGCGAAAGAATACCTGCAAGAGGCGGTTGGGCTTATACGTTTGGAAGCCTGCTGGCGTTTCTTTTTACTGTTCAGGTTGCCACAGGGATATTTTTGTTATTCTATTACGTTCCTTATTTTCCTATGGCGAGAAATGCTACATATTATATAAAGCACCACGTTCTTCTCGGGAATATTCTGCTTGGCATACATCTGTGGGGCGCTTTTACTATGATATTTTTTCTTCTCGTTCATATGTCGAGAGTGTATTTTTCCGGTTCATATAAAAAACCGAGAGAACTTCAATGGGTGGTGGGCATGGTTTTATTTTCCGTCGTTGTCATCCTTGGCTTGACCGGCTACATGCTTATCGGCAACGAAAATTCATGGTGGACTATCAACGTTCTTACGAACGTTGCGGCTCATACGCCGGTTATCGGTGGATTTTTAAGGATTATAGTCAGAGGGGGAACCGAAACATCCGTTTTAACGATGCAGCATATATTTGCCGTTCACGTCTGGCTTCTGCCGATAATAGTAATTATGTTTATACCTGTGCATATATTTTTAATCAGGAAGACAGGCGAACAGGGTATGCCTTTGGAATATAAAAACAGTCAACTGTCCGACGACGACTTAAATAAATGGAAACATCCCGATGCTACCGTCCCGTTTTTCCCTGACCAGTTATTTAAAGATATGATAGTCGCTTTAGCAGTGTTTGCCGTAGTGTACCTTCTTGCGGTGGTTTACGGAGCCGAAATAGGTCCTATGTATAGACCTCTTGCGCTTAACTTTGCTCCGGAAGCAGACTGGTATTTCTTAGCGAACGAGGAACTGCTGAAATATTTCCCGGGACACGGACTTATCATATTCTCGACGTTCCTTGTTCCTACCATAGGGTTTGCGATACTTTTTGCATTGCCTTTTATCGACAGGGGACACGAAAGAAGTCCGTTTAAAAGACCTGCGGCAACGGTGCTGGGGATTTTGTTTCTCCTTTTGTTAGTTTATTTAACATTAATCGGCGGCGAACCAAAAGCGCCTGCCACCGTATAAAATCAAAAGAGGAGTAAATACGATGAATTTAGGTGTTATAGATATAGTAAATCTGTTTATAAACAGGCTTGCGCTCGGTTTTATGGCGATTGCCTTTATATCCCAGTATATAGGGATATTTAAAAAAGAAGACAGATATTTCAGGCTGGCGAAGCCGCTTATAATGTGTGCCTTAGTAATAGGCACGGTGCAGACGATAGTATATTTTTATTTCTTGAGCCTGCTTAAAAACGGAATCCCCAATTTTTGGATTCTTATGAATAAACTGCAACCCGGTGTTATCGGTTATTCGATGGAATTCCTTTTAGCGTTTCTTGTTCTCGGCGCAATATATTATGCCGGCTTTGACAGGAAGGGGACGGGCAGGCATCAGGGATGGAATGTTTTTATCGGGATAATTGCTTTTCTAGCCGGTTTTACTTCCGATATTTTTTATACTATCTCGGAAAGTTATACAATAGGTCCGTCGCCGGACACGGCTATAAGAACGCCGATGGTTTTACTGCTGATAATTGAAAAAAACATAGAAATTTTTGCTTTGGCGGGCGCTTTGCTTGCCATATGGGCAGGAATCAGGTATATTCTTGCTTCTAAACAAGCCGATAAAGAGTTTTACGACTGGCTCGGCTCGTTCGCAAGTATTATAACCGTTATGTTTTTGGTAATGTATCCCGTAATCTATTTCGGCTGGTTTAAACACTTCAGGGCTACGGCAAGTTCGGGATTTAACAGGATCATGCTCGGTAAATACCAGTGGATTATGTATGTATTTCTGGGGACGACCGGCGCAGCTTTAATACTCGAATTTATATATATGCTGTGGAAGCTGATAAACGGCAGGGATAAAACTAAACCTACGGTTTCGGTAGGACTTATAATATTTTTTATAATAGTCGGTCTTGTTTCATTGGGTTTCGGAATGCTTCCTACTACTATGGGTATTCTGGGAAATATGCAGCCCGTTAAATATTTATCTCTCGCAGGACTTTTTATAACCGGTTTTTTAGTCCTCGGCTATTATCTTAAAGACCTTACGCCTAATTTCAAATTCGGAAACATTTCGAAATTTCCGCAAATATTTTTAATATTGAGCGGACTTTGCGTTGCGGTTAACGTGCCGGTTATGGGTTATATGAAAATAGCCGCAAGAGGAAAGGACAGAATTATATACCAAACCATGAATTTAAACGGAACTAATTATGTTCCGCCGGTAATTTATCCTTGGCCGGTAAAAAAAGGTTTCAGCCTGTTGCACGACAAGTGCGTTATCTGCCATACGCTAAACAGGGTCGAAAGGTATAACGGAAAGTCTTACGGAGATTGGAAAAATGTTGTTCTTCACGTCATGAAAGATGTTAACGGCTGTCCTATAACAAATGCGGAAGGGAAGCAGATAGTAGATTATCTTAATTCCCTAAACATTATAGCGTATAATCAGCATCTTGCAAAAGAGCATAAGAAATGGACGCCGCCGTCTTCTTTACCTTGGGGAACTCCGGCTCCGGTTTCGGCTTCAAAAAAAGCTGAACCTTCAAATAAAAAAACTGCCAAAAAATAGTTAAAGGCGGTTTAAATAAAGATAAAAGGTTTATTTTAAAGGCATTTGCCGTTCCATTATATTTTATTTCATAAATAAGATATAATTATAGAAGGCAAATGCCTTTGTTTATTGATAGATATTATTTATGGATAAAGAATTTATTAAGCAGATAGCAAGAATGAGTTCATTGGGGTTAAATTTAATAATATCCGTCCTGATAGGAATTTTTATCGGAATAGAAGCCGATAAATATTTCGGGTTCAAATATCTTTTTCTTATAGTTTTTTTAATTTTAGGTTTTACAGCCGGAATTTATGAAATATATAAGGCGGTTAAAAGAGAGCTTAATACAAAATTATGATAAGCCGCTAAAATTTAATATAATTTTGCGCGTATTTATTATAGGTTTGATTTTAATATTTGTTTCAGGCGGTGCGGTAAGACTGTTTTATGACGGGGCAGACAGTTTAAATATTATAATCAGTATGTCTGTCGGATTTGCGGCTTCTTATTTTCTATTTGCCGATACCGCATTGTATTTATTTAGGAACATTAAAAATATAAATCTCGTAAAATTTAATTTTACGGCAATAAAGGACTTGCTCATAATCCTATTTTTTTTTATAATATCTTATAAAATTATTAAGCTTAATTTTATTTCGGCGGCGGCTGGAATCACTTGCACTCCTGTTTCCGTTGCGGTATCGCAGATATTTTATCCGATTAACAAAATTAAAACTTAAATTAAAAATCCCGTTATGTTAAAAGCTCCTATTCTAATAAGTATTCCCGGAATACCTGTTTACTGGACAATGACGATTATCGTCATGGTTTTGATATTATCGGCATCTTTCATAATCGGCAGAAATTTAAGTGTTGTTCCGAACGGGATGCAGAGCTTTTTTGAACTTATATTTATAATGACCGAATATTTTCTTAAAGAAATTATAGGAGAAGAAGGCGGGACTTATTTGCCGCTTATCGCGTCATTTGCTGTTTTTATTCTTTTTTCTAATTTGCTCGGCAGTATCCCCGGTTTTACTTCGCCTACCGCTACGATAGACACTACAGCCGTTTTAGCTCTTATAGTATTTTTTCTTTCCCACGCAGTCGGAATTAAGAAACATAAGGCAAAGTATATCAAAAAATTCCTGGGACCGCTTATTATAATTGCGCCTATAATGATTATAATAGAAATCATGTCGGCATTATCCCGCCCTTTTTCTCACGCCTTGAGGCTATTTGCCAATATATTTGCCGAAGAGTTTATGGTTACCGTTCTTTTATTTTTACTGCCGTGGGCGATTCCGGCAATTATGATGTATATGCAGATTTTTACCGATTTAATGCAGGCGTTTGTTTTTTATCTGCTTGCGATTATTTATATAGCTTTATCTTTAGAAGAAGAACACTAAAATTAATCATAAACAAAATATTAAAAATTAATAAAAATAAAATTATACCGGGGGTATTCTATGGTTAAGTATTTAATCTCTATTTTTACGTTTTTATCGGTATCGGTTTTCGGCATTAAAGCTTTTGCGGCGAAAACGGCAAACAGCGTCGTTCCGCTCCATCATCACATAGTAAATAATTCGGCGCTGTTATCAAAAAGTCTTTTTTTTGGATTATCGGCTCTGGGCGGCGGACTCGCCATAGGCTTGGGAGTTATAGGAGCAGGGGTAGGCATGGGTAATGCCGTTAGGGGAGCATTAGAATCTATGGGGAGAAACCCGGGCATGGAAAAAAAATTAATAGTCTGGATGATAACCGGTATGGCTATTATGGAGTCTTTAGCCCTTTACGCGCTTTTGATTACCTTTATACTTTTCTACGCAAATCCGTTTAAGGCTATATTTTTAAAATGATGAAAAAATTTAAAAAAGTTTAAAAAATGTTAAAAAAATATTTGTATTGCCTGAATTTTTATGGTAATATGAATATTCTTAATTATTAAATTTTTTGAATTATTTTTGCATCATTTATTATTATGCCGAGATAGCTCAGTCGGTAGAGCAGAGGACTGAAAATCCTCGTGTCGACGGTTCGATTCCGCCTCTCGGCACCACCTCTTATATAATTTATATATAGTCATATCCTTCCTATAGCCATATCAGCCGAATTTTTAAAATATTGCAAGATCGTTTCGGCGGTTTTATCAAAACGCCTGTTAAAAATAACGATGTTATATTTTTTAACCGCAGCATAAAAAAGTTCTTGATTTAATCCCCTTATTCATAATAAAATAAAAGTGCATCATAATTATTGCCTTGATTTTTAAAATTTGAAAATTTAACCTTTGGGGAATTTTTTGCTTAAAAAATAAAATATAGGTTTAAGATTATTGAAAAAATATATTACGTATTTTCCGGGCTGTATAGATTCTCAAAATAAAATAAGAACAGAGTACATATTCGAAAAACTGGGTTTTGAAGCCGATTTGGTTTCGGAGTGGAACTGTTGCGCTGCGCCGCCTTCGCATTACAAGCCCGATTTTTTCAATAAGGTAGTTATGCCGCTTAGAAACCTTGGAATATCTCAGCAAAAAGGCGAAAATTTTCTGTATTCGGGCTGCCAGGTATGTGTCAGACATATAAATGAAGCGGTCAAAATAATAAATTCCGATTCGATGTTCAAAAATCAAGCAGAATACAGCCTCAAACCTTTTAACGCAAGCCTTAAAGAGTCTGAATCCGGTTCAACCGGAGCAGTTCATCTTCTGGACATTATTGCCGCGCCGGAAATTAAATCGGCGCTTTTAAACAATGTTTCGAAAAATATAGAGGGAGATTCGATACTGCTTTATACCGGATGTTATCCTGATAATGAAAGTATTAACAGCTTTAAAAATATATTAAATATTCTCGGGGCGGAAGTCAGTCTGTTCAGGGAATGCTGCGGAGGAGAAAAACTTAGAAACACTACTCCCGTTCATTCTAAAAGAATAGAAAATGCCAATACCTCAGACAGATTTTTCAAATTAATAAACGGAAAAGCCGACGAAACAGATTCGGATTATATACTGACGATATGCTCTATGTGCGAAAAAAATATCAGTGACGGGATTGAACTGTCCGACCTAGATGTTTTTGCCCCGATAATCGGGCTTTCGGAGTTTTTAGGATTTTTATTCGGCATTAAAGGATGCGGGAATTTAATAGACGGCGGACATAAGGGTAACGGCATCGGCGCAACAAAGGAATATTGCATATAAAAAATAAAAATTAATAATGGAGGTAAAAAATGGATTTTGAGGAATTAAAAAACGAGAAATTCATGCGCGTAAAGGATAATAGGCTGACTAAAATAAAGCCCGACCACCGTCCGCAGGAATCATCCAAGGATTACGACACCGTTCGTTATTCCACCTGTACAAATATGTGCGAAAGCGGATGCGGTCTTAAAATATTTTTAAAAGACGGCAAGATTGTCGATGTTATGGGTGATGCAGAACACCCGCAAAACAGAGGCGGTCTCTGCTCAAAAGGTGTCGGACAGATTCAATGGTGGTATGACCCTCTCAGGGTTCATTATCCTATGCTCAGAAAATCCTTAACCGATGACTTTAAAAGAGTTTCATGGGACGACGCACTCGACTTTGCAGCCGAAAGATTAATTAAACTGCACAATGAATACGGTCCTGAAGCATTGACGGTTTTTAGAACCGGCAGGTCTTCATTTGGAAACAAGGAAGGAGGCGCGAGGTTCGGCAGGATTTTCGGAACTCCAAACGTTTACGGACAGGGACCTATATGCTGCGAAAGCCCGGGCGTATCCATGAATTACGTCTTTGGCGCAAAAGGTTTAGGCAGGCTTATGAATCCTTCGCAGGATTGGAAAAATTCAAAGTGTATTCTTGTCGTCGGAACGAACATGGCGGCGCAGGAAACGATTACTATGACGCATCTTTTGGATGCCAAAGATAACGGAGCTTTTTTAATCGGCGTCGATCCCCGTTTTAACGCAACGCTGTCAAAATGTGACATAGGAATGAGGATTCGCTCCGGTTCGGATGCAATATTATTTCTTGCAATGGGAAACATAATTATCAAAGAAAAACTTTACGATAAAGAATTTGTCGATAAATGGGTTCTCGGGTTCGAGGAATATGCCAAAGAATGCGCCCAGTGGACGCCCGAAAGAGCTGAAAAGCTTACATATGTTCCGAAAGAAATGATTATCGAGGCGGCAAGAAGATTCGGCTCGGCAAGACCGGCATCCGTTACGGGCAATCTCGGCACCGCGCAGATTTATAACTCCAACAACGTTAACAGGTCTATTGCGGCTCTTCTGGCGCTTACCGGTTCTATAGGAGTTAAAGGCGGCGGCTGGAACTGGCTGCATAACTGCCGTCCTCCCCTGAACTACGGAAACGACTTAAAAACTCTGCCCGATTTTAAAAGACCTCAGATAACGGATAAATTAATATCCTGGGGAGACAGTTCCGTTCCCTGCATTATAAATGCGATGATGTATGAAAAACCCTACCCGGTTAAAGGTATAATATGGAACGGCGACCATTTGCCCCAATTTCCTAACTCATGGAAAATGGAAGAGGCTATGAAGAGGAATATTATAAATATTCATCTTTCTATATATCCAAATCATACATATATGTTCAGCCATGTTGCATTTCCTATAGCAATTTCCGTGGAAACCGACAGCGTCTGTCATCACGGCAACAACAGGCTCATTCAGTGGCACAATAAAATAATACCTTATCAGCATGAACACAGACCGGATATCGATGTTTTCGACGGTCTTGCAAAAAGACTCAAAGGGCATGCGGGACATTTCGATAAAGTAGAATTCAATCCTTGGGGCTATTACGAAGACGGTCCTGAAAAAGGAAGAGTGAACGAAATTAAAATGACGGATTTCTTTAACGAACAGGAGCCGTTTACAAAGGGAATTACATATGAACTTCTTAATCCGGAAAAAAATCCTAAAGGCGGATTGATGTGGCCGGTGATGTCTAAAGAAGAAGCTGTATTTCAGGACGATGAGGCTGTTTTAAGAGGAAAATGGATAATGTATAAGGAAGGCGAAAATTATCCGGAATCCGACAAAAGATTTCCTACACCGTCCGGAAAGATAGAAATTGTATCAGAGGCATTGGAAAAAGTAGGCTGGTATAAAGTTCCCACTCAGGTAGAAGGTTCCGAATCTCCTCTCGGCAATTTTGAAAGGGCAAAAAAATATCCTTTAGTTTTGAATACCACCCGCATAGCCCAATCTTTTCATGAAGGCGGACACTGGTGGCCCTGGAACGATGAGCTGGAGCCTGACAGAAATATTGAAATAAACCCTGAAACCGCCGCCGTTATGGGCATAGAAGACGGCGATATGGTTATCGTCGAAAACGACAGAGGCTGGGTTGAAGGTCCGGCATGGGTAACCGAGATGGTTCCCGAAGACGGGATTTGGGCAAATTTCGGATTCGACAGGTATCAACCTTTTCATCCGTATGAATCAATCAATACGGTAATAGACGATATAATAAAAGACCCTGTTTACGGACAGATACAGTTTAAGGCGGTTCTTTGCAGAGTTTACAGGAAAGGCGATACCGACCCTGAAGCAACCGCCAAGAAAGTATTGGAATTTTTACAGAAAAAATTTCCGGAAGTTTGGGATCCTAAACATCAGGATAAAAATGTTATCGTCGGAAAATGGAAAGACCATTGGAAAGAATACCACGAGCTGAGTATCGGTTGGAAAAAACTCGTAAACTTTAAGGAACCGGTGGAATGCACTCCCGATTCCTGCGATGTTAGAAGATATTAAAACCCGTTAATTTAAAAAATAAAATTTATCAGGGTTGCGGCGGTTAATTTGCTGCAGCCCTTTAATATAATATAATAATAAAAAATAGGAGTATAAATATGTCTTCCGAATACGGATTCGATAGATTTCATCTTGGAGAGGAAAGGTCATCCAGGATTACCCTAAAATCGTCCACTCCAAAATATTCAATGAAGGTAAATACGGACAGATGCATAGGCTGTATGTCGTGCGAGGTGTCCTGCAAAAAAGAGCACAATCTTCCGGTGGGACCCCGCAGAATGAGAGTTATACAAGTAGGACCTTATTTTGTCAAAAAAGGTCAACTGAAAACTGTTTATCTCCCTATGAACTGTTTTCACTGCGATGATGCCGCGTGCGTGAAAGCCTGCCCTACCGGTTCTATGCAAAAAAGAGCGGACGGTATAGTTTTTAACGACCCCAATACATGTATCGGGTGTAAATCATGCATACATGCATGCCCCTTCGGCTCTCCGCAGTTTAACGAGGCAACCGGAAAGGTAACAAAGTGCGATTATTGCAAGCACAGGGTCGATGAAGGACTTTTGCCTGCATGTGTTACGCTGTGTTCTACGGACGCGCTCTGGTTCGGAAATATAAACAGAATATCCACTATAGACAGGGAAAAAACGGCAAGAAAATTAACCGAGCATCTTTTCGGATTTGTTGCTCCGCATACTTCAATGGGGACTTCATCTGCCAACGATACCGATAACCCGGTGAAGGTCGGTTAAAGTTGAACGCTGTTTTATGAAAATTATTAATAAAATATATTAAAATTTATAAAGACGGAGGATTGTTTTATGGCAGATATAGGAGTAGTAGGAACCGTTTATAATGCGCCCATAAGAGTAGAATATATAAACGGGGATTTTGACAAGGCTGAGGATATTTTAAAGAAAGCGGATATTCACATTCTCGGACGAAACGTGGCAAGCGTAACGCCGTATCATGCAACGATATTTGTCAGCCTTCAGGATGAAGAGAAAGCCCTGTCTTTGATTAAAAAAGCGGGCATTAAAATATATCCGGCAGAACCATACTTTTAATGAATATTTTATAATTATAAATATGCTTGATAAAACAGCCGAAAGCTTATTAAAGATAGCCGAAGAAAATATTAAAAAAATAAAATCGGCGGAAAATATAGCCGTGGAAGACAGCGCAGGCAGAATTATATCTAAGGATATTATTCCGGATACAGATGTTCCTCCTTTTGCCAGATCCGCTGTTGACGGTTTCGCTTTAATATATTCCGACTTTTTCGAAAAAAAAATAAATTCATTTAAAGTTAAAAATCAGATTACCGCAGGGTATTCAAAAAAATTGAACCCCTTAAGTTCCGGGGAAGCGGCTTTTGTCACTACCGGCGCCCCTATCCCTCCTAACGCCGACACCGTCGTATTAATAGAAGACGCCGAAGAATATTCAGGCGGTCAAATGGTATATAAGAAAACAATAGAAAAAGGTTCCTATATATCTCCGGTAGGCGACGATATTAAAGCAGGCGAAATATTATTTAAAAAAGGACACAGAATAAGATTTTGCGATATTGCCGCATTATCGGGAATAGGTTTAAATTTCATAGATGTATATAAAAAACCTGTAATAGGAATTTTATCGGGCGGCAATGAATTAACGCCGCCGGGCAAGAAATTAAAGTCAAATAAAATTTACGATATAAACACGACGGTTCTTAAATCTTTAATTAATGATGCCGGCGGAATTCCGGAAGTTGTCGGCGTAGTTGAAGATAAATTAGAGAAATTAGTTGAAATTTTAGAAAATGCGGACAATTCCGATAAATACGACTTGTTAATTTCGACGGGCGGAACGGGAGCAAGTTTTCTGGTTTTAGAAAATAAAGAGATTGTAAATTTTTACGATCTGGTCCCTTCTGCCATTGAAAAGACCGGCAGATTATTGTTCCACGGCGTAAAGCTCGTTCCGGGGAAACCCACTTCGTTCGGAGTTTTAAACGGAGGAACCCCGATATTCGCGCTTGCCGGGTGGCCTTATTCAGTCCTGATAACTTTCGACCTTTTCGTGAGACCGTTTATACAGAAAATGACGAATTCAGAAAATTTATATAAAAGGTATCCGACGGTTCAGGCGGTTTTGAAACATAACGTTTCAAAGGAAGCAGGTGTCAGAAAATATTTTCAGGTAAAACTGACAAAAGAAAACGGTTTCCTGTTAGCATCGGTAATACCGGCACCTAAGCCCCCTTCCGCCGCAAGGTCTTTAAGCCCTATGATACAGGCGGACGGCAGTTTTGTTATGGAAGAGAAAGTTTCGTCCATACAGGCGGGAAGCGTTATACAGGTTGACTTAAACGACTATGACATCTTATCCCTAATCCCGACTTAGAGCGAGCGAAGCGTCATTGCGAGCTACGGTGTCATTGTTTTATTTGATTTTTATTGATAATATTAAAGGATATTAAAGGTAAAGGTTTTCGATGAAGCCGTATTTATTTAAAATGTTTAACGATAAGGAATATGAGTTTTACCGCGGAAGGTTTGAATTTAAAATTCCGTCATTAAGAGTGTCTTTAATAAGCAGATGCAATGAGAGCTGTTTTTACTGTCATAATGAAGGGGTTTCAAAAAAAATGCCTTCCGTTATCCAAACCGGAGACATAATAAACACCATATATTTATTAAGGGAATTCGGCCTTAAAAAAGTAAAGTTTACGGGCGGAGAACCTCTCCTGTTTAAAGATTTAAAAAATCTTTTATATAAAATCAAACACATTGCAGATGTAGAACTTTTCATAACTACGAACGGCACTCTCGTCAAAAAAAGAATAAAAGATTTAAGTCCCAATATAATAAATAAAATATCTGTCAGCTTAGACACTTTAGATTCTGACGTCTATAAGTATATTACCGGCAAGAACCTTTTTGGAGATGTTATCTCCGGACTTAATATGCTTAAAAAAAACGGATATAACGTAGAAATCAACAATCTTTTATTGAAAGGTTTAAATTCAAGCAAAAAATGTTTGAAAAACATGATAGATTACTGCGCTGAAAACGGTTTTGATTTGCAGTTTATTGAAATGTCCGATAAAACCGCCAAGCCTTTTTATTCAAAATATTACGTCGACCCGTATAAAATACTGCAAAAAAGCGGTTTAGATTTTAAAAAAGATAAATCTAACGACAGACAGTTTTTTAGAATAAAAGGGTCTAAAATTACTTTATGCAAGAATGTGAGCGACGTATGCGAATCTTCCGGAGAAAGATGCGGCGGATTGAGGCTGATGCCAAGCGGTATGCTCAAAAATTTTCTTTATTAATAATATCGAGAGAATATCGAGAGGTTAATTATTCCGTTATGATAGTAGAACTTATCGGTAAAGAAGCCGATTTGACTTTCGAATGCATGCATATAGTTCCGGGAAGAGGCGACTGTTCGCGGATACATCCCCATTTTCATTACGTCGATGTGCTTGTTGACGGGGAGTTCGACGACAAGAGAAGAATAGTCCACTTATATAATTTAAAGGCGGTAATAAAAAGAATATGCTCTTTATTTGAAGATAAAATTTTACTGGCAGACTATCCGGAAAGCGTCCAGAGAGTTACGGAAGAAGATTCTCATTTCAGGATAGAGATAAACGGCAAGATTTATATTATACCTAAAGCCGATATTTTTAAAATAAAAAGCCCTTCCCTCAACATAGAAGACCTGACGGTTTATTTTGCAAACGAGCTTGCATTAGATTTAAAAAATAAAGAAATGTTCAATCCGCTAAACTATTTTGAGGTCACCCTGAGCGAAGGGCACGGACAGAGGGGAAAAATCAGGATGGAATTAAAATAACCGACAAGATAAATGAGCGCTATCAGCTGTATAATACTTGCAGGCGGAGAGTCTAAGAGATTCGGAGAGGACAAGGCTTTTTTTAATTTCAACGGAAAATCATTTCTGGAGAGGGCTCTCGACGCCGCATCGGAAATAAGCGGCGATATCGTAATCAGCGTCAGAGGAGAAGATAAGATAAATGGCTGTTTCGCCGAAGCCGAAAGGGTTGCGAAAAAAAGAGCGGAATCAGGAAAACCAAGTTTAGTTCCGAAGATAATCGCAGACGATAAAAATTGCGGCTTTAAGGGTCCGCTGAAAGGAATTTACAGTTCAATTAAAATATTAAAGGGAGAGTTAACGCTTGTTATGGAGTGCGACGCCCCTTTTTTTAATTTTTACGCGGCGGCGGAGTTAATAAGAAAGTTGGAATCGGAAAAGACAGATGCCGTTGTTCCGCTTTGGCCTGATTCTACCGTAGAACCCCTTCTTGCGTGTTATAAAACTAAAAAAACGGCAGGCATTTTGGAAATTCTTAATGATTATGCTTTAAATTTAAAGGAACATTTTTTATTTACCGATTCGGTAAATATTTCACGGCTCCTGCCATCTGTTTATTATTATAATATTTTCGATATGTTTAAAAATAATCCCGATTTAAAAGCTGAATTATTTGTAAACATTAATTCCAAAAAAGATTTGGAAAGATACGGCCGCAACGAAAAAATATCTGATAAAGGCGGGTTAAAAAGTGTTAAAATAAGAAAGACGAACAGATTTTTCGATCTGAAAAATCCGTCCGCAAGACCTTACGGCATACTTGCAAACGCTTTATACTTCTGGTGGGTTTATGCCAAAACAGGCAATTTTATATACTTTAGAAAATCATTTGAGTATTTTAAGAAAGACGCCTTTAACTATCACATTAACGGATTACGTTTTATGGGAGATAAAATCATAAATCTTTTGCCTGATCCTTTAGGGATAATGAAGGCAAAAAATAAATAAATAAGGGGCAGTTATGCAAAATAAACTTACGAATTTAAAAGAAGATTTAAAGAAAAATCAGATAGAAATAATGCTCTATCCTTCTAAATGCGACGGTTGCGAATCTGAAGGATTTGCCGCCTGCATCAAGGCTTGCGAAGTTCATATGAGCAAAAAATTCGGGTCTAAATATGCCGGAGCAAGAATTAATATAAAGAAAAAAGCCGGCAGATTTTTTCCTATAATATGTCATAACTGCGAAGAAGCTCCATGCGTAGATGCATGTATGCCAGGAGCTAGATATAAAGATACGGAATCCGGATGGACGGTAACAAATTATAAAAAATGCGTCGGATGCTGGATGTGCGTGATGGCATGTCCTTTCGGAGCCATCGAAAGAATAGGCGCCGGTCATTTTGCTTCTAAATGTGACGGCTGTATAGACGAAAGCATGCCTAAATGTGTAGAGGCATGTAAAAAAGGGGCTCTGAAAAGAATAGGCATTAAGAACTATTCTTATGAAAGAAGGCTTATGGTCGCAAAAAAAATTTACGGCCCGTATATAAAATCTGTTGAAAAGCGATAAAAAGGGGATTAGGTTATGAAATACGTTATTATAGGAAATTCATACGCAGGTCTTTCTTGTGCCGATGCCATAAGGCGTTTCGACAAATCGGGAGATGTCGTTATTATATCCGACGAAAACTATAGGGCTTATGCAAGACCTTTGATATCATATTATCTCGAAGGAAAAACTACTGATGAAACCATATGGTACAAAGAAGACGACTACTATGAAAAGAATAATTTTAAACTTATGCTCGGAAAAAAGGCAGTTTCCGTTGATACCGCTTCAAAAAAGGTGGTCCTCGAAGACGGGGCAGAAATATATTACGACAAGCTGTTTATCGGATCAGGCGGAACACCTTTCGTGCCTCCTATCGAGGGGTTTAATCCAGATTCCCCTATGATGGGGACGTTTACAAAGTTTGACGACGCTAAAAAAATGGAAAAAGCCGCTAAATTTGCCAAAAATAAAGAAGCAATAGTCGTAGGCGGCGGACTCATAGGATTGAAAGCTTCCGAAGGCTTGAGGGCGTTAGGTCTTCATGTTACTATAGTGGAATTATTGCCGCGGGTTTTAGGGCTGGCGCTTGACGAAATATCCGGAAATATAACTTCTAAAAGGCTGAATGAAAACGGGATAGATACGGCTACCGGAGAAACGGTTACTAAAATTAATTTAGACGGAGCAGGAAATCCGGAAAGCGTTATATTGAAAAGCGGGAAAATTCTTAAAGCGGATATAGTCGTGGTCGGGGTAGGCGTAAGACCTAACGTGGGATTTCTCGAAGGGAGCGGAATAAAAATAGACAGGGGCATCATAGTCGATAAAACAATGATGACAAGCGTTAAAGATGTTTATGCCGGAGGAGACGCCGCTGTTATTTACGACATTTTAAATAAGCGTCCTAATATCATTGCTATTGTTCCGCTCGCATGCGAAGAAGGGAGGGTTGCAGGCACGAATATGGCGGGCGTTTACAGAGAATACCCCGGCGGAATGGGTCTGAATTCAGTTGAAATTTACGGACTGCCCATAGTAACTATCGGTTTGACTAATCCGTCAAACGAGTCGCAAAAGGTTTATATGTTTCAGGACGAAAATGTTTACAGAAAACTTGTCTATGACGGCGAAGTTCTCGTCGGCGCAATTTTACTGGGCGATATTTCCGGAAGCGGAATCTTATCCGCCGTTATAAGGCAGGGATTAAAATGCCTTAAATACAAAGACGAATTTTTAAACGGAAATATATATTCGTTTGTTATCGACAGCGAATTTGAGATATATAACATAAACGAAGGTTATGCCGTAAGGGGAGATTTTGAAGACCTGCCCGAATTTTCAAGAACTAACTGGCGGTAACCATAAATTATGAATAGCGAAAACGAAAAACCTCTTACCGCCTTGCTGGAAGAGTTATTAATAGAAGTAAGTTCCGTATCTTCGGAAAATTTCGACAATTGGTATGAAAAGAAAAGGAAAATTTTTAACATAGGCGTTAAAAATCACCCTACTAAAGAAGAGTTTATAAAATACGTTAACTATGCAATAACCGCAAGCAGATAATAGATAATATATATAACAATTATCGGAGCTTTTCCATCAGCGGTTTCTTAATATAGTCTAGCGCCACCATATAAATAAAAGTAGCGGCAAGGAGTAAAAATATATATAAAAAAGGAACTTTAGCCATAAGTATGCCGAAACCCGCCATCAAAATTATAATTATCAAATCTAAAGCGCTTGCCGCCATTAAATAGTTTCCCGGCTTAGAACTCCAGAAATGACGTTCTTCTCTGACTAAATATACAGTCGCCTGCGCGCTGAATATCAGCGATAAAAACGCAAACGTTTGAACCTCCGGCATATTCATTCCTATTACGTAATATCCTATATAATATGAAATAAAAGAGTAAATCAGCCAAGCTCCGGCTATTATGAGAGAAGCCGAAACTATAAGTTTTATTTTCCATTTATCGGGTTTACGCGAATATGCCGCATTATCTTTTGCTATAGACATAGTAACGAAATCATTGGCAAAAATCAGTATCAGAATAAGTTTCGGAGTAGTAACGAACTTCCCAAAAAATATAAGTCCTAAACTCAAAAAGAGCGCAATCTGAAAAGTTTTCGAAATTTTATTTAAAGTATAAGTCAGCATTCTCCTGTAAACCATTCTTCCGAATTTTACCGCATCCACTATATTTGCAAGACCCGGTTCAGTTAATATCAGACTTGCGGATGCCTTTGCTACGTCCGTAGCATTTGCTACGGCAATTCCCACTTCCGCTTGTTTAAGCGCAGGAGCGTCGTTTACTCCGTCGCCAGTCATCCCCGTAATCTTTTTTAGCTTTTGCAAACCCTGCACAAGGTGAAATTTATCTTCAGGGAAAACACCCGCAAATACATCGCATCCGGATGGATTTTTAAATTTTTCCTTAGTGCATACGCTGTCTCCAAGCCCTATTAAACGGGCAGTAGTTTTAGCCGTCAGCTCGGTATCGCCGGTAACCATTCTTACCCTTATTCCTAAATCTTTAAGTTCTTTTAGCAATTCTTTCGAGTCGTCTCTCGGAGGGTCTGACAGCCCCAGAATTCCCACCGGAAAATATTTATTTTGTTTTTCGTTTTTTATCGTTACCGCTATTACGCGGTAACCCATAGCTTCGAATTTTTCTGATTCTTCGGATAGCATTTTATAGCCGATCTCATCCAAATTTTTTGCGACTATTATAGGCGAACCCTTTATAGATGTGATTAAACTTTTTTCGCCGTTTTTTGATATTTCCAATACTGCTTCGGCTCTTTTAGTCTGGGGGTCGAAAGGTATAAATTTAACGGTTTTTCCAATTTCCGGCAGGCTTAGCTTATTGTTTTTTATAAAAGACAGTATGGATAAATCTATAGGGTCCTGCGTAGATTCGTCAGAAGCCGCCGCCGCGTATGCAAAAAGTTCATTTTCGCCGAAAGGTTCAAGCGGTTTAAATGCCGTAAGCGAAAGTTTATTTGCAGTTAAAGTGCCGGTTTTGTCGGAACATAATTCTTCCATAGAAGCAATATCTTCTATGGCTGAAAGATGCGTTACCAATATGCCTCTGCCTGCAAGTTCCATAGAAGCAAGCGCAGTAGCCAAAGTAAAAGTAACGGGAAGAGCGACCGGTATGGATGCCACTAAGAGTATTAAAGCAAAAGGGAGCATTTCGACAAAATTTAATTTGCATACAAGGGCGTACACAAGTATTAAAGCTGCAAGAATTCCGTCAATCATAATAAAATAGCGCACTATTTTCAAAACTAATTCTTCTATATGCCCCTTAGTTTTTGCCGATTTTATAAGCTCCGCCGTTTTTCCGAAATAGCTTTTTTCTCCGGTTGCCGTAACCCTGCAGGTAGCCTCCCCTCTTTTGATTACGGAACCGGAATATATAAGCCCGCCTTCGTTTCTATCCACCGGCTGAGATTCTCCTGTTAAAGCTGACTGGTCTACCAATACGTTGCCTGATATGATTTCGGTGTCCGCCGGAACCAAATCGCCCATTCGAATATGAATAACATCTCCCGGAACTAATAGGTCGGCGCTTAATTGAACCCATTTTCCGTCTCTTAATACTCTGGAAGTAATTTTAAGCTGTTTTTTTAAAAGTTCGAGAGCTTTTTCGGCTTTGTTTTCCTGCCTAAAAGATATTACGGCGTTAAATAAAATAAGTCCGATAATAATATAAGCTTCAATGTTTTTTCCGAGGATTAATTCCGTTATAAACGTAAATTCAAGCATCCATGCTACCGGATTCCAAAATTTTAACAGAAAAATTTCGACAGGATGCTTTTTTTTCTCTTTTATTTCGTTTAATCCGTACCGTTTAATTAATTCTTCGGCTTCCGAAGCCGATAATCCTTTAATTTCATTATCCATATCAATTTTTATTTTCAAAGATTAAAAAGATTAATTAGTTAAATTTTGTTATAATAATAACAGATTGTTTAGCTTTGATAATACTATCCGCACAATTTATATTATATATTATACATAACACGTTTTATATATACAAAAAAATACAGACGCCCGACGGTAAAAATTTATGGTTAAAACAAAAAGAAATAAAAGAAATAAAATTCCTGCCGCCGTTTCTTTGCTTGCAAGATCCGGCACAGGTAAAACTACTTTAATAGAAAAAATAATAAAAATACTTTCTGCAAAAGGATACAAAGTTTCTTCTATAAAGCACACAGACCATAATATCTTTGCCGATACGGAAGGAAAAGATTCATGGAGACATAAAAATGCCGGAACATTTTCCACGATGCTTATATCTCAAAAAAAAATTTCGTTTTTCAGCGATATCGATCCGTCTGCCGATAATTCTATAGACCGTTTAATATCGCAATTTTTTGCCGATTCCGACATAGTTGTAATAGAAGGATTTAAAGAACTCGGCGTAAAAAAAATTGAACTTGCAAGAAAGAATGTCGGAGGTTTAGAGCTAAGATTTAAAAACGACCCCGATCTTATCCTTGTTTGCGCAGACGAGCATATAAGCGGTTTAGACGTTCCGCAAATAAATATAAACGATTTCGAAAAAATCGCCGATTTTATAGAAAATAATATTATTAAGACATCTAATGGGTAAAATTAATTTAGGGCAGTTTATTCTTGCCCCTATGGCTGGAATAACCGGATTTCCTTTCAGAAAAACTGCCCTGAAATACGGCGCAGATTTTTCCTTTACGGAAATGGTAAGCGCGGCAGGCTTTTTGCATAACGACAGAGGAACTCTGGAACTGCTGGAAACCGGAAAGGATATTGATAAAACCGGAATTCAGCTTTTCGGAAGCGAGCCGGTCATGCTTGCCTTGGCGGCTAAAAAAGCCGAAGCTCAAGGTTTCAAGGTTATAGACATTAATATGGGCTGCCCCGTTAAAAAGGTGGTGAAAACGGGCGCAGGCAGCGCTATATTAAAAGACGCAAGAGGATTTTCACTTATAGCCGAATCAGTCAGAAAAGCATTGAAAGATTCAATATTTACGATAAAAATCAGAAGCGGATGGGACGAAAATTCGGTTAATTTTTTGGAAATAGGTAAAATTGCCGAACTTAACGGCGTCGATGCCGTTTTTTTTCATCCGAGAACGAGATCGCTTATGTTCGGAGGGACGGCGGACCATTCTCTAACTAAAAAGCTTAAGGAAGAGATTGCCCTTCCGGTATATGCAAGCGGCGATATTTTTACGGCGGGCGACGCGGCTTATATAAAAAATTATACCGGAGCAGACGGAATTATGTTTGCGAGAGGGGCTATAGGCAAGCCGTGGATTTTTGCCGAGAGTAAAAATGAACATATGCATAAGGATAGAAATCTAAAAATAGACATAATCGTAGAGTTGATGGAAGAAATAAGTTTATTTTACGGCAGGGAAAGAGGGCATAATCTTATAAGACCTCATCTTTATAATTTTTTAAAAGGATTTAAAGGCTCGAAGGGGTTAAGATGTATGGTTAATAATGCTAAAACCGAAAAAGAGATATTAGAAATTTTAAATATATTAAGAACGGCAGACGATGAATATACTCGGCTTGATTGAAAAATTTTTGAACCGCGGGAATGCCGCCGTATCCGTCAACCCCGATTTTTGCGTCAGGCTTAAAACACCTATGGCGGGCTGTTACGAATGTATAGACAGATGCCCCGATTTAGCGATAAAAATAACCGATACCGAAATAAATATTCTGGAAAACTGTTCAAACTGCAACGCTTGCCTTTACTTATGTCCAAATTCTGTTTTTTACGTTAAGAAAGATAAAACGGATAAAACAGGTAAAACAGATAAAGATTTTGCTAAATGTTTTTATTTTTGCCGTTCAACCGAAGAATATTTTAAAAATTTTAAAATTTCTGAAGCTGAAAACAGTTATTTTATACAATGCATTTACGAATTAGAAGACATAGATATAATTTCCTCCGTAAAAAACAGACGGGAGCTCATATTAGTTTCGTCGGACTGCAAATCATGCAGGCTGAAATATTTCCATAACAAAAAAATCAGAAGAATAAACGAGATAACAAAATTTTTTAACGAAGAAAACGCTTTTACGGAAATTAAAGCAGAGGATTTTAATTTTAAAGAGGCAATTAAATTTAAACATTCCGGCGATAAAATAAGCGCTGAAAATGCAGACGACGTTAAGACCGCAGAGACATTAGACAGAAGAGAGTTTTTTAAAAATTCGTTTAAAAGTTTAAAAGACAACGCAAGAAAGCTCGCAGAAAATGTTTCTATCGAAGACCTTCCGCTGTCGGAACTTTATTCCCAGTTTATCGATACCGGCGAAAATGAAAAAAAGATAAATCATTTATTGTTAGAAAGGCAGAAAAAAAATTACCGGTTTTTAAAAGAAAATAAAGAGCTGGTGCGGCTTTTAAATATAAGGCTGCCTAAAATAAACGAAAACTGCGTTTTTTGTTCTAACTGCTGGGAACTGTGCCCTACGGGAGCATTAAATTTTCGGGAAAATAGAATATCGCTTGAGCCGTTTTTTTGCACAGGATGCGGTTTATGCAGAGATATATGCAGTTTTGGAGCATTGAGAATGTACAAGGCGTTAAATTTAAAAGATATTTCCGGCGAAAAAACTCTTCTTTTAAATAAAAATAATTTGTAATCCGTGATATAAATGTGACATAAATCATATTTTTAAAATATCCGGTTTGATAGAATAAAAGAACATTTTATTAAATGAAATCCTATAATTTAAATTTTAAAAATTAAGGAAAAAATTATGGAAAACTTAAACGAAAAGAAAGAAAAGAGCTGTGTGGAAATAACGGAAGACGACATCAGGGAAGCTTTCGAAAAACATAAAACATACATCGATATATCTTTAGACGATTTTATTAAAATTTACAGAGATGCGTTTGAACTTGCTAAAGACAAGGTTCACAGCGTGACTGTGGAAAAAGTGATGACTAAAAAAGTAATTTCCGTATCCGAAAATTTGGGAATAAACGAGGCTATGAATCTGCTTGCGGAAAACGGTTTAACATGCGCTCCCGTCGTCAATGATGAAAACAAGGTTACGGGATTCATTGCGGATTCCGATATTTTAACCAGCGCTGGTGTAATAAAAAAGCACACTTTTAAAGATTTGGTCAGGCACGTAATAGGAGAGCCTACACCGCACGCCCGCAGGACTATCGACGCTAAAAACGTTAAAGACATAATGGCTTCTCCTGCAATTACCGTATCGACCGATACGTGTATTAAAAAAGCGGCCGCCATATTTAACGAAAAACGGATAAAAGTTATGCCGGTCGTCGATATTCACGGAAAACTCGCAGGCGTAATATCTATGACCGATATAATAAAGCACATAGATAAAAACTAAATTAATTAAATATAATAATATAGCGGGGACATTAAAATGTGGTTTAAAGAATACCTTAACAGAATGAAAGGCGGCGGAAAGAATGCAACCAGCGTAAACCTGCACGTAATTTTTTGGTCAGGGCTCGCTTCTTTAATAGGCATAGGAACTGTTGCATATATATCCGCAAAATTTTTTAATCCTTACGACCTGACTTTACTCATCGGTTCTTTCGGCGCTTCCGCGGTGCTTATATACGGCGCTATAAAAACCCCTCTCGCACAGCCGAGGAATCTTTTAGGCGGACATATTCTCTCAGGTTTTGTAGGAGTCGCAAGCTATAAACTGCTCGGTCATATAAATATGCCTTTAGCGGCTGCGGTAGCCGTTTCGTTTGCAATTATGCTTATGCATGCGACTAAAACGCTTCATCCTCCCGGAGGCGCCACTTCGCTTATAGCGGTAATCGGCGGAAAGGGAATATACAAACTCGGTTTTATTTATCCGCTTATGCCTGCAGGTTTAGGCGCTCTTATATTGCTTATAGTCGCTTTAGCAGTAAATAATCTTTCTAAAGACAGAAAATATCCCGAATACTGGTGGTAAAACGTAAAAACCG
>Ga0207433_10001325_pt1 | contig 53567 bp, 67 predicted proteins | sample YelNatPaOPGAMG01_FD_187559 | JGI IMG/M metagenome (GOLD analysis project Ga0207433, IMG submission 187559) | Hot spring thermophilic microbial communities from Obsidian Pool, Yellowstone National Park, USA - OP-RAMG-01 (SPAdes) (version 3) | ecosystem: Environmental > Aquatic > Thermal springs...
GCCCTTGGCTATGCCGACAAGCTGCCGACAGTCGGCCTGCGCCTGCGCGGCCAGCGGGAAGCGCCACGCACGCGGTTGATCGAGCGGGTGAACGTCCTGCGCATATTGGACCACATGCGAGACGGCATCTATTGGCTGCCGTGCGTCGTGGTCTATCACACCGGCCTGCGTGCCGGTGAGGTGTGCGCGTTGAAGGGCATCGACATCGACCTGGCCAACGGCTGCTTGTACGTGCGGCGTGGCGTGAGCGGCGGCAAAATTGGACCGCTCAAGACGGCCACCGCGCACCGGCAGATCACCCTGCTGGACGAGACAATTCGGCTGCTGGAGGGAATTGCCGGGAAGGACGAACTGGTCTGCCCGGATTATTATGGTGGCCTGATGCGACCCGGCACGCTGTCGTCAGCTTTCGCGGCGGCGGCCAGGCGCGTGTGCGGGATCAAGGCGTCACTTCACGACCTGCGGCACACCCATGCGTCCGAGCTTGTGGCCGCTGGCGTTCCGCTTTCGGTGGTGGCGGCGCGGTTGGGACATGCGTCCGTGCAATTGACCATGGACGTGTACAGCCATACCAGCACTGACATGCACCGGCTGGCGCTGGATCGGTTGCGGGAATTTTGGACGTGACCGGTTCGTGACCGGGATTGGGAGGAAGTACTTGTGGCGGAAGGGCTACAGCACCGTATTGGGATATTCTCGAATTATGCAAGTGGGTGTTGTTGGGTTGCAGACGGCAAACGAATTGCCGATTTTACTGCATTCTTTGGTCATCTGTTTCCCATGGTATCTACCGTTTCGTGACCATCTGTGACCGGGGCTTGGATGACCCTGCCCAGGACAATACCTATGGCCTGCTGGCTGCGGGCGTCCACGGAGGTTACCTTAAGCAGCACGGTTTCACCTGGGCGCAAGGGTGTGGTCATTCCGACGGTGAAGAGCGCCTCGGCAGCTCGCGGCGCTTTCTTTGGCGGTGGTTGTGCGTCCGGTTCGATGGGGCCAAACTCCTTGATCTCCTCCGGGGTTAGGACTTCCTCCGGGGCAGTATTCTTTTCGAGTGCTTCCACCGGCACACCGTAGACACGGGCCAACGCCATCATGCACTCGAAGGTGGGAATGCGGGTCCCGTACTCCCACTGGCGGAGCGCCGCTTCGGAGAAAGCGCCGTCGGTAAGTGTGACAACATCTTTGGGGAGCAACCCCGCGCGGTTCCTGAGAGCACGCAGCTTCACGGCAAGTGGAGTCCTTTTCATTTTTTACCATCCTTTCCATAAAAATTTATGTTGACATCCGACTGATACAGGTGTATCATTTTTTGTAGGAGGTGATGACGCTGATGTCTGCGCTCAGCGATTTCATTCGGCAGCGAAGGAAAGCACTGGGCCTCACCATCGAAGAGGCCGCCACACTATGTGGTTGCAGCTTCATCGCATGGGCCAAATACGAACGGGGCGACCGCACGCCGTCGCTGGCGCTTGCCAAGCAAGTGGCCGCCGTGCTTGGCGTCCCGTTGGAGGAATTGGCACGCCACGTCCGTGTGCCAAACAACCTGCGGCCGGTCTCGTCTTCGTCTTAGTGATTTTACACTATGGTTGACACGTTTGCAAGAGGCAGACGTGTTTGCAAAGGGTGATATTTTTTGCAATTGGACGAATACCAAAAGCAAGGAGTGGATTTCCTGCGAAATACGCGCCGGGCCATTTTGGCCGACTACGTTGGCCTGGGCAAGACGATCCAGGCTATAATGGCCGCCGAGCCACCCGTGCTGGTGGTCACGAAGAAATCTCTGATCCCGCATTGGGAAAAGGAGATCACCCAGGCCGGGGTAGGTGGTGAATGGCTCGTCGTCAATTATGAGCAGCTTGGCAAGATCACGCAGCCGAGCGGCTATCAGACCCTCATCGTGGACGAAGCGCACGCTTGCAAAGGCAGGAAAAACCAACGCGGTCCCATGCAGTTGCGGGCGAAGCGGGTGCGTGCGCTGGCCCGTGTGATTCCACGGGTATACATGCTGACGGCCACACCCGTCATGAACCACCCGGCGGAAGTGTGGGCGTTGCTGAACATGCTCTACCCAAAGGAGTACAGCTCATTCTGGCGCTTCGTCCAGAAGCACTGCCACATTTACAACAATCGGTTCGGCCATGTCGTCGGTGCCGTCAAGGACGAGGCCGCGCTTCAACGGGAGTTAGAGCCGATAATCCTGCGGCGGGACAAGGCGCTTCTCGACCTGCCGTCCCTGTCGTCCGAAACGATTTGGGTTGGCATGTACGCCGAGCAGCAGCGCCTCTATCACCAGATGAAAAAGATGTTCTTGGCTGTGATAGACGAAGAGCGGTCGCTCGTGGCACCGACGGTGCTGGCGCAGCTTACACGCCTGCGGCAAATCTGCTGCTCACCGGCGCTGCTCGGGGTGGCGCAGCCAAGCGCCAAGACGGCTGTCCTGCTCGATCTGCTGGACAGCTACGCGGAGGCCGGGCACAAGGTGCTGGTGTTCAGCACGTTCGCGGAGTACATGCGCCTTCTGGCCAAACACCTGGACGCACCCATCATAACAGGGGCGCAAGGCCAGAAGGAGCGCCAGGAAGCGATTCGGCAGTTTGAGGAAGGCAAGCCTTACCTGTTTGGCAGCGTAGGCGCTATGGGCGAGGGACTGAACCTTCAGGCCGCCGATGTCGTGATCCGCACGGATCTTCACTGGACGCCATCAATCAACGAGCAGGCGGTCGGGAGAGCTCATAGACGCGGCCAGGAGAAACCGGTGCACGTCGTTGATCTGGTGTGCGCCGATAGTGTGGAGGAGCATGTGCTGGAAGTGCTCAGGATGAAGGAAGAGTTGTGTGGTCCACTTGGCAGACTAGGTGAAGTCATACGAAGAGAAAGGAGCGATCAATATGAACCTGGACAGATTCGCGGGTGTACCAATTGAAGACCCTGCGGAGGCGAGAGTCGTTGCCACGTGCGCTCACTGCGGCGGCGGGATCTACGCAGGTGAGCCGTTCTACATGGTGGACGACTATATCAGTCTGCACTTGACGTGCATACCAAAATACATTGCGTCCAATTGGAGGAAGTACGTTGACGCGGAGGAGGTGTGCTTGGCGTGAAGGAGTTGCACGTCAGCCAAATAACTGATTACCAAACGTGCCCGCGCATGTACAAGTACCGCTATGTGGACTGGTTGGTGCCGATGCAACCACCCACGAAATTGGCTATCGGTACTATAGCCCACGCCGGGGTCGCGGCCTTCAACCGTGGTGAAGACCCGTTTGGAGCCGTGGACGCGGCGCTGACGCAGGAGATCGCGCGTATCAGAGAGGTGGCTGCCGCCGTCGGTGCGCCCGTGGACACCAGCGAGCTGGAGAAGCAGGCTGAGTTGGTTCCAGAGCTGGTGCAGGCTTACATGGATTACCACGCGGCCAACAACGACGGCATCAAGATGACGCACGTCGAGCAGCCATTCGCGGTGCCGGTTGTTCGGAAGTGGGGTGCTCGCTGGCGTAGGAGCGGTATCAGCTACGTGGGTACGTTCGACGGGATAGCGGAAGACCGCCACGGGCGGCTGTGGGTATGGGAAAACAAGTTCCTGGCCCAATTCCCGAGCGAGATAACCCTGCGGTTGGACCTGCAATGCGGGTACTACCTCATGGCGGCCAGGATGCTGTTCCCGAATCGCGAGGTGACCGGAATCGTTTACGACGTGGTGCGTAAAGTCAATCCGGTCAAGGCCAGAACGCCAGTCGTCGCGCGGTATATGGTCACGCGCAACGATGTGGAGGTCCAGCACCTGATGGAACGGCTGCCGTTCATCTGCAACCAGATTGACACGGACAAGCTGTACATGCCCCAACCTGGGCTGCACTGCTCCTGGAAGTGCCGTTACACCGATCTGTGTGTTGCGGAAGAGGACGGTAGCGGAGTCGATGCGTTGAAAGCCGCGCTGTACGTGCGGCGCGAGCCACCGAGAGTATTGACTGAAGAGGAGGCTGTCTAATGTCTGTTTTGGAAATGAGCCGCCCGGCGGCGGTCGTAGCGCCGAAGATTCGGCGCATATCGGAGAGTCCACGTTATATCAAGGCGCTGATAATCGGGGACTCCGGTGAGGGCAAGACGTACCTGGCTGGTACGATGCCCAACATCTTATTGTGCTTGTCAGAGAAGTCGGTGTCCGAGGCGACGCTGTGGGCGTTGCACCGGGCCGGGATCGACCCGGACATTTGGGACATCGACTCCCTGGACGATCTGCGGGACGCCTACCTGTACCTGGCGTCCGGCGATCACAATTACACGGCGGTCGGCATAGATTCACTGACCGACCTATCCTTCCGAATTTACAAGGAGGTGGTTGCTGAAGCATTCGCGCGGTCTTCGCGTCACGACCCGGAGGTTGCGGAGATGAGTGACTGGAATCGCATCACGATGAAGATTCGCGGGGTTGTGGACAATTTCCGTGATCTGCCGATGCACGTTGTCATGACCGCGCGGGTCATGGACATTCGCAACGAGATGAAGAAGGTTCCGTTTGTGCAACCGCGTCAGATAGCCGCCGACCTGCCTGCGCATTTCAATCTCGTCGGTTATTTGGAGCGGATCAAGACCGGAGACGGAGACGTGCGGCGTCTGTATCTGGAGCCGCAGCCGACGACTTTGGCGAAGAACCCCGGCGGAATGCTGCCGCCGCACATCGACAACCCGGACTTCCGGGAAATCATGCAGATCATAGGAGGAGAAAAGTAATGGCACGGTTCCTGGTGAATCTAAACGACGTGAATTTCGAGGCTAACTACGAGCCGCTTTTGCCAGGGGTGTATGAAGTGGTCGTGGACGCCTCCAAGGCCGAGATCAAGGAAGCGTCCACCGGCACTCCGCAGTTGCGGTTAGACTTCATCGTGGTATCCCCGGAGGAGTACGCCGGTCGTCGGGTCGTGGACTTTTTCGCCCTGACCGAGAAGGCCAAGTGGCGGCTCGGACAGTTGCTGACTGCCATGGAGTCCACGTTGCCCGCCAACCTCGCGGAGGTGGAGATCGACACCGACCGCTGGCACAACCGTCCGTGCAAGCTCGTCATCAAGCAGGAGGTGCGTGACGGCGAGATTCGCCACCGGGTGGCGAAGATTCTGCCGGTGACAGCCGCCGCGACCCAGGTGGCGGATGTACCACTTGTCGTCAACGCGCAGCGGAATCAGCCGCTTGTTCCACCGGAAGGCAAGCGTAGGGTGCTGTTTTAAAGAATTAAGGGGGAGTTGTTAAACTCCCCCTTAACAAACGCCGCCCCTGTGACGAATATGAAAAGAAAACAGGGAGGTTGCACCGTGAAGTTGACAGACGTGCGGCGGTTCCATAACTATATCGTCTTTTACGAAGACGATGAAGGGCACCTGTGCGTATACCAAAGGGCTTCCATGTCGTTCATGACGTTGGTCTTGACGTGGTTCAAGATGTACGTCGAGAAATCCCTCAACGAATACGTGAAAACGGGGTTGGTGGTGCATGAGAACGATAGGTCTTGACCCAGGGAAAACCACCGGTTGGGCTGTGATGGCCGATGGGTGGTTGGAGAGCTGCGGCCAGGTGGAAGGTATTGAGGCGGTCATCGGTGTGCTGGACGCCATTCAGCCGGATGTGGTGGTGTCGGAGGGCTTTCGCTTGTATCCCTGGAAGAAACCAGGGTTTGAACGCATCTGGAGCGCCGAGATCCAAGGCGCGGTGATGTCCTGGTGTAACGCCCATCGGGTGCAATACGTCGAGCAACCGGCCGCCATGCGCGGAGTGGCCGACCCGATCATTCGGGCGATGAAGCGCCAGCAGAAGATCAAGTGCAAGGCGCACGCGCTCGACGCCCTGCGGCACGCCGTCACGTACCTGTGGCGGTATCACCCGAATCTGCTCACGCCGGTGGTGCGTCAGTACGGGGAGGTTGTCGGTCTTGTCGGCGAAGTGTAAGGAGTGCTCGCTGGCCGAGTGCCCACGGGTTCCCGCCGTGGGACCGGCTGATGCCAAAGTGGTGATCGTCGGTGAAGCGCCTGGCGAAATGGAGGCCCGTTTGGGCCTCCCATTCGTCGGGCGCAGCGGTAAGCTGCTTGACCAGTTACTGGACGGTATTGGTATCTCGCGGCAGGAGTGTTGGATCACCAACGCCGTTCTCTGCCACCCGCCAGACAACAAGACGCCGACCGCCAAGGACATAGCGGCGTGCAGGCAGCGGTTGCTGGACGAGATAGCGGCCAGGGAACCGAAGCTCGTCATAGCCCTCGGCAAGTCGGCTATCACGTCGCTGGTCGGCAAAGCGGTGAGCATCAAGCAGGTGCGCGGGCGTCCCATGGAATGCCATGGCGTCACGGTGCTGCCGACGTACCACCCGGCTGCCGTCCTGCGCTCGCCGTCCCTGTACCCGGATCTGGCGCAAGACTTCACCCTGGCAAAGGAATTGCTCGCTGGCAAAGTGGTGGTATGTCGGACTACAGGGAACGTCAGCTATCAAATAGCCAGCAGTGTTGAAGAAGTGCGGCAGATGCTGCGCAATCCAAAGACAGTCATTGACATTGAAACCGCGTCCGATGGCAGCTTCCTGTGCGTGGGCGTGTGCGAAGGGGATGAGGTTGTCATCGTCACCCCGGACGCGCTCGGTGGCTTGGCTATCGACGGCCTTATCAGCGGCCACAACCTCAAGTTCGATATGCAACAGTGCGTGGCGTTCGGCATTGGCCGCCCGCAAACGGCATATGACACAATGCTGCTGCACTATCTGCACGACGAGCGGCCAGGCCACCACGACCTGGAGAGCGTGGCCATCGAGCACCTGGGCGTGCGGCCATGGAAGCACGTGATGAAGCCCTACAAGCACCGGTTCGAGGACGCCCCGCGCGAGGTTCTCTATGAGTACAACGCCTGTGACGCCTACTACACGCGCAAGCTGATCGAGCCGTTGAGCGCCCTCCTCACCGACGAAGAGAAAAACCTCTATGAGGTGCTCCTGGCTCCGGCCTCCGACGCGCTGGCGGCAATGGAAATGCGCGGCGTTCGGGTGGATGTGGACTACTTGCGGCGTTTGGACGAGCAGTACGCCGCCGAGATCGAGCAGGCCAAGCAGGAGCTTTTTCGCCTGGCCGGCCACGAATTCAATCCGGCGTCCTGGCAGCAGGTGGCGAAGATCCTGTACACCGAATTGCGTCTGCCGTTGCCGCATGGGAGGGTGTCCACGGACGTTGACGCCCTGGAGGCGCTGAGCGGCCGTCACCAATTCCCTGGCAAGCTGCTGGAGTACCGCAACAAGCAGAAGTTCCTCAGCACGACTGTGCGCGGGGTGACAAGCGCCGTTGACCCCCAGGGGCGAGTGCACACCACGTTCAACCTCCATGGCACGGTGACCGGCCGGTTGAGCAGCAGCAACCCGATAAACTTGCAGAACATTCCACGCACGGAAGAGGCAAGGAACATCTTCGTTGCCAGGAGCGGATGGTCGCTGGTGGAAGGCGATCTAAGCCAGGCGGAAATCAGGGTGCTGGCGATGTTCTCACAAGACCGGGCGCTGATAGAAGCGTTATGCAACAGCGATGTGCACAAGGCCGTGGCCTCGATGATGTTCAACGTCAAATTTGAGGACGTTACCAAGGAACAGCGCCAGGCGGCGAAGCACCTGGCCTTCGGTGTGATCTACGGCATGTCGCCCAAAGGACTTGCGTTCGAGTTGGGATGTCTGGAAATAGAGGCGGAAAGTCTCATACGCAAGTTCTTCCAAGCGTTTCCCGCCGCGCACGAGTGGATTCGAGAGACGCAGCGCGAGACCCTGCGCACGAACAAAGTCAAAACACCATTCGGTCGCACGCGGCGTTTCGAGTTGATAGACGAAGGCAACAAGTCGGAAGTCATGCGCCAATGCGTGAACGCGCCGATTCAATCCACGGCCAGCGACATCACGCTCATGGCGCTGACTTACCTGCCGACGGAGTTAAACTGCGCCACGACTTACCCCGTTCTGACGGTCCACGACTCGATCCTTTTGGAGACGTGCGACGATCCTGTTGCCGTCGCCAAAAGGCTAACGGAGCACATGGCGCGACCGTACCCGTTTTTCGGAGACGTGCCGATGAAAGCGGATGCCAAGATCGGAACGCGGTGGGGCAGCCTAAAGGAGGTGTGAGGTATGGGATAGCGAAGATGCGAAACAAGAGCAAGTCCTATTGGAAGCACGGTCGGCGGTACATCCTGGACGTGGCTCTGATGCGGAACAAGGAACAGCGCAAGAGGCCAAAGCTGGAACCGCTGGACCTTAACCGCCCCGATTGGAGCAGACAATAAGAAAGCCCGGAGAAAACCTCCGGGCTTTTCCATTTATTCCAATTTATCCGTGCGTTTTAAGGCCCTCAAAATTCGGGGCTGGTATGATTCATCCTACCCGACCTTTCCGACGCCTCTGCGGACCTATGCGTTCTTTGCCGTCGAAGGCGGCTGGACCTTCGTGGCACCTGGGTCCGCCGTGGTCTCATGAACGCCCATGCTGGCGAAGGCCACCAGGAAGGCGTTCACGACAGCCAGGCCGATGCCTTGCGGGTCGGGCTTGGCGGTCGTCAACAGAATGAACGCCTGGATTCCCGCCGACACCAGAAGCGCCAGCAGGCGCACATACACGTCCGGCAACGCGCGTTTCACGAATCCTTTCAGGTAACTAACGATGAGATACGTGACCGCCACAGCGCCCGCGTAGCTAGCCAAGTACTGCATCGTCACCAGACTGTTGGGCATTTGTTTCCCTCCTTACCACGGCATCGTGTCTCCCATTCCACGCCGATGCGCCTCTTTCTCGATGAGGATTTTCACCGTGTGGTGCCCGATTCCATGGCGCATGGCGTGCTCCTCCAACGGACCTTTCACGTGGTCCATTCCTCTTCCACGCATGGCCTCAGCAGCCCCATCGTGGGCGTGCTGGCGCACTTCCTCACTCGTTATTCCCTTCACCTTTTTCTCGCCTTTTTCTTTCCCATGGTGGTTCATCGCCAAGCTCTTCTTATGCAGTTCATCCATGTGCTTCTTGGTGATGCTGTTTATGGTCGCCATTATCCCTTCACCCTCTTCAGTCGCGGATTAGCCTTCTTCGCCGCAGGGCTCGCCTCGCGGGTACGAGCGGCTAGGATCGCACCAGCACGCTTCTTCGAGATGCCTTCCTTCTTGGCGATCTTTTCCTGGACCGCCTTGAAGCCGGGGTGCGCCTTCGACTTCGCCATTTCCAATTACCCCCTTTGTCAATTCTCGCCAACACATTAGACAGTCCGCCAAAAATGGATCGTCACATGGGCATCGGCTCCTCGTCCTCTTCGTCGTCGTCCGGCTCGAACCACGGTATGTCACTCACGATTCTAACCTCCATCCCATCATGTTCCGCAGTTGATTAGCGGTTAGATGGTAGAAATCCCTGTTGAGCGCGTCCATGAACCAACAGTTGCCAAGCGCCGTGATCGCTCGCTGGTACTCGTTCGCGATATCCTGAATGCGGCTGGTGGTGAATATGCGGTCGGCATACGCCTGATTGTATCCTTTGCCCTCACGGTAAGCGTACACCGCACCCATGCCGCCATTATACGCCAGGCACACCTCATACCAGTTGCGGCAACCCTCCACTTCGTGTAGGGTCTGTAGCCGTTGGGCGCACCACGGTATGGCGAATTTGGGGTCATACGCCTGCGCGTCGGACACATCGGGCCACGCCTTGTTGTTGATCTGCGCAATGCCGCGATCAACACTGCCGTCCGGGTTCTCGGACCGCGCGTTCGGGTCGAAGTCACTCTCATGGTACAGAAGCGCCGCCAGGAGCATCCCTGGCACCCGGCGCATTATGGCGCTCTCTTTGATGATGGAAACAAATTGGGACGGTATCTCAAGCATGGCACATTATCACCTCGTTATCGTGATCTGCTGACTACCAGCGTTAAACATGACGGTGTACCCCAGGTGTTCAGCCAGGAAGCGAAGCGGCGCGAGAGTGAGCGAACCGCCGATCTCCGGCACGACTGGGTACGGCATCTGCCATTCCTGGCCGTCAACGACCGCTTTGGTGCTGTTCACCCAAAGAGTGATGTTTTTGGCTTGCGGAGGTGGCAGGATCACGTCAACGTTGGACCACGCTTCCACAACGTAATGGGTGGTGTCCGACGATCCGTTGAAGAAGTCGTAGGGCAGCCAGAAGTAACCATCGTCGCCCCACGATGTTCCCCAGGAGTTGGCGCACCGCAGGAAGCCGGTCCTGGTCGCCGGTTGCGTGTACGGCGGCGTGCCCTTGTACGAGTGCGTCAGTTTGTCGTTGTAGCCCACGCACCGCACCGCGTGCAGGCCGACGACGGAGCCGCCGGGCATATCGACGAAGCCGCCAGGTTCCGGCGAGAAGAAATTCTGGCACACGAGCACGCACAGGAGCACTGGTCCCTGGCGCGTGTTGATCGCGGTGCGAACCTCGTCCAGCGTCTGCACCCTGGCATACGCGCCCATCACGAAGTTCTTGGCCTCGTCCAGCGCGGCCTGCGGAGGCGGCGGAACGTTAACGTCAGAGGTCAGCCAGGAGTACGGGAGCGTTTGGTCGCGGCAAGCGCCCGTCTTTTGCAGCACCTGCATGGTGCAGCGCGGATAGCTGCCTGGCTGATTGGGCATACCGTCGATTTGCTTCTCGCTGGCGTATATCTGCGCCACGGACGCCACGTAGTCCAGCGACGGGTAGTCGCGGCGCTTGCGGTACGTGACGATACCAGCGCCAGCTTCCGCCGTGCAAGTGCCAAGCTGCCCCTGGTTGTTGATCGGACCGAGGTATTCCGGCTCCAGGTAATCCTCTTCCGGTGCCGCCGTTGGCGGCCTCAATTGCGCGAAGATGAAGTCCCGGTGGTCCTTTGGCGACGGGACCACACCCATTCCCGGACGGCCACCCACTACGTCCGGCGGGTCCAGATCCTTGCTCGGGTTGAAAAAGGCGTCAGCCTTATAAATTTCGTCCATGCGAATCACTCCTTAATGCAATGCCATGCGTGCCAACCAACCACATATGCCCATCAGTACCGATATCGTAAACACCGCCCAATTGGGCAACCGATTGCGCAGGCCGTTTATCGTGTCCCACACGTCTTTCATCTCTTTCGCTTGCCCTTCTTCGTGGCGGTCGATTCGGTCTATGATCGTCGTTGTTCTCTCGACCATTACTCGGCCAAGAGCGCATTCGGTAGTAACCTTGGAATCAGCGCCGTTCATCCCTCATTCCCCCTCTTGAATCCGACGATCTTTTTGGTCTTCGGATTGAAGAGATCGAGCAGGTTATTTACAGCACGCTTGGCGTCGAACCTGTCACCGCATGTGAACAGATCAACGCACACCAGCTTCTGTGCGGGCCAGGTGTGGATCGCCAGGTGTGACTGTTCCAGCGGGATGATCATGGTCATCACCGATTCACCGTATTCAGTTTTATGGATGTGCTCCGGGAAGTCTTCATACATGCGCCTGACTTCCGCCATTCCCGCGTCTCTTACGGCTTTTATTGCTGCCTGCCTTAACGACTCCCCGGTTAAAATGTTATTGCAATTGTAGAAGTCGGCGAAGTACAAATACCCCTTCACTTAACATCCTCCTCAGTCTAACCATCCCCATTGCCAGAGATAGTTGAATTCCCGCAACGCACGCTGCCCTATATCCATGCGATAAATTTCGTAAGGCGTCACCGATATCTGCTCGATGGTGCTATACGCCTTGCGGACGGCCTCTGGAATCGACGGGCCGTCCTGCGTGATCACCGCAAGGTAGCCCATGTCTCCGGCACCCATCACCTCGCCATCAACCCACCTCACTTCGCACAGCCACACGTTTTGCAGCCCAACCTTATCAAGTCCGTGGACGACGATCAACTTGTTGCGCGTCGGATGCTGGTTCGGGAATGAACCGGACGCCAGGACGAGCGTGCAGTTGACCGCGTTCTTCATTTGAATCGGCGCGGGATCGGCCTGCGCCATGCGCAGCATCCACGTCCCGACGGGCTCGGCCAGGAGGTTGCACCAGGAGTAAAGCGTCGGGTATCCTGGCCTGGCTGTAAATTCTAGCGGAATGGCATGTTCCGCGTTGACTATGCAGTTAACGTCCAGGAAGCCAACGTATTGCTTATCAGCCAGGAAAGGCTCCATTGGCTTGAGAACCGTTTGGAACAAGCGCGAGTTTTGAGCAACGTAGCCGATCTCGGCGGTTTGCCCCGTATTTGGCCCAAGTCCTCCATCCATTAGCTTCTTTTCTTCCTGGTTGAGATATGTGGCCTCATTTCTAAACCGCTGCCCATCGTAAAAGGCCGTCACCGCGAATTCGATGCCATCGACCGTCTGTTGAAGAACGAAGTCAACCGGTTGGTTGTTGCCAAGCTCTTTCCAGTTTTTCTCCAGGTACTCGATCCAGTCCAACATGTCCTCCGGGTCTTTCGAGACGTGCGCGGCGTCCCGGTCCACCTGGGAATTGTGTTTCATCGCCCATGCGCCGCCGTTCTCCTGGAGGAATTTCCGGGCGCTGTTGAAGTCGGTGAACCGCTCCATCGGGACCGTCTCGATCCCCATTTGCTGCATCACGTCGTTGGCAAATGTCCGGTCGTTCTCCAGCCTGGCAACGTCCGGGTGACCACCGCCGATAACGAGCTTGCCGGGGTATTTCTCTCGCACCTCCATGCTCCACGCGCTGGACTTGTAGGCGGACTCGCCGGGGTGCTTCTGGTCGCAATCGTCGAAGAACACCAGGTCGGCTTCCTCGACGTGCTTGCGCCAGTCGTCAACCTTTTCCAGGAAGCCGTCCATCACGTCCTTCTCCTGGCTTTCGTGGATGTAAAACAAGACTTCATGCCCTTCGGCACGAAGTCTTATTCCGACGCCGCTGGCTTCACCCAGGGCGCTGACGATGAGGAATTTAGCCACCGCAATACCTCCTATTGGGCCGCTTGTTGGATCGCCTGCTTATTGAGTGTGCGCATCTGCTTTGCCTGCTGCACTTTTATCATCAACTGGAGCTTCCTCCGCAAGGACTCCAAGCGTTGCGTTATGGTTGGATCACTGGTCTGTTGCAGTGCCTGTTCCACCGCTGAGATCATGTCTTGTGGACTCCGAAGCATGTTATTAACTTCGCGTTTCGTTATGGAAACCCCATACTGATCCTTTAGCTGTTTGGCGGCATCTTCAATGTCCTGCACGAACTCCGGGGTCGCTGTTATTCTTCCGGTTTTCACGAGCACTTTCGTCATCGCGTCCACGACGGCGTTATGCAACAGATACGTCCGCGTGGCTTCTTCACGGGTGATCGCCTGTTTGGTGCGCATGTACTGCTCCAAGGAGGGATTAGAAGTGGATGTTGTGCCGAATCCAAGGAACTGTAAAGCACGCTGGCCTGGTGTAGCTGCCCTTTGGTACATTGATACGTTCATTGATATCGGACGAGCCAACTCCTGTACTATTGCGGCAACCACCGGATTGACCGCCGGGTTCAATCGCGTGCCTTGCGTGACATCTTTCCATGGGCCAAACAGCGGAACCTTCTCGATTCCTGGCATTATGTCGGGGTGACGCACTATCGGTATTCGTTGTGATGACGGTGCGAACGGATTGAGCGTACCAGACGCGAGAACCAGGGGCATTGTCACCAGCGGTGTGGCTCTGTTGAATACGAACTGCGGATGGCCCTCCGCTGCTTCCGCCGCCGCTATCAACGTATCAAGTATAGGAGCGTGTATATTCAGGTAGCGAACCGTACCGTCTCCATTTTTACCAAGGACGATTGACAAGGCGTGCGCCGGCGTATCCTCTTGCCACAAATGCTTTCCGTCCATAGCTAGGTGTTGTCTATCTAGCAGGTAAAGACCAAGCGCGAGCGTGGCTGCCGTATGCAAGGCGTGGTATGGATCACCCTTGATGTTCAACATCCTTTTTGGGATGTCGTAAACGATGTGTTTCATCCAGTCATAGAAGTAAAAGAATCTCGTGCCTATTCGCTTCTCCACCGGTGTCAATCTGTTGTACAGGTGCAGCACACTGCCCACAGTAGCCGCGTTTTCGTCGTCGGACAGTCCGCGAAGAGCGCCCCACCTGAAGAGCGCCATGCGGAGAACCTTATCTGATTGCCACGTGACTACCTGTCCTGGTTGCAATGCAGTGTTTATGATGACCATGAACGGGTTGCTCTGGCCCTTCTGCTGTGCGATGAACCTCTTCCAATATTCACTTCTAAACGGGTTCTGCGTCCTGCCGTATTGAATAAGACGCTTCAATTCGGCGCTCCGTGTTTCCCTCGTCCCATATCCGACGAGCGGCGCGTCATGGAATATACCTGCCCGTACCGCGCGGTGGTATAGCTCGCTGTCCGACGTTATGTCCTCAATCGCCTTCGGTATTTGAGTCAGCGCCGGGATGTCCGAAGAGATCATCTCCAGGAGCATATTGGTTACGTGCCACGCGGGAGCCGTAAGGGACGCCTTGCGTATTACGGACGTGAATTTGTCATACAAGCCGATGATCCCAGCCAAACGTTTTGCCAGGTCACTGGTATACTGTTGGGTAGGTGGTGTCATGTAGTCCTCTACGAAATTGGCGAGCCACGTGGGGACGACGAACCGGTCAGGCTGGATGCCAGACAGAAGAACGTCCTGCAAGTCTTGTGGCAAAATGTCCACGTGGCCGGTATCCGCTAACTGCTGAATTGCTTTGTCCGTCAATGTCACACCATGAAAAAACGTTGCCGGTCTCAATGCTATAACCTTCATTGCAGCTTTGGAAGCGCGTATCTTCGCCAACACCTGTCCGATTGACGCAGTGCCCTTGATCTTCTGGCCGTAGGTGCTGAGCAGGTCATCCAGGAGTTTGTGCATGTTCTGCGCACGGATGCTTGTTTCCAACCGCTCGTAAATAATGAACGGGTCATGCGAGTAAAACAATCTACCGGTCTTGGCCGAGAATTGTTTGTCTATCTCCCGCATTGTTCCTTCCAGCGTGCGGTGCTTGGCGTATCCGCCAATTGAAGGAGCGCGTAACGGCCTACGCGCGGCCCTCTGAATGTCCGCCCAAATAACCTGTTCCTCCGGGGTAAGGTCCGCATAGTATTGTGGCCTACGCGGAACATATTCCGACAGGTGCCCACGGCGCAGTGCCCCCAACACCTTGCCGTCCTTCGTCTCGCCTGCGGTCACCCGAGCTATCAGATCAGACAACTTGCGGGCGGCCACGGAGATCGGGTCGTCACCACTGATATTACCTTCGTCAATTCGGTAGTTTATCTCGCGAGCAATATCAGGATCAAGCTGTGGGTTGACTTGGTTCATGATGTCCACAAATTCCCGCGCGACCGGTGCGAAATCATCCGTGATCTCACCGTAAAGGACCCTGTCAACTCTTGTGGCAACATCCTTTGGCATCCCAGGATGCCGCATGAACAACCGTGCCAACGAATCACTGAAGAAATTATGAATGGCCTCCTGCATCCTTTGCGGCATGAAACCGCTGTGCATGTACATAATCGTTGGTGATTCCGTATTACCCTGTTCCGTTGCATCGACGGATGGAACTTCCGTTGCCACCGCTTCAGAGCCGTGTCCAACGTAACCTTCGCGATACTCAATGGTCCCAATACCGTTGCCAATGGAGTGGGCAGGCACACGAGAACTACCTGTTATGATGCCTTGGTTGTTACCTTCTTTTGACAAATTGGTCAACGTATCCAAAAGGAACTTGTTCGCGTCCTGTTGCTTGATGCCAAGGCGCTTGGCTAAGGTTATAGCCACATTCCTGGCAGGAACGCTATTTACCTTTGTTCCAGGATGAGCCTCTTCTATTTTACGAACGGTCTCCGAGTATGCCCATTTTACAGCTTCATTGCCGTCCTTGAATCCGGCCTTGGTGAAAATGTCACCAGACGGTCTGCCTGCGGTGGACTGCCGAGCCATTTGCAACAATTTGTCTAAATGGCCAATGTTCTTGGTGCCAAATTCGGATCTGGTAAAAGGCGTGCGCCCAGGATAGGTCTTCCACTCACCGTTCTCATGAACGAATTCAGGAACAGATTGCACTTCCCCGTGCTTAACTCTATAGACGTTCCCGTTCGCGTCCATACTGTACCAAACTTTTGTTGGGTCGTTCAGTAGTTGGAAGTGCGCCGGATGCGGAGTGGTCGCCTCCTGCAAAAGCTCACTCATGCGCTTCATGGATTGATCAACTTCGGCGGTCGGGGATTTAGGTGCTTTCGTTTCTGTACGAATAGTACCTATATCCTTCGTAGTACCTGTGCCCTCTTCACCAGTCAGATTCTCCTCACCCATTACGTCCGCTTCCACCTGCGCCGCAGCCTCTTCCGCCGCAGCTTGATTGAGCGCCGATCCACCTGCCGCTTCGCTGGTGGCTGATTCAGCCGCCGTGCGCCCTGCCTTGGCCGCATTGTAGCCCATCCGCTTGGCGATGGACAACACGGTGTTCGCGTAGTCCTCATTGTATGGCTTGCCCTCGCGGTAGGCGTGGACGGCCCCCATGCCGCCGTTGTAGCCCATGAGAGCCTCTTTCCAATCGCCGGTCTGGTCGTACAGGGACTTCAATTCCTTGGCGGCCCAATTGATGGCGAAGTTGGGATCGAAAGCCTGCTCGTCGGAAACCTCTGGATGTGCCTTGCTGTTGATCTGCGCGATCCCCCGGTCGATGCTGCCGTCGGTATTTACCCCCTTGGCGTGCGGGTTGAAGCTGCTCTCGTGCTCCAGAACGGCTGCCAGGATATCAGAGGGAACGCCGTTTGCCTGCGCGGCCTCCGCGATAGTATCCCGGAACGTCGTCGGAACGGTGCTTAAATCGCGTGCAGCCGTACCAACCGTCTTACCGGCCCGTTGCAGCAGATTCCCCAGGCGGCTCTTCAGGAACCCTCCCACGTAATGCCCGGCAACACCCAACGCACCCCACGTGGCCGCCTGTTCGGCGGCTTCCTTGGCTATCTCGGCGGGGGACTTGTGCTCCATGGCAGCCGTGCCAGCGCCAAAGAGGGCACCACCCAATGCGCCTTCGGCAGCCGCCGCTCCAGCACCGGCCAGGCCGAGTGCCCCCGCGACGGGCGCTGCTGCGGCACCGGCAGCGGCCACGAAAGGAAGGTCGGCGACATTGCCCCCCACGAACATGCCCGCTTTGCCAGTGAAGTCCGTCGGTTGGTACGTGGACTGCCGGATCAGCTCCGGTGCGCCAAGGTACTGCTCCGGCTGCTGCGCGGCACTTCCTATGCCAAAGAGCCGGTTCATTTCCTGCGTGAAGCCGGACTTGACGGCCTCTCCAAATTCACCCAACCGCTGCCAGAAGGTAGGGTGCCATTCGGATATAGTCGGCCCTGTAGAAGCACCACTTGATTGAGGTGTGGCTGCCACCTTCGCTGGCTTGTATTTCGCCATAAATTCATCGGGGGAAATAGGAGTTTTCAGGACAAACGCCTTGGTCGGCAACGACGGCAGCTTGCCCTTATAAGATTTACCATCCCATTCCTTCATGAATTCGTCGGGTGAAATAGGTGTCTGCAATTGAAAAGCCAACGTTCTACACCTCTTTTATTACGGGGCAATGGTGCTACTGTTGGGGCTACCATATACGGCATTGATAGCGGCGTATACTTTGCTCATGTCCACTCCCTGTTGAGCCCAAGCCTGTGAATTAGCCTGCGCGTAGGCTATTGCCGCGTCCCTTGAAGGAAATTGGCTCGTATCGGTTGCCATTCCTATGGCTTGACTGGTCGCTGTGTCATTGAATCTATTCGCCTGGTTACCAGCTTCCAGCGACAACCGCTGGGCGTCAATGTTTTCCATGTTTACATCATGCCCAAGCAGTCCTTGCCTGTATTGATCGAGCGACTGCGCCTCTTGGCTGTGCAGCCCGTAGTTAGCCATGAATTCGTTCCAGGACTGCGCCATCTTCGCCTGTTCAAGCTGGTTGGCCTGCCAGGACGACCACGCCTGCTGCATGTTCTGCGCCGCCCATTGCTGCAACCCCGAAACCAGTTGGAACCCCTGCTGCGCCATCTGCGCGTCCATCTGAATGGGCAGCGTTTCAACCTGCTGCATCAGGTTGGCGTAGTTATTGGCGAACTGCGACTGCATTTGCGCGGCTGCCATCGTCGCCTGGAAGACGTTCTGCTGCTGCTGTTGCACCCAATTGCCAACGAGTTGGGCCTCTTGGTTCGTGAGGTTCTGCTGCAACTGGCCCTGCTCGTAGGCCATTATTCCGCTTTGGCTAAGACCCCTGGCGTTAAGCTCCTCTTGGAGGTTCTGATTGTCGATGGCGTTCTGCTGCCGCAGAATTTGGATCGCCGCCTGAACCGCCGGGTCGGAGTTGGGATTCTCTTGTTCGGCAGCCTGCATTTGCGCCAGGGCCTGATCGAACTGCTGCTGGTAGGAATTGAGTATCTGTGCGCCGACCGACCCGAGTTGCCCGATCATTTGCTGCATCTGCTGCTGGTATTGCCCGTAAGCGCCCATGATCGACTGCGCTATGCTGTTGTAGAAATTCGGGTCCATGGGCGTGCCCTGCATGGCCTGGTTCATCTGTTCGGTCGGCGTCTCCAGGTTCTGCTGCAACCAGCCGGCGGGGACCATCGCCTGCCCCTGGCTGTTGATCTGGTACACGTCCGGGGGAACCTGGTACTGCGCACCCTGGTACGTGACGGTGATCGGCTGGTTCTGCCCCTGCCACTGCACCTGGCCGCCAAGCCCCTCGATGGTGGACCGCAACGGAACGGTCGCCCCGGCCCCGTACTGCCCCAACACGGCCGCCAGGGACGTTCCAGCCTGCTGTCCCATCGGGGATATCGGCGTGTACGTGAATTCGCCGGGGACGTTCGGGTTCTGCACCCCGCTCACTGGCGCGGGCGGCTGAGAGGCGTAGATCGAAGGAGCGCCGCCGGGCACGTAGCCACCGCCCGAAGGCGCGGGAGGCGGTGCCGAAGGTGGCGAAGTCGCCAGCAACCCGCTCTGCGGTGCCATGACCGATTGCACAAGCTGCTGACCGCCAGCCGTGCCGGGGTCGAAGTAGGCCGTGCCGCCGCTCAACGAGTAGTCGGAGGCCGGAATGGAAATCTGTTGGCCCGTGGGGCTGATTGCCAGGATCGGCTGCCCCGCGCCCTGCCACTGGACCTGGTAGCCTTTGGAGCCGAGCCAGTCCCTCAATCCAACGTCTGCCATGTTATCACACCCTTAACCTTAAGGTACGTAAATGAGTTTGGCCGCGCTTAGGAACGCCGTGCCGCTCGCATTGTTGCTTGCCAGCGTTACGGTCAACACCGCCGGAATCGCTGGCATCGTTAGCTGTCCCGACCGCACCACGTTCCAGGACGTGCTGGTGGTCGAAACGGAACCCACCTGCGTGCTGCCGTTCATCAACCGCGCCGTCGCTTGGTAACTGCTGCTGCTTATCTGAAGCATGGCCTCGAAGTACCAGCCGCCGGTGGTGGCCGGAAACTTGTTCGGGTCGTAGTTGAAATAACCGCCGCATTGCAAGCTGCCTGTGGTGGATATCGCCGAGCCGGACGAAGCCGCCACAATCAAAAAAGGAAACTCCAACCAGTTGAGTTTCCGCAGGTTTATGCTCTCGTCCTGAATATTCGTGGCGTCTATCGAGTTGACTTCAGCCGCGAAATTCATCAGGAGCATCCGCAATTCCGGGGACTTTACCTGGTAAATCGGCAGCGTTACGTAACTCATTAGTAGACCACCTGCGATCTGACGACGCGCGGCATGTACGTTATCGCTACGTCAAGCAGTTCTGGCAATATGTCCGTCACGTTCTGCCATTGAATATTAAGCCCCAGGTTCTTGCAATACGCCGCCGTAGGCATCAGCCGTATGGCGGTGGCCTCCTGACCGGCCGGTACGGTCACCGTTTTTGGCGCTCCATACATACCGTCCGCCACCTGCTGCAATTGAATTGTGGTGGCCGCGTTGCACTTCCCGAACGTCAGGTCGATCCACTTGATGCGCTTGAGGATTTCCTCCGCGCCGAGTGGGAAGTGCTTGGTTTCCAGCGTGGCGGTCAACGCCTGCGAACCGCTCTTGCCTATCGAGTACACCTGGCCCTGCGTCGAGTCGGCGGCCAGGTATTCCCACTGGCCCTGCTCGTAGAAGAGCGCGAAGCAGGCGAAGTTGTACGTCCCGGACGCCGTGACCGTCCAGGACTTGTGCAGAATGTCGTAGATCAAAAGCGTGTCGTTGGCCGTCGCGTTGGCGCTTGGCACCGCGCAGATCAATTGCTGTTTCGGCCCGTAGTAGAACAGCGCGGCTTGCTGCAACTGCCACTGGTTTAGCGTGGCCCAAAACTCGCGTATGTCGTTCGAGATCAACGTCCGCTTGGAAAGGTCCGTCAGCCATATTCCTTCGCGGTCAACCAGGAACAAGCCGTACGGCGTCCACAACGCGCCGTTGGGCGCGATTGTTCCGCCGGGGAGCGCCGGTGACACGGCATACGTTTGCGTTGTCGCGCCGGTCAGCGTGTAGATCGAATACTGCTTCACGATCAACAACGTGTACTGCGTCGGAATGAGCGCCATGATCTGGTCGCCGTCCGAAGGGTTCACGTCTATCAGGTTGATGCCAGGCCATGACGCCTGGTTTAGAATGTCCGAGAACAGCAGTCTCGACGGGTAGCCTTGTATATTCGCCGCCCATATGCGGTTCTGGTAGGCACAGATGTACTTCGCCTGTGGGCTGCTCGTCAATGCCGTCAGGTTGGTGCCGTCATACTGTTGGATGTAGTCAACGCCGTTGGCGATCATCAAATCGTTCTGCAACTGAGCGAATGAATAGTGCGTCGCCTGCTGCATCGTGCTGGTTATCTGCGTGGTCGTCGCGGAACCCTGGTAGAACACCGTGGCTTGTTGCAGCACCGGCGTCGATGCGTTGTTGATCTCCTGCAAGATGAATCGCACCTGGCTGTACTTATTGGCTGGCGCGGTAGCTAAAGAATTGTTGGTCTGGTTGTACCAGGCGCTCCATGTCGAGCCATCCGGACTCGTGCGTACCTGGCAGACTATGGCCGTGTTAGCGGGCTCCGTGTCCTGCCAGGTGACGGTCAACGTGGACAGGTTCGTGGCCGCGCTCGCATTTTGCACCGGTGACTGCCACACACCCTGGCGCGTAGCGGGCTGGTTCAGGTTGCCAGCGAATGACAATAGGCAAGTGGTGTCGATGTCCCAAGCCTGTGGCAGCCCGCTCGACACGTAAGCCTGGTGCTCGGCCAGCGTGCGGGCGCGGGACGAAATGCGGAAGTCGGTGATGGGACCGTCGAGTTGCTCGGTGCCTCCGGCAGGGTAGTATCCGATTCCCAAATTCGCGGGTAACGTGCCGACAGGTTCCACATAAGACGTATCAGAGCCGATTTGCGCCCCATTTTTACACAAACGCATGACCGAACCGTTACCAGCCGCCATGACAGCGTAGCTAACACCGGGCGTTAGCTGCGTTGAGTCTGTGATGGAATAGAGAGTGCCACCACTACATATTTTTAGGACAAGGTAACCGTTCTCTATGCGGAATAAAAAGTAATCATTACTGTCTATGTCATATCGCACGATTTCCTGTGCAATGCTACTGTTTATCGAGTTTATCCTAATGGTAGCCTCAATCGTCCAGTTCCCCTTGTAGAACACCCCCGCCGTGGGCACCGTGCAGGTTTCGGCGGCGCGGGAGGAACCGCCGGTGATCCATGAGGTAGCAAAGGGTTTTTGCTCGACTTGCAAGCCGTCATTGTAGAACGTGCCGTTGCCCAAGAACCGTATTCTTACAGAGACATATGCAGTTGTAGAAGTCGTCGTTAAGGAGCCTGATATTGTTTGCTGAATGCCGGTTCCGGTTAAGGTAGTTAGTATGCTGTCTCCTAAAGCAGAACCAGAAGAATTCCATTGTATAATTCGCAAAGCAAACTGTATACCAGTAGGAGCCAAAACACGCGCCGAAAAGGCGTAGCTGGTACTGGCAGATACCGCTATAGCTGTGTTCTCTGCGCCGGTCGAAGGATTGACTGTTGCAAGGTTTACGTCGCCGCCAGATGACGGATAGTTGGATACTACGACCTTCGCCGAACCGCCTCCAACCCAAGACGGGGAAGTCACTATTGAAAGCGTGCCAAGGGAAGAATTGACGCCACTCATAGCCAACCCAGTTGTGCTTGTCGGATGACTCTGGTTAGCCGTCAGTAGATTGGTTGTACCTTCCTCCATCATCAGCCCCTGTTGCGCGTAGTACACGGCGATGGACTCGAAAATCGGTCCAGGCGTAGTACCACCGCATCCTACTCCGACACTACCAGAGTTGGTGATAGATGTATCAGTTACACTCAACACCTTAACACCGTTGAACCAACCTTCCAATTGAGAACCGTGAACGGTAAACTTAATAGGATAAGTTGTTCCACGTGTGAAAGATATAGGCGCACTTTGAAGTTGTGTGTAAGTGCCCCCAACACGTTTTACAATGTACATCATATTAGGGCCTGAAGATGCAGAACCATCAACAAATTGCAACATGTAATAATCATTGTTATCTTGCAACCGAGCAATAATTCGTCCATCAGCGGCCTGTGAACAATTCACTAGAATGTCCACGTTCTGCACGCTGAGGTTGTTCACCAGCAACGTTGCATTGCTACCAGGAACCGCACTCAGCGTCCCGTTCGGTGATCCCGCCGTGATCGTCCACGTAGCTGGTGTATCACCACCAGACGTGTAGCTGCTGATGTCGTTCGTGGTGAACTGATCCTGGAACACAGGACCAGCCAGGGGCAGGTAAGGGTAGCGCGGCGCACCGGAGGCGTACTGCACGCCGTAGTCGTCGTAGGCCACGGAGGAACGGCTGAAGGTCGGCGTCGGTGGCGTATAGAGCTTGAGGCTGCCGGGCGTGCTCGAAGAGTCCAGGTTGGTGTATGTGCCGCTCTGCGTCCACGCGCTTTGGGAAGCGTACTGGAACGTGACGTGCGGCGTGTCCGAGTACAGAGACGTGCCGGAAGCCATGACGAGGCGCGTCGTACCGTCCGACTTGTAGAACGGTGAAATGCCAAGCACCGCCGTCGGAGAGAACGCGGGGCTATAGCGCGGCGGGGCCTGCCAAATGGGCTTAGGCAGGCCCGTCGTGGACAGTTGCAGGTTGGTCGCCTGCGCAAGCTGGTTGTCGGCTATGGACACCGGGTTGGCCGTATTCAAGCCACCCGTGAAGTCGGCGTGAGCCTCCACGTTATAAAACTCGCCCCGCTGCGTGCGAGGCGCTCTCGGCTTGCTGGGCGCTTTCTTTTTCGTCGCCATGGTCATCTAGTCCTTAAGACGATATCGGAAGTCGGGTTCTTCATGGCGTCCAGGATACTGAACTCCTGGCGCTCCTGCTCGTACTGCTGCTGAAAGGCGGCAGCAGCGGGGTCGTTGTCGGCCCGCAGGCACTGCCAGGCGGCGTAGGCGATAATCATGTTGTCGCAGTCGAGTATGGACGGCGTGTCGGTGCTGTTGACCAACTGCGGGGGCCGCTGGACGCCCACCACGTAAATCGTTCCGGCCAGGGACGGAGTGGGTTCAAGGTAATAACCGCCGGACACGATGTACGCGCGTTCCGGCACGTCCTGCAACGAAGCGGGCCAGTTGGGGATGCCGTAGCGCAGGTCCAGCCGGAATCGCTCTTCCTGCAATTCGATGACGATGTACTTCGGAATGAGCAGGTCCGGCGGCAGCGTGTAGTAGTTTTGACCGGCGATCATGTTCGTGGTCCAGACAGTAAGGGCGCGGGAAATCTTCGCGGCGCGAAGAAGGCCGTCGTTCAAGTACCGCGTTATGAGAGTCGTGCTCCAGCGAACCGCTCCGGGATCGCGAACGTCCTCCTGCACGGCTGCGATCAGATCAGACAGTTGCATCCGGCCTCCACCCCTGGATCACGGGCTTGCCCGCGAATTTCAGATCGTCCTGCATCCCCTTGATGATATCTTCCAATTCCTTGTCCTTGCTCCGCTGCACACGCTCGTTGTGCTCGTCGATGCGCCGGAGCAAACTGCGCCAGCCAAGTTTGTACGTGTCCGCGTACCCCCTTCTGACGGCCTGCTCAACTCTGTCGTCCAGATAGTTGAAGACCGCCATGAGAAAAGGTTCGCGTTCGTATTTCATGTCCCATATCTCGTACTGGTTAGTGTCGGTATTAAAAGAAACGCGCAGGTTGTCGTCGATCTCACGCAACCTGCGCGGTAAGTCCAGAACGTGTTCTTCGATGGGAATTCGCATCGCCAACCCCCTCTTAGAACTGCGATAGAATCCAATAGTTGGTGCCGTCGGATTGCACGCATACACCGTGCACGGCGCTCGCGGCCAAAGTCACGCTTGCCGCGCCGCCTATCAGACCGCTGGCAGGCTGCACCGTAATGGCGTTGGCACCGTTATCCTTGATAACGGTGTAAATCTTCCCGGCGTAGGAAGAACCCTGCGGCAACGTGACGGTGTATGCCGAACTGGAGGTACAGGCAATCGTGTCGTCGCTGGCCTGCGCGGTGTACGCCGCGCTGATGTTGACGAAGTTGACGGATTCCCCCTGCATGTTGCACGTTCCAACGTTGGGCAGGTTTACCCTGGCGTTGTCGCGAAAGGCGGGGCAATAGTCCCGCAACGAGTAGTTAGCCATCTATGCTCACCCCTTTGCATGAAAATCAGGCAGCCAATGATGAGGCTGCCCGATTCCCACGTCCTATAGTTACGCTTCGGTGATACCGGTCAGCGCGGCCAGGTGGTTCCGGTGAATGGTGAGAAGCTGGATGTCCCACACCCACTTCGACTGCCAGGCGGTCTGCGTGGCGACGGGGAACAGCGCATTGCCCTTCTCGTCCTCCATCCACTCCGGCGGCCCGATCTCGCCAAGCTCGATGGCCTCTTTCTCCAGGAGGTACAGAGTTCCCACCGGGCAATCGCGGTCCTTGGCGACCGGCAGCCCGTTCCAGTTGAGGGCCTTGAAACCACCGTTCAACTCGATGTTGCTGCCCTCGACGAAGGCCCGCTTCTGGCTCTCCAGGTAAGCGGCCATCGCGCGAAGAACGCCGGGGGAACCGATGGCGTAGTCAACCTTACCGCCGCTAAGCTCAACGGCGTCGAAGCCCTGTTGGATCGCGGGCATCGAAACGTTGCCATTCACGGCGATGACGTTAGCCACCCACTTTTCGTTACCGGGCTGCGTGGGATCGACGTTACCGACAACGCCCGTGGCCGCTATGATCTTGCGCGTACCGTCGATTTCCTTGTTGAACGAACCAGTGCGCACGATAATGTGCGAAGTGGTTGTCTGAACGCCACTGCCGGAAACGACGATGCTGGCATTCGGGTTGACCTGCACGATGGACAAACCGCTCGCGAGGACCGCACCGGTGGAAGCGTTAACGATGTCAATGACCATGTTCACCCGCAGGTGCGTGGTGGAAGAACCGGAACCGTCGATGGCGGTGACGGGGATCGTGGTGCTAGCCGCAGCCATGTTGGTGCAATAGGCCAGAGCGCCCTGCCCGTTGCCAAAAAGCTGACGGTTCACGTTCAGTTTGATGTTGGAAACGGTGCTCTTGAGGTTGGCCTCCAGGATCGGCAGGTACGAAAGGGCCTCCTGCTGCGACCCCTTGATGGCCCGCTGGGAAACCATGATCACGCCGACTTGCTGCCAGGAGAAGTAAGTGGCGGCAGTGTAGTTGGGGTTACCAGCGTTCGGCACCGTATCCCATTCACCCATGGACCCGATACCTTCGTTGAATCCGATCTCCAGCGGTACGTAGAAGTAACGACCGCCGATGTCCACGTGTTCGGAGCTTTTCTCCAGTTGCGCCAGGAAAGGGGTTCCCTTGTACAACTGGTCGGCAATAGCGGGAGCGTAATTCTCCTTAAGTATTGCCGAATAGTACGCAATGTTGCTAGCCATGTGATCTCAACTCCTTGTTATTGCCCGATTCCTTGCACCATAGCAGCAAGAAGCTGCTGCTTGGAACGCCTGCTTGCATCCTTCAGCGTCTTGGGAGGAGCCTCCACGCCGGTCGGAATACCGCCGCCAGCGCCCTCCGGTCTCGGCAATCCGGCACCCTTGCTGTTCTGCATCTTATAGGCCATGATGCGATCAGCAAGCGAACCTTCGCCTTCCAGGGCCTTCTGCATGGCGTAGACCAGGAGGGCGTCTTTTATCGAGATGCCACCTTTGTCCAAAACCATTTGCAGAAGCTCCTGCTTGTTCAGATCAGGCAAAGTCGGAATCTGCTCTTTGAGCTTCGCATATTCCTGCTCTGCCTGCTGCAATTCCCGTTCTAGTTGCTGTTGCGCGTGCGAGCTTGCCAGGGAATCCACTTTGCTCGTCAGCGTTCCAAGGTGCTGCATCAATTCCGGCGGAAGCTGCGGGCCGCCCGGTTGTGCGCCGGGTGCCATTCCGGGCATACTACCGGGCATACCGCCACCGACCGGAGGCATACCTCCACCAACAGGCCCTACGCCGGTCCCTCCGACGGGACCACCAGCGCCCATTCCACCAGGCTGTCCAGGAACGTTAGGCATACTCGCCCCCTGCATTCCACCAGTCGGGGGCATCATTCCGTTCATCTGCATTCCTCCTTCGACGTACTTTTCAATAACACCCATCACTAATTCCATCAGCGGTGGGTTTTCGGATAGAAACTCAAGCAACTGCTTGCCCAATTCGCCGGTGTCCGGTGCCGCGACGCCCGATTCCGGGGCAGGTTCGGGCGCGGGCGCGTTGCCCGGAGCGGGCGCGGCGGATTGAATCAAGCTGTCGGGGCTTGCGCTTGCTTTGGCTGCCACACTCTCTTACCTCCTTTACCCTTTGTTGGGCGCGGCAGGTGTCTGTTCAGAACCACGGCTTCGGCCTCCTGCTGCATTTGCGCCTGCCTCAACTGCATCATCAGTTGCTGATGTAGCTGGTAGTGCTGCGCAAATGCGGCGCGTACCTGTTCAGGAGCGTCCTCGTATTCGACGGTCTTCATGTAGCGAGTGTGCTCCTGAATATGCACGGCGTGGTTCTGCCATTGTTCTACCGGTACAGACTCACCTGCCTTTAGCCGCACATTCTCCCGGAGGGCTTGAGCGGTATCAAGCTCCGTATCCTCAAATACCTCTTCCATCGACCCGTATTCGGTCAATGAAAGAAGCAGCCGGGGGTCTGATACAATCTGGCGATCCCACAACTCGAACAGGTACTGCTGCTGCATTTCTTTCGATTTAGGCAGAGTCGATCCGCCAGCAACCATGATGTCCGCGTCGTGTGGTATGTCCTTGGCCTTGAAGAGCATCACTTCTTCGGCCCGGTCCTCGCCAAGCACGCGAAGCAGCACGGGAGCTTCAACAAACTCGCGTGACAGCGCGACAACCATCCGCATCGTCTGCTCCACGCACGCCTCATACTCCCTGGCGGCCAGGGAAGAAACGACCTCCTGCTCGGCCAGCAGTTGAGCCATGGCCTGCGAAGAGCGCATCCCGCGCGGCGTGTTGCCTTTGGTAACGTCACCTTGGCTGCTGATATCGTCTCTCTCACCCATGATGGTCCGAATGGTGTTGATCAACTGCGGCGGATATGGTTCGACCTTGAATTGGTCAATCTTGCCAGGGACCATCGGATTGAAGTAGATGATCTCGCCAGGGTTGAACTCCGGTTCCTTCAACAGCGCGTTCAACGGTGCCACGACCGGCGGATTCGCCAGGCGAGACGTGTTCTCCACGATGTCGGAGCGAAGTTTGTTGTACGCCACCTGCACCGGGCGCAGGTGCGTCATTACCGTATCGCCAAATAGCTGATCCGTGCGCGGTAGGTGCCTCATGCACGCGAACGGTATCTCGGCAGGCACGATGTGCGCGTATGGATTGTCACCCTCGTACAACAGCTTTTTGTTCGCGATGACGACGTACTTGCCGTCCGGGTGCTCGGCGTTCGGACGCTCCCAATACTCCTTGACCAGGGCCGACGGAACGTCCGCTTCGGCGGTCTGCAATTTCTTCAACATCGGTGAGATGCCGTGGAAGTTGAGCACCTCGAACGGCTCACCTCCGACCGACACGCCATACTTGGCCTTGATGTACTCGACCGGGCGCACCCGAGCGTGAATCAGCCAGGAAGCCTCGTCCAGCACGCGGGCGAACGGGTCCGGGTAAATCTCGAACGGTGAGCAGTAGTCCACCATGACCGCCCCGAGGGGAACCATTTCGCCGTCTATGTCCAGCAGATCGCCGCCCTGCGGGTCGTAGTAAACCTTCGTGAAGCCCGTCCCGCAGGCGACGGCCCAATGCAGGGCAGCCAACATAGTGACATCTATCTTGAGAGAGCGCCAGAGGTAGTCGAGATAAGCCTTGGTCGCCCGCGCCTTGCGCACCTTGAGCTCGTTTCCGGTGACCGTCTTGACCAAAAAAGTGGGGTCATTGCGTGTAAGACGCGCCAATTCGCGCCTGAACGGAGACAGCATTATATTGACAGTCACGCGCGGTTTGCGCTTTGGCGACTGCCACTCCTTGATGCGCCCGGAAGTCGCATCGAATACGACCCATTGCCTGCCCTCCAAAAAGGACAGGTTGAGCTTCCAGTCCCGTTCCTGGCGCTTCTTGATGTTCTTCACCAGGTCGAAACGCTTTTCTATGTCGGAGACCAGTTTCTCATCGGCGAAAGGCATATGCACACAACCTTATGACGTACTCGTTCCGGCGCTGGCCGAAGACTGCTGTTGCTGCTGATTGATCGCGTTCTGAATGGCGTTCTGCATGTCCTGATCAAACGACGGCTTCATATAGCCAAGACGTAAAAGCAAAGTTCTGAACACCGGGTCCGCCGCCATCCACAGCGGGATGTTACCGGCCACCACCGATTGCCAATCCGGGGACTGGAAATACGCCTGCATTTGCGGGTTGTCCTGACCGCCGGACAACCGTTTCCAGAGGTTGTAAGTGGCGTCCGGCGAAGGCGCTGCCGCCGTTGGCAGCCCCACTCCCTGACCAACGCCTGGAAACACGAACCCGGCAGGCCCTTCGGGAATGTTCAGGTTCGGGTTCTCCTGTGGGGCGGTTGGCACGTTGGTGGTCGGGGGCGCTGTCGTGATCGGGTTCGGCTGCGCAGGAGGCGGTGTGGGTGCCGGTGTCGGAATCACAGGGTTGTAATTGGTTGCCGCCGCCAATTGCCTCTGCAACGCACTAATTTGCTGGTTGTATATGTTTTGCATGGTGGCAAGTTGTGCATCGAAGTTGTTGGTGCCATATTGTGGAGTAGGATTGTAATTTACACCGCCCAACATCGAGCCCATTTCCTGGCCTAATGTACCGGCAACACCAGGAGCGGACGGTGCCGGAGGTCCTTTACTGTAACTAGTCGGCTGTGATGCACCGCCGCCCGACCGATTCTGAATCGCCGCGCCCATGTTCGCAGCCGAGACGCCTCCATACTGATCACGCGACAGACTGGATGGATTCGCCCCGAAGGATTGCGCTATACCGGTAGCCAGTTTGGAACCGTATACCTGACCGCCACCACCCCCCAAAGCCGCCGACATCTGCGATGGGCTACTATAACCCGCCGCCAAAGCCGCCGCACGGGCCGCCGCTTCGCCCGCCGCCTGCGCCGCCGCTTGATCCGCCGCTGTCCATGCCATTGAAAATCACCTGCCAAAGAATTAAACTCCAACCTCGGTCCACGAAGGCTCCTCTTCCTCTTCGGGCTGTTGGATCAGATGAAGCGCCGCCTTTTCCGCGACTTCCGCCTGTTTGTACTGCGTAAAGTTGCTGGCCATGATGCGATCCAAAAGCCCCGAACGCTCCTTATCGAACTTCTCCAAAAGGAGCGTCAAGCGGTCGAACTGGTGTTTGTCCATGAGGATCAAAAAAGCCAGCGTGGAAAACCACGCCAGAGCGATCAAACCGATAATGAAGAAGATCATTTCAGTACTCGCCTGACCTCCTTCGATTCCTCTTTGGGGGCATACAGCTCGACTATCTTCCTCGCGCACTTGTCGCAAAGTATGTCGAACCGGTTAACCTCCACGTACTTCTCTGGAGAAAACTCGCCGCATATGATGCACGACACCGGAATCGACCCGGAGACTATCCTCACTTTTTCTTCTTCCTCACTTTCTCCGGTAGTTTCTTGAAACTCTTGCCTTCGGCCTTCTGCTCCTTCGTCCACCGCTTAGCCATATTGGGGTGAGTAGCGTACATCCAGCGCATTTGCGCCTTCGACTTGAACGGCAAGGTGGATCACCCCCGGACGATCAATTGCACGCTGAACGTAAACGACGGCGAAGTTCCTCCGACCGCGTAGGAAACACGAACGTAACGACCGGTGGCAGTGAGCGTTCTCTGCACGTCGGAGCCGGTGGTGGTCTGTTGCGTGTGCGTCAGCAACGTGAACCAGTTGGTGCCGTCCGGTGAATCCTGAACCGTGACCGTGAGCGTAGGCGACGTGCCACTGGCGGCGGTTACTTCAAGGAAGGATGCCAAAGATAACTGTCCCATGTCTCCGATATCGAACGTCTGCCCACTGCCGTTGGCGGTCACCGTTCCGCTGAACAGCGGAAGATTGCAGATCATACAAAATCACTTCCTTTTAATAGAAAACGCCCAAAATTGGGTGAACCGCTTCACGTTTCATCTTTTCGAGCCGGTATCTCATGGCTTCCTCATAGCCAGGAGGTATACCCGGCTCTGGTTCCTTCTCCTCCGGCTGCTTCGGCAGCACCACTAACATCTCGCGGCGCACCTGTTCGGCTATTGCCAGGCTGATAACCTGATCGTCGAACGCTCCAGGAACCGCTCCCATCTTGTCGTTCTTGTCGGAAAGGCGCACGAACGAGAGCATTTCCTCCAGCGTTCCCTTGTGGTTGACGGTCACTTCGCCATTGCGGAAAGCCGCACGTAAACCGTCGATTATGAACTTCTTCGTCTTCTGGTTGGTGCTCCAACCGAGCTTGTTTACCCAATCGTTGTTTATCTTGTCGAACACGCGCCTGCGATAAAGCATCGGATAGCCGAGATCGCGCAGCACGTTTATCACGGCCAAACCGTGGTTCTCCACCTCAACTGCCAGCAACGCGCCGTTGTACCAATTGCCAAGAAGGAAAAGCTCCTGGCCGAAAACGTCCGGCTCGATATGCGTGTGATAATGCGCCACCTGTTCGCCGGTTTCCGCGTCCAGAACGTCCGCGCTGGAGTAGTCGCCGACCTTGTTCACCGCCACCCCGGAACCCACGTCCGCGCCGATCACGTACCGGCGGCCTTCCTCCGGCTCCTTGAACACACGCAATGCGCCATCCGGTGACGCCACGAACTCGACGGAAGAATCCAGCGTCTTGCGGGCTAGGTAGCCATCCAAGTAACGAACGTCCTCGATCTCACGCAGCCGCGCATACACGGCTTCCGGCGGGAAGACGTTGGCGCTGTCGCGGACGAAAGCCTCCTGCTCCGTGGCCGGGAACATATTGCGGAAGGCGTCCTCGTCGCCGAAAAACTTGTTGGCGATCACGTACTCCCGCCACATCAACTGCTCCACGGTCAAGTCCGGCAAGTCGGGAACCGGTGCCGGCGTGTAGCCAGGAGGTGGTTCCATGCGGTATTCCGCCATCTCGTACCAGGGAAGGAAGATCGGTGTGTACGCGGACTTGCCCCTGGTTGCCTGCGTGTACACGTCGTAAAAGAAACCGACCGGCGCTCGTCCGGTCGATTCAAGGAATATCACGGTCCCTGGCACTTCGGGGCACGCGCTGAAGAGGGACCGCACCAGCGTGTCGGCATCTTCGTAGAACGCGCACTCCGAAAGGTGAATGTACTGAATCGTGCGCGACATGCCAGGCTGCTTCGACTCCGATGAAGAAATGTACAACGAGCAGCCGTTGTTCAGCGATATGTCGTACTTCGTTAAGTATTCCGCATCCAATTTCATTGCCGTAGTAAACCATTTTGGCAGGTTCTCAAAAGCGAAGCGGCTTATGTCGAGAATGTACCTGGCGGCCTCCCTCTCGTGCGCGATCTCTATGGCGTTGACGTTGTGCGATTTGAGCAACCGCCAGAGGATGTAAATCTCAATGAAAGTGGAAACACCCATTTGCCGGGCCTTGAGGATGACCATGCGCACCGGCTTTTTGGTGGCCTCCTGCCGCTCTATTTCCCGAAGAATACGCTTCTGTGCGCTATTCAAGATAAACGGTACGGACAAGCCATCTTCCCTGCGCCTTATCTTCACGCACTTCTCGCAGAAATACTCGAAAGACTCCAGAGCTCTGATCGTAGCCAACGCGACAATATCAGTATCACTCAGCACGCTTGACATCTATGAAATCAGCCTCCAATTGCTTCCGCTCTTCCGGTGATAGGTTTATCTGCGTAGCAACGGTTAGCTGCGGTGCTCCACGGTCGGTCAGACCTATTATCGTAGTTATCAACTTGATAGCTTCCATATTGCCCTTGCGTGCCAGCTCCACCGCCTTGTCCATTATCTCCGGGTAGTGGAAGGAATATTTCAAAACGGCGTGCTCCCTAAAAAGCCGCATGTACGCGGCGGCATCGGAGGCGTGCGCGAAACATTCAGAAAGGGAACGTCTCTGAACCTCTTCTTCGTCCGAAGTATCGAGCAGGCTCTGAATATACGCTATGGCCTTCTCTTCGTCGAATGGTGCCCTTTCGGAAACAACTTCCGCGCTATCTCTTGGAGGAAACCCCATCAGCGAGCTGGCTTCTTTCTTTTTTCGCATTGTCGGCCCTCCACTCGATGATCCTCTGCGCTATCCCCATAACCGCCGGCACGTCCTCCGGCGGATTGGTAGCGAGCGCCCTGGCGAAAGCGGCCAGGACGGCTATGTCCGACTCCGGCAAAATATGAAGATCACGGTAAAACTCAATGTGTTCAGGGGTCTCGTACATGCCGGAATACGCATTTGAATAGGTGGGAAACAAAACAGCCGGTGTAAGCTCCACCAAAGCGCAAGCACTAATCAAGGCCGATAAATGCAAAGGCGGTGGTCCTCCCCGGTAACGGAAAAACCTCTGCCAACTCCAGAGGCCCCACACGCGCACCCTATTATTGCGGGTAACCGTGCGAATCTTGATAAGTGCGCTATAGTCAAAACCATTCCGATACAACGGAATGGCTAAAAATGGTGGCACACAACGCTTCACTCTCAAGTAGTACCCGACATCAACCAGCGATTCGGGCACAATACCCCACGCCTTAGCCGCCTTAACCAGGTTTTCCAAGGTGGCTATAAAACTGAATGGCGTGGAGGGTTTGCCAAGGTTGCGCCGGTGTATGCGGTATTTGGACCTAAGCACCACTTCCGACTTGCCAAGCCGGAGCGCGGTCGCTCGCACCGTGGCGGCGTCCATAACGATCTCGGTAGCGGCGAGGCTCCTAATTTTCCTCATGGCACCACCAAAAGCAAGCGGGGGAACGTGCCCCCGCGTTTAGAAAAAAGGGTCATTTAGAAAAAAGTAGCAAGACTATCCATATGATAGCATAGTCAAGTGGCGAATACAACAGGCGTGTCACACTTCTCCAAAGTAGTTATACCAGCGCGAGAACTTTGTTCGCCCCTTCCTGTCGAATCTCTTGCGCCGGCCGCCTTTCTTCCCTCCTCCACGGCCCGACACCAGCAGAACAATCGAGGCATGGTGAAACTTCGGAAGCAGCTCGTACAAGCCTTCGTACTTGTTGTCTTGCAAAACGATAGCACCTCCACCCACATTATACCACAAAAATCTGTCTTGACAACCGACTCACACGCTCGTATAATCGTATTAAACACCTGTAACAACGGGGGAGAAATACACGAAATGGAAAAGAAATTCATCAGCGTAAAAGAAGCGGCGGAATTGCTAAGCCTCAACGCCAGCTACATCTACCGCCTCTGCCGTGAGGGGGGCATACCGGCCACGAAGGTCGGAAGGTCCAGGTGGGTGATCCCGGCCACCGCCATTGACTTAATCGAAAAAGAAGCCTGGGGGCACTACGGTGGGAGCAACGAAAGCGTTGGGGATTGCCAGAATTAACCGGCTGCGTACCGATACCATGGCCGAGTGGCGCAAGGTGCACCGTGACAACCTCGAAGCCGTCCTGGAATTCCTCGACGCCACCGACTACTACACGGCACCGGCCTCCACCAGATACCACCTGGCGCGGCCAGGCGGACTAGCCGAGCATAGCCTCAACGTGCTGAGGCTGCTTCGGGCCAAGGTGGAGTATTTCGGTCTCGAAGTGCCGGACGAAACGCTGGTGATCTGTGGCCTCGGCCACGACTTCGCCAAGATCGGCATCTACGTGACCGAGAACCGGCGCGTCCGAGAGGGCGGCCAGTGGTTCGACCGGACGGTCTACGTCGTGAAGGACCAACTACCGTTGGGCCATGGAGAGAAATCGGTGATCATGCTGCAAAATCTAATTCAACTAACTGACGATGAGAAAATCGCCATTCGTTGGCATATGGGAGCGAGTGACCCATCAACGCAATACTACCCCGGCAAATACGCTTTCGAGGAAGCACAGAAGAATAAGCTGGCCGTACTGCTGAATACAGCGGATTATGAAGCCACATACATCTTGGAAGGGAGCAATTGAAATGATTGTAAACTGTGAAGCCGATTGTGTTCATCGTATGTACTCACACTGTACGGCGATGACCATAACAATAGGCGAAGGAGGAAGGTGCTTAACGGCAAAGCCAAAGGACCGATTTAGGACGTATGACCAACAAGAAAACAAAAAGAAAGGGAGTAGCAAGTCAAATGGCAAAGGGCAAGGGTAAAATCATCGACGATGCGGCTGTAAGCCCGGTGAAATTCGATCACTACAAGCTGGAGATCGAACTGATTGAGAAACTGCTTGGCACGTGCCCCAAGAACCCGGAAGTCTACAAGGCGTACATCATGACCAAGGCACCGTCGGAGGACCTCTATCCCGAAGAGGCCAAGGACGCCGAAGAGTCCTTCAAGGAGCTTGAAGAGAAGAATTGGACCGGCTTCATGTTCGACGAGAACGGCCTGTTCATCTACGACTACCTTATCAAGGGCAATCTCAAGGAAAACGCCAACACCCTCAAAGACATGCTCGGAATTGCGGCATTGCGCTCGAAGGTAGAGGAAAGTGTCTTCGTCTATCCGCGCCGCATTTACTTCGGGACCAAGGAGCCACACGGCTATATCGAGAGGCCACTCCGCGCGATGACCGCCCAGGGACCACGGGTAACGGTGACCCGGAGCGATTACATCAACGAAGGCACAACAATCACGTGCTACCTGGAAGTACTGCACGGATACATGCCCAAGAAGATATTGACGGCAATACTCGACTTCGGGTCCAGGAAGGGACTGGGGCAATTCCGCACCGGTGGCTACGGACGGTACGTCTACAAGCTCAACGACATATCCCATGAAGAATTCGACGACGCTGTGGCGCTGCTTGAAAATGTAGTATAGCCAAGGCAAAGCGTAGCGGTGTATAGTCACGCACAGCCACACCGTCCATCATTGATGCGGGGGCTAAACGCTCTCGCATCGTACATATGAATAGCCCCAAGCCAATCAAAACGGGGGAAGTCATGTGACAGCACAAGAATTCCTGAAGTCCAAGAAAATAGAACGAGCGACCACCGAGCTTGGCTGGAAATGCAACAGCACGCTCCTGACGATACCGTACCCCGCCGTAGCTGAATTGGGGCTAACGGAGATAGAGCGCAGGCGTGACGTTGCCAAGCCGCAGAAGGGGCTCTGGCGGCCACACCAACACCCGCATCCCTATTTCCTGCGTGGGAGCGACGAATCCCCCACGGTTTTAGTCGAGGGGGAAACGGACGCCGCCACAATTAAATTACTCTTTCCAAACGTTAACGTCATAGGCATACCAGGGTCAACGTCGTGGCGGCCAGAGTGGTGGAACCTCGTGAACAGTGATTCGGCGGTTCTCTTCCTGGACGGAGACGTTGAGCGAAACGTTACCGATGATAAAAGTCGCCGTATGAAAAACGCGGCCAGCGTCATACTCGCCAAGGCTGTAGCAGCGACAAAACCGCCGAGAATAAAATTGAGCATAACGTCAGCGATACTTTCCAATTCCGCCTGGAAAGATGTCAACGACATATTAATTGGATGCGAAAGCGATGAGGAAGCCTCCGAAATATTAAACAACTTGGCCGCGACAGCCAAAGATGTCGAGTACGTGCCGGATATCGCGCGGCTGCTGAATCGGCTGGACGTGTACCTTCGCCCCACAACAGTGGACTCCGACGGCGACCGCAAAGCGCCGTGTCCGTTCCACCAGGAGACGATGCCCAGCTTCGATTACGGGCCAAAAGGCGCTACGTGCTTCGGGTGCGGGATCGGCGTGAACATTGAACTGCTTGGCGCGTTGTTCGGGGTAGTCGTCGTAAATCCCGTCGAGGTGCCATATAACGCGCAGTACAAAATGATCACTCTGGAGGAAGTAACCGTGGAGGACATCGAGTGGCTGATATACCCCTACCTGCCAAAAGGGGAAATCGTGTTCATCGAAGGAGATCCTGGAATTGGGAAAAGCTGGGTGTGGATGGCGCTCGTCGCGGGGCTGACCGGCAGCGCGAATTGCAGGCTCCCCTTCGACCACACGGCCAAGCGCGACTGCAACATTAGCATACTGCTCACGGAGGACAGCTTCAGCAGAACCGTGAAGCCAAGGCTGATGTCGATGGGCGCGAACATGTCCAGGATAATCATCCCCTCATTGGGAACGGAGGTGGGAGCCGATTTCAGCGGTGTTACGTCGACCAAGCTGCCTATGATCGAAGAGCAATTGGCGCAGTTAAAACCGGATCTGATCGTCGTGGACCCCCTCACGCTGTACGCATCGGACGTGAAAATCGACCTGAACAACGGAACGGAGGTGCGAAACCTTCTCACGCCCCTCCAGCGCGTGGCACGCAAACTAAATTGCGTAGCCCTCATTGTCAGGCACTGGCGCAAGTCCGGTGGCAAGGCGATCTACCGGGGCGCCGGGTCAATCGACATAAGTGGCATTAGCAGGAGCAGTCTGGCGGTCGCCAGGCACAAGCAGACCGGGCAACTGGCCGTGGCTCACGCCAAGCACAACATTTCGGAAAAGGGACCGACGCTCCTGTTCGAGTTGATCCAGGGGCTTGAAAACCCGTTTCGCTGGATCGGGATGACTGACAGCATCGACGCCGACGACCTATCGGACGAAAGGCCACAATCGAGGAGCGCCGGTGAGGACGAGAACAGCAAGATTGCCGAGGCCAGGAGATTCCTGAAGGAGCTTCTATGTGAAGGGCCAAGGAAGAAAACGGAGATCGAAGAAGAGGCCAAAAAGCGTAACATAAGCATCTATACACTCGACAAGGCCAAGAAGGGTCTCGTCATATCCAAAAAAGAGGGGTACAACGAAGGATGGACGTGGCAACTCTCATGAACGAACTGGAACGAAATGCCATCCTTGATCAGGACGTAGCGTACCTCCTACTAGCTGGGACAGTGCTCAAAATGGCGCTGGACGACTATAAGATGGCGCTCTCCATCGCCAAGAAGGCACAAAAAGGCATCACGTCCATCAGGAAAACCATAGCCGCTCTACTGATGGAGTGCCGCAAAGAAAAGCAAGCAGCGACGTATGCCATGTACATCAATGCCAGCAAAAACATGAACGTCCTGATCGACAAGTACACTCCTGCTCTAAAGGAGATGCAACACATCGGCGGTTTCTTTGAATCCGAATGGGGGGTAATGCTTGTAGAATTTACAAAACTTGAGAGCATCATCCACAACTACAAAGACATCCTCTCGGAGCACAAGAGGATGAGAAAGTGGAAGCACTACGTACCACACAGCTTCGAGAGAGTCACAAGGCACAAATAATAATCCGACACCGCCAAAGGAGGCAGTCTAATGGACGCTTATGAACAACTCGCGGAAGCATACAACGTCGAAAAATTCATGAACATCTTAAAGCCGATAGCCGAAATTCTTGCCAGGAAGAACGCCGACTACGGCGACAGCTACCGGGTGCTGCGCGACAAGTACGGCCCTGTGGCGTTCCACATCCGCCTGGCCGACAAGATCAGCCGCCTGGAGCAGGTGGACGCCAACGGGGCGCTGGTGGCGGGGGAAACGTCGTTCGACACGATCAGGGACATCATCGGCTATTGTGTATTGGAGTTGCTATACCGGAAAGGAATTGCTGATCTTCATGTGCCCGACCATGCAAAAACTCTGTCCGAGAAGGAAGAGGAGTGGCAACGGAAGTTCGCGGATAACTACAAGTGGCGGGAATTTGAGTTGCGGAGGAAGCAACCAACGCAGATTGACGAAGACTAATCCACAAGGTGAATAAAAGGAGGAAAAACAAAATGATGGAAAAAATAATGACCGCTCTAGACAACGAAACAATGACAACCATAGTACGCCAAGAGATATCAAAAGCCGCCGATGATCTCAAAACGGCTTATGGCGTCAAAGACCCCATTGCCATGGTGGTTATTGTCTGCGGCCCTGACGACGAAGAACCCGACAGCAAAATGGCGGTGCGCGGGCATGTATGTGGTGAAACTGACGCATTGCGTGAAGTTCTTTACATGATGTTAATGGACACCATGGAAGACTAACGCCTCCTGCCCGCTCCGGCGGGCATACATAAAAATTAGGAGGGAGAAAAATGGCCCGGAAAACCGTTATTCTTGATGGAGTATCAATTGACGCGGAGTACATTCCGTCGCTGGACAGCATTGTCGTCACCAAACCCGCCGCTTATCTTGTTTCGATCAAGGGCGTCGATGCCTGCCTGCAAAACAAGATGCCAGACCTATCAAAACCCAAGACGAGCGACCCCGATCAAGCCAAGATGGATGACCTGCAACGAGAGCAACTATATTGGCGTGACAAACTCTATATCAACTCTGAAGGACACGTCATATGGCCAAGCGAAAACGTTCATCAAATGCTGCAAGACGCATCGAAGTATTGGGGGCAACGCATACCTGGTGAAGGCCAGAAGACCTATACGGATGTGATCGTCAAGAGCGTGGTCTGTGAGGACTGCGATCTAGGCATAACGCCTGACGATCCAACCATAATCCCATTCGGCAAGTCGGTCAACGGCAACCCGTCCAAGGGTAAGAAATCCGGCGCGAAGGTGTACAAAATTCGACCTATGATTCGTCCATGGCAAGGCACGTTCGTAATGCACGTGTTTGACGCGCGGCTCAATCCCACAGTATTAATGACGATTTTAACTTATGCCGGAGTGTATATCGGCCTTAGTGACTGGAGGCCAACGTTTGGCAGATTCGAGTTGACAGGTTTCGAGAGGGTAAAAGTTTAGAGAATGGAACGGTTAGAGGAAAGGATTGGACTGGAGGGGATCGGAAAGGATCGGAATGGATGGGAAAGGAAGTGAATGGAGTGGTTAGTGGACTGGACTGGAGAGGAGTGGAGAGGACCGGACGGGATTGGACTGGAGGGGATTGATTACTGGATACCTAATCAACTAACGAAAGGAGACTCACAATGGCCGATAGGGTTGTCTTGCAGAGGATCGAAGAGCTGGCGTCACAAATCGCCAACATGGAGTCCGGGCTGCTCACACATGCGTTTTTGTCGGAACACCTTGGAGCAGATAGGCGTATCGAAAAAGAAAAGTACTACGGTCGTGTGACCGTTCTTAAGCATACCCTAAAAAACGACCACGGCAAATTCCTGCGCCGCAATCGCGGAGTCGGTTACGAGATTGTTCCTATCGGTGAGGAAATCCTCATAACAAAGGGCGATTACGTCCGTGGTGTCAAGAAGATGGCCAATGCTGTTGCCGATACGCAAAAGATCATTCTCGACCGTATGTCGGAGGAAGCCAGGCAGCGGACTGTCATGGAATCACAGCGCATGGCAAACACGCTGCTCCTTGTGCGGAAGTCTTTCCAGGTGTCCAAAGACAGCTTGGCGTTGAAGTAAGGGAGTGAATCACTTGATAACCGATAAGTACCTGGCGCGGTTGACGCTTGAATGGTGTTCCGGGAACCGCGACCACATAAGAAAACTGCTGGTAGCCCAGGGAAAAGAAATCCATGAAGACGACGGCATGTGGACAGTGCGAACGCCTGACTTCACTTGCGGGGTAATGTTCGATAGCAAGCCCGTCGATGCCATAACGCAATTGTGCTTTGCGCTGCTCGGCCCGCTATGGCCGTTCGCCGTCGGCGACGCCTACAACGGGGCGATGAAAATATTCGGCAGAATCGCCAAAATGCAACGTGGGGGCTGATGAAAAATGCAAAAACATCACTGCAAGACATGCGCCAAGCGTGACAAATATGGCAACTGCCTCGCTCTGGATGAATTAATAGGTAAGAACGCCGACTGTTGGGCATGGAGCGACGATCCAAACTGGCGCGTCAAAGTGGCGATCCAAACACGGGCGTACCAGGAAGGCTGGCGCGGAGGCCCGCTGCCGGAACCGTTCGATCACAAGCTCGCGTTGGCCAATATGGGTGCCGACATCCGGACCATCATGGAAGGAGTATAAAAATGGCTGGCAAGAAAAAGCCAAAAAGGCCAAATAGAAGTGTTACCCCCATTCCTATCGAAGAAATGTGTGATAAAGCCAGGTATAGTGACATATTGGAATCGGTCGTCAACCGTCTCGGAGGTGTCGAAGTCCTACGTCTCGAATACGAAGCGGACTATTCCGGGTTCGTCGATATCGACGTAATTTTGAAAGATGGTAGAGTATTTTCCTACAGATATTGGTACGGTTCGTGCTCAGGCTGTGATGAGTGGGAATCCCGTGACTTAACGGAAGAGGAAATTGCCGAGATCATGTTGTCGGAGGCCACCTATTTCACAAATATTGATGAGTACTGCAAATGGCGTACTATGTTACAAAGTAAAAAGAAGGAGGAAAAACAAGTGACCGATAAGGAAAAGCCAAAGGACAACGTAATCGAAATGCCAAGCCAGGAAGCGCCAAAGCAGGATATTCCGATGCCAGGGCCGATCAAGCTGCCCCCGCCGATATGCCCAATCATGACGCTTGGCTGCGTCATGCGCAACGACGAACGTGTGGTCCCCTGCATGGAGGACAAATGCGCCGCGTACAACCGCATCAGCAAGCGTTGCGGACTCGCGAAGTGAGGTGCACGGAATTGATCGGCAAGAATGAATTCTACGTCCTCACCCGGGACCCGGACAGCGGTGAAGTCAAGTGGCACCTGACAAAAGGCGTGAAAGTCAAGATCGTCCCCGACATGGTAACCTTTGCGCACAAGGCGCGGGACGGCTGGTGCGTCGTCGAACTGCTCACCGGCCACCGGATCACGTTCAACCCCTGGCCTACAAAGCGGGAAGCGGTCGCGGAGGCCGCTGCCCTCCTACTGTGGTACGACAACTACCTGGAGGTGCGTGACAGCATCGTGGCCAAGCGCGGTCTAGCGCCCTATCCGGAGCTCATTGCCAGTACCGTGGGATGAACCACCGGGAGCCCCCGCAATCGAAAATTGGGGGCTTCCCTTTTTGCCAGGGGTGTGATAAGCTTGTGTGGAAGGTAAATCGGGTGGCCCGGACCCGATTCCGGGCAAGGAGGTATGAGCGTGCAGGAGTTTGTGTTGATGCGCACCGGCGAGCCGCCCCTCAAGTTCCGGGGCGAAGTGTTGGCGTCCGCTGATGGCCGCTGGCAGAACGGCAAGGACCAGAACCGCTGGCACGAGATCACCGTCTACCGGACGCCGGGCGGGAACCACGTCCTCGAAGTGGTCTACCACACCCTGTGGCAGGGCGAATCCGACCACCATCACGTCGTCGTCACCGAAACGCTGCAAGGCGCGATCAGCAACCTGAAAGCCTACGACGCCCTTGAGCACCTCATCGGCTTCCCCCCACACCCGCAGTTCACCGAGAAGCAAGCCAGGCTGGAGGAATCCATCCGGCAGCGGTGGCAGTCGCTGATGTCCGAGGTTCTGGCGGCCATTCCGGAAGCTGCGGAGGAGATCGCCTAAGCCAGGAAGGAGGCCAAAGAGCCATGACCGGTTCGCCAAAGGGTAAAAGCCTGCTCGTCATGTGGACCATCGACTTGATCGGCTGGGTGCTCCTACTCGGCGGCTTCATCCTGACGGGTGTGGCCTGGAGCCAAGGAGGCGTGTGGCGGGCGCTCGTGGTGTTCGGTTGGGCGTTCGTTATACCGGTGCTGTGGCTGGCCGGTGGCCCGTCGGACTCGAACGGAGGGACCTATCGCTAGCCAGGCGCATTCTCGTGTGGTGCAAGGGGGGTTTCCGCGCATCCAGGTATAAAACCATTAGCCAAAGCGAAGAGGCCCGTTGTAGGGCCTCTTCGTTTGTCCTCGCCGTTGCCAACGCCATACTCCGCGTCGCCAGGCCGTTGCCATGCCAAGGGCTGCTCCACCGTGCCTCTGCCGCGACATCTTGCCCCGCCGCACCACGCGATACTTTGCCATCGCTGCACCCAACTTCACTGGACAAGGCCAGGCGGGGCCTTCGCAGCACTATAGACTGCTTTGCCCTCACACCACCACGCGCCACCCTGCTTTGCCCGCGCAGTGCTGTGCAAAACGGTTCCTTGCCCAACCCTCGCGCTGCGATCCCATACTATGCCGACGCCCCACGCTCCAGGGCAATGCCCCCGCAGTGCGTACAACACCTAACCATACCCCGCCAATGCAATGCTATGCTCTCCAGACTGCGCTACACCATCGCTGAACTAAGCAAAACGGCACGACACACAACCGGGCCGTAACATTGCAGTACGCTCCCCCGCTTTGCCAAGGCACTACTTCACTTTGCCAAGGCGTCGCTTTGCCATGCCCCCGCATTGTCTAACTCTGCCTTGCCAGAGCGCCGCCTCACCCTGCCTTAACATCGCCCAACTCTGCCGTGCCAGAGCGCAGCACTGCTTTGCCATGCGGCCCCATACATAACCATCACCCAACTCCACAATGCCTCACTTTGCACCACCGGTGTCTCGCGTTACTTCGCCTGGTGTCACCAAACCGGGCCATGCCATCGCAACACGCTGCTGAGCCAACCAATGCAGTCGCTCCACCAGCCCATGTTACGCACCGCCAGCGCATTACTCCATCCTGCTATACAAAACCCCCGCGATGCGGTGCATTGCATCTCATCGCCAAGCCGTCGCACCACAGTACCTTGCCAAGCTGCGCAGCGCACAACCATTACACGGCACAGCAGCCCTATGCAGAACCATTACGACGCGCTGCATAACAACCCAAGGCCAACGCTCAGTCAGACACAGCAATGCTATATTCTACAACACCGACGCATGACTCTGCTCAACAACGCCATCACATCGCGTCGCCCAACCCCGCTTTGGCATACCGTAGCAGTGGTCTGCGCTCGCGGCGGTCTGTCACACGTCAGCCAGGCTAATTAGCCGGTATGGCTCCTTGCAATCTCCCTGCGGCTCGTCGTTCGCGGCCGCCACCCATTCGGCTTTTGCCAGGGGCGCGTCCTCCTCCACGACGCGCATGCCGCAGATGCGCATGCGCGGCAGTTCCATCGGCGAGACCTGTGGCTCTTGGCCAAGGAACCACCGGAGCACGGCGTCGATGACGTGCGACCGCGTTGATCCGCAGTTGCGACGGCAGTACTCGTTCAGCATTTCTAGGGTATTTTCTCCAATCGTTATGACGATCCTATCTCGGGTCTGATCCACTTCAGTGTACACCTCCTTTCCACCTCCACAGAACTCACGGCTACCTTCGAGTGATGTTCCTGCATGAATTATACTACCGACCAACACGCCTGTCAATACGAACATGTGTTCGCGCGGGGTGGCATCGGCTCTTTTTGCCAAGGAGCTGCTAGGCAGGCCGCGCAGGTGAACTGGAAGCGGAAGAAATAGTTGGCAAACGAGCGTGTTTTGCCAGGTGGTTCCTTTTTTGCCAGGGATGAAAAAGCTCAAACCTGGCGGCTCCGTAGGCGTGAAGGCCAAAGAGCCAGGGGCTAAGGCTTCCAGCGAGTTGCACGTGAAATAAAAAAGACCCTATAGGGACATTTCTATCTATCTTCTCTATCTTCTATGTTTTTTTATCTTTCTTCTAACTTTCTAATAGTATTAGTTCGATGATCGTTTTACCGAGTTCGATGATTGTTTTACCACCTTCGGGGAAACTCATTACCATCTTCGGTGATCCCAATTATCTCCAATTTATGTATTTTCTCCTAAATGGCCCGCAAACCCGCGTCACTACCGAAGATAGAAAGACCCCGAAAATAATCATCGAACATGGTAATGCCAATCATCGAACTAATCCATCCCAATCATCGAACTAATTGATCCCAATCACTGAAGAAAGTAGAAATTTCCTCGAAGGCAGAGAAGATAGATAATTTTATCTCCCGCAGGCAAAAAATTTTCTCTTTTGACCGCCTACTTTTTCCCATGGCTTCCAGGTCGGTTGCGCGGATCGGGTATGTCCGTAAGCCAAGGGGTCAATTTTTCGCGCGGCGCGGGGTGGTCGCGGCCGGCCGGGATACCCGTGCCGATTGCGCTATGCTAGCAATTAGCGATTCGATAGCAGCCACCGCTTGGCTTCCCTGGCTAGCTGAGTGATAGCATCGTGCACGTTACACCTATGTGGCAGCCGCAGATAACTGCTACCGAACGCTAAATGAGTGCCGCCGATAGATGCCGGCCGTGCGATGGTCGGGTCCGATAACGAACCGATAGCATAGTGTGGGGCACATCTATGTGCGTCCGTCAGGTATAAGTGACTTGCATATGCACAATGCGCCGGTATATGCCGACTACCGACAGATGCAGACCGCCGATAGGTGCATGTTACACGTATAGGCGGCCGTCAGACGGCGCTCCCGATAGCACAATGATAGCACGGCGGCCATAAACGGCGGCGGTGAACGGTCGATTTTGGGCGGTGAACGGTCGTTTTAGGCACCTTAACGGTCGATTTTGGGCACTGAATGACGGCTCAGTCACTTGACTTTATACTGACGTATGATATACTTGTATCATCGGAGGAGGTGATACACATGACGCACCGGCGGCACGATCCGCCGGCGGTCGAAATCGACCAAACCGCGCCTATGGAATTTTTTGCCAAGGTGCGGTATGGTCCGGCCGCCCGGCCGACGTATCTGGGACCTTTTCCCAGCTACCGGCACGCTATGGCCGCAGCCAAAGATTCCCTCTTTGGCGGCCGTCGGCCGGGGCCGTTGCCGCCAAAATTTAGGACCATTCGCTAGTCCCATGCGCCCCGTCATCGTTCTTTCTCAACGGCCTAACGGCCGTCGCGGTCTAGCCGCCGCGACAATATACGCATTCCCACGTCCGCCGACGGGTGCGACGTTGGCAGGATTTGGGAGTGGCTAGCTGGCAACGATTGCCATGGGTACGTCGTGGTCAAACGCGCCCCTGGCAGGAATTGTCGGCATGGCAACGGCCGGCATGGTGCGCACCCGTTCTGACCCAGCGGGAAGGCGACCATGGCGGGGACCGGCAAGAATACGTGGCAATGCGCCGAAACCGACGGCCTGCGTGCGCGAATGGCTAGATTCGCACGTACGCGGCCGTGGACGGCCGGCTTGACCAGCGGAAACCGCTGGCAATATTCTTCCCCTGGCCGCGTGGGTGTGCTCCTGACATATTCTTCCAGTGAGCGCGTACCATGCGGCCGTACATAAAACGAAAGGAGACGGTACTAATGCGCGGCTGGCAAGTACAGGTTACCTACGACGATGGAGGATTCGACGTTGTGGAAACCAAGTATATCTTTCTTCCCGCGTTGGAAGATCGGCACTTGGCACCGCTATATTATGAACGTTTCGACGGCGAATTTGCCGCCGTCGAGAAAAAGATCAGAAGAGTATTAGCACGGAAGAATGAAGTTAGAATTTTCATCGAACAGATTGATGAGAGTTATCATAGCGACAACAGCATTATTAAGCTGTTCATCGCTGGCGACGAAGTTAGAGTTGTGAAAAACGGGATGGAAAGGGAAGACATCCCGTTTGACGAAGCGAAGAAGTCTCTCCAGAAGACACTGATCCGTCTCAAAAAGCAGGCGAAAGATGCCTGCTGGCAAGTGGCGACGGCTTAGGCCGTCGCCTCTTACATAAGCGACCAGCAACGCGCTGGTCGCTATTTTGATGGAAGGAGTCGGTAAAAATGCTGTCCCAAAAATACGCGGTCTACGTTCCTGGCACAAAGGACGTAGACCGTCCACTCCCGCCAGAGGAGCGCAAAGAGTGGACGTTGGCGACCGTCCGCCGCATGGCGTCCGTTTTCGGCGGCGCGACCGCCCAGGAAGCAATGGGCGGTTGGATCGCTGAGGACGGTCAGCTGGTGGTGGAAAACGTTTCAATAGTGTACTCATATGCCGCCGTGAAAACGGTGGAGTATGAGGCGCACGTCCGTAGTATCGCCAGCTGGCTGGCGCAAGAGCTGCGCCAGGAAGCGGTTACCGTCGAGACCCCGGACGGTCTCGACTTCGTGAGCACGGCGGCGGCGGCATAGGCCGCCGTGCCGGTACATAAGCCTGCGGGCGGGAAAAGCCGCCGGGGCAGAAAGGGGGCGGGTGTAAATGCTGCACCCGAGAATCGACGAGGTGGGCGGAATTATTTGGACCGGTGATACCGAGGCCAGTATTACCGCCTACGAGGGCGGTAAAATCCTGGTATCGAGGGGTGGAGAGGAAGTCATGGTTCCCCTGGAGTGGGCGGTGGCCGTCCTCATGGCGGCTGCCGCCGACCTCCCGAAGCGCCCGGTAGAGGTTTCCTGCACGGTGTGGGAATACGGCCACACCGTGCAGGAGGTAGTGACGGCTTAGGCCGTCACTGCCATACATAAAAATGGAAGGGGTGGGTACTGATGCGGAAGGAAATCAGGTATCGCCAGTGCAGCCAAAGTCCAAGTTTCATGTTTGATTATGCTGGGCGTGGCCTGCGCGGCCTTAAGGCCGTGCGCACGGCCGCCAGTCATTTTATTGACTGGTGGCCGTGCCCGGGGTGGCGTCGGCGGCGCTATCCCGTGGAGCACGTGCTCCGGTCCCATATCTTCCGCGCTATCGCGGAAGATATGCGGAAAAACGGGGAATGGGTAGGCGAATAGGCCGCCATTCCCCAAAACCGGGGCCGGGGCCCCGGTATACATAGCCCGCAGCCGGCAAAAAGGACGGCGGGGCGAGAAAGGAGCGATTGACAATGACGCTGGACATTGTCACCTTGAAGACGACCGAGAACCATATGCACGCGGTTGTGGTTGGGGGTCAAGTGGTAGGCCGGGTCTACCACGTGGATGGAAAGATCATAAACAAAATTCTCTATGAAAGGGGGGAATGGATGGCCCAAGGATGGGTCGGGATTCAATCCGTTGATCCCGACCCGGACGGAAACGTTACTCTCCAGTTGCTGGTCCCGAGAGGGGCGAAATTTGAGTTGGATTTTGCGGGAATCTAGAGACGGCTTATGCCGTCTCGTACATAAGCCCGCAGCCGCGATAAAGCGGCGGGGTAAGAAAGGAGTGAAAAACCATGGCGTTTGCGGCTGTATTGTCCACAACCGTCCTCCCGGTGGACGGCACTTATCGGGTGGAGACTCTTCCGCCCGGTCAAGTGCCGAACTTGGTCGGGGTGCCCCATTACATCGGGCACCCCGACACCAAGCAGATCGTGGAGAGCCTGGGTGCCGTCCAGGCACCCAGTAAACTTTTCCCTGGCCTGGCGGTTGGGGAGCAGGCGATCTGCTTCCCGATTGCGCAGGGCCGGTCCACACGTGCGGTGGACGGTTTCACGTCCCCCCACCAAGCGGTGGATCTCCAGGATCTCCAGGTGCGCGTGATTACGCGCCTGGAGTAGCCCTCTGGCCCCTGCGGGGGCCGTACATATTACCCCGCCAAGCGGCGGGAGAAAGGAGACTCAACAATGGAAGCCAAGAGGTATGCGGTAGAGAGTGGGGCCATGACCGAGGTTCCCTGTTGGGAGCCCCATTCCCGGGGCAAAAACTGGGCGGCCGTTATCGAGGCCGACCCGAAGGCCCCGGGTGGGCTCAAGAGAACATTTCTCAAAAAAGCCCATGGTGACTATTTTTACTTGATCGACGGCCTGGTTCCAGGCCAGGCCATAGAGTTCGGAGCGGATTATTATTCCAGCTCCGGCCGCAAAAACGCAAAGCGGGTGTACGGCCTGGTGACGGCCGTCACCCAAGAGTTTATCGAGATTGCAGAGTACGCCTCCCACCGGGAGGCGCTGGAGGGAGCAAAGGGCTTCGTGCCGATCCCGGCCAGCCGCCGGGAGGAGATAGAGGCGGAAATCGCCGCCCTCCAGGAGCGCATAGCCGCCCTGGAGGCGGAACTGGCGAAGCTGGACGCCGGGGCATGACCCCGGCGTTTACATATCCCGCAAAAGCGGGGAAAAAGAAAGGAGTGGGTAAAATGTGGGTTATTGACTTAGTGCACGAAAAGGACGTATTTACAGTGAGTGAGAAAACTTACCTGTACCCCGACGAGGACGGGCGGGAGAAGATTAACGCCGTTCTTCAGCGTTTGGAGGCGCTGGAGAAAGCGGGATTCGTCCTTCTCTTCTTGGACTTCGTCCAAGAAGACGGCGTGAAGCACTTGTTTGGTGTGTACTTTGGTGGAGGAAAGTCCCTTCTCGTGGAGGACACCAAGCGGATTGTTGGACCATCCGCTAAAAGACGGGTGGTCGAAAGGTTGCAACAGCTAGCGGCGGCCGAATAGGCCGCCGTCCTACATAAAACAGGAAGGAGTTGTTAAAAATGCGGCCTGGCGACATAGTGGTGTTCAACACCACCGCCCCTGCGTATGGGTTGCCAGACGACACCATCGCGGGGAAAACGCTGTTTTCGATTAAAAACGTGGACGAATACAGCGGCGAAGTGGTGTTGGATAACCGGCTTGAATGGGCAGTGCGTCCGGAGGATTTAACCGTTGTGCCAGTGGAGCAGCTAATCGGCTGCCGGTTGCGGGACTACTTCGGGGTCGTGCATAGCGTAGTGTGCAATATGGCCGGCCATGTCCTGTTGCAGGTGGTTGAGGGGAAGACGAAAGAATTTGTGAGGCTCCCACAAACTCTTTATACCGCCGTTGTGCCGGTCTTGCGGTGGGAGGGTAGCGATAGCGGAAAATCCTACCCACCTGACGTTCTTGGCGCTGTTTTGGAGTTTTACGTCATAGAGGCCGCCGATGTCCTCATTCGGCGGGATCGCCTGAATCCATTCAGTCGGGCGCAGCAGAATATGCTGGCCAGGTTTGAGACGTACAAGGCCGATTACGCGCGTGCGTTGGCTGCGCGTATGTTTGATTACCTCGCCCTGGCTTGCTGGGGCGAGGCCCGGCACGCATACCGGCACGCCGATCAATACGTGCCGGAAGTGCCGGAAGGCGGTGGCCGGACGAGTGCCGCCCGCTATGCGCAGCGTTACGATCCCAAAAAATTCCTACCGGTGCTGTCGGAGCTGTTCCATGACAGCCGGTGGGATTCCGATTACGGCGGCGATAAGTGGGGGCTTATCGCCGATGAAGCGCAGAGTTACTGGCAGCTGCCGCCAACCGCGTTTGTCGATCACGTTGTGGACCTAGCACACAACGGCAGCGTTTGTTGGGACAAAGACGATTATGGCTTATTCTTGCTTAATGACGCCTGTCAGTTCAAGTACTTCTTGAATTACAAGGCCGTCGCGGCGCCCGCCCGTATGCTGGCGGAATGCGCCGCAAGCGCCAAGCTGGTTGCACTGTTGCAACCCTTGGCGGACGCCGGTCTGTTCGACGGACCCATGCCAACGGTTCGCGAACAGGCCACCGGCAACGCCAGGAAGGTGTTGGGTTACACCCCCATTGAGTGGGGGGGTTGGGAAGTTTCCGCCCCGTGCGCTGGCGAAGATCGCCAGGAGTGCTATTATTGCAGCGAGTGGGCGGTCATGGAGGTTGACTATCACCCAGTTTGTGAGCACCACCTGCACGAGATGTGCAGTCGGTGCGACAATTGCGGCGAATGGACGTTAGACAAAAATATCATTGTCACCAAGGAGGGTGACAATCTTTGCAAGGATTGCATTGAAGAGTGCAATACGTGCGATAGTTGTGGGGAATACACCTCCACTCCTTATGAGGTGGAGGACCGAATCCTCTGCAAGGAGTGCTACGACGATCTGTACGAGTGCCAAGAATGCGGCGAGAGGTTTTTAGGGGAACCGACTTGGATTGACGGTGACCCATATTGCCACGATTGTGGCAGTGAGAAAATGCGGGAGGCGATGTGATGAAAAGGATTAACCAAAGGAGCAACAAGCCGCTTAACCAAATACCAGACAAGCCGCGTAGTCAAACGACTAAGCCGGTGGTCAAGGTAATAACGCCCTGCCACAAGCACACGGAAGTTATTCCCGGCCTGGTGTGCGGGGATTACACCTTGGCAAAAGACGTCAAGGTGTTGAACCTGGATGTAATCATGCCTCTGGCGGAATTGCCAGTGGGCATATGGAGCACTGGGTGGCGCGGTGTGATCGACGCCGTGCCGATTGAGGATTACAGCGTTCTACCGCCGGACGTGCTGGATGCAACGGTAAACCGGGTGATCCGGTACATCCAGGACGGTGCTAAAGTCGGCGTCTATTGCTTTGGCGGCCATGGCAGGACCGGTTACCTGGCCGCCTGCATCATTGGCCGGCTGCGGCCTGACCTTGATCCGATAGCATTTCTTCGGGAGTGCTATTGCAAGAAGGCCGTCGAGTCAAACGAACAGGTGGAGGCCATAGCCGAATACCTGGAGCGGCCTGAGCTGATGGAGCACAAGGCGGCGAAGGAGCCGCTCAGCTGCTTCACTGGCATTGACGTGGACTGGTGGGAAACCGGCAGCAAAGGAGGTGATGTGAAGAGGACTACGGACGAGTGCACGCGGGGCGGCCAGGTGTGCATCAGTCATTTGGGTCATAGCTGTGCTTACGGCCTACAGCCGGTGAGCGGCGGTTGCGCCTCATTCCGTCCAGCGGAAAGGATATGCTGGACGTGTGACTTCTACGACCTTGACTTCTGCACGTGCACGCTAACCGGCCAGCGCATTGAAGACCCAGGGGAATTTAGTTGTGAGAAGTGGCGTTACTACATCTAAAACCAAAAGGAGGAGTCGATGATGACTCAATTAGTCTCGAAGCAGACCGGCAGCGTTTACAACGTGGAACACGTGGTGGGACCTTATACCATCGCCTACCGCCAGCTTGACAATGATCTCTGCCGTGTGCGCATTCAGGCGGACGTGGAGTCGCTGCGGGTGCTCGTGGCCCTCCATCCCGAATGGGGGCCGATCAAGGGCGGTGATCACGTCAGTCGGATCTATGAGATCCCCGACCTGGGCAAGGGCCTGACTGACGCTCTCCTGGCCTGCGACAATCACACGCTGCGGTCGGCGCAGACCGGCAGTCTTTACCAGGTGCACGCGGTCGAAAAGCCGGTGGTATTCGTTGCCAGCCGGTACATCGGCAACGGCGAGTACCGGGTTCGCGTGCAGTCGAGCAGCCGTTGGGCGCTCAGGGCTATCCTGAACGCCGTTGACGGTTGGGACGGGGGGATAAAGAACGGCGACCACATCAGCCAAGTGGTGGAGGGCGAAGAGGAGCTTCATCGGTTGATCGAAGAGATCAACGGTTTCTTTGCTTAACAGCTTGGCGAACCGCCGGGGGTTTCCCCCTGGCGTACATAGCCGCCCCGCCCGGCAATAGGCGGGAGAAAGGAGACGGTAAGAATGGGTAAGGTGGAAATTATGTATGAGAACCGCTACGGTTTCGGAGTGTTGGAGAGGAAACACATCGTTCCAGGAGATGTTGCCGCATTTGACGCGGTGGAAAAGCGAATTGTGGAGGTGATTGAAGAGCATAAGAATGTTTGGGTATACGTCCTGGGGTTCGGTGGTAACGACACCAGAGTCTTTTTCTCTGGCAATAGTGCTAGAGTTGTCAACAGTGAAGATGACCTGGTAATCGACGACGAGAAAGCGAAAAAGGTTTTGGTTGAGGCGCTGAGGGATGCGAAAGAATCCTGTCGTCTCAAGAGGTGATCTACCAGTCTGTTGCCTAAGTGGTGAAGGGCGGCGAACCGCCCTTCGTACATACGAAAGGAGGTATGTATATGGAATACGAAAAACTGTATAACTACACCGACACCGAGAACGCCATTGTCGAAGCGTGCGGTATCGAGCGGGGACGTGTCCGCGAATTGCTGCCGCTTCTACGAAAAGCGGAGTCGATGTTGACCAGGATCAACGAGATCGCGTGTGGTGGCGATCTCTCGCCGCAGCAGCAGCGAACGCGCGATAGTTACGAGAGTGAAGCGCGGCGAATCGCCAAGGAGTTGGGTTGTCAGGTGCGGTTCAACAACGATCCGCGTGGAGCGGCCATCCGGTTGGTATTGCCGGATGGGAGAAGTAATAACTGGGATGGTGAGACGTGGTGTCTTTACTTCTGAGGTTTTCGCGGTGGATTGAAGCACGCCGCCGCGAGAGGCAAAAGCGCAAGGAATGGGAAATCATTTTCCGCTATTGGGCGGATAAATGGGTTAAGTAAAGGAGGAACAAAATCATGGTGGAGTACCTCTGTGGGAAGTGCGGCAAGCTGTCATACAGTGCCGCAACGGATGCGAAGGAATGCCCGTATTGCGGCGGTTCGGTCAGCGTGACGCTGGATCAGGCCGCGAAGCAATTATTTGAGAGCGGCCTTATGGCAGCGGCGCTCCTGGAAGGAGTGTACGTTGTCAACGAAAAGGTGTGGGGACCAAAGGGACCGCCGCTCAAAGGAACCCTCCAAATTACAATTACGCCAGACGGGCGCATCACCTTGGCCGGTGAGTGGACTGACGCCCACATAGTTAGGCTGTACAAGCTGATACAGCTTAACATTCTGGCGGCGATGACGCCGGATATCCTGGAGGCTGCCGCCGTCGTCATGACGGACCTCATGGAACCAGCCGTCCCGACCGCGAGTCACTAATGACCCTGAAGTCATGAAGGAGGTGAACATGTGAGAGGATCAGTCCAGCGGCGCGGCGACCGCTGGTCCATCGTTTGGGATGAGCCGACGGCTGGCGGCAAGCGGTGCCAACGGCGCAAGACGCTGCCGCCAGGCGCAACCAAGGCCGACGCCGAGCGCGAATTGGCACGGGTGCTCGTGCAGCTTGGGGCCGTGTCGCCGCAGGCCGTCAAGCTGACCGTCGGGGAGTGGAGCAAGACGTGGTTGGAGACGCACGCGCAGGACGTGGGTCCGTCTTCTCTGGCGGTCTACGAGCGGGCGCTCCGGTTGCATATCTTGCCAGCACTTGGCAAGAAGCGCCTGGCCGAGCTGACGCCGGTGGACGTGCGCCGCTTTTTCGACGGCCTCCGGTCGTACAGTCTCAATACCCTGCGCGTGGTGCGCACGGTGCTGCGGCTGATGTACGTGGAGGCCGTTGCCCTTGGCTACGCGGAAAAGCTGCCAACAGTCGGCCTGCGCCTGCGCGGCCAGCGGGAAGCGCCACGCACGCGGTTGATCGAGCGGGTGAACGTCCTGCGCATATTGGACCACATGCGAGACGGCATCTATTGGCTGCCGTGCGTCGTGGTC
>Ga0207433_10001326_pt1 | contig 53545 bp, 44 predicted proteins | sample YelNatPaOPGAMG01_FD_187559 | JGI IMG/M metagenome (GOLD analysis project Ga0207433, IMG submission 187559) | Hot spring thermophilic microbial communities from Obsidian Pool, Yellowstone National Park, USA - OP-RAMG-01 (SPAdes) (version 3) | ecosystem: Environmental > Aquatic > Thermal springs...
TCAGGTCTACATAGATGCCGGGCTGGTCATCATTTGGTCTTAGAGGATCTAGGGAGGTCCCTAGATTGGAAAGATATGGATCTACCCCTAGCAGTATCCTTGGCTCAAGCTGCTCGAACCTAGGTGCCCAGCTTCCATTCTGGCATCCCCCAAATGCCTTGCCAAAAGACCTGATCCAACTGGCAACCCGCATCCGTGCTTCTCCCTGCACACCTATGCCAGTGTCACTTCATAGCCTACGGACTCATGCCGTGGTCGGCCACCCGCGATTCAAATCAGACCCTACTACGTAGGCCTAAGACCACGCAAGTATTTTTCTAAAAAAATTTTCTGCCCGCTAGAACCTGCACGGCCCCCAAGTCCCCCACGATCGAAGGACCTGACCCGTGAGCCTAGCGAAAGACGAACTGGGCCTTGCATCTGACCGTATGGGCAGTAGAATTACTGGAAAGTTTCTGGGAATACTAGAGTATGAAGATCTCCACCAGGACCAGGTATGGGATAAGGGCCATCATAGAGCTGGCCCAAAGGCAGGCAGATGGGCCTGTGCAGTTGCGAAGTATATCTAGGCACCAGGGTATATCAGAGAAGTACCTCGAGCAGTTAATGACCATAATGAAGGGCGCTGGCCTGATCAAGAGCGTCAGGGGCGCAAAGGGAGGATACATGCTCGCAAGGCCCGCCAGCGAGGTCACGATGGACGAGGTGTTCCGTTGCCTCGAGGGCCATGTCCTGATCATGGAGTGTGTCAAGGATGGCAGCTCGTGCTATAGGTCCAGCGAATGCGTGGCAAGGCAGTTGTGGCAGCAGTTGGAGTGGGCCATGGACAAGGTGCTGAAGGGCATGACACTCAAGGACCTGGCAGAGAGGGCAAGGACATCTTGGAGGCCGGAATACGAGATTTGATTCAGGAGGACGCCATGTGCCCCGTTTACGCTGATATCACACAGACCATAGGAAGGACCCCACTCGTCAAGATAAACAGGCTCTGCCCTGATGGGGCCTTGATACTGGCGAAGCTCGAGTCCAGGAACCCTGGCGGCAGTGTCAAGGATAGGATCGCAAAGGCCATGGTCGAGGATGCCGAGGCCCGTGGCCTTATCAATAGGGAGACGGTGATCATAGAGCCAACCAGCGGCAACACCGGTATAGGCCTTGCCTGCGTGTGTGCTGCAAAGGGCTACAGGTTGATATTGACCATGCCAGAGTCCATGAGCATCGAGAGGAGGAAGCTCCTGCAGATCATGGGTGCAGAGCTGGTCTTGACAGAGGCAGAAAAGGGGATGGCTGGTGCGGTAGAGAAGGCCAGGCAATTGGCGGCCACCTACCGCAATAGCTTCATGCCACAGCAGTTCGAGAACCCTGCCAACCCGAGGATCCACATGCAGACCACCGCCCTGGAGATATGGGAGGATACCCAAGGCCAGTTGGATATCCTGGTATGTGGTGTGGGCACAGGTGGGACATTGACAGGTTGCGGCCAGGTCCTCAAGCAGCGGAAGGCCTCGATCCAGGTGGTGGCGGTCGAGCCAAAGGATTCGCCGGTCCTGTCTGGCGGCAGACCAGGCCGGCACAAGATACAAGGCATAGGTGCAGGGTTTATCCCGAAGGTACTGGATACGAGTCTGATAGATAGGATCGTACAGGTCTCCAACGAGCAGGCCATAGAGACGGCAAGGGCATTGGCTTCCAAGGAGGGGATACTGGCGGGTATAAGCTGTGGGGCGGCCATGTGGGCGGCATTGCAATTGGCCAATGAGCAGGTCAATAAGGGTAAGACCATCGTGGTGGTCCTGCCCGACACTGGCGAGAGGTATATATCCACCGATCTTTTTGCTGGGCTTTGAAGGGGATTGATGTGAGATTCAAGAGGCTTACAGAAAAGGCCATGAATGACCTGGTCGAACGGATCACGGCCACCTATGAGAACGATTACGGCGTCAACCTTACCGATGCCTCCAACCTGCCTGTAAGGGATAAGATCATAGAGGTCCTCGAGCTCCTTTTTGAGGTACTGTTCCCGGGCTATACAGGCCGCAGGACCGTGACCAGGCAGGGCCTGGGCTACATGGTAGGTGAGATCCTCTGCAAGGTGCAGGCAAGCCTGCTGGAGCAAGTAGAGAAGGCGTACAGGTATCACTGCGTGATCAATCGTTGCCGAGGTTGCGATTGCAGGGCAAAGGCAGAATCCGCAGTCTATGCGCTGCTGAGCAGCCTGCCTAGGATTAGGCAAGTCCTGAAGACCGACGTTGCCGCTGCGTTCGATGGGGATCCTGCTGCAAAATCCTATGAGGAGATCATCATCAGCTACCCATGCATCACCGCCATTGCTACATACAGGATAGCCCATGAGCTATACAGGATGGATGTGCCATTGATACCAAGGATCATGTCAGAATGGGCCCATTCCTGCACAGGTATAGACATCCACCCTGGCGCAAGGATAGGCAGTAGCTTCTTTATAGACCATGGCACCGGCGTGGTGATCGGAGAGACCACGGTCATAGGAGATAGGGTCAAGCTCTATCAGGGCGTGACACTGGGTGCACTGAGCTTCCCAAAGGATAGGCGGGGCAGGGTCATAAAGGGCGGCAAGAGGCATCCGACCATCGAGGATGATGTGGTCATATACGCAGAGGCCACCATATTGGGCAATGTAACCATCGGGAAAGGGGCGGTCATAGGAGGCAATGTGTGGGTAAAGCAGTCGGTGCCACCTGGTGTGACCGTGGCCAGCCCTGGGCCTGAATTGGTGTATCTGCCAAGCCGCAAGGATCGCGGCAGGAAGGGGAAGTGACGTTGAAGGATCTGATAGAACATATAAGGCAATTGAAGGCAGACCGCCATGCCGTGATACTCGCGCATAACTACCAGCCTGCCGAGATACAGGACCTGGCGGATTTTACCGGTGATTCCCTAGGTCTGAGCATCCAGGCCTCCAAGACCGATGCAGACCTGATCGTGTTCTGCGGTGTCAGGTTCATGGCAGAGACCGCAGCGATCCTCTGCCCTGACAAGACCGTGCTGCTGCCAGAACCAGATGCAGGCTGCCCGATGGCGGATATGATCGATGCAGGACAGCTCAGGCAGCTCAAGGCCCAGTACCCTGATGCGATCGTGGTCTGCTATGTCAACAGCACTGCCGAGGTGAAGGCCGAAAGCGACTACTGCTGTACATCCGCCAACGCGGTAGAGCTGGTAAGGTCGTTGCCTGCAGACCGCAGGATCATATTCGTGCCAGACCAGAACCTCGGCCAGCATACGGCCACATTGACCGGCCGCCAATTGATCCTGTGGCCTGGTTACTGCAGGTCCCATGTGGTGATAACCGCCAAGGATATCTCCGATGCAAAGGCCAGGTTCCCTGATGCGGTGGTGATGGTGCACCCTGAATGCACAGAACCTGTACGCAGGATGGCCGACTATGTGCTCAGTACTGGTCAGATGCTCAGACTGGTAAATGATGGGGCCGCCAAGACATACATCGTAGGCACAGAGACTGGGATCATACATCCGCTCAAGAAGGCAAACCCGGCGGCCAGATACATACCTGCCAGCGAACGGGCGGTCTGCCCAAACATGAAGAAGATCACGCTTGAGAAGGTCCTTTGGGCATTGGAGGACTTCAAACACCGCATAAGCGTACCTGAGCCGATAGCCTCAAGGGCAAGGCATTCACTTGAATGGATGATCCACAAGGCAGATGTAGCAAAGAAAGGATAGCTATGACACAAGGCCCAAGTTACCACCTCGAGACCATCGCGATACATGGTGGGCAAGTCCCGGATCCCCATACCCTCAGCCGGGCGGTCCCGCTCTATATGACCACCAGCTACCTATTCAGGGATACATCGCATGCAGCAGACCTGTTTGCCCTAAGGCAGTTTGGGAACATATACACCAGGATCATGAACCCTACTACCGATGTCCTGGAAAACAGGATGGCCATGCTGGAAGGAGGTGTAGCTGCAGTGGCATTCAGCTCCGGTATGGCGGCCATCACCAATGCCATCCTGAACATATGCAGGTCCGGCCAACACATCGTCTCGTCCAGTTCCCTGTATGGCGGCACGGTCACCCTCTTTACCCACACCTTTGCCAAGCTCGGCATAGACGTGACATTCGTAGAGCCAAAGGATCTGGGTAGACTTGCCAAGGCCATAAGGCCGAACACCAGGCTCATATTCATAGAGACCATAGGTAATCCCAAGAACGATGTGCTCGACTACCCTGCCATAGCCAAGGTGGCCCATGACCATGGGATGCCATTGATGGTGGATAACACCGTTGCCTCACCAATACTGTTCAGGCCTATAGAGCACGGTGCCGATATAGTGGTCCATAGCTGCACCAAGGTCATAGGGGGCCACGGGACCAGCATAGGTGGGATCGTCGTGGATTCAGGCAGATTCGACTGGGCAAACGGCAGGTATCCAGAACTGACCGAACCCGACCCGAGCTATCATGGGGTCAGATACGTCGAGCAATTCGGCCAGATCGCCTATGCAGTGAAGTTGCGGGTGCAGTTGTTGCGGGATATGGGTGCATGCATGTCGCCTTTCAATGCGTGGCTGTTCCTTCAAGGCCTCGAGACCATCCACCTTCGTGTACCCAGGCAGTGCGAGAACGCACTGGCACTGGCTGGGTGGCTACAGTCACACCCTGCGGTCAGTTGGGTCAACTACCCAGGCCTTCCTGACCATCCAGACTATGCATTGGCCAGGCGGTTCCTGCCCAGGGGACAGGGTGCGATACTCGGCTTCGGGATAAGGGGTGGGGCAGAGGCGGCCATAAGGTTCATAGAGTCTGTCAGGCTGGCAAGCCACCTCGCCAATGTCCTGGACAGCAAGACCCTCGTGATCCACCCTGCCAGCACCACACACCAGCAGTTGAGTGAGGCAGAGCAATTGGCAGCAGGCGTGACGGCGGATTACATAAGGGTCTCGGTTGGGACAGAGCACATAGATGATATAATAGCAGACTTCGATCAGGCATTGGCAAAGGCGCAGGTTTCTACCGGATAAGGATATGTGGGAATATAGCGAAAAGGTCTGGGACCACTTCTACAACCCCCGCAATGTCGGGGAGGTGGAGGATCCTGATGGCATTGGCGAGGTCGGGTCCATCGCATGTGGCGATGCACTGAAACTGACCTTCAAACTGGACGAGAATGGCAGGATAAAGGAGGCAAAGTTCAAGACATTCGGCTGTGCAAGCGCGATAGCCTCCGCATCGGTCCTGACAGAGATGATAAAAGGCAAGACCCTAGATGAGGCCGCTAAGATCACCAACAAGGACATAGCGGAGATGCTAGGTGGCCTGCCAGAGCAGAAGATGCATTGCTCTGTGATGGGCATGGAGGCACTGGAGGCGGCGATAGCGTACTACAGGTCTGGTCGAAAGAAAAAGGCCGAGCCAGATGGCAGGATCGTATGCACCTGCTTCGGCGTGACAGACAAGGAGATAGAGCGGGTCATCAGAGACAATGGCCTCACTACGGTCGAACAGGTGACCAACTATTGCAAGGCAGGCGGAGGCTGCGGCGGGTGCAAGGGCCAGATAGAGCAGATACTTGCCCAGGTAAACAAGGGTAGGCCCCCTACTGCTGGGATGCAGCAGAGGAGGCCTGCGAGGCTCACCAACATACAGAAGATACAGTTGATCCAGCAGACCATAGACCAGCAGATAAGGCCGGCGCTACGTGCACATGGCGGCGACGTGGACCTGCTGGACGTGGATGGCAATAAGGTGATCGTGGCCTTCCGGGGCATGTGTGCACAGTGCCCGACCTCTGGCTTTACCAGCAAGGATGTAGTGGAGGCCAAGCTGAAGGAGTTCGTAAGTGGTGATCTGACCGTTGAGGTCCAACAGACAGGCCAATAGCATGAGACAACAGCCAAACAAGGTCGTATATCTAGACAATAATGCTACTACAAAGGTAGCGGATGAGGTATTGGAGGCCATAGAGCCGTATTTCTGCCAACTCTATGGCAATCCATCTAGCATGCACTCCTTTGGTGGCCAGATAGCGGCCAAGATCCGGCAGGCCAGGCAGCAGGTCGCTGCCCTGCTTGGCTGTGACCCGTCTGAGATCGTCTTTACCAGCGGCGGCACGGAGAGCGACAACATGGCCATCCGTGGCACATTGGCGGCGATCCCCCAAAAGAGGAAGGTCATTACCACCAGGGTAGAGCACCCAGCGGTCCTTTCTGTATGCAGGGACCTGGTAACCCACGGCTATACCGTCGTCGAGATCGGCGTAGACCGACAAGGGATGCTGGATCTGGACCAACTGGAAGACAGCCTGGACGACCAGACAGCATTGGTCACGATCATGTTCGCCAACAATGAGACCGGTGTGATATTCCCGATAGCACAGATCGCCGAGATGGTCACCAGCAGGGGTATCGTCTTCCATACCGACGCGGTCCAGGCGGTTGGCAAGATCCCGATCAGGTTGTCGGAGGTGCCGATCGACCTCTTGAGCCTTTCTGGACACAAGCTGCATGCGCCAAAGGGGGTTGGCGCATTGTACATACGCAAGGGCACGAGGATCGCACCGCTGATCCTCGGCGGCCATCAGGAAGCCGGTAGAAGGGCTGGTACGGAGAATGTGCCTGGGATCATAGGCCTTGGAAAGGCATGTGAGTTGGCCATGCAATACATAGAACACGAGAACACATACGTTCGAAGGCTAAGGGATAAGCTTGAGAAGGCCATACTCAGCACATGCCCAGGTGCCATGCTCAACGGCCACAAGACCGACCGCCTGCCCAATACAACCAACATAAGCTTCGAATACGTCGAAGGCGAGGCGATATTGCTGATGCTGGACCGATTCGGGATATGCGCAAGCAGCGGCTCTGCATGTACGTCAGGCTCGCTGGAGCCATCGCACGTACTGAGGGCAATGGGCGTGCCATTTACCGCAGCGCACGGATCCATACGGTTCAGCCTCAGCAGGTACACTACCGAGCAGGAGATAGACCTGGTCATAGAGAAGCTGCCTGGTGTGATAAGGCGACTGCGGGAGCTATCTCCTTTTGCCGCCAGCCATACATAAGGTCTTGTATTGCAAAGGCGAAGGTGAAGGATTCGAAGGTCTCAACCGGGCAGATGCACCTGATCTTCTGGCCCATTGCCATCCTCGGGCTGGCCCTGGACCTTTGGACAAAGGACCTGGCCTTCACGCGGATACCAAGAGCTGGCGCCATTCAGGTCATACCAGGGCTGTTGCAATTGAGGACCGCACTGAACGATGGCGCGGCCTTCAGCATTGCATCGGGCAGGTATTGGCTGCTCGTGGGTATCGGTGCGGTAGCACTGATAGGGATCCTGCTATGGTTCTTCTTGGCAAATGGCCATACCAGGCTCATGACCATAGGACTTGCATTGGTGACAGGGGGGGTGGCAGGAAACCTCTATGACAGGCTCTTCAACAACGGCCTTGTCCGGGACTTCATCGATCTTTACATAGGCAATTGGCACTGGCCTACATTCAACATCGCAGACACACTGCTTTGCATAGGCGTATCTTGCTGGTTACTCGCCGGCCTTGTCAAAGACGTGGTCGGCAACAAAGATAGGGGCGTCTGTAGCAACACCTAATGCAATGGCATCCGATGGACGCGAGTCCACGACGATCTCCTCGTCGTCTCGGCGGAGGTGTATCTTTGCGAAAAAGGTGTGGTTCCTGAGGTCATCTATTACGATCTTCTCTATGCGTGCGCCGAGTTGATCTATGATGGACGCGCAAAGGTCGTGAGTCATGGGCCGAGGCGGCTTTATCCCTTTGAGCCTCCTGTCTATGGCGAATACCTCCACTATCCCGATGACTATCGGTAGCTGTCTATCGCCGGACTTCTCCTTTAGCACTATCAACTGCTGATCGGATGTCTCGTTTATGATGATCCTGGATAATTCGACAGGTATGTCCATCTATCGACCATCCTTTCAGCAGGCCTCTATGGCCCAGCCAACTCAGCCAGATGCCTGTCCACCACGGACAATTGTTCCTTCAACTGCACAAGCCTTGTCCTGGCCTGCTGGACCACCTCTGGCCTTGCCTTGACCGCGAAGTCACCTGCCAGCTTTGCCTCGAGGGATCTGATGGAGGACTCTAGCTGCTGTCTCTGCCTTTGGAGCCTTTCCCGCTCCAGTTTTACATCGATCAGCTCGTGCACATAGACCTCCGCGCAACTGGCGATCCCTACTGCATCGGTGGGCCCCTTGCTGACATCCGGACCCGGTATCAACCCTGACAACCCTGCCAATTGTATCACCAGGCCTGCATTGGCCGCAAGGATCCTGGCCTTCTCGGCATCCGTCTTGACCGATACCTTCAGGGCCTTCGACGGTGCCACGGCCCTTGCATTGCGGATCTCCCTTATGACCCTTGTGACCTCCTGCACCAACCCTATGGCCTGCTCGGCATAAGGATCGCTCAGATGGTCCAGCCCAGACGGCCATGCAGCAATGGCTAAGGCCTTGGAGCTGGATATCTCCGCTAGACCCGGCAGGCGCCTGTCAGGACAGATCTGGTTTAGGTGCTGGAATATCCCCTCTGTCACGAATGGCATGAATGGGTGCAGCAATCTCAGGGATTGATCCAAGACGAAGGCAAGGACACACTGTGTAGTCTGCTTGCGGGCTGGGTCGGCCATCCTGGGCTTGCACCACTCCAGATACCAGTCGCACAGCTCGTTCCAGAAGAATCGATAAAGCCCCATCAACGGGCTATTGAAACGATACGACTCCAGGTCTTCTGTGACCTGCCTGGTCACACCCGCCAGTCTCGATAGGATCCAGCGATCGGTTATCTCCAGCCTAGACCTATCGAATCCCTGCGGATCCATACCTTCCAGGTTCATCATCGCAAACCTGGATGCGTTCCAGAGTTTGTTGCAGAAGTTGCGGCCTATATCGAACTTCGGCGAGGTATTGACCTGCCTGCCATCAGGCAGCCTGACCGCCTCCACTGGCATCCTGATGTCCTGGGTGTCGGTGGTCATGCTGGCCAGTGTGAATCTCATGGCATCCGCACCGTGGCTGTCTATTATCACAAGCGGGTCTATACCGTTGCCCAGGCTCTTGGACATCTTTCGGCCGAGACCATCCTGGATCATCGCATGGATGTACACATCCCTAAATGGGATCTGGCCCATGCAATACTGGCCCATCATCACCATCCGCGAGACCCAGAGCGTGATGATCTCCCTGGCCGTACAAAGCACGTCGCTTGGGTAGAATGCATCCAGGTCTGCAGAAGGTTCAGGCCAACCCAATGTGCTGAACGGCCAAAGGGCAGAGGAAAACCATGTATCCAGTACATCCTCATCCCTTAACCATCCCTCAGATTCCAAGGATCGCTCAAGGTCCTCATGGCCTGGCCTGACAGATACATAGGTCACTGGGCCATCCTGCCTTTGGTCCACGACCGCACATATGGCATCACACTGCCGTACCTGTACCACGCCGGGCCTCGACCATATCGGTATCCTGTGGCCCCACCAAAGTTGCCTGCTTATGGGCCAGTCGCGGAGGTTCTCCAGCCAAGCCTGATAGGTCTTTGCATATCGCTCAGGTACAAAACGCAGCTGCCCATCAAGAAGGGGCTTGAGGGCAAGCCCTGCAAGACTGTTTACGGGCACGTCCGTGCCTTCTATCAGCCCGCGACCGAACCTATCGCCTAGACGGCCTATGGGCTTCTTGACCGCTATGTACCACTGGTCGGAAAGGTATGGCTCTATCGGCACATGGCTCCTGTAGGAATGGCCTACCTGATGGCTGTACGGTCTGACATCCTCCAGCAGCCCTTGCTGCCTGAACCACTCCACCACCGCCTCCCTGGCTTCGAATCGATCCATGCCGATCAGGCCCTCAAGGTCTGGATTGCGGACCTCTTGCCAATCCGACCAGCCATGTCTATCGCTTATGGAACCATCCGGGGCCAGGACATTGATCACCGGCAGGCCATGCCGCTGCCCTATCTGCCAGTCGTCGGGATCGTGGGCAGGCGTGACCTTCAGGAAACCGGTAGAGAACCTGGCCTTCTCGTCCTGGCCTTGAGGATCAGGAAGCACTACATGCTCATCTGCTATGATCGGTATGAGCCGCCCTACCAGGGGTAGCCTGACCATCTTCCCTACCAAGGCCTTTGCCCTAGGATCGGATGGGTTGACCGCCACAGCGGTGTCGCCCAACATGGTCTCAGGCCTGGTTGTGGCGACCGTTACGTACTCTATCAGCCTGTCCCCCATGGTAACCGGCTCTACCAACGGGTATCTGAGATACCAGAAGTAGCCCTCTACCGCCTGATACTCCACCTCGTCATCCGCAAGGACCGTCTGCGTGGCAGGGTCCCAATTGACCAGCCGCTTGCCGCGGTAGATCAGCCCATCGGAAAACAACAAGAAGAATGCCTCTCTGACCGCCTTCGCACACACAGGGTCCATGGTGAACCTGGTCCTTTGCCAGTCGCAAGAGCACCCCATGGCCTTTAGCTGCGACAAGATCGTGGCCTCGTATTCATCCTTCCAGGCCTGGACCCTGGAGACGAACTCATCCCGCCCCATCTCCACCCTCCTGATGCCCTCCTCTGCAAGGATCCGCTTTTCCACCACGGTCTGGGTAGCGATCCCAGCATGGTCCGTGCCGGGCATCCAGAGCGTGACAAGGCCCTGCATCCGCTTGAAGCGGATCAGTATGTCCTGGAGGGTGTTATTCAGTGCATGGCCGAGGTGCAAGGCCGCAGTAACATTCGGCGGAGGGATGAAGATAACAAACGTCCTCGCCCCATCCCTAGGCGGTTCCGCATGGAAGTAACTGCCGGCATCCCACAGCCTCGATACCTCCTGCTCGACGACCCTCGGATCGTAGGTCTTTGGTAGTTCCTTAGGCATAGATCTCCATCAAAGCATCCACGTTATCCGGTCAAGCCTGACATGGTAACCTCAGGCCTGTACAAGGACAAGGACGGCCATGCTCAACCCTTCATCACCGCAGGCTGGCCTGTGGCCATGAGGACATCCCGCCAAAGGGGTCCCTCAGGGTCGATCAGGTTCCTCCTGCTGGTGGCCTGACAGATAGGGACATGCACGAACCGATCGTTGAGCATGCTGAGGATCATGCATGTCCTGCCGCTCATGGCCGCATGTACGGCATGGGTGCCGAGCCTAGTGCAATAGATAGAGTCGCTGGCATTGGCAGGTGCGCTCCTGATGACATAGCTCGGGTCTATATACCTTATGGTGACATCCATCCCGATGTTCTTGAAGTATGTGGCCATGGAATCCCGCAGGAATATGCCTACATCTGCCAGGATCTTGTTGCCCGATGCATCCACGCCCGCATCCTGTCCTATCAAGTCCTGTCCTGCCCCCTCTGCCACCACGATCACTGCATGTCGCCTGGCCTTGAGCCGCAGCTCCAGGTGGTGCAACAGGCCACGCTCACCTAGCAGGTCGAACGAGACCTCAGGGATCAGGCAGTAGTTCACATCGTTGTTGGCCAAGGCGGTGTATGCAGCGATGAAGCCCGATTGGCGACCCATGAGCTTGACTATACCTATCCCGTTGAAGGCCCCCCTTGCCTCATTGTGGGCCCCTGCAACCACCTCCACTGCCATCTGCACAGCGGTCTCGAATCCAAAGGACCTTTGGACATAGCTCAGGTCGTTGTCTATGGTCTTCGGTACACCCACTACAGCCACCTTCAGCCCCCTTCTGGCCAGCTCCTGACATATGCCAAGTGCCCCCTTCTGCGTCCCATCCCCGCCGATGGTAAAGAGGATGTTTATCCCCATCTTCTCTATGGTATCCACTATGTCTCTAACCCGGTGGCCATAACCCCTCGAAGAGCCGAGTATCGTCCCGCCCTCCTTGTGGATGTCCATGACTACATCAGGGTTCAGCTCCATAGGCGGCAGTCCGAGATCTGGCAGGAATCCCCTGTAGCCATACCGAATCCCACTGATCCTGCGTACCCCATAGCCATACCACAAGGCCATGACTATGGCCCTGATGACGTCGTTGAGCCCTGGGCAAAGGCCGCCGCAGGTGACTATGGCTGCATGCACCTTTGCAGGATCGAAGTAGATCAAGGATCTCGGCCCTGCCAGCTCCAGCAATTCCTCTGGGGCAAACTCCTTGGTCCTGTGTGCCAGGTCCGTCTCTACGTCGTATATGAGCCTCTGGTCCTCGTCCACATAGTTCGGGATCCCATCCACCAACCTCCTGTCGAGGGTGATCGGGGATGGTATCTGGGGTTCGCCCAGCCTTTCTATCAAGAAGGTCCTTTCGTCCATCTGCTCTATCCCTATCTTCTGACCCTTGCTAGGATAGCCCTTTGCAATTACCCGTGCAAACCAAAACCGATGGGCCCCGAATAGACTGGCATAAGGATCTCGAGGATGGTATGTCTATACATATGGATCAGCCAGGTCTGATAATCCGACAGGAGCCACAGATATACGAACCCAGACTGGTCCTAGGCTTTTCCGGCTGGATGGACGGCGGGGATGTGGCCACAGGTACGGTCGGCTATCTGGTGCGAAAGCTGGATGCAAGGCCCTTTGCCGAGATCTCACCTGAGGGCTTCTATATCTACAACATGCCAGGGATGATGGATGTCGCGGCCCTATTCAGACCCCATGTCAGGATCGCAGGTGGCCTGATCGAGTTCCTGGGGCTGCCCACCAATACCTTCTATTTCCATGCCGGTCAGAGGCTGATACTGTTCGTAGGCAGGGAGCCGAACCTGCAATGGGAGACATTTGCAGGACTGGTCTTCCAGTTGTGCCAGCGTTATTCTGTCCGCAGGATATACACCGTTGGGAGCGTCTCGAGCCTCGTGCCCCACAGCCGCGAACCCAGGCTGTTGTGTACGGTCTCCAGCCAGTCACTGAAGGACCTGATGCACCAGTTCGGTGTACGCTTCACGGAGTACGAAGGCCCTGCGAGCATAGTGACATACCTTGCCCACATGGCACCCAGGCACGGCCTGGAATGTATTAACCTCATCGCCACCATACCGGCATACGTGCAAGGCAGTAACCCAAGGTGCATCGAGGCCATGACCAGGAGGTTGACCGCCATGTTGCAGTTAGACCTAGACCTCTCCGAGCTTCGTGCGATCGCAGACGAGTTCGAGAGGCGGGTCGGGGAACTGGTCCAACAGCAGCCAGAGCTGGCCGAGAAGATAAGCAAGCTCGAGGCAGACTACGACAACGAGGTCTTCGAGAGCGAACTGGGCGACCTGAAGCAATGGCTGCAGGAAAAGGGCATCAGGCTGGACTAGAGCATCAGCCCTGGGGCCTGAGGGGGTGTGATCTTGGCCAGGTCCTTGTGCAGGGACCTCAACAGATCGAAGACCGTCAGGATCCCCACCACACTGCCCTGCTTATCCACTACAGGCAGTGCCCTGACCCCAAACTGTAACATGGTCGCAGCTGCCTGTTGAATGGTGGCATCGGCATCCACGGTCCGCACCGGTTTGCTCATGAACCATTTTATCCTGATGGTCAGGGTTGCATCATCCTCAGGCCTCCTCCACTTGGCAAATACAGGCCTCAAGTACGGGCTCACACCGGCAAGTATACTGGACCTGGATACGATCCCCTCCAGCCTACCTTCATGGCCTATGAGCACATAACCGGCATCCTTGGACTGCATGAGCTGCAGCACATGCTGTATGTCGTGGTCCGGCTCCGCCCAGACCACCTGCCTGCACATGACCTGACAGACCTGGATGGATAGGTCCTGACAAGGGGTATCCGCCACCAGGTCCACGCAGCTGCCGCATTCGGCACCACCATCCGCGACCTGGGCCTGTTGGCCAGGCTGATCCTGCTGCGGCGGAGTATCGGCCTGCTGGGGTCCAGCATGATCTGTATCCCCAAGGTCGGCCTGCTGGCCTTTGTCATGGCCAACAAACAACGAATCTGGCATGATCACCGCAAGATCGAATGCCGGATGGCTGCCGGCGGTGATCTTGAGCTGGGCAATGTGGAGATGTTCGTCAGCCGAGACCTGCAGCAACTGGCATGGATCCTGATCAGGCTCTGCAATGATGGTCTGTTCCTTCGACAGGTGTCTGTGGCCGACCAGGCCCTTCTGGAACACCCTTTCCCAAGCCCCGACCATGAGGTTGCCGGTCTCACCCAATGCATCAGCTACCGACGCAGCATCCTTATAGTCACCCCGTTTTGCAAGCTCAGCAATCCTGTCCTCTGGCAACATCGTGGCCAGACCGCCAAGGATGAATAGCCCCGCATGGTCTACCAGTAGAGAGAACCTGCCCTCCAGCCTGCCTTCCGCCTTGACCACATGGACCGCATAGACCTTCTTGAAGAACCGCTTGAGCTGGCCTATGGGTGCCTCTATCCAGGTAGGCTCTGTGCTGCTCAGGTCCACCTGGAACATGGTACCCATGTCGTCGCAGAACGCGATGATGGAGTCTGCGACCAGTTCAGGCAATGCAATGTCTTCTTTTACCTCACTGGCCACCTTCGCTCCCAGATCACTCGCACTGTCTGTAGAGGACATAAAGGTGTGCGCAATGCCCCTGGCCTATGACGATATCCCTATCGGCCTTCTCAAAACCATCCACCAGCCCGACCTCTAGGTCCTTTCCTGTGACCACAGATGGTATGGAAACCGCAAGGTCCAGACCAGATGCCAAGAGCCTGGCCTTGAGACTGCCCATGAGCATGTTGGCAACCTCACCGAGTGCATCCTTGACCTCCTGTTCTTCCAACGGCTGGTCCGGATCGAGACCGAGCATACCTGCCGCAATGGCCTTTGCAGATGCCACCTGACAGGTTATGCCAAGGCAGCCCTCTATCTGGCCGGTAAATGTGATGGAGCTGAGTACCATCTGCACCCCAGGCTGACAGAGGTGGCCATCAGCAGGCCTCACCTCCAGACCAGCCATCGTCCCCAAGACCTCCCTTGCCACCTCCAGCAATTGCCCTGTTAGATCGATCGTTTCAAGCATCTTACCTCTCCTTTGACCTCTAGTTTAGCAATGGTAACAACGCCTCTTTGAAGTGTTCGGGCGTAAACGGCTTGCTTATGTAGCCAGATGCACCTAGTGCCTTGATCTGTCCGATCAATTCTGGGGAACTCTCCGTGGAGACCATCACGATCTTTGTATCCTTGCAACTGGGCATCTGCCGTGCCTGCTTGACGAACTCTATGCCATTCATCTCTGGCATGTTTATGTCGCACAGCACCAGGTCCACAGGGCCCGACTGCAGCTTGGCAAGTGCCTCCTTGCCATTGGATGCCTCCTCGGTGGTATCGAAGGTAATCCCTGCCGTCCTGATGGCCCGCATGATGATCTTCCTCATCGTTGCAGAATCGTCTACGATCAAGATGGATCTTGGCATCTGTCACCTCCTTACCGTCAAGAGTCCCCAAGATGAGTGACTAGTCCTTAGCCTACGCATCGGCGGCAGATCCACAGGACTTAATCTGCACCGGCCGGTTCTGCTAGGACCTATAAGACCCTTTTGCCGTAGCTAGCAGGCTGTGCATTTGACAGCCACATCCAGGTCCCATACCATAGCCTGCCGTGGCAGAGCCCATAAACATACTGGGTATAGAGACAAGCTGCGACGAGACGGCAGCAGCGGTCGTGCAGGATGGCCAAAGGGTCCTGTCGTCCATAGTGGCATCCTCTGCCCAGTTGCATGCAAGATACGGTGGCGTGGTGCCTGAGATCGCATCGAGGGCGCACATAGAACATATATATCCTGTCATTGCAGATGCATTGGAGGCATCTGGGATCGCACGCGACCAGATCCACGCCATTGCCGTTGCCAACAGGCCTGGTCTTACGATCGCGTTGATGGTAGGGGTCACCGCAGCCAAGACCCTGGCATTCGCGTGGGATAGGCCCCTCATCGCGGTCAACCACCTGCATGCCCATCTGCAGTCTGCATTGTTGGAACAGGATCAGCTCCAGCTTCCTGCAGTGGCACTGATCGTATCAGGCGGCCACACGTGCCTTTACGAGGTGAGGTCACCGCTGGAGCTACACCTTCTTGGCAGGACCACCGACGATGCGGCAGGTGAGGCGTTCGACAAGGTCGCTAGTATCCTCAGGCTACCATACCCAGGTGGCCCAAGCATAGAGCGGGCTGCGGCCGAAGGCGATCCCAAGGCGATCGACTTCCCGAGGACGATGTTGGGCCCTGACAGCCTCGACTTCTCATTCAGCGGTATCAAGACTGCCGTCCTCTACTACTGCCGGGGCCAGGACATGAAGGGCCAGGACCTGGTTGCAACCATGAGCCAGAGGCAGATCGCCGATATAGCGGCATCCTTCCAGGCGGCAGTAGTGGATGTTCTAGTGGAGAAGACCCGCAGGGCTGCAGACCTGGTTGGGGCAAGGACCGTCGTTCTCGGTGGCGGTGTCGCAGCCAATAATTGCCTCAGACAGGCGATGGCCCAGATGTGCCTGCGATCAAACCCAGCCAGGACATTGCTGGTTGCGCCAAAGAGATACTGTACCGACAATGCCGTGATGGTGGCATCGTTGGCTTACCACATGTACAAGGCCGGGATGTTTGCAGACCTAGACCTGGAGGTGAAGGCAGATGGATAGGTTTTGCCGCGTTGTCCTATGTGCGTTGGCGATACTCGATCCTTGTCTGGCAACGGATCCGAACAGTCAAAAGAGCGATCAGACCGGTGGCTTCCTGCAATCGTACCTGCCCAATCTGGAGGCCTATGAACCGATGTACTTCCTACTCGGGGCCGACCCTAGCAGGACCAAGTTCCAGTTGAGCCTCAAGTACCGTCTATTCAATAGGGGCGGCTCGCTGGGGTCCAGATGGCCATGGGTCACAGGCGTGTACTTCGGATACACCCAGACCTCCTTCTGGGACCTCGACGCACCGTCAGAGCCCTTTGAGGATACCAGCTACAAACCCGAACTGATGTTCAGGTCCGACGACCTAGGCCTTCAGCTGCCATACCTTTTCGGTTCCAACCTCCAGGCAGGACTGCTCCATGAGTCCAATGGCCGCGATGGCCCTGCCTCCAGGAGTACAAACATCGTGTACGTAAGGCCAAGGTGGGCATTCTATGAGCCGCGGACAAGTCTCGGCCTTATGGTCATACCAACCTTCTGGCTCTATGTACTCAATGACGACGCGCACAACAAGGACCTGCCGGATTACAGGGGCTATTTCAACCTAGAGCTCAAGCTCGGTAGGCCAGGAGGCCTGGTATGCGGGACCAGCCTCAGGTATGCACAGGAGGGTTTGTCCAGCCAGATAGACCTGACCTACCCCTTGCACAGCTTCCTGGCAGGAAACCTGGACCTATATCTACACATCCAGTACGTCAACTGCCTGGCCGAGAGCCTCCTGCACTATACAGACAGGACCAAGGCCCTCAGGATAGGTGTCGCAGTGGTCAGGTAGGCCGGATGCTGGATGCGGTGATATTCGATTGGGGAGGGGTCGTGGCAGAGGATCCATCGTGGCCGCTGACGTGTTATTGTGCAGAAGTACTCGCAGTACCACCGCAGCAATTCAAGGCTGCATTTGAGAAATTTGGCAGGCACCTTCAGACAGGCCTGATAGACGAGGATACGTTCTGGTCATTGACCTGCGCGGAACTCGGGGTTGCTAGACCAAGACCCTGCAAGTCGCTCTGGGGGCAGGCCTTCAGGGCGGTCTACAGGCCCAGGCCGGAGGTACTGCTGCTTATAGAAAGGCTCAAGGCCAGTGGTATCAGGACCTGCCTGCTATCTAACACCGAGCCCCCATGTGTGGATTTCTTCATGTCCTTGGGCTACCGCTGTTTCGACCAGACGGTCTTCTCCTGCAAGGTAGGCACCGTCAAACCTGAAGGCAGGATCTACAGGCTGGCCCTGGAAAGGCTGCAGTCCCTGCCGACTGGGACGCTGTTCATAGATGATAGGCCAAGCTTCGTAATGGCTGCAAAGGGCTTGGGGCTCCATGCAGAACCGTACCAGGGCGTCACGTGGTTACACGGCCTCTTGCAAGGCCTCGGGGTAAGCATCTAAGGGACAAGGAATGCGTCTGCTGGGCTGACAGGCTGTTCACAGCCGGTAAGTTGCACACCCTGCCTCATGGTCTTGATGGAGAAGATGTCATCCTGGTAGGGTCCGACCTGTCTGGTCCTGGCAAACCTAACGGCCCCATCGCTGGTCAGGACGTTCTGACCCCTCCTGAGGTGATTGATGCTGTTTGCAGTCAGTAGGTCCTGGTCCACCGTAAGCCGGAGAGGCCGATCATAGTCCCTAGGCAGCCTCTCGCCCAGTGGATTCATATCTGCAGCGATCAGGCCTGAGGTGACCATGGAGGTATCCTGGCCATTACAACAGAGCCTGAAGCTATATGCCACGTACTCCCTGGCAGGGAAGTCATTGTAGTCCGAGGCCAGAAGTCCCCTCGTTGCCGGCCTCTGGCGGGAGCCTGGGCAGAGGAATGCCTCTATCGGGACGTATCCATGCCTCACCAACAGCCAGGCCGACCTGGTGTTGGAGTGGTTTTCCCTGCCCTGATACCCCACCTTCCACCAGGGTTGGCCCTCACTGATGGCCACTGCCGGCATCTTGCCATCGTAATCAGAGTTGTACTGGCCCAGCCCTTGATATATCCTGGCCAATTGCAACTGGCACCGATACCTCATGCACAGGTTCTTGGTAAAGGCAAGCGCTGGGATCGCGATGCCTAATGCAAACAACACGATCGCAGCCACTGCTGCCACCTGGGCGACGTTCCTATTGAACCAAACGGGCCTTGTGGAGACACTCACCAACCGCTGCTGCGCGGCCGCGAATTTCAACCTCTGGATGGTCCTCTCTACCAGCTCGTCTGGGCAGGGCTGCTGTTCTATGGTGTCTAACGGGGATAGTGACGATCTTATGGCCTTATAAAGTGCTGCGGCCTGGGGGTTGGTCCTTATCAGCTCCTCCGCCTGGCGGGCTTGTGCCTGGGAGGCGATACCTAGGCCGTAGTCCAATAACAATTCCTTCTGACGGCCGCTGAGCTGCATCACTGTCCTGCCTTATCTGACATCAATGCATTCCAATCCTTCGCGAACCTTGCTACCGCCGAGTGCAACCGGCTCTTGACGGTACCAATAGGTATACTGAGGATGTCGGCCATTTGTTTGTAGGAGAACTTGTTGAAATAGGCTAGTATCAGGATCTCGCGGAGTGAATCTGGCATCTTCGAGATGACCTGGTGTACCCTCTCAGCCATTTCCTGCCTTTCCAACTCATCCTCAGGCTGACCTTCCGCGCATGTAAGGCTGTTGAGCATATCCTCGAACGAGACCTCATCCGAGTTGCTCAGGCTGCCGATAGAGACTGTAGTGGTCCTTTGGGCCTTGCGGAGTGCGTCCTTGGCCTTGTTGGCCGCAATGGTGAACAACCAAGGCCTCAAAGGCCTGCTGGGGTCGAAGCTCTTGCGGCTGGCAAAGAGTTGGAGAAAGGTCTCTTGGAATACGTCCTCGACCAGTTCATTTTGGTTAAGGAACTGCCTCAGGAAGGAGTAGAGGCTGTTCTTGTACCTATTGACGATCTCCCTAAAGGCCTCTTCGTCCCCCTGTCCAAACCTGGCCAAGAGTTGGTGGTCAGCAAGCTCCTTGATATCCTGCGTGCGAGCGGTCATAGCCATGAAAGATACACCATTTTACCCAGACCAAGCCGGCAATGAAACCCCTCTGCGACCAACCTGCATGTATCGATACTGTCGGTCCTGCCCTTGTCTTACCCTGTTGGTGCCCTTATTATAAGAGGCCTCTAGATGAACATAAGATACAAAGAGCGTGTTTCCATGCCTGCTGCCAAGGATGTATCACTGGCAGCGCTAGCCTTTACCCTCGCATTGGCCCTCGCGGGTTGTCAAGAACCCCAGCAACCTGTGCCATCGCTAGGCCCAGAAGCACGGGCCACCAAGATCTTGGTCCAGGACCTGGCCCGGCAATTGAATATGGACCTGACAGAGACAGACCAAAGCTTCGTAAAGTTGACCGACCGCAGAAATGTAGTGCTGCTCTTTCTGTATCAAGACGGCAGGCTGTACATTAATGGAAGGGACTGTGGTCCTGTTGGTCCTATAGAACGCAGTGGCAGCCTGATCCATGTGGACCCCGACCTGGCGAACAGGATAAGGGCAGGGATAATCCCATCCAGTTTAGGCACCATCAGCACCACCCAGACACCGATCAGCCTAGCCACCATTGTCGTTGACCCAGGTCATGGGGGCAAGGACCCTGGGGCAATAAGCCCACTGGGGATCCAGGAAAAGGACATAAACCTGCAGGTGGCAAGACGCCTGGCAGCCGAGCTTGGCCGATTGGGATTCAAGGTAATCATGACCAGGGACACAGACATGTTCCTGGAGCTGGAGGAGAGGGCCGCTATAGCCAACCAGAACCATGCAGACCTGTTCGTGAGCATACATTCCGACTCATCCCCGTCCAGGTCCCTCAATGGCTATACGGTCTATACCGCCAGGTCTGCCGGCAATCGCGCAAGATGGGCCGCAAGGACCATAGCAGATGCCATGGCCTCCACAGGTCTGGAATCCAATGGGATCCGGCAGGCAGACTATAGGGTACTGGTCAACACCAACTGCCCTGCAGTCCTGGTGGAGCTAGGGTATTTATCTAATCACTACGAGGCCGCAAGGCTTCAGGATCCGTACATGCAGCAGCGACTTGCCCGGGCCATCGCAGAAGGCCTTGCCAGGTACATGGGCAAGTAGCGCACCAGCCCTACTGTCTTGCATAATCTACGATCGGCTGTATCCTTTGGCCTATGGCCAGGCATGTCTACAACTCGGCCTAAGGCAAGACGATGATACCCCTAAGGGATACGATACCTAGCAGACGCATACCATTTGTCACCTGGTCCCTGATAGGTATCAACGTCTTCATATTTCTGTTGGAACTGGGCCTTGATCAGCAGGGTCTGGAGAGGTTCTTCTACCTCTTCGGGCTCGTCCCTGCAAAGTACACGCATCCAAGATGGGCCACGTGGGTAGGCCTGCCTGTGGATTACTGGCCCTTCCTTACGAGCATGTTCCTCCATGGCGGCTGGGGCCACATCATAGGGAACATGTGGACATTGTGGATATTCGGCGATAACGTAGAGGACAAGATGGGCGGGGTACGATTCCTGTTGTTCTACCTGGCATCGGGCATAGCTGCAGGCCTGGCCCATTGGTTGGCCAATCCCCATTCCACAGTCCCAACGGTCGGGGCATCAGGTGCTATAGCCGGTGTGCTCGGGGCGTACTTTGTCTTGTTCCCTTATTCAACGGTGATCACGATCTTGCCGGTCTTGTTCTGGCCATTCTTCGTAGAGCTACCTGCAGTGGTCTATCTGTTCGTGTGGTTCATCAGCCAGGTCTTTAGTGGCGCGTTGGCCTGGTTCGGTCCTGCTGCAGCGGCAGGTGTGGCATGGTGGGCACACGTAGGCGGTTTTGTGGCTGGTATAGTCCTGCACAGACTCTTCCTATTGCCTGCCAGGAGACGGGCCAGGAGGATGAACCCGGATGAACTCGGCATAGAGGGGGCTTGGCATAGGGGCTATTACTGGTAGTCAGGAGACAAGGATGGGTATCAGTGAGATCTTAGGTGCCTTCTTCATACTGGCTGTCCTGCAGCCTGTCATCAAACAGAGGCTCCTGGAATCGGCCAGGCTGCGATTGATCTCCAGGATCGAGGCCATCAGGCGATCGAGGGTGATACTGCTGGTGCACAGACAGGAGACCATGAGCCTGCTAGGCTTTCCTGTGCTGAGATACATCGACATCAATGACGCTGAGGAGGTGATGAGGGCATGTGCCCTGACAGACCCCCAGATGCCGGTGGACCTGATCCTCCACACACCTGGAGGCCTGGTACTCGCCTCACTCCAGATAGCAAGGGCCATAAGGCAACACAAGGGTCGGGTGACGGTCTTTGTACCACACTATGCCATGTCAGGAGGGACCTTGATCGCCCTGGCAGCGGATCAGATCGTGATGTCTCCGCATGCAGTGCTGGGCCCGGTCGATCCCCAGCTAGGTCAATACCCAGCTGCATCCTTGCTCAAGGTCGTTGGCAGGAAGCCTATCGAGGACCTTGACGATCAGACCCTCATCCTTGCCGACATAGCCGAAAAGGCGGTCAACCAGGTCAAGGAGTCGGTCACAGAGCTATTGCAGAGGAGCCTTTCACCGCAGCAGGCCCAGCGGGTTGCACAGCTGCTGGCAACTGGCACATGGACGCACGATTACCCCATCAGCGTGGAGGCAGCCAGGCAGTTGGGACTGAACGTAAGTACGGAGATGCCAACGGAGGTCTTGCAGCTGATGGCCTTGTTCCCACAGCCAGTCAGGCAGCCGCCGTCGGTTCAATACATACCCATACCGCGCAGGCTTGAGAGGGATAACCACGATATGGCTCAAGGTAAGATCTTTTAGGTCCCCAATACCGTGGAAGGATCTGCATGCCGACCAGATACATCATATTTGCCTTGATGGCCGCGACCGTACTAGCCCTGGTGGCCATGTACAACGCCCTGGTCCGCGCGAGGAACCAGATCGACAAGATCCTGGGCACCATAGACGTCATGCTGAAAAAGAGGTGGGACCTGGTACCAAACCTGGTTGCAGCGGTCAAGGGATACGCAGATCACGAACGCACCTTGTTTGACCAGGTTGCCAGGATCAGGTCCCAGGTCGGGCCCGAGCTGACGCCTGAGCAAAAGGTACACCTGGACAACATGTTCACACAGGTCCTCGTCGGACTCCAGGCGGTCGTGGAAAGGTATCCCGACCTGAAGGCCAGCGAGAACTTCATGCACCTGCAGCGAACCCTGACCGAGTTGGAAGAGCAGATCTCCGCAGCAAGACGTGCCTTCAACGCGGTCGTGACCGATTACAATAACCTGGTGCAGACATTCCCATGCAACATCATTGCAGGCATCCTCCAGTTTCGCACAATGGAACTGTTCCATATAGAGGCAAGTCAGTCAGGCCCACCGCAGGTGGGGTACCATGAAGACACTACAAGAGGTACAGACATTCATTCATGATCAGCTCCTGCCAGACCTGCACAGATTAGAGGCAAGTCGCAAACGGGCTGTACTGGCAGGCATCTTGGCAGTACTTGTTGTGCTGGCCTTGGCGATGTTCTTGGCCGCAAGGGCGATTCCCCACAGGCATTTGTCATTCGGCTTGCCATTCTTGGTGGTGACCCTGTTTGCGACCATATTCACATCCGTCATATGCCTGGTGGCCTTTTCAGCCTGCGTCGGGCCGTACAGGCGCAGGTTCAAGCAACGGGTCATTGGTAGGCTGGTCGGCTTTGCAGAGGAAGGGCTCAGTTATGACCCCAAGGGGTACATACCGGAAGATGAGTTTCGAAGGTCACGGATATTCGAATCCCGTATAGATAGATACAGCGGCGAGGACCTGGTTTATGGCAAGATAGGTAAGACCGAGATCAGATTCTCTGAAATAGATGCTGAACGTGAGCACACCTCTAGGGACGCTGAAGGCAAGACCCACACCCACAACGAGACCATATTCAATGGCGTCCTCTTGATCGCAGACTTCAACAAGGATTTTCGAGGCCAGACCCTGGTCCTTCCCGACGTGGCCCAGAGGCTCCTAGGTTCGTTCGGCCAGAGGCTCCAGGCAATATCGAGACCTGGGATGGAGTTGGTCCGCCTGGAGGACCCTGAATTCGAAAAGGAGTTTGTGGTATACGGCACCGACCAGATCGAGGCCAGGTACATCTTGTCGCCTGCCCTGATGCAGAGGATCTTGCAGTTCAAACGCAAGACAGCAAGCACGATCTATATCTCATTCGTGGAATCCCGGCTCTACCTGGCGATAGAGACCAAGAAGAACCTCTTCGAACCACGCCTATTCTCGAGTCTATTGGATACCAGCTTCATAGAGGACTATTATCAACAATTGGCAATGCTGATAGGTGTGGTGGATGACCTGAACCTCAACACAAGGATCTGGTCAAAACAATGAAAGAGTGGGTCCGCATACTTGCACTGCTATTCCTGTCATGCCGCATGTCGATCGCGGCAACAGAGCTCAGGTATTATCAACTGAGGATCTCCTTTGTCACGACTTCCGATTGGGCCGTCTTGCAATGGCAGGATGTCAATGCGATATTGACCTGCAGGCTCGTATCCACTGTCGGCGTACCGTCGTCAACGAGATTGTATCCAGATCAGCTTTCCGTAGGCCAAACATTGGCAAAGGCCATGGATAACCAGAGCGTAGGTCTCACCGCAGACTATGCCTTCGACGCACAGACCATCGATAGGCCCATCGGTCTACAGTTGACCAAGGGTGACATAGGGTCCTGCCAGCTCGATGTATATCTGGTCTATGGGTCCGAGCTCAGGACCATCGCGAGATACAAACACAGCGGGACGGTCCCTGGCAGCAACGGCAGGAACCCGATGGTCTATCAGATAGACCTGGGCAAGCTCAAGGATGTGGTGCCACTTGCAGGCCAGGTCCCAGACCGTTGCAGGAAGATGGTCTGGGCATTCTATTATCCTTGGTACTACAAGCGGGATTGGTCCAGCCAGCTCTTGAAGGATCGCCCACTAGAGCCCTACTCCAGCGACGATCCATGCGCTATCTGGCAGCACATAGAACAGGCCAAGGCATCAGGCATAGACGGTTTTGTCAGCTCTTGGTGGGGGCCGAATAGCTATACCGACAAGAACCTCGATCTGCTGCTGCAGATAGCGGCGCAGAAAGACTTCCACATCTGCGTGTATTTCGAGACACTTCGCGACGACGGCCCTAGGGATCAGGGCCAGATATCCCAATGGCTGACCTACCTGATCAGTACCTACAGGGCCAGACCAGGCTACTTCTGCCTCGATGGCAGGCCATTGATCATGCTCTGGGCCTCAGGATCCCTACCACTGGACACATGGAGGCAGGTCATTTCTGAGCTCAGGGCCAAGGGATTGGATGCCACGTATCTAGGCATGGGTTATGATATCTCGAACCTCGAGCTATTCGAAGGGATACACGAATACGCCATCTTCAATATCCCCAACCTGGCAAGAGTCTACCAGAACACATCAAGGCTGGTCCGCAACTACGGCCTTCTGATCGATAGGCCTGTGGCCAAGATATGGGCAGCAACCGTCCAGCCAGGCTATGACGATAGGCTCATCCCAGGCAGGGCCGGCGGATTCAAGGACCGCATGGATGGGGAGTTTTATGCCAGCACATTTGATGCAGCAATTACCAGTGAGCCTGATTGGATCCTCATCACCACCTGGAACGAATGGTGGGAGCATACATACATAGAGCCGAGCCAGCTCTACCGTGATCTGTATCTCCAGATCACGGCCGATTACACGAAGGCCTGGAAGGCCGATGGTCGCAAGATAACAGAAAGGACCCGCCGTTAGCGGGCCCCCGATCGGCGTCTATCTGGTTTGCTCCTGTGACCGCGGCTCGATCCTCATATTGCGGTCATATTCCATAACATAGGAATACGTGATGACCGTTGCTTTGGTGCCGGTGGTCTTCGGCGCAAGCTGCAGGTCCCACCGCAATATGCCCTTCTTTCTCTGGGTCAGCACGTACTGCTCGTCCGTGCTCAGTGGCGGATCTGACCTGCCAAGCTCGATCCTGACGGCCTGATCCTCCGTATAAGGCAGCCTGTCCAGGACACGCAGGCCCACAGAGATATCCTTGTAATTGTTCACCGCCAACCTGTAGGTAAACGTATCTATACGATTCCCACCCTGCGTGCGGGTGACCTTGTCCTGCAACTCGCGTGTCACCTGGACCTGCGAGTCTATACCAAAGCCGGCAGTGAACTGCTCGCCAATGGTCACCAGCGGCAGATCCCCCCTACCAACGAATTGTCCACTGCGGAATATGGCAGCAGGTCCAGGCAGGAGGATGGTCTGGCTGGCGTTGAGAATGTCTGCCTGCAGGTACACATAGTCGGTCAACAGCGGACAGGCGATGAGGACAAAGTCGGCCTTCGCGCTGATCAAGGCTATACTGACGATCTGCTGGTCGCTGCGGCTGGGAAGGTTCAAGCGGCCTGGCAGATCGTATGTCACGCTCACACCCTCGCGCCTAGCCACCTGTTCGAGCTCCTTTTGGAACTGCTGTGCCACACCACCTGAGAGATTCAGATCCAACAACTGGTTTTCCAAAGCGAGCCTATTCAACTCATCGGTCGCGGCCATCCCCTTGCCAGCAACCTCCGATTTCCGCACTGCGATCTGCCTTGCCTGCTGTGCCACAGCGGCTGCAGGCCATGGGGCCTGGATACTAGACGACACGGATTGCGCTGCAACCTGGCCGCCAGGTGTCAGGCCCACCAGCAACGGCTTGAGTTCTGGCGGGGTCGCCACCATGCTCGGCTCAGCAGTGGATAAGCTCAGGCTCACGCCCTTCCAATCCTCACCTGAGGTCTGATTGACCACAGCGATGTACTCTATATCCACCGTGGATGTCCGCGGCTCTGCGCGTAGGTTGTACTGCGGCTGCCAACTTGCACCTGCGACAAGGTAATTCAGGTCCAACCTCACCTTTCCACCAGGGCTGTTTATCGTCACCAGGGCCTGCCTTTCGGTCCTGGACTGATCTGCCACCAGCTCTGTCCTCTGCCTTTGCAAGAGGTCCAGTTTCTTGTTCAAATCCTCCATGGTATCATCCATCTGCAGCCTCTGCTCGAGATACTCCTTGCCCTTCTGCTCTATCAGACCTACCAGGCCCTTTATAGGCTCGAATGTCAGCACCCCGCGGCCTAGGTCCGACTTCTCTGCTGCAATGGTGAAGTCCTTCAGCCCCTCGAACAGCCGCCATTGGGTCTGCAGGTGCTCTCTGTTGGCAGTCAGGTGCTTGATCTGCCGCCTCAACTGCTCTATCTGTTCATCCAACTGTCGGACCTCCTGCCGTGTCTCCTGCTCCACCGCCTGCTGTCTGTACCGGACACTCAGCACCTTCACCTTCTGGTCATCCGCCTGGGCGTATATGCTCTCAGGCAAGACCCTCGCAGGTAGATCCGGTATGACTAGGTCTGCCACACCCGCCGGCAGCTCGGCCTCGATCTGCCTGGTCACCAGGGCCTGACCCCTGTACACGGTCACCCTCGAGATCGTACCCGGTGAGACTATCGGCTGCTGTCCTATGCCCGCGGCAGGAGCAACCAACAGGATCGCAAGAATAGCTAGCTTTCTCATGCTAAGACCCCTTTCCAAGACTGCAAATGCCATGAACCGATCTTTACATATATTTTGCAATTGCCGACTTAACATATATCTTTTACAGCTATATACGCATATCATAAACCTGTCAACAACAATGTAGTTTTTTACCTTGGCTTTACAAACCGCCTGCTAGGCCTTCGACCGAGTCGGCATGATACCATCAGCGGCAAGGCAGGTCGCCACCAGGATTATCGGATCCCTTCCTGCCCGTGCCTTTCAGACCTGACGATCTTAGGGATATTCGCTGGCGTCTCCGGTCCGACTGGCAAAGGCCTCCCTTCGTACAGGGCAGCGACCTCCTGTTCATCCAATGCATGACCATAGACCCTTAATTCGTCTATCATCCCGCAGAATGACTCCCTGCGACCTTCGACAGAGCGACCGATTAGGTTGGATGTCCTGGCGACGTCAGGGATCGGCACACCCTCCCTGACAGCGACAGGTTTCCCATCCTTGTACAATATGGCCCTGCCACGATGATCGATCGTGCCGACGATGAGCTGCCAGGTCTTTGCGCGCAAGGCGCCTGGCGTGCGAAGGAGCAGGTCTGAGTAGCCCTGCTGGCTGATGTAGAGGTGTATCTGTTGCCCTACTGCATCTATGTAGATAGGCGATGAAGGTCCAAACTCCACGAGGCAGGCGGACCTGGCAATGTCCTGTGGATACAACCAGATGGCGATGGTCAAACCGCCACTGCCACTACCCACATCCGCTGGGAGGACTACATGTGCTTCCTTGCCATCCAAGCTCAACGCCCCGCCCACCTTTCCGCCATCAGGCCGCCACTCAGGCCCACCGAAAACCCTCGCATCGAGGCCATGACCACTGGAGTCAGGAGCTAGGTCACCAGATGTCTGGTCAAACCTGTACCAGGCCACGAGGCCTCCGTAGTCGAACGACCACGTATCTGACGCCACTACAGTTCCATCCTTCCTTACCCCATCGACCCGCCAATAATACCTCTGGCCGTTGCAAAGCCCATCCAGTACCACCGCAAAGGCATCGGCCGCAAGCTCGCCTAAAGGCTGCATCCGATTTGGGTCCAGACCAAGGTATAATCGCTGTGCCATCAACCCTGCCCCTGGCACCCATTGCAGTGTATCTTGGCCCTGTCGAAGACGGCCACCGTCAACAGGCATCGGTCTTATGGCCTTGGCTGTTCTGGTCCTGAAGAATTGTACCTCTGCCAGGCCAAGCCTGCCTGAACCATCAAAAGCAATCAGCCCTTCGAGCCTGACCTTGGACGCCACCAGGCCCTCAAATCGTACGCCTGTCGGCTCGTCATAATCGTCCGTACCCTCTGCCCTTGCAAACCGGACCTGCTGTCGATACCTTCGCCAGCCTGACTGCTCAGTCCAGACGGATATATCCGCCTGCCTTACACCGAGTCCTGTCAGTTCAGGTAGGTTGTAGTTCCAGACCAACATCAGGTCCAATGGCACCTCTTGGCCTAGGTCGAACTCGATCGCATCTATCCTCAGCCCCTCCTGCGAAAGGTACATGTGATTTGGATCTGTATCGTGCTCTAGCAATGGATCCGAGTCCCGTTGCAAGATCCCCTGGCCATCGGTCAACGACCCTGCCATCAGCCCGATCGTGCCTGTACGCACAGTGGCCGTCACAGGGACGATCTGCTGGCCGGTAATGATCGGTTTGCGGTTCGCATCCTTTAGCACATATGGCTGGGTAACCACCTTGAACGGCCCAGCCACGCGTGCGGTAAAGGTGATGGGCCTTCTGGCGTTTGTGGGCTCTCGCCACGAGAGCGAACATGTGCCACTTCACCCATAGGAGAAGCTCAGGTCCTTCTCGTAACCGCCTGTGCTATCCCTGATGTCGAGGCTAGGTGGGGCAGGTCTCTTTCCATTCACTAACAGTGTGATGGCCTCCCCCATATGTCCGATCAGTTGCTGCTGGATGACCAATACGTCTGCTCGCGTCCTCGCCTGGACCTTGCAGACAAAAGGCTCGCCTATGTTGCTAGGCAACACCTCCTTTCCATCCAAGAGCTCGATATGGTTGCGACTAGTCCTTTCAACCCTTGCCTCGGCGGTCCACACCCTGCCGGCGGCATCTAGCCGCTTCATGCTCCAGTTCCTGATGTAGTATGTCCCTACAGGCAGGACATAGGCCCTTTCCCTCGGCACCAGACGGAATTCGCCTTGGTCACCTAGTATAGTCAGACTGACCAACTGCTGCGGCACGCGTAGCCGGCCACACCTGACATCCTCGGCCTTTTTGAACCGTACGCGTGCCCCGTCCTGTGCCACATCCAACGCATACAAGGTCCCATTGACGTCCACAAAGCCCCTACCACGGAGCCGCGAGAAGTTGCCCTTTCGATCATCTACCACCGCCCAATCAAGCTCGTCGTTGAAGGCCCCATTGCTATTGCCGTCCAGCAACCTGCACTGCAGTATGGATCCATCTATGGATATCTCACCCTCATACCAACAGGCAGGACGGAAGAAACACCAGGTATTGTCCATGGCAGTGCAGGTGTGTACCGAGATGTGATATATCGCAGGCCCATCGGGCCCATCCAACACCATCCGCACAGGCTTGAATCGGGCATACCAAACCGTATCCACCCGCTCTGTGCTACCCTTGAGCGGGGCCTCATCATCCAGATTGCCGTCCCCGTTGGTGTCCATGTACAGCAGGTCATATGGGCCCTTGGCCAAAGAGCGGGCAATCGCCACCCATCGAAAGCCCCCCTTTGCCATGGGGCTGACCCATTTGCAAAACATCGGCAACGGATCCTTGAAAGTGGGCAACCTGATACCCTCTGGGGTGGTAGTGGATAGGCGGGTACCGTCCGCTATGTATTGGCCGAACGCCTTTGGGCTATCCTCAGTAACCCTGTATTGAAGCACCTGCTCCTGTTGGCCTACTGCAGCCGACCACGGCATGACAAGACCGCACACAAGGCACGCCCACAGGACCCCGAATCTGCACATAGCCTTCTCCCAAATATCGCGTATCTTAGTAAGCCCGATTCTAACAGCTCACTACAGCCTCTTCAAGCCCTCTGCACCTGGCCAGTATAGCCCCAAGCTACCATTGGTCCACGGCCTCTGCCGCCACCGAAGGGTCCCTGTCGGTCATCATCAGACTGGGAAGGCATTGGAGCAAGTCAGGTCCCGGACCTGATAAACAACCGTGCCTTCAGATAGGATCCCACGCAAGCCCAGTGGCTGCAGTCACCGGAGATACCAACCAATAGCAATGACAACTACGGCATACGCGTGGGCGGCTACGTGATCCTTCCTCAGACCGGTGAATAAACCTTCTGGATCGCCAGCGATGATGCCAGCGAGCCGTGGCCAAGCACGGACGAGAGCTGGTCCCATGTGGTCCCTATTGCATCAGTGCCTGGCTGGACCAATGAGCTAGAGTGGAACAAGTCCCCAAAGCAGCGCTCGGCCCGGGTTCCCCTCGAGGTCGGCAAACGCTATTACATCGATGTCTCAGTCTTGCAGTTGCCTGGATAGGACCTGGGATCGGTCATGATCCAGCCAGACCAACACAGCCGACGAGGCGACCTTCTACCAGAAGCAGTGTGGACCGCCACCGGTCCATCGCGGGATAGGCCTGCCTTTCTGGTCTACCTCTGGCATGCTGGGAGGATTCCATGGTCGCCATGTGACGTGGCCATCCAAGTAACCTATGTTGGATCCTGTGGGTTCCTCTTCATTCTTGAGGTGATTGCTGGTGTCGTATATCCCCTGCCTCACCAGGCCACCCACGGTGATCTTGCCAAATTGGTAACCATACTTGGCGTATATCCTTGGCTCGCCCATGGTTATGTCCGTGACCAGCTCCCTCTCCGACGGATTGCGTGTCTGGACATTCGAGAGCCAAATCTTGTCCCCTGTATCGCTGGCATACCGAGTGATTGGTTCTCTGTTGTGCAGTTCCGTATCCAGTATGAAGAAGTATCCGACGATGACCCTATCGCCGCTGTCGTAGTTGATAAACCGGCTGCCGTTCCAGTATCTATCATACTCTGCCGGATTCTCGGTCATATGATGCATCCAGACTGTCATGGAATGCCTCTTGTGGATCTCGTTGGATGGGCACGAAAACATCTCCCTGGTCATCCCACTGTTCAACATGTGATTGACCGCGGTTACGGTCATATTCTGCAGCCAGCCCGTCTTATCACGCAAGAGCGGAAGTTTGCCCCGGTTGTCCTGTGCATACATATGTAGAGCGAAGACCTGCTGACGTATGCGTGCGGCACATGTCCTTTGTCTTGCCTGTTCTCGCACCCGCTGCATTGCAGGCATCAGGATCGCCATAAGGACTGCGATGATGGCGATGACCACCAATAATTCAATGAGCGTAAAGCCGTACCGCCATTTCATTGCCTGGATGCTATGTCGGCCCCTATGCAAAGTCAAGTCTAACCGATGGGGTTCGATGGGGTCTTCGAGGCGGGATGGATTCGATAGTGGGCCCTGTCAGACCATGTATGGGATAGGTCAATGTGCCATAAACCGTTAAAGCCCAGGCGACCCCAGACCTTGATAGAAGCCTTGTCGGCCAATCTAAACGGGTTCCTCCAGCCAATTGGCCAGGACCTCACCAAGCCCAGGAGGAATTCCTCCACCACGGGCAGCTCCCCGCCAGTCGGCCAACGGTCTGCCGCACAGCAGGTGCAGGCCTACTATCCGCTGCTGAGAGTGCTAGGGAGAGATTCCCTTCCTGAGGTCGCAGCTGGATCTGGAATGCATCCTGAGCTTCAACTGGACGGCCTCTTGTCTGCCGGCACTGCCGTGGGTGAGGTGGATAATCAGGCCAAGACCGGATCTGGCGGATGGCCTGATTACGGCCTAGCAGCCGCTGCCAGATGAACCGGACTTGCCCCTGTACCGCCTACTGACCAGGCTTAGGTAGGCACTAACAGCCGCCTTTCAAGCCAAGATGGTCCTGCCATGACTGGGCTTGAAGAAGAATCCCTCATTTGAACAGGCCCACTTCGTTGACAGTCAAGAAGGCCATATGTATTATCAACAATTAGCCAGGCTTCAGGTAGGGCTCCGGCAGCGGCCATTATTTGGGCTAATCGAAGGAGGCGTAAAGAACGATATCTACCGTCAAGAACACATGCGTCATGGCGGGTGGGGGGTCAGCGACTTGGTCGGTCAGCTCATAGAGGTTTGTGATTAGTTAAGGAAGGGTGTAGCGATGAGGCAGACAAGCATCTCCTGTTTCAGGCCGTCTCTGGCAGTGTCCATATGTCTGCTCGCTCTGACAGTCCGGCAGGCAGAGGCCGCGCGCATTGAAGTTGCTGAGGAACTGCTTGTAGATCTGCGCTCAGAGGACCTGGCACCAGGACCGGTCACCCATTGGCCCAACCGGGGCTCGCTGGGCGGTGTTTTTAAGGGTTTCGGCAGTCCAACAGTAGAGACAGTAGGAGGTTGGCCCAATGTGGTCAGGCTGGACGGCCAGAGCTATTTTGAAGGGCCATTCAGCCCTTACGGGATCGTAGGGGATGGTACCCGTTCCATAGAGGTCTGGGTCTACAACATTGGTGAATCCAAGGAGGAGTGCATGGTTGCCTGGGGCCATCGTGGAGGTCCAAATGGCACCAACATGGCCTTCAACTATGGTTGGAAGGATTTTGGTGCGGCGGGCCATTGGGGCAGCGATGCAGACATGGCCTGGCAAGGTTTTAGTAGTGCAAGTGGTCATCGCTATCCGCCATTGGAGACCTGGTGGTACCTAGTATATACCTACGACGGGGCCTTGGCGCGGTTATACGTCAATGGTGAGCTGAACAACGAGAAGGTGGTGGTGCTTAACACCCACCCTGCGGACGTCATCAGGATCGGCTGCCAGAACAATAGCGATGGTTCAGCGGCCCTGGGAGATATGGCCTTTACGGGTGCGATCGCCCAGGTTCGGATCCACGATGGTGTACTGACCCCCAAGCAAATCCAGTACAACGCCCATATTAGGGTGCAAGTGCCCAGGTATGCCGCTAATCCCCTGCCTGAGCATGGCAGCCCTGACGTTCAGATTCGTGGTCTTGTATTGTCCTGGACCCCTGGAGTGTATGCAGGCAAGCACATGGTCTATCTCAGCCGGGACATGGCTGCGGTGGAGGGTGGTACCGCGACTGCCTCGGTAATGGATGTCAACTGGTACGACCCAGGCGCTCTCGAGTTTGGCCAGACCTACTACTGGAGGGTAGACGAAGTCAATGTCTCTCCTGACAAGACGGTCTTTCAGGGACCGGTTTGGAGCTTCACGGTGGAACCCTTCTCTAGGCCGTTACCCAGCAAGAGCATCAAGGCCACTGCCTCCAGTTCATTTAGTGTGGACTCTGGACCAGAGAAGACGATTGATGGTTCGGGCCTCAATTCCTTGGGTCAGCACGACACCAAGAACGCGAATATGTGGACTAGCAGCCAGGGTCAAGATCCGCCAGTTTGGATCCAGTACGAATTTGACACAGTCTACAAGCTCCATCAAATGTGGGTCTGGAACTCGAATATGCAGCTTGAGTCGCTTGCCGGGCTGGGTGTCAGGACTGCCACTGTGGAATACTCCACGGATGCTATGGTGTGGACTAGACTGCCCGAGGTACCTGAGTTCGCCCAGGCTACAGGTAGGCAAGATTATACACACAACACCACTGTGGACTTCGGGGGGGCACTTGCCCGGTTTGTCAGGATCACTTGCACCCGCAGTTGGAGTGGGAGGAATCAGTGCGGTCTGAGCGAGGTACGGTTCTTCTACATTCCTATGAGGGCAAGTGACCCAGCCCCAGCAGATGGGGCGGACGGTGTGCCCTTGGACACCAGGCTCACTTGGCGGGCTGGCCGCGAGGCTGCCTCGCATCAGGTCTATCTTGGCACCAGTGCTGAGTTACTCACACTCCTGGGCACTACCCAAGCCAGTAGTTATCTACCCACAGGTCTTTGGCTCGATACCAAGTACTACTGGCGTATCGACGAGGTCAACCCGACAGGATTGAGGAGTACCTGGACAGGTAGGGTCTGGAGTTTCTCCACCCAAAGTTACCTGGTGGTGGACGACTTTGAAGACTACGGCAATGCCTCCCCAAGTCGTGTCTTCCAGACATGGATCGATGGACTTGGCTTCTCAGCCGACCAGTACTTCCCCAGCGGCCACAGCGGCAACGGCACTGGGGCCGTGGTGGGTCACGACCCAAGCTCTGGACCGATCATGGAGCGGACCATCGTTTACGGTGGGAACCAGTCCTTGCCGATGAGATACAATGGTCTGTCCGAAGCTACCAGGACCTTCGAGGTGCCCCAAGACTGGACCATAGGTGGGATCAGGGTCCTGGTGTTGTACTTCCGCGGCGCTACTGACAATGTGCCAGGCGAGCTTTACGTGAAGATCAACGACACCAAGGTCTCATACACAGGCGATCCCGCTGACCTGGCTGCAGGAAAATGGAGGCAGTGGAGTATAGATCTACCTGCTGAAGCAGGGCTTCGGGAGGTCAAGACACTAACGATCGGCGTCTCAGACGGCAAGGGCATACTGTATTTTGACGATATCCGTCTGTATCGTGCCGCGCCCAAGTCTGGTCCATGACATAGGTGGTGGGCCTGGCGGCCATAGTGGTACTATCTGAAATCAAGTGAATAGTCTCGACTCATTTGAAAGTAGCAACACAGCGAATCATGCTTGCGTGTCATCTGTCTTTTTTGGAGGAACTGCCATGTACAAAAGACCCCTTGTTCTGATGATTGCGATCGTGACTGCGGCCTGTCCATTGTTGGCCGTAGACCACTGGTGGCATGGTGGGGTCAGCAACAATGTCAATGACCCCGCAAACTGGACGGACCGCAATGCTGCCACCGAGCCCACAACGCCCGGAGCTGACCCTTCTGGCAGTCCGTACGACATCGTACGGATCGGGGCTTCCTGGGGCTCGGAGGACCTTAATGGCAACGGTGTGTTGGATCCAGGTGAGGATCTGAACGGCAACGGCATTATTGACGACCCTGTCTCTCCAAATGTCGTTGGCTATGGGGGCTATTACGGTACGTATGGCGATCCCCCTGTTGTTGGCGGTGGTGTGGACGTGGCAGTGGATCCGGTACTTAGCGATACCTACGTATCAAGGTACGGGACACCATACGGGGGTTGGTGGTTCGTACTCAACGCACCCAATATCCTGACACTGAAGGACGGTGCGTTCCTGATCATGAATAGAGAGAATTGTAACCTTCGTAACGGGGGACGGCTTGAGGTGCAAGGGAGGTCCAAGACAGGTGGACCCAGCTTGATAGTGGCAAGGCGGTTCCGTATAGCAGAGAATGGAAGCATTGCCGAGGCCGCTCAGTACACAAGTCAACTACGCATAAAGGGCACGGGCTGGGTACAGATGGATCCTGCACTGAAGTCCACTGGTGAGGCGTTCATGATCGGTACATCAGACCCACCAGGCACAAGGCCGCGAGGCGAGATTGTCATTGAGGATGAGGGCCGTTTGGAGATCCTGCCGGCCAATCCAGCACCATATCTCGATTTTGGCAACACAGACCCCTCAGTCAATCAGATCATCATACGTGACAGTGGCGAGCTGTGGATGCCGGGTGATCAGGCAACCATGGGTCGTGTGGGCCCCGACAATAGGGTGGTCTCGCTCCAGGAGATGATCAGCATGGGTCTGATCACCAACGACCAAGGCGGAAAACTGATCGTGATGGGTTCAAATCCCACGGTGATCAAGGTCGCCGGAGCCACAAATCCGAGCCCTGCCAAGGCCGATCAGGACGTAAACCGAAAGGTGGTTCTTAGTTGGGACCCCGCACCTGGATTGTCTACCGTAGGCTATGACGTCTACTTTGGCAGCAGCCTTGATAGCGTCAAGACTGCCAGCAGGACAAATCCCTTGGGTGTCCTTAAGAGCCAGGGGCAGATGGAGACCAAGTATCCAAAGACTGGTGTATTGGCCCTGGATTTTGGCCAGACTTACTATTGGCGGGTAGACTCAATCACAGCAGGAGCAGATTCAACAATCCTACCGGGGAGGGTCTGGCACTTCACAGTGGAGCCTTTTGCAAGGACGCTGGGATCGGCAAGTATAAGGGCTAGCGCCTCCAGCTCGCTTAGCGACAACTCTGGGCCCGACAAGACAGTGGACGGATCTGGCTTGAGCCCATTGGACCAGCATGACACCAACGCTGACAACATGTGGACCAGCGCAGTCGGCCAAGAGCCGCCCGTCTGGATCCAGTATGAGTTTGACACGATCTACAAGTTGCATCAGATGTTGGTATGGAATTCCAACAGCGAACTTGAATGGTTCCTGGGCTTAGGTGTCAAGACCGCTAGAGTGGAATACTCCGCGGACGGTTTGAACTGGACGGAATTGGCAGGTGTACCTGAATTCGCCCAGGCCCCAGGCAGAGATAGCTACAGTCCGAATATCATCGTCAACTTCGGGGGCGCTGCCGCAAGGTTCGTTAGGATCGTCTGCACCAGCAGCTGGGGAGGCGGCAGCCAGTATGGCCTCAGCGAGGTCAGGTTCCTTTATATCCCATTACAGGCAAGAGACCCCAAGCCAGCCAACGGCAGCGTAGGTGTGGCCATTGATACCACATTTTCCTGGAAGGCCGGACGCGAGGCAGAATTGCACCATGTCTATCTCGGGACCAATCCGGATGGGCTGAACTTGATAGGTACAACCTCAGCAACTAGCTATACCCCCACAGACCTGTTACTTGGTACCCAGTACTATTGGCGGGTCGATGAGGTCAATCAGGCCGAGGCTATCAGCATGTGGCCCGGGAGTATCTGGTCTTTCACTACGGCTGACCACATCGTTGTGGACGACTTCGAGGCCTACAGCAATAGCTCACCTACCCGCGTGTTCCAGACCTGGATCGACGGATTGGGCTTCTCGGCTGATGAGTACTTCCCTAATGGCCACAATGGCAATGGCACAGGCGCAATCGTCGGCTACGATCCCTCTGCCGGCAACATCATGGAGACGACCACTGTCCATGGCGGCAGACAGGCAATGCCACTTACATACAATGGGCCATCTGAGGCCACACGGAGCTTTGCACCAGCCCAGGACTGGACTAGGAGCGGGGTAAAGACGCTGGTGCTGTACTTCTATGGTCCGGCTGACAATGTGCCCGGCGAGCTTTACGTGAAGATCAACGGCACCAAGGTCTCATACAAAGGCGATCCCGCTGACCTGGCTGCAGGAAAATGGAGGCAGTGGAATATAGATCTACCTGCTGAAGCAGGGCTTCGGGAGGTCAAGACACTAACGATCGGCATCTCAGGCGGCAAGGGCAAGCTGTATATCGATGACATATGTCTGTATCAGACCGCCCCGACCGTTGAGCCATGAGCGGATTGTGCCTGGAACTGTCCAGGCAGTAAGACGCGTAGTATTATGCTGTTATGGGCTTGGTCCATGAACACTTGAGTGTAGCCTGGATCATCTATCGGCACGATGCGGTCACCTAGGATAGCCTAGGGGGAAAGATCTTCAGTTATTGGTTCATGCCGTGATCCTGGCAGTTTGTGTTGTCGCACGGACTTGCTTGACGGGTATACGGGCCAGCATGATCCGGTCCAAGCCTCTGGAGACCGGGCCATGTCTTGCGGCTGCCAAGAGGCGTTGACCTAGAACCACCGCCAGACCAACACAAGCCGACGAGGTGACCTTCTACCAGAAGCAGTGTGGACCGCCAACGGCCCATCGCTAGATAGGCCTGCCTTTCTGGTCTACCTCTGGCATGGGGGGGCAGGAGTCTATATTGGACCAAGAGGCCTGGCCATCGTATCTACAACCTCAGATGTGACCACAATCTATGTAGCGCTCTGAAGGCTGCAAAGATCTGGATAGGGCCTTCAAGAGGCATGCACGAGAAGACTCGGCACATCCTTGCTTACGATCGCCTCCTCGAGGCAAGCCCAACCGCGATTGCACCTGCGATGGCGACGACAAGGAGCCCTAGCCAGGGTAGGGCTGAGGTCCTCCTGCCTTGGGTAGGTCCTGATCCAAGGGTCTCATATGCAAGAGGTGTAAGCTTGACGACACCGATCTGGTCCGAGGCCTCATCAGGGCCTGACTGAGGTAGCGGCCGCTGTTCGTACAATGCCCGCACCTGGTCCTTGGAAAGTACCTGGGCGTATATCCTCAGGTCGTCTATCAGGCCCTTGTAGCAGGTTGCATGCTCTAGATCGGTCCAGCCTATGGTCCAGCGGCGATCAGGCATCTCAGGAGCCCAACGCAGTCCAGTAGAGGCTATCTCATTGCCATCCTTGTAAAGCCTGACCATGGCATCCAGACCCACTGTTACGGCAACAAACTGCCATCTACCCGCCTCCAGAAGCCCCTGCGAGATGATACACGGCACATGTCTTCCTCGCTCATACAGGGATACGGAAAGGTCCATATGGTCATCGGGTGCACGATCCAACTGGATCGAGATAGGCCCGACTGCTGCTAAGGCCACAGGCGAGGTGGCCATCCTGTGGGGATCGACCCACATCGCCACCGTCAGCTCACTATACCCGCCTGCAATCGCACATGGCAGTGAGAGATAATCATCCACCCCATCCAGTGCCAATCCGCCCCCAATTCTCCCCGAGTCCGGTCGCCATTGGGGCCTGCCAAGGACCGCTGCGTCGAGGCCATGGCCGCTGGAGTCCAAGGCCTTCGTCCCGGAGGTCTGGTCAAACGTATACCATGCAATCAGGCCACCATAGTAAAAGGACCAGGTATCCGAGGACTCGATACGGCCATCAGGCCTTGTACTGTCTATCCTCCAGTAATACCTCCGGCCGGGCACAAGTGCGGTGAGCCGTACCTGATCGAGACCGGGCTCGATCTGACTGATAGCAGTCAGCCGATCCGGATCTGGGCCCAGATAGAGCACCTGTTGTATGATACCAGCACCAGGCAACCACCTGATAACAGGCTGGCCTACCACCATGAACCATCTATCAGGGGGTTGCGGTTGGTCTGCCTTGGCAGTCCTTGTGGTGAAGAATCGCACCTCTGCCAGGCCAGGTCTTTGGCCACCAAAGGATACTATACTGTCCAGCCTGACCTTGGAAGCAATCGTACCATCGAGCCTGATCGGTGTAGGCACGTCGTAGTCATCCGTGCCTTGGCCCATGTCAAACTCTGCGGAGCGTTTGATCAACCGCCAACCAGCCTCTTGGGTCCACACGGATATGTCAGCCTGCCTTATCCCACAATCAAGCCAACCTGGATCGTTATAGTTCCAAACCAGCATCAGGTCTATTGGTACCTCTCGGCCAAGATCCAACTCGATGGCCTCTACCTTGGCACCCTCTGGGCTGATCCACATGTGGTTGGGTTCTGTATCGTGCTCCATTATGGGGTCGCTATCCAACTGGATCAGGCCTCGGCCGTCTGTAACGGCATCTAGAGCTGTCCATTGTCCGTCTATCAACGCGCGTGCAGACACCCCATCGACAACTGGCCCTATTACTAGAGGCACATCACCCGCGGTCTTCAGGACGTAAGGCATGGAGATTATCCTGAACGGACCGCCGACATCTGCCACCAGGAAGTACGGCCCAGTCTCGTTTCTCGGCCCTCGCCACGAGAGCGCACAGGTACCCCCTCAGCCATATGCAAAATTGAGTACCTGGCCATATGTGTGCTGCTGATTCCATATCCTCAGCCTCGGCGGCGGAGCAACCTGCCGGCCTGCAACCAGTGTGATCTGCTCTCCCATATGTCCCGTTATCACATGCCAGATCCTGATGTCCCCTGCCATCTTGGTGACCGTAAGCTTAGACACGAAGGGCTCGCCTATCCCCAGGGTGACCTCTTCGGCCTGGGTCACCTCTATCTGCGGGCTTGGGCCTGCGACAAAGGAGGCCTCTGCAGCCCATTGCTTGCCGTCTTGCGCAGTGCGGTCCAACTGCCAACCGTAGAGTCTGTACGTGCCGACTGGCACCTCGCAGACCTCGCCCCTGGGCCTCAGGTGGAAGTGGCCGTTGAGACCGAGGATGGTAATGGTGGCAATCTCCTTTGGCACCCTTATCTTGCCAAGGCGTAGCTCCTTTGGCCTATCGAGCCTTACATACGCCCCATCCCTCGCCACCTCTAGCTGGTAGAACCAACCGTTGATCTCGACTAGACTGCCTATGGTCACAGGCCTAGCACCATCCTCCGACCTGCCGACGATGATCCTGTCTGCCCGATCAGGGTCTACACGGCCAGTGGCTGGATCTACTGCCCTGTCAGAGAAGGTACCGTTGGCCGTGTAGTCCACCAATGTACAAGGCACCTTGGCACCATCTACATCGATCGTCCCTTCGTACCAACAACCAGGTACCACATAGCAACCATGCTGGCCCCTGCGGTTGACCACAACCAGGATCACCAGGTGGTAGGTAACAGGCCCGCGTTCGCCCTTCAGCGTGACCTTTACAGCCCCAAACCGGCTGGCCTCCGAGCCAACCAGGCCCTTTACTGGCTGCTCATCGTCCAGGTGGCCATCCCCATTGGAGTCTATGTAGAGCAGGTCATAGAATCCCCTGGTCTTGGTACGGTCGATGGCAAACCACCTGAAGCCAGTGTCTGTCAAAGGCGTAACCCATCTGCCGAATAACGCCCCGCTGCTCAACCTAGGTAGCCTCACGCCATCAGGCCTCTGCCCCTCCAGACTGACCGACCGAAACCTGGCCATGGGGGCAAGGCCTGACTGTTCGGCCGTCCGGTATCGAAGCCACTGTTCATCCTGCCCTAATGTCAGCTCGAGAAACAAGAACATCGGCAGGAACAAGCCGGACGCCATAAATCGTGCCTTGCCCATAACTTTCTCCCAGATAGGACCTTGTACAGGCCCGAAACTATATGATATCCTAATGAAAGGGTGACTTTTCGCAAGCCAACTGTAACGTTATTTTTGGGCTGGGATAGATGCACCCGAAAGGACAAGCAGCGGTCTATAGGCACTCGAGTTTGGCCAGCATCCTCTTGTGTATCTTGGCCACAACATGCCTGGCCCAGGGAGAGTATAGCACCCTGCTGACTAGGCAGGAACTGGATGTGCCTGACACGATCCTGACCAAGAGCTCATTTGGTCCCTTTGCAAAGGAGCCAAACGGGATCGGTGATGAATGCGTGCGCGGGACGATCATCCTTGCCAACAAACAGATGGGCTTCCTGTTCGACCGCAGCAATAAGCTGCTATATGTGGACTTTGACAACGATAAGGACCTTACCAATGACCCCAACAATACCTTCGAGCCTTCGACCATCGTAGGGGCGATCTCAGGGCAAAAGTACCACTTCCAAGATATCCCGGTGCCCAGTCATCGAAACTGGCCTGTCGTACTGAGTGGGTCTATCGTGTTTGAGGACCGCACAGCCTCTCCAACCTTCAGGATCCAGTATTGCCAAGGGGCACTCGTCGACCTGGATGGCCTGCAGCTTAGATTCATGTTCCTGGACATCGACGGCAACGGCATGGCGGATCACGCCTATCTGCAGCCTGTCAGGGATGGAAAGGGCCAGCCCATAGAGCTGTTGGACCTGCCAGATCAGATCTTCATAGGGGGCCGCCTGTACCAGATCTCATTGGATCGATTCCCGATCCTGACGCTTTGGCACATAGACGCCCCTATGGGCCAGCTTCTCATAAAGGGCAAGGTCGATAGGCTCATGCTATCTTCCGATCACAGGCTCTTATGGCTAGAGCCCTCGGCGGATCGCATCCCTGTACCAGCGGGCGTTTACACATTCAAGAGTGGCTATATCCTGACAAGGAACGGCAAGGTTCGCGTACCGCCATACGGTGGCCGTATAGAGATCCGACCTGATCAGACCACACAGGTCCAGATCGATCGGCCCCTGCAACATCTCGTACGGGTCGACCGCAGTGGCCGCAACCTGGTTCTGACATATTGGCTCTTAGACTACCACGGCAGGCCGATAGACATCCGCGAGGTCATCGGGGATGCAAATGCCCCCCGATTTCGGATCTACAAGGACAATTGGTTGGTCGGTTCTGGCAGGTTCGAGTTTGGCTGAGGAGGCACCTGCTCGTACTCGTGGCGAGTACCGATATACGCATTTGGAAGATTGAAGGTGTTGGCACATGTCGACCTGGGCGGGCTGGCAGAACAGACCTCGGAGCCTGTGTTCTTCTGGTGGAATCCACTCTATTCGTTGGCTGGGGCGTTTGTGTGGATGATCCTTGGCCTCGCCCTATGCCTTAGACCCAACAGGACAAGGCAGGCATGGCTGGTATTGATACCTGTATTTGTGGTCTTGTTCGTCTGGTCCAGGGTCAAGGTCATCTTGGGTATTGGGTCCTCGGCCCGATCGTTACTAGACCCATCTATCCAAGCCTGCGTGGTCGCCATTGCCGTGGCTGGCCTGAGCGCCAATTGGCTGAACAACCTCCGCTGGTACCTCAGGATCCCAGCCGTAATTGGCCTATTCGCATCTATGTTTGTCCTATCAAATAGCCCCTACGGAGACACCCGAGTTTCACACGCCCAACACATCATCTATTGGCTGCTTGTGGTGATCCTGCTTGCCGCGGTGGTTTCCTTGCGGAAGATACTCAAGGACCGGCGTGCGATCGTCCGAGTTATCCCATATCTGTGCATATCTATTGTCATATGGTCCATTGCCATAGTTGCCTCATTTCTACTGATCTGGGCGTGGGTCCATGGCACCCATGTTCCACCTGAGGCCGTCCGACTTGCAATATACCTATTCGCGGGCTCCGCGCTCATGATCGGCATCCCGTTTGCATTATTGATGACGCTGAATTCATACTGGCAACGGCAGCTGAAATGTCTGGTCGGAAGCTCTATGTCAACCACGATCGTGACTTAGCTGGAAATCCGAATTCGGTTTCCGGTGCCAGTTCAACTGCGCTGTCAGGCTACCGGGCCAATCTTGATCTCGGATTGGACAAGTCCGGCCAGATCAAGAACAACCTAGACATCACTGCCGTCCGCGGTTATGGAGAGATCAAAGCGATATCTTGACGATTCATTCTTTTCATCTTAGAGTTACGACAGACGAGGCGATCCCTCATATGACTATGTCATCGTGCTTGAGCATATTGCTAGTATCTATTATCGCCAATGCCCAGGTGCCGGCAAATGAGGACCTTCTTGTTGCGCAGCAAGCAGCAGAAAGCTCGGTAACTATCAGACTGGCCGCTGATGCTAATCTGCCATTCATAGGTGATCCTTACGCGCGCATGTCAGGACCCATGCGGCCGGCAGCCCTCTATAGCGCCGTCCTGAGTTTGTCAGGCAGGTCATATATCCTATATCTAGCCGACGTAACGATAACCGACAAGACCAGGCCCACATATGCGATCCGAATCATACCGGCCGCAGCAGCAGTGAAAGGTCCTTTCGTACGGTTCTATTCGATGCCAACCGAATTGTACTTGGCTGGCGTCAACTATAGGGTGGTACTCGACGCCCTGCCCCTGGTCAGGCTCATCCCAGTGAAGGCCTCCACCGGGACCCTCACCATCAATGCCCAGTCCATAAGCTATGTCTTGCTAAGTGGTAAAGACCGACTCTTGTTAGTCGACCAGCAGGAGGGGCAATTGTGTATCCCTGCTGGGTTCTATCGCTGTGAAGAGATAGTACTACAGGCCGGCAACGCAAGAATCCACGGCTGGCCGCCACAGGGGCTTACGGTCACCATCCAAGAAGCCATGACAACGAGCCTCAATCTCGGGATTCCGCTGCGACAAACCGTTGAAGCTTGGCGCCGAGGCAATACCTTGCACCTCCAGTACAAACTGCAGGGAAAGGGAGGCGAGGTATATGGGGGGTCCCCTTTCGGAAGCGGTGACGAACCACACTTCAAGGTGTGGATGGGAGGCAAGCCGATATATGTACGGAGATTCGAAGGTAAAACCCATGAAGGGCTGACAGTTTATACATATACCTGGCAAGTCCCGTGGTATGTCTTTGGGAACATCAGTATCGCAGTTTACGGTGACATAAGAGGGCTAGGTCCAACCGAAGGTGAGCGAATCACCTTTGATTGGGGGTCCTGGAATGCACTGTCAAACGGCCTAACCTTGCTGGTCTTAATTGTTGCAACCGCCATAGCTGCATACCGTAACATCCGGGCAATCCTGATAGTGATACCCACCATTGCCGTCCAGGCGATCTGGCCGGCCCTGTTAGGCAGCGGTAAGATCCTGCAGGGCATCGCGATGGAACTTGAACCGATAGTACTTCCTGTTGCTGTCGGCATAGCCCTCATTGGAATAGCTTCTGGCAGGCTTGCCAGGCTCAAATGGTATTGGAGGCTCCCACTAGCACTCGCCATCTTCGGTGCGGTCGCCTTGGGGCAATTGGTCTGCCTTTGCAATCATGATGCCCACTATACCTACTATAGTTGGCGGGACACGGTGCTCAGCATTGTGCTGGCCGCAGTCAGCACAGGCTTGCTGGCAAAGGCCAGGCTGCACCCTCGCAAGTTAGTAGCAAGCATTTCTTCAGCTACCATGGGAGCGTCTGCGGTTGCGTACCTCCTGCGGCTGTACATGTCAGAATCCCTGAAGTGGCGATACCTACCCATCGGATTGCTATACATGTCGGGATTTGCTGTGACTATTCTGGCAGTACTCTTACCATTTCTCGTTCTTGTCACGATAAGTCGTTTCTGGTACGAGCGCATACTAGGATTACTCGGACTTGGAGATCGCGGCCAATTAGCAATGGCCGATGCCGTAGCCAAGAAGTAGAATCGCGATAACTGACGCAGAGGCGATCACGACCAATATCGCCAGCCATTTGTGTTCATCACGCAATACCCCAACGATGCCCAATACGAGGGCAACAGGTGGGCAAACCCATAATCCGAGTCCTCCAAGGACCCTGAGAGGACTTGCTCAGCCAGGATTAAGGAATATCGTCACTAACCAATAGGCAAGGCCTATGGCCAGCAACCTGATGCCAATGGCACCATAGCGACCAGACATCCTTCAACCTTTATCTTAGGTAGCGGGTATAACCATCCCTTCTAGTAAGACCTATCCTATCGAAATAGTCCAGAAGCGGTATCGCGTACTTTCGAGTTGTGTCTAGAATATACTTGAACCTTACACTCTCAAGCCTGCCATGCTGTTGGATATACTCGGTTAGCCTCTGCCTGGCTGCTTCAACCGCATCCTTGTGAAACCACAGTTCCTTATCAACTTGTATGAGCCTTTGCTGCTGGCACAAGACGTTTATGGCCCATTCTGCCTGTTGCTGCCAGATCCTGGTCTCTTCCACCACCTGCTGCAGCCCAGGAGGGTTGAATGGACAAGACCTGAATAGGGCTTCAACCGTATCCAAGACCTTTTGCTGGCTGCTGTCAAAACGTTGACTGTGCCCACGCAAGGCCAGGCGATCGCCAATCCTGATCAGATGGCCTTCGCTGACCATCCGATCTAGGACGGCATCAAATACATCCCTCGGCAGGCCTGCCTGGGCCAGGAGCTCCTCGGTACCAATGCCCACATACTCTGGAGTCCGCTGGTGAAATGCGCCTACCATATCGAGCAGTCTTTCTCGAATCTGCCTCTGGGCGTCGAGATGTATGAACCTACTCGACCCGACCTTCACCACCCGACCACTGGCAAGTAGCTGCCCGAGCAGCCCGGCAACCGCTGCTGGCATCATCTTCGTTCGGATGGCAATATCATGGCCATCGATGCCCTGGCCTGCTGCAGCCATGATACAGTATTCGACAAAGGCCATCGGTTCGCGCACTGCCTTTTGGCGGACCTCGATATCATCCAGTACCTCCTTGTGAGTGCGCCTGAGCCTCCTAGGAAGGGCCTCTATGATCAAGCCGCCACCTATGGTCCTCGGCGGGGTCAGGGACCGTACGATGAACCTGTCGCAAGGTCCAGCGACCAACGGATCCCTCAACAAGATCTGTACAAGACATTCGCAGCCCGGTGCCAGTGGCTGTGGTTGAAATAGGTACACATTTGCTAGGGTCTCCGACGTGCCTGTATGAAACCTCACCTCGGATGCATGCCGCAGGGGCTGCCTTTGGGTATCTAGAAGCCGCAGCCTGCATAGATACCAATGGTTAGGTTCGAAGTAATCACTGGCGGTCACGACATTACCCCGTTGGATGGCCTTGTGGTCCCACTGTGGGATATTCAGGGCTGCACATTGACCTGCAACCGCCTGGAGGCTATCCCTGCCATAGACCTGTATCGCCCGTACCCTACCCTTCAGGCCTTGCGGCAATAGGACCAATTCATCACCTACATTGGCACAGCCCGATACAGGAACCCCGGTCACCACCGTGCCGTAACCCTTGACCGAGAAGGCCCGCTCGACAGGCAACCTGAAGACACCTTGTAAGGACCTTGGTTCTATGGCCTCGACAAGCCCTTTCATGGCATCCAAAAAGTCCTCCAGGCCTTGCCCCGTGACATTTGATAAAGGGATGATAGGTGCATTTGCCAGGAATGTACCAGCCAGGTATGCTCTCAACTGCCCTATCACCTCTTGCACGCGCACCTGGGGCACTATATCTATCTTTGTCAGCGCCACTATCCCCTTGCTGACGCCCAAGAGGCTCATTATGTCCATATGTTCACGGGTCTGCGGCATGATACCGTCATCTGCAGCCACAACCAATATGCAGGCATCTATGCCAGTTGCACCTGCCACCATGGTCTTTATGAAATCCTCGTGGCCCGGTACATCGACGATTCCCACCTCCACGCCAGATATCACACAAGGGGCAAATCCCAACTCTATGGACATACCCCTTTCCTTTTCGATCTTCAATCGGTCGGTATCGCAGCCGGTAAGGAGCTTCACTAGAGCGGTCTTGCCATGGTCCACATGACCTGCGGTGCCTATGGTAATATTATGCTGTTTTACATCCATAAAGTCCAATAGTGGTCTAGGCAGTCCTCAATGCCTCTGCAACCGCCTCTACGACTAGCTGGTCCTCCCCTTGCTGCAATGTCCTCGGATCGATTAGGACCTCTCCATTTGCAATACGCGCAAAGACCGGTATTCGATGTAATCTGAGCCTCCTGGCCAATTCGTCTACGCTGATACGGCGTGGCCTTATGGCCACCAATGTGGTCGCCAGGCCCTGTGCAGGCAATGAGCCGCTGCCCATCTCGGACTGTCCTGGCCTGGTACTTACATCAGCAGCCAATCCCATCGATACGATGGCCGACATGATGGATTCTGCGGACCTTGCCAACTCCTCAGGCCTGCGGGTTAGCATCTGGTAGGTCGGGATCTGCTCGACGGCCACATGCTCGTCAAGAAAAAGCCTCAAAGTAGACTCCAGAACGGCCAATGTGAGCTTGCCAGGCCTGACGATCCTGGCAAACTGGTTCCTCCTTATCGCCTCGATCAGATCCTTCCTTCCCATTATGAGCCCTGCCTGGCAGGCACCGATGAGCTTGTCGCCGCTGCACGTGACGATATCTGCGCCAGCCCTGATGGAGTCTGCGATAAGTGGCTCTGGCTCGAACCCGAACTGCCCAAGATCTATCAATGCACCTGCACCGAGGTCATCTATCATCACCAGGTTATGACTATGGGCGATCTGGACCAACCGCTCCAGTGGCACCTCCTCTGTAAAGCCCTGTATCCTATAGTTGCTTGGATGGACCCTCATGATGGCCACAGTATCATCGGTGATGGCCCGTTCGTAGTCGTACGGATGGGTCTTATTTGTGGTCCCTACCTCCACCAGCCTTGCACCACTGAACGCCATCACCTCTGGCAACCTGAACGATCCACCTATCTCCACCAATTGGCCCCTGGATACGATCACCTCCTTGCCCTTGGCTATGGTGTTCAGAACGATGGCAGTGGCAGCAGCGTTGTTGTTCACCACTGTAGCCGCCTCTGCACCGGTCAGTTGTTGCAAGAGCCACTCGATCCTCTCGTCCCGCCTGGACCTCTTGCCGGTTTGTCTATCTACCTGGAGTATCGAATAGCCCTGCAAGGTCTGCTGTATCTGCTCCAAAGCCACCTTTGCCAAGACCGCACGGCCCAGGCCGGTATGGAGGATGATCCCAGTGGCATTTATCGCCCTGCAGTAATACGGTCTGAAACCTTCCTCAAGGAGTGCCCTCGCCGCCCTGATCAGGTCCTGACGGATCTCGCATGGGCCCATTGGAAGGACCATCTTGGCGATGATCTGACCCCTGAGATTGGAGACCGCCCGCCTCAGGGCGGCCACGACGGGCCTGCGGCCATATCTGTCGACAAGCTCCGCGATGGCCCCGTCAGCCAGCAGCGATTGGACAGATGGTATGGCACGCAGCAGATCTTGGATGGACCCATCCATACATGTGATTCTATCTGGCCTGGCCCTATGTACAAGCCCATCCCGTCCGCAGCCAACCACAGGCCTGTGTCTTATTGACAAGGTCTGCAGCCATGCATAGAATCGGCCTTAGATGGGAAACTGGTTATGAGAATGGCCCAATTCGTCGTGGCTGTAGTGTTCCTTGTTGCTGGTCGTTGTCTGGCAAGCCAGGAATACAGTTTCACCGCCACACTCACCACACAGGAGCGGTTCGTTGCAGTATCGCTTTCGACCCATCCTGGCCATTTTGACAAGGAGCCCGATATCCCCGGCCATAGGTTGTCAAGGTTTTCACTCCCAATTGCCAATGGTAGAAGGATGGTCGGTCTGCTGTTGGATCAGGATGAAGGCCTGCTCTATGTCGATCTAAACGCCGATGGTGACCTGACGAACGATACTGGCAGCCCGTTGACCGCCTCGAATTACGGTCCTGCAAGGGACCAACAGCGATTCGGACCTCTGCGTCTGCCAATCGGGTCCATCTGTGGGCTGGACCCCGACCTGGTCTACTGGTTGAGCTTCTACATCGTCAGGTCCGACAAGGATACTTCCACTGCCTCAGCGATCCCCATGTCCTGCCACACCGGCTCTGTGGAGATCAATGGCAAGCAGTTCAGATTTGACCTCGATGACTGGAACCTAGATGGCCGCATAGACCTTGACGACATGGTCCGCATCCGGTGGCCTCAAGCCATGGATGGTGACCGAGAGGATTTGGCTATATCCGCAAGATCTATCTTATGTCTTTCCGGCTTCACCTGTCGGCTAGACCTTACTAACTGGCCGACGGTCAGGCTGATGGAGCTACAGCAGCCGACAGGCAGGCTCGCGATCAAAGGTGGCCATATCGAGAGCATCAGACTTTCTAGCAGTGAAGTCACATTGCTATGGCTCGATCCTTGCGAAGGACCCATCTCAGTGCCAGTGGGCGAATATCGTCTCAGGGATGCGGTCTTGGCCCACGGGGGCAAGAGGGTACGGGCAATGGACGCCCTCTACATAAAGATCGCTGTCGAGCAAGGCCGTGATGCCGAGCTTTCCATCGGGACTCCATTGCGACACGATGTGCAGGTCTCCAGGTCAGGTCGTGTCTTGAGATTGCAACACCGGCTTTGCGGCCAAGGTGGCGAGACCTACAATCTGCTACAGCTAATCCCATCCGCAAGGGCCCCAACCTTCAAGGTTTACAAAGGCGACAAGGTGGTTGGGGCAGGCCAGTTCGGATTTGGCTGAGGCGGTACGTGTACGTGCTCGTGGCGAGCACCCTTCTATCTTTCCGGAGGTCTGAAGGTCGTCGCATCTGGGGACATCGGAGACCTCGGTACCAGCGAGGGTCGCCCAGTCCTTGTCAACATCCCGCCTTGGGCTGGATCTGCCGGATTGTTGATATGGCTGATACTGGCTGCAACCTTGTTTACCAAGCAAAACCGCTCCATCCAGGCCTGGTCAATCCTGCTACATGTGATCGGGGTACTCGCAATATGGTCGATCTTCAAATGCCTGATGGGCCCATTGCCACCATCTGCGATACCGTTCGACCCGTTGGTAGCAGGCCTGGCTATAGGGCCCGCATTGGTCTTTCTGGCTGGGGTCCGGCTGGCCAGGTATAGGTGGTATCTGAGGATCCTGCTGGCAGGTCTGATCATGTGGTTTGCTGCCATCATCGCAACCGTAGGTGACCAGCAGTTGAGAGAAATCATACTGGCTATCACGTACATGATGCCCATAGGCATCATATTGTTTGCAGCGATTGCCATGTACGTTGGCACAAGGCAGGTTTTTACAAAGGCAAGGGCCGTTATATCCGTGGTACTAGGCGTGCTTGTCGGTAGTGCCGCTGTGATCGGTGTGCTACTGATGCCTGCCATCATAAAGGAGGGTTGGCCTTTGATTATCCAGGCGGTACCCGTGGTCGTTATGTTGGCCGTAGTAGTATTCCTGCTTGTCCTTCCACTGCTGCTAGTAGTGATGATAAGCCCCTATTGGAATAAGAGACTCAGGCTCCTGTTGGGCCTTGAGCATTCTGGCCTGGTACAGGATCCTGCCTGTGCTGACTCGGACAGCTGCAAGGCAACTTGCTAATCCTGTCCAATTCCGCGAAAGCAGGGTGTTGACCTAGCCACCAGTTCATGCAATAACTCGAATTGTTGCGTCTCATCGATGGATCGAAGGATCGTTTATCAGACTATAAAGTGACATGGATATGGAACAGGACCCTTCGGGCAATTCTGGACACCTCGATCGTCCAGGATGGCATTTTCCTATGGTCGCGCTGTTGTTCATTGCAAGTGGATTTGCCGCCCTGGTCTACGAGGTCATTTGGTTCCAATTGATAGAACTGGTCATAGGATCCACGGCGGTCTCTTTGGCGGTGCTGCTGGGGACGTTCATGGCAGGTATGTGCCTGGGAAGCCTCGCTTTGCCTAGGTTGGTCAGGTCTTCATACCATCCGCTAAGGGTGTATGCACTTCTGGAGGCCGGCATCGCCATCCTTGCCTTGGCCATCCTGATCTGCCTGCCGTATCTGGATCGCTTCTATGCCGCCTACGCAGGTCACGGCCCGCTAGCAGTCTTGTTGAGGGGCCTTGTCTGCGCGATCTGCCTGCTGCCACCAACAGTGCTGATGGGCGGGACCCTGCCGATCGTCGCCCGATGGGTCAAGGCTACGCCCCAAGGCGTATCGTATCTGGGTTTTCTCTATGGGGCAAATACGGCTGGCGCGGTCCTCGGTTGTCTTGTTGCAGGCTTCTACCTGTTGCGCGTCTATGACCTGACCATTGCCACGGTTGTAGCAGCAGCCGTAGATGCCATCGTGGCGATCCTTTCGTGGTTGCTAGCCCGTAGCCCTGCAAGGGATCTGACTGAAGGCCAGGATCATGATGGGTCATTGACCCAGCCCGAACGCATCGTTGCGATCGCTCCACGCTCCAGGCCTTATGTGGTCTATTGCGCGATTGCATTGTCTGGGCTGTCTGCCCTAGGCTGCGAGGTCATATGGACGAGGCTCCTGTCGCTACTTTTTGGCCCAACCGTTTACACATTCTCGGTCATCCTTGGCGTCTTCTTGTTTGGCCTGGCCATAGGCAGTTCCATCGGCGCTGCCCTAGCCAGGAGCGCCAGACCTGCTACGGCCTTAGGTATATGCCAGGGTATCCTACCTGTAGCCATGGCATGGGCCAGCTATGTGATCACCAGATCCCTTCCGAACTGGCCTATAGACCCTGGGCTTGCAACCAATCACTGGATCGGCTTTCAGCTCGACATCGTCCGATCGGCCTGGGCGATCCTGCCTGCCACATTGCTATGGGGTGCGAGTTTTCCCTTGGCCTTGGCAGCAGTCGTAGGTCCTGGACAGGACCACGGTCAAGAAGTAGGCCACGTTTATGCTGCCAACACGATTGGTGCAATCTGCGGGGCAGTATTGGTAAACCTGGTCTCGATACCAGACCTGGGCACCCAACAAACACAAAGATTGCTGATTGTCATATCACTACTATCGGCGATGATCGTCCTATTGTCATCACTACATTACCTGCAGCTCGGTACCTTTAGACAGTCAGGCCCAAGGCCTTTGAGATCCTGGGCAGCGCATGTGTTCTTGGCAATCCTACTAGTGGCAATCGGCCTCGCATGTGCCTGGACCATAGGTAAGGTGCCGTGGTACTTGGTAGCATACGGCCGTTACGCCACCACAACCAAATCTGGCTCGAACGTCGCATTCCTAGGTGAAGGCATGAATGCCTCTGTGGCAGTGACCGAGTCTCCCGATGGCATACGCTACTTCCATGTCAGCGGAAAGGTAGAGGCCTCCAGTGAGCCACAAGACATGCGTCTGCAGAGGATGCTTGCACACCTTTCCGCCCTATTACACCCAAGGCCCAGGTCGATCCTGGTAGTAGGGTGCGGTGCTGGGGTCACTGCAGGGACGTTCTTAGTGCACCCAGACGTAAGAAGGATCGTAATATGCGAGATCGAACCTCTCATACCCAAGGTCGTCGCCAAATACTTCGAGCAAGAAAACTATGGGCTGATCGGTGACAAACGCGTCGAGATCGTATACGACGATGCGAGGCACTATATACTGACTACCCGCGAGAAGTTCGATATCATTACCTCAGACCCCATTCATCCATGGGTCAAGGGGGCCGCAACGCTTTACACGGTCGAGTATTTCCAGATGTGCAAGGCCCACTTAAATCCAGGTGGGTTGATCACACAATGGGTGCCGCTGTACGAAAGTACCCCTGAGGTGGTAAAAAGTGAGTTGGCAACATTCTTCAAGGTCTTCCCCGATGGTACCATCTGGAGCAACGATTGCAGTGGGCAGGGCTACGATACGGTAGTGCTTGCAAAGGATGGACCCCTGCAAATAGATCTCGAGTCCCTCATGTTGCGGCTGGACCGTGACGATCATCACGCCGTCGTTGTATCACTGAACGGGGTGGGGTTTGCTACGTTGATAGACCTCCTGGCCACATACGCCGGCCAAGCCCCAGATCTAAGACCATGGCTGGCCGATGCCCAGATCAATCGGGATAGGAACCTCCGCTTACAATACCTGGCCGGCTTGGGACTCAATGCATATCAGGCAGCCACCATATACAATCAGATCCTCAGCTACCGTACCTTCCCAAATGGACTGTTTAGAGGTAGTGCCGCCACGCTAGAGGCCCTAAGAAATGCCATGTCCAGGCGATAGTGCCAGCATTTTCGGCGGACTGGGCCAATGGTGCCTCGACACACAAGAGACATTTGATTCCTGCACCTATCAATAGACCTTCTAACAGAATGAAGGCTTTTTTGACACTCTTGGCCGATCCCATGAGTAGTACTATAGTCAGGCTACTTACGGCTAAGCCAATATTAGATGACCAGTTATGGTCGCTCTTAGAACCCGTCATCTCAAAACGCAGACACCGATTCAGGTATCACGGACGCAAGCCCATT
>Ga0207433_10001341_pt1 | contig 53199 bp, 36 predicted proteins | sample YelNatPaOPGAMG01_FD_187559 | JGI IMG/M metagenome (GOLD analysis project Ga0207433, IMG submission 187559) | Hot spring thermophilic microbial communities from Obsidian Pool, Yellowstone National Park, USA - OP-RAMG-01 (SPAdes) (version 3) | ecosystem: Environmental > Aquatic > Thermal springs...
TGCACGCCGTCTTCGGCTTCGTCGATCGTGCCGGTCACGTAACCGGTTTGCTGCAGAAGGCCACGGACGATGCGGCGCATGGTGGGAAAGTCATCGACGACGAGAAACTTCATGATGTGAATAGATATTGATGTTTATAGATAAGATGATTTGCCAGTTTCGTCTTTGACCGTCAATTTGTATGCTTTGACGTCACGGGCAGTGAGAGACTTGACAGTAACCAACTGCAACGGGTTGGCTTTTGGCAAGTCGTTTGACCTGGATCACCGCGAGCTGGGGGATTACCCTGCCCGAGTCGATGAATCGGCTGCCAGCGGGGTGGATAACCCGCATGCAGCGCCATGAGTGTGGGTGATGCTGAATCAGCGCGTGACGCGCGCAAGGTCAGCCGCTTCCTCCCGCACCAGATCCACCAGCAGCGCGGTGAACTCCCTGACCGCCGCGGCATCGGCCGTGTCAGCGTGAAGCCTTGCATGCGAGGACGCCAGCCGGGTGGCGGGGATGCCGGGGCGCCGCAAAAATCCTGTCAGACGGCATTGCTCCAGCGGCGCCGCACATCCCGCCGGATGCATGCGGGCCTGCATCCACTGATAGGCCAGAGCGCCCAAAGCCGTGGTCAGTGGCGCATCGCTGCCTGCCAGCGGTTTGGCTTGCCATTGCGCCCACCACTCCGGCAACGCCTGCGGCAGCATCGGCCTGGCGATGCCGAAGCCCTGCGCATGGCTGGCGCCGAGCAACTGCACGGCCTCCAAAATGCCCTCGTCTTCCACGCCCTCGACGATCACCTCCCGCCCGAGGTCTTTTCCCAGTTGTGACAAGGCACCAATGAGCGCCAGCGCCTGCAATGGCGCCTGGCGCATGTGGCGCACCAGGGACTGGTCGACTTTGATGGCACTGAACTGCACCGATGACACCCGTTCCAGGCTGCTGTAACCGGTTCCCAGATCGTCGATGGCGAATTGCACCCCCAGCCGTCGCAGCCGGTCGATCGCTGCCAGCGGTGCCCCTTGGTCGAATTCCTGTGTTTCCAAAATTTCCAGGGTCAGGCGGCTGGCTGGCAAACCGTGGCGATCCAGGGTCTGCATGACGATTTGCTCCAGGCCGGAGTCGATCAGCGTGTGCACGGGGAGATTGACTGAAATATCGATGGTCAGTCCCTGCGCGTCCCACTGCCGCAGCCAGTGCAGCGCCTGATCGAGACCGAGGCGGAACAGCCGGGTGAGGTCATGCGCTCCCAGACTGGGCAAAAACGAGGCCGGGGCAAGCAACTGACCGGTGCCGTCATCGAGTCGGGCCAGCGCCTCGACTTTGCACAGCCGGCCGCTGTCGAGGTCGATGATCGGCTGCATCGCCATCACCAGCCCACCAGAAAACAAGCGTTGCCGGTAGGCCTGTGCCTGATTTTCGGCAATCGCCCCGGAGGATGGCGGCGTCTGGCTGCGCCGCCAGACAGATTCCCAGCGTTGCTGCAGTCCCAAGGCAAACTGCTGCATCCAGCGCGATTCGAATTGATGCGGATACGCCCCGAACAGGCGCAGAACGAGGGCGGGATGATCGTCCTGGCCGCGGATGGGAATGGCCATGACGCTGCGCACGCCCAAAGGCAGCAGTTTGTCGCGCCAGTGCGCAAGTTGTCCGTCCTGCGCGTACGACGGCACGGTGAGAATCTGGTTCTGGCGCCAGGCCCGCGCGGCCAGTGCGCCGCCTTGTGGGCCGGTGCCGGCCAGTGTGGGTTGGTAGGCGGCGGACAGGGTGATGTCGCGGATAGTCGCGGAGGCCTGGCCTGCCATGACCTCGATCTGCAGAACATCGCCGGGATCCGGGCGCAAGATGGCGGCGTCGAGCACCCCGGGCAAAGCGCCGATGGCAGTGATTTCGGTTTGTGCCACGTCAACCCACAGTGCGCCATTGAGGGGCACGGGACGTCCCAGAATGTCCAGGTATGCAGCCGTGGTTTCGGCATGGGCATCGAGTTCGGCCTGAATGTCGTCCTGCAGCCGCGTCTCGCAGACCGAAAGCATCTGATAACGCGACCGTGTGTTCAGGGTGAGGTGATCGAGTGCGTCGTTCAGCAGTCGGCGGTAGATCGAGGCCGAACGCACGAGCAGGGCGGCGTCCACGCCGACCAAGGCATGCACACGCCCCAAACGCTGCGCCTGCTGCCTGATGTCTTGTGCCGTGCTTGACGGGTCGAACAAAAACCGCAGGTGTTCGGCCTGGCGTGTCTTGAGGGTTTGCAGTTCGCCGGCAGCAAGCGCTTGCAAAATCGCCCGCGGCGCGTCCTCCAGCGCCAGCCGTTGATAAAACGTGCCGATGAATTCGTCCGCGAGGCTGGCAAACCAGTCTCGATGCTGGGCGAGCAACTGCCTTGCCCGCGGGCCATAGGCGTCGAGCGGAGGTTCGCTTGCCGACTGCTCCACCGGCAGAACACCCTCCTGCCACCAGTGCTGCCGGCGGTTTTTTCGGCTTTTGATCTGATACAGGGCGGCATCGGCCTGACGCAGCAAGGCATCGGCATCGGCACCGTCACGCGGGTAGATCGCCAGCCCCATGCTCATACCGATCCGCGCCCGCTGTCCCTGGTCGAGGAGGAAATCCTCTTCGACGGCGTGATGCAACTGGGTGATCCACTGTTGCAGCTGCGGTTGCGGTTGCGACGGATCCAGACCGAGCAAAACCGCGACCAGCTCATCTCCGCCAATCCGTGCCAGCACCGTCTGTCCAGGGCGGATCGAGCGCAGCCGCGCGGCGAGCTCCCGCAGTACGGCATCCCCCGCGGCATGGCCATAGGTGTCGTTGACCGGTTTGAAATCATCCAGATCGATGTAACCGACGGCCACGGCCTGGTGTTGTTTGCCTGCCTGTTCGAGCGCCTGTTCGAGCGCCGCTGCCAGGCCTTTGCGGTTGAGCAGGCCGGTGAGCACATCGGTCTGGGCCAGACGGTCGAGCTCTTCCTCGCGGCGTTTGCGGGCGGTGATCTCGACCAGGCTGCACAGCAGGAAATCGGATTGGCTGTCCAGGCGGACGGCAGAAAACGCCACATCGATCATCTGCCCGCCGCTGCCGCGCAGTCGCAGGTCCAGAGGCCCTGCAAAGCCGTCGCGATCGATGGCGTCGAGCACCACCTGCCTGTCGGCAGGGCGCGCGTAGAGCGGTGCAAAAAATCCCGGCACGGTCTGTTCGCCCGGATCGCCTTGCTGCTGCGCCAGAAGCTGCACGAATGCCGCATTGTGGTCCAGGATGCGCGAATCGCTGCGGCGGGTGAGAACCAGCGGCACGGGACAGACTTCGAACACCTTGCGCAGGCGTTCGCTCGCTTCGGCCACACGGCGCTGGTCGACCCATGCGCGGCGTTGGCGCCTTGCCGTCTGTACCGCGATTTGCGCACCGGTGACGACGGTAAAGCCGAGCAGAATGAACAACTCGACGACCATCGCTTTCGGTGTGGGCAGTACGGTGGCGGCTTCGATCCAGAACACTGCGGCAAACAGCGGCCCCAGCCACAGCGACGCCACATGCAGCATGGGGGCGTAGAGATACAGCGCCAGGAGCATGACAAACACCGAAATGCTCTGAAATTCCGCGCTGACGCGCCCGCCGTAAAGCGGCACGAGGATGACGAACACGGCGGCCAGAGCGTATTCGTACAACACCAGCACGTCTGCGGCGCGTTTGAGGTTCGTGCCACCGCCGTGGTCAGGCTGTTCGCGCGCGAGCATGAACAGCCTCAAACCGAGCAGAAACACGAAGAAACGCAGCGCCAGAAGAACGGAAAACCCCAGCCCGCCGTGCAACACCGCCCAATCGGTGGCCGAACTGAGGAGATAGGCGATGCCGCCACCCAGACCCAGCCAGCGCAACCGTCTGGACAGACTGCTCCAGCGCGCAGCGCGATAACTCTGTTCGTCCTTTGGTTCGACGAACAGCCCCCAGGTGTCGAGCCGCGGTGGGGTGTCCGCGAGTAGATCGCGGTCGGCAGATGGCGGCGCAGTCGGCGCCTTCACGGGGCTGTTTGCAGCTTGCAGCATGGGGCCTGGAGAGTGCGGGGAGTGGTGATCGGTTTACCCGGCATGATGCTTACGATCCGCCAACGTCCGGCGCAACTGCTGTATCCAGGGCACGACTTCGGCGGCTGGCATGGGGCGGGCAATCGCGTAACCCTGGCCGCCATCGGCGCCGAGTTCTGTTGCCAGCCGGATCAACTCCTCGGTTTCGAGCCCTTCGACGACCACACTGATGCCCAGGCGGTGCATCAGATCGGACAGGCCACCGACGATGGCCCTGACCATTTCTGGCTGATGTTGCACGTCGCGCACCAGACCCTGGTCGATCTTGACCAGGTCGAAATTGAGCTGGCGCAGCCGCAACAGGCTGGAGTAGCCGGAGCCCAGGTCGTCCATCGCGATCTGAACCCCGATCTGTTTGACACTGGCCAGATTGCGCTCGACGCGCTCATCGCCTGCCCACTGCTCGGTTTCCAGCAGTTCGAGGGTCAACCGGGACGCGGCAACCTGCGATTCGGCCAGCGCGTCGGCCAGCATCGCCGGGAGCCGGGCTTCGCGCAGGACCGATGGCGGCAGATTGAGCGATGCGTGCAGCAGTAGTCCCTGCCGTTCCCACAGCCGCAGTTGCGACAGGGTTTGCTGCAAACCCTGGATGAACAACTGGGTGAGTTCGATGACGCCGCATGCGGGAAGGAATTCCGCAGGGCAGACCAGATGATCGCCGTCGCGCAGTCTGGCGAGTGCCTCGAATTTGGAACACTCGCCACTGCGCAAATCGATGATCGGTTGGTAATACATGGCAATCTGCCCGGCGGCGATCAGCTCACGCATGCGCTCCATGCGTTCGCCCGACAGCGGTGCGGCAACCCGTCCGGCCTCGAAACGTACCCAGGCCTGGTGGAAAATCTGCACGACGGCGTCGAGCCAGGGGCCGAAGGCTTGCGCTTCGAACTGACCGGGATATTCGCCGAACACCGACACGACGGCCACGGGACGGCGGTTTTCGTCGAGCACCGGCAGCGCGGCGTTGCTGCGCACACCGGTCTTGCGCGCCACCTCGTGCCAGCGGGCGACGCGCGGGTCTTCGGTGTAATTCACCGTGGTGTGCACGCGCCCGTCGAGCCAGGTTCGGGAAAACGTGCCGCGGTCGGAGAGGCTGACACCGATGTCGAGGAACGGGCGCAGCGAGGCGCTGACGTATTCGAAAATGAAACGGCCGTCTTCACCGGGGCGGGCTACGCTGACTCCTTTGATCGCCGGCAGTTGTTCGAGGCACTGGCCGATATGCTCGACAAAATCGGGCCAGAGGACGTAATGGTCCAGATCGGCCAGCGCCTTGGCCGGCCATTGCCGGTAAATCTGCACCACTTCATCGCCGGCGTCGATTTGCTGCTGCAGGTCTTCGCTGATGCGCTGCGCCAGGATGTCGTGCAAGTGCACGCGGTGCAGGGCGTTGAGCGGCAGGTCGTTGACCGTCTCTGTGGCGAGGTGGCCATAGCTGAAAAACGCCTTGGTCAAGGCGGCGGCACTGACGCCGACGCAGGCATGCACGCGGCCGATGCGCTGCGCTTCCCGGCGTTGATCGGCCGCATCGAGATCCGGGCTGAGCAGCTGGCGGAAATGTGCGACCTGATGGCTTTTGAGCCGCGTGAACTCTTCCGCGGTGAGGCGGCTGAGCACTGCGGCGTTGCGCGCATCGCCGGCCAGTCCGGCATAAAAGCTGGCGACAAAGACCTCGGCCATGGGCAACAACCGCTCGTGGATCGCCTGCAGTAGCTCGCGGGCGCGCGGCCCGTATGCCGCTGGGACACGAAGCGTCGTCATGTCGCGCGTTTCGGCGGCGACGTCATCCCCCCAGCGCAGCCACCACTGGCCGCGCTGTGCCCGGTGCAGCTTGCAGCTGTGCAGCGCCGACTCGGCGCAGCGCAGGACTTCGCCGACGGAGCCGGCATCGTCAGGGAAAATCGCCACACCCATGCAGGCGCTGACGGCGGTTTGGCCGGGCAATGCGCGAAGCGGCTGACCGAGACTGTCACGCAGCGCGCTCAGGCGGGACTCCAGCTCGGCTGCGGCGGCGTTGCCGTCGAGCGGGATGAGCAAAACGAATTCGTCCCCGCCGGGACGCGCCAAAAAATCGGCCGCGGTCAGCGCATGGCGCAGACGGTCGGCGATTTCGCGCAAGGCGTCGTCCCCGGCCTCGCGGCCGTAGCGCTGCACCACCGCACCGAAGGCGTTGAGGTCGATCCACACCACGGCCAGCGGCTTCAGGCGCGACGGCGTGGCGTCCATGAGGTCGTGCAGCCGCTCGTCCAGGGCGTACCGGTTGGGCAGACCCGTCAGGTCGTCGTGTGTGGCCTGCCAGCGCAAACGCTCGCGGATTCTGCGCTCCTGCGTCACGTCGATGGCAGACCAGACCCACTCCGCATCGGCCCCGGGCGATTGCACGCGGCGTGCACTCAGACGGATCCACACAGCCGCGGCATCCGTGCCGTGTCGCGCCTCGAACTCCACCAGATCGTGGTTCTGCAGCTGTCGCAGGATGTCTTCCTTGTTGGTGTCGATCACGTCGAGCTGCGACAGCATGGCTTCAGTCGTCTGGCCCATGGCGTCTCGTTTGTCTCCGTGCCCCAACAACTGGGAAAACCGCAGATTGAGGGCACGAAGCACTCCCTGCTCCACGACCGCCATGCCGACCAGGTTGTTGTCCACCATCGCGTCGCGCAGCGCGCGTTCAGACTGTCGCTGACGCGCGGCGGACAGACGCTCCAGACCCCGCCGAAGCTCTTGTCCGATCTGGTTGAGCAAAGAGCGGAGCTCTTCGTCGAAAATGCCGCTTTCGGCATGCAGCACAGAGAGGACGATGAACTGGCCGTCCACGCCGTCGATGGGGATTGCCGCGGCGGCACCTGTCAGGCTGGTGGGGGCCAGCTCGATCTCCGCGGGGTTTTGCCTCACGGTTTGCAGGGACTGGACAAACACTGCATGGTGCGTCTGCATCGCCAGGGCCACAGGGCAGGCTTGACCAAAATGTCCTGCGTTGATCGCCTCGACGAACGCCGGCAGCTGGCCGCACCGTCCCTTGCAGGTCAGTACCGACAGCTTGCCCTGCCGGTCCACGGCACCGACCCAGGCGGTGGTCACCCCGGCGTCTTCGACCAGGGCGTTGCAGATGAATTCGACGAGCGGGCCCTGCTCGCGGGTTTCGCCCACCTCGTGCGACACCCTTGCCAGAACGCCGGCGAAACGCCGCGCGCGATCCAGTGCCAGGGCATGCCGGTTGCGCTCGGCGGCGAGCCGGTCGAAGGTCAGAAGCGTCGAGGCAATGGTTGCTGCATAGTTGAGTAGTTGCCGTTCGTTTTCCGTGGCCGAACGGCTTGTCGTTCCGGTCAACGCGAATGTGCCAACCAGCTTGCCGTCGAGCGAAACGGGGTAGGACCAGCAGGACTGCAAATCCCACTGGTTGGCGATCGGACGCAAATCGTCCCAGCGCGCGTCGCCGCGGATGTCATCGACAAAAACCGGTTGACGCTGCAGGACGACGTTGCCACACGATCCGGCATGGGGACCGGGCTTGAGGCCGTCGATCGCGGCGAGCAGTTCGGCAGGAGCCGACGGCGCAGCAAAAACATGCAGCAGGCCGTCTTCGCCGAGACGGAGCATGCTGGCGATGTGCCCGGGGCTGATCTGCTGCGCAAAACGGCACAGATGATCGGCCAGTTCACGGGGGCTGCGCCCCGCGGCGAGCTCGCGCAGCAGGGTGTCGGAAAACGTCAGCAAATGCTGGGCAGAGGCGGGGGGCGGAAGATGAACGGTCATTTCATCTGGGAACAGGCTGAACGGAACATCGGCTTCTCGGGCGGGCAGAAACAGCCCAGCGCAACGGATGCCTGACCTGGTTGTGTTACTCGCTGGCGTGAGCGGTGGTCGGTGGCTGCGCCGTCCGTGATGCGCTGCTGCACGCCGCGGCCCAACTCAAGACGTACTGCAAGGTGTCGAGCAGATCGCGCATGAACAGCCCTTCGAACTGGGCAGGATAACGGCCGTACAGACTGACCACACCGATGGGCTCGTCCCGCAGCGTCACCGGCACGGCAGCCGACGAACGGATACCGACGGCCCAAGCCGTTTCGCGCCAGCGCGCATGGTGGTGATCGCGGATATAACTGGGGTTGACGACGACGGCACGGCTTGCCCACGCCCGGGCGACGGTGGATTGACTGCGGGAGTTTTCGCTGAGCGCCAGTTCGGTGTCCAGCCGGGCATTGCGCAGGGCTTCGATGTAGTCGTTGAAGCGTCCACTGGCGTGGCGCACGACGGCCTGCCCGCTGCCGCCGGGCTGGCCCCAGGCGGCAGCGGCCATCCCCGGCAACTCGACCAGGCGGTCGATGCAGGCAGCGATATACGCATCGATCGACCCGGCGGCCGACGCCGCTCTGGCGCAATCGGCCAACCAGTGGCGGTAGGCTGCCTGCAATTGCTCGACGGCGTCGATTTCGGCGCGCAGTTCTTGCTCCAGGCGGATGTTGATGACCTGCACCAGGCTGGCGCGGTCGACGACCCGGGCCGGCATGGCGATGATGCGGTCGACCAGATTTTGCTGATAAATGCCCATCGCCTGCACCAGCGTCGACGGCCTCACGCCGACCAGGGCGTGGATTTGGCCGATCTGCAGCGCGCGTTCGCGGTGCTGCTCTGCAGTCAACTCCGGGTTGAGCAACCAGTGCAGATGTTCGGCCTGGCGGTCTTTGAGATGCTGCATTTCCTGCCCGCTGAGCGTGGCCAGAATGGAGGCCGATTCCGCCGACTTCGCCAGCGACGCATAGAACGCTTCGACGAACTGGCGTGCCGCATCGGCAATCGTCGGCGCGCCGATACGCAGCAACCGCTCGCACAGGTCCCCATACCCTTCGATGCGGTCACTGTGCGCTGCCAGAATCTGTGTCTGTGCCGTCTGTCCCCAGCGGTGGCGCCACGAGGCTCTGTCGCCTTTTTCGGCTTTGGCGACATACAACGCCATGTCGGCATTGCGCAGCAGACGATCGGCCGAGTTGGTGTTTTCGGCGTCGTCATCGGGGTAAAGGATCCATCCTAGGCTGAGGCCGATTTTTGCCTCGATGCCTTCGGGCAGGATGAACGGCGACCGGCAGATTTCGCCGATTCGATCCAGGCAGTTTTCGACTTCACTTTCGCGCACCAATCCCTCGAGCACGATGACAAACTCGTCGCCACCGAACCGTGCAACCATGTCGGTGCTGCGAACGCTTTGCTGCAGGCGTTGCGCAAAGGCGCGCAATAAATCATCGCCTGCCTTGTGGCCGAAGGTGTCGTTGATGGGTTTGAAATCATCGAGATCGATCATTCCGAGCACCAGCAAGGTCCCCTGCCGCCTTGCGCGCGCCAGAGCCTGCGGCAAAAAAAGTTCGAGGGCCAGGCGATTGGGCAGCCCGGTGAGCGCGTCGTGATGCGCCAGATGCCTGAAGCGGTCGATCTGCTCTTTGAGAAAACTGATGTCGTAAAAAATCGCGATGTAGTACTGAATCTTGTCGCCCGAGCGGATGCTCGAAACGGTGAGAATCTCGGGATAGACGTCACCATTTTTTCGCCGGTTCCAGATTTCTCCCTGCCATTTTCCTTCTGCTGCCAGTGATTGCCAGAACTTGCGATAGAAATCTTTGTCCTGATACCCGGATTTCAGCAGTTTCGTGGTTTGGCCGACAGCTTCTTCACGCGAATATCCTGTAATTCGTGTGAAGGCCGGATTGACCTCGACGATGACACCTTCCGGGTTGGAAATCAAAATCGCCTCCTGAGTATTTTGAAATACCGTCTGCCAGAGGTGGGATGGGATTTCCGGTATCGAGAGCATGGATGTGGAAGGCATGATCCAAAAAAATGGGGGACGGGTCGTTGCAAAACGTTGGTGGGACGGATCCACACGGCAGCGCAGGTGTCTTGCGAATGCATAGCCAGGAGGAGGGACGGATCCATTCCAGAATGCGGCATTATCCGGGTTTCTGCACGGTCGACAGGGGATTTGGATGTGAAATAAGTCACGCTTTGGCCTGTTGCTGCACATGTCGCCGGGTTTGTTTGATGCCGATCACCGGACGGCTTGCGGGTCGGGCTGGACGCTCCGGGCATGACTTTGCGGTTGATCGCATTCCGTTACAACGCGCCGCTCCAGTCCCAGCAGAATGTGGTTTTTTCTGGGGAATCGGCATGACAGCCACGGAATTGAAAGCGCAGTTGCGTCAGCAGGCGCAGGGGGCGCTGAGTCTGAACGTCGCCTACATTGGCGTGGTCAATGGCCTGTTCAGCCATCTGCACCGGCTGGGCAGGGCGTCGGCGCAGCGTCTGGCGGAGGAAGCGGCGATGGATGGCGGCTATGTGCTGCGCTGGTGTGACGCCGCGTTTGCCTTTGGCTACCTCGATGCCTGCGACGACGGGTTCACCCTGACTGCACTTGGCGCGGCGATGCGCCCGGAGGCGCCCGATAGCCTGATGCCGCTGGCGGTGCAGTCGGTGCTGTCGGCGCACATGGCCGAACGTGCCGCCGGGCTGATGCGCACGGGTGAACGGCCGGGGGAGAGCGTGCTCGCCGAACGGCAGACGGTGCTGCCGTGGTTCGGGCCGATGCTCGAAGCGAATTTTTCGGCGCTGTTCGAGCACACCATCTGCCCGCAGGTGCCGGCGTTTGCCGCGGTGAACGCACGCGGCGGTCTGGCAGTCGATCTGGGTTGCGGCAACGGCTGGTATCTGCGTGCGCTGCTGCGGCGTTGCGACCGCTTGCGCGGCCTGGGCATCGACGGTCTCGAGGAAAACGTCCGGCAGGCCCGCGAACTGGCGCAGCGCGAGGGTCTGCAGGAACGGCTGCAATTCGTCACCGGTGACATTCATGACCTGCAACTGGTCGAAGCCGCCGATGTGATCGCGATGAACCGCGCGCTGCACCATGTGTGGGAAAAAGGGGCGCAAACGCTGCTGTCGTGGCTGCGGGATCAGCTCAAGCCTGGCGGCTTCGTCGTCATCTGGGAGCCGGCATGGCCATCGCAGCGGCAGGCGCTGCGCCAGCCCGCGCTGCGCGGTATGGCGTTTCAAAACCTCAGCGAGCATGTGCAGGGCAATCATTTTTTGCGGACGGAAGAAATCGAGACGGCCCTGGTGCAGGCCGGTCTGCCGGCGCAGACCTACCGCTTCGGCACCGACGGCAGCGAGGCAGTGATCGTCGGCCAGCGCCCGGCCTGAGGGCGGGGCAGTCCCGGCGTGCAGCGGTATGGAATCAGCCGGGCCTTCTGCCGGTGGCGCTGCCACGGCTGAATGCCCAGAGCCGTTCCGCACCCCGGCCGGATGTTTGCTGCGGGGATTGCGCGCCAGCGGGAATAAAGCGGTGGGTTTCGCCGTCTATGGGGGCATGCGTGCTGCCGGCCAGAGCGGCTGTAGCGCGCGCTTCGTTCCTGACTGCCTTTGTGGAGACTGCCATGCCGCTGAATTTCCCCCGCCCGTCGTGCCGTTTGTTTGCTGCAGCCGCTGCGACGGCCACCTTGCTGGCCGCGCCGCTGGCGCATGCACAAAGTGCTGCAGACGCTGTCAGGGTGCGGATCGACGCCATTGCCAGCGGAAACGAAACCGCCATCAATGCGGCCTATGCGCCAGGTGCCGTGCTCGAATGGGTGGGCGGGCCGCTCGATGGCCGCTACGCCACGCCGCAGTCCATCGCCGCGGTATGGGCCAAGTTTGCCAAGGCCAATCCGCACCTGCAGGCCCGGGTGTCCGACTTGAAGGAGGCGGTCAACCCCAAGGGCGCAACCGTCACTGCCGACGTGGTGTTTTCCGGCAAGAGCAACATTCCCGTGCGTTATGTCCTGACTTACCGTGAAGGCAAGCTGGTGGCGGAAATCTGGCAGGTCGATCCGGCGCTGGCGGCGTCTGCCGGGTATTGAGCGGCAGGCTGTGCACGGCCGCCTGCGCGTTGCCGATCGCTGACCGTCGCCATGGCAGACCGCCAGCAGCTGCTGATCGAGCAGATTCCGCATCTGCGCCGTTATGCGCGGGTGCTGACGTGTGGCCGCGCGGCGGACGCCGACGATCTGGTGCAGGACACCCTGGAGCGGGCGCTGGCGAAATGGGGACTGTGGCGGGGTGCGGGCAGCGTGCGGCCCTGGTTGTTTTCCATCATGCATAACTTGTTTGCCGATCAATGCGCCGGGGCGGCGCGCGGTGCCGGCATGGCGCTGGATGAGTTGCCCGAGCCGTTGCATCCGCAGCAACCCGCAGCGCAGGAGCTGAGGCTGCAGGCGCTGCAGCTCATCGACGCACTGCAGCGCCTGCCGCTGCCGCAGCGGGAAGTGTTGTTGCTGGTTGCGGTCGAAGGCATGAGCTACGCCGAAGTGGCACGCACCTTGGGTGTGCCGCAGGGCACGGTGATGTCGCGGCTGTCGCGGGCGCGCACGCAACTCTGGCAGCTCAGCGCCACCGATGCCGCGCAGCCGCGCCCGGCGCTGCGCGTGATCGAGGGGGAAAGGACGGTCGGATGAGCGCATTCCGGCTCGATCGCCAGACCCTGATGGCCTACGTCGATGGCCAGCTCGATGCGCAACGCCATGCGCTGGTGGAGCAGGCCATCGCCGCCGATGCGCGACTGGCTGCCGAAGTCCAGGCGCTGCAGCAACAGACCGCAGCGCTGCGTGCCGCGCTGGACCCGCTGCTGGACGAACCCATCCCACCGCGCCTGCTGCAGCATGCCGTGGCGCCACGGCGGCAGTGGGCACAGGCGGCGGCAGTGGCCTTGCTCGTCGGCGCTGGTGCCGTGTTCGGCGGCATCGTCGCCTCGCAATGGCGCACGCCCGGTGGCCCGGTGCTCGCACAGGGCGAAGAAGGTGCGTTGCATTTCGTGCAGCAGGCGGTGCTGGCCTACGCCGTGTACACGCCGGACCCGCGCCGGCCGGTCGAAGTGCGCAACGGCAGCGATCTGACCACCTGGCTGTCTCGCCGGCTGGACCGCCGCATCGTCGCGCCCGACAGTCTGCCCGGCGGGCTGGAACTCATGGGCGGGCGGCTGCTGCCGGGCATGCCGGGCAAGCCTGCGGCGCAGCTCATGTACCAGGATGCGCAGGGCAGGCGGCTGACCGTCTACCTGCGCGGCATGGCCAAACCGACGGCGCAGACGGCGTTTCGCATCGTCACTTCGGGGCGGACCACCACGCTGTACTGGGTGGACCGCAATTGGGGCTATGCCGTCACCGGCGATCTGCCCCGCGATGCCTTGCTCCAGGCTGCCAGGGCGCTGTATGCGCGTTACAGCGATGCGGCGTCGCCGCCGGAAGTACCGGCTGCAGCCACGCCGCGGACGTGAAGACTGGCCATGTCCCCGCATCAACCCCTGCAGCGGCGTTGCTGCTGCCCTGTTCCGTCTGCCTGCAGACGGGTGTTCACGGCCGCTGGCCGATGGAGGTGATGACCATGAAACAACGACTTGCTGAAATGTTGCGTGCAGTGTCCATGCCTGGTGACGTCTTGCCCGAGCGGGCGCGCGTACCGTCTGCCCCGGCAGGTGGGGTGGCGACCGTGGCGTCTGCCGCCACCCCTCGCGGTGTGTCGCTGCAGGGGCGGGCGCGCCGGGGTGACAGGTGGAGCATGAGGCCTTTCATCGTGGCGGCAGTGCTGCTCAGCGCCTCGCCCTGGTCGAGCGCAGCGCAGGCGCCCACTCCGGCTGGACTGTGGCAGCAGATCCAGGCGCTGCAGGCCAGCCATGCGCTGATGCGCGGCAGCCGCGCCGGGCAGCCCGGCTCGCGCGAAGTCGATGTCTACACCACGGATCTGGCCAACGCCGCGGCCAACGACGCGATTGCCGCCGCTGGCGGCATTTTGAACGTCAAACGCTATCCGGATGGTGCCTTGGTCGTCAAGGAAAACGAAAATGCAGACAGAAAGCTCACGGGCATCACGGCGATGCTCAAGCTGTCGGGCTATGACAAGGCAGACCGCGACTGGGTGATGGCCGCTTACAAACCCGATGGCCAGGTCGTCTCCTATGGCAAAGTACAGTCCTGCATCGCCTGCCACCTCATGGTGACACAGCAGGACCTGGTGTTTGCCCCGCCGCCTGAGCAGCTGTTGCCGGTGTCGGTGTGGAAAGCGTTTTTTCCCAAACAGGCGATGTCAGCGCAATACGTCAAGCTGCTCGAACAGCACCCCGAGGCGGTCGTGAAATGACCCATGCGAGTGCTGCCTAGCACGCCATCGCCGGGTTCGTCCCGGGGGACTGCATCGCCTGCGGCGGGGCATGCGCGACCGCTGCGGAAAAGCGGCAGCGTGCCGCCTCACCCCGCCACCCCGCAGAACGGCTTGACGTCGAGCAGCACAAAGCTGGATTTGACGTCTTCGACCGCCTCGTGCTTGAGCAGGGTGTCGAGCACGAAATGGGCGTAGTGCTGCATATCCTGCACATGCACCCGCAGCAGGTAGTCCATCTCCCCGGTCAGCGCCAGACACTCGACCACCTCGGGCCAGGTCTGCACCGCGGCGGCAAAGCTGTCCTGCGGCGCGTGCTGGCGGTCGGGGCGATGTTTTTCCAGCCGCACCGACAGCACCGCAGTCAGCGCCAGACCGAGCGCGCGCGGGTCGACGCGGGCGCTGTAGCCGCAAATCACCCCGGCGGCTTCCAGCCGCTTGATGCGCCGCTGCACCGCCGACGGCGACAGGCCGACGGACTCGGCGAGCTGGTCCTGGGTCAGCCGCGCGTCTTTCTGCAGCAGCGCGAGCAGCTTGCGGTCGATGCGGTCAAGAGCGGCGGGCTCGGTGGGCTGGCGCGGCATGGCAGGCTCAAAGCGGGTCACAGAGGGTCACAGATGGGTGCGCAGCGACCACAGCTCGGGAAACAGCACCACGTCCAGCCGCCGGCGCAGGTAGCCGACGCCGCTGGTGCCGCCGGTGCCGGTCTTGTGGCCGATCACCCGCTCGACCGTGGTGACGTGGCGGAAGCGCCAGAGCCGAAACGCATCCTCCAGGTCGATCAGCTCCTCGCCGAGCTGGTACAGCTCCCAATGCGCGCGCGGGTCGCGGTAGACCGCAAGCCACGCCGCCTCGACCGCCTCGCTGGCGGCGTGCGGCTGGCTGAAGTCGCGCTCGATGGTCTGCGGCGGCAGCGCAAAACCGCGCCGCGCGAGCAGCCGCAGTGCGCGGTCGTACAGGCTGGGCGCGGCCAGATCGGCCTGCAGTTGCGCAAGCTGCGGCGCGCGCTGGGCATGCGGCTGCAGCATCGCCGCATTCTTGTTGCCGAGCAGGAACTCGATGCTGCGGTACTGCCAGCTCTGAAAGCCGCTGGAGCGCGCCAGGTACGGGCGGATCGCGCTGTATTCGCTCGGGGTCATCGTCGCCAGCACGTCCCAGGCGTGGACGAGCTGCTCGAAAATGCGCGACACCCGCGAGAGCATTTTGAACGCCGGCGGCAGGTCGTCGGCGTCGATGCACTGCATCGCCTGCCGCAGCTCGTGCAGCAGCAGCTTCATCCACAGCTCGCTGGTCTGGTGCTGGACGATGAACAGCAGCTCGTTCGGGTCGGGCGACAGCGGGTGCTGCGCCGACAGCACCGCGTCGAGGCGCAGGTAGTCGCCGTATTGCAGGTCGGGTGCGGCGGGGGTTTCGGTCGCGGTGTTCATTTCGGTGCCTCAGGTCACGCCCAAGCGCGCCACGGTCTGCTTATGCGCACCGCCGAGCATCGCCGCGTGGATCGCCTCGACCGCGTCCCACACATCGACAAAGCGCACATACAGCGGGGTGAAGCCAAAGCGCAGCAGATCGGGCTGGCCGTCGACCCCGGCACGGAAGTCGCCGACCACGCCGCGGTCGATCAGCTCGCGCATCAGCGCAAAGCCGTCGCCCGGCACCGCGAACGACACTTGGCTGCCGCGCCGCGCGTGGTCTTGCGGGGTGAGGATGCGGATGGAAAAGCGGTCCAGCCGCTCGCGCAGCCGGGCGAGGAACAGGTCGGCGAGCGCCAGCGACTTGGCGCGCAGCGCGGCAACGCCGCCCAGCGGCTCGGCGGCGAGCACCGTGTCCACGCCGCAGTCCAGCGCGTGCAGCGCCAGCACCGGCGGAGTGCCGCAGAGAAAGCGCGCGCTGCCCGCGGCGGGCTGGTAGTCGGGGGAGAAGGCGAACGGCGCGGCATGGCCGATCCAGCCCGACAGCGGTTGCTGCACGCGGTCGGCATGGCGCGGATGCGCCCAGACGAAGGCCGGCGCGCCGGGGCCGCCGTTCAGGTATTTGTAGCCGCAGCCAATGGCAAAGTCGGCATCGGCGGCGTGCAGATCGACCGGCACCGCGCCGGCCGAGTGGGCCAGATCCCACACCGTCAGCGCCCCGGCGGCATGCGCCTGCGCGGTGAGCGCGGCCATGTCGTGCATCGCCCCGCTGCGGTAGTTGACGTGGGTGAGCAGCAGCACCGCGACCTGCTCGTTCAGATGCGGCGCGACCTCGCCATCGACCAGGCGCAGGGTCATGCCGTTCTGCGCGGCCAGCGACTGCGCGATGTAAAGATCGGTCGGAAAGTTTTCGCGTTCGGAGACGATCAGGGTGCGGCGCGGGTCGCGCTGCCGCGCGAGCTCGATCGCCGCGGCCAGCACCTTGTAGAGGTTGATCGAGGTCGAGTCGGCCGCGACCACCTCGCCGGGGCGCGCGCCGATCAGCCGGGCGATTTTGTCGCCGACCTGCCGCGGCAGCTCCATCCACCCGGCGTGGTTCCAGCTGCCGATCAGCCCGCGGCCCCATTCTTCAGCAATCACTCGCTGCAATCTCGGCAGGGTCGCGCGCGGCAGCACGCCAAGCGAATTGCCGTCGAGGTAGATCACATCGGGCGGCAGGTCGAACTGCTCGCGCAAAGCGCGCAGCGGGTCGGCGGCGTCGAGCGCCAGGCAGTCGTCGCGACACGTAGGGAGTAGGCTCATGGTCGGTTTCAGATGTCGGAGGGGTCAGGCGCGGCGCAGCACCGCGCGCACCGGCGAGGCGCAGGCGCCGGCGAGTTTGAGCGGCAGCGCAATCAGTTCGTAATCGCCTTCGTCAACCGCATCGAGCACCAGGTTTTCCAGCACCCGCAGGTCGTGGGCGAGCAGCCGGGCATGCGCGTCCAGGGTCTTGCTCGCCGCCGGGTCGACCGACGGGGTGTCGATGCCGACCAGCCGCACGCCCTGCGCGGCCAGCCAGTCCAGGGTCTGCGGGGCAAACGCGGCGAAATCGTCCTGCCAGCGGGTCAGCGCCTGCTGCCGGGTGCGCACCAGCACCCGCGGCGGCAGCGCCGCGGCGGCATGCGCCAGATGCTCGGGCAGCACCAGCGGGCCGCGGTCGATCGCGTGGATCACCCGGCAGGGGCCGAGGTAGGGGTCAAGACCCACCGCGTCGATCGCTGCGGCGCCGTCGGCGTAATGCAGCGGCGCGTCGGCATGCGCGCCGACGTGCGGCGACAGGCGGATGACGCTGAGATTGACCGGGCAGCCGGGATGGATGCGCGCAGTCCACTCCAGGGTGTAGGGCGCGTCGCCGGGGAAAATCGGCGCGTCCGGGTCAATTGGCGGGGAAATGTCCCACAGCGGCGGCATCGCGGTCTCCGTCTGCCCGCGCGAATGTGCGGGGCTTTCGCCATCGTATTCGCCGATTGATGCAGGATTCCTGCGTATTGACCCGCATCGGCACCGCATTTCGCGATAAACCTGCGCGGCGCGAAGCCTACGATTTGTGCCGATCTGGCGCCGATGTCGCGCCGGACGGCCCCAAAGGAGACTCGCATGGCCCCGATCACCGCCGCCAACCCGATGGGCACCGACGGCTTCGAATTCGTCGAATACGCCGCGCCGGAGCCGGAAAAACTCGGGGCGCTGTTTGCCGCGCTCGGCTTTCGCGCCGTCGCCCGCCATCGGCACAAAAACGTCACGCTGTGGCGGCAGGGCGGCATCAACTTCATCATCAACGCCGAGCCCGATTCCTTCGCCCAGCGCTTCGCCCGGCTGCATGGGCCCAGCGTGTGCGCGATGGCGTTTCGCGTGCAAGACGCGCAGGCCGCCTACCGCCGCGCGCTGGAACTCGGCGCCTGGGGCGTGCCCGCCAACAGCGGGCCGATGGAGCTGAACATCCCGGCGATCAAGGGCATCGGCGACAGCCTGATCTATCTGGTCGACCGCTGGCGCGGCAAGGACGGCCGCGCGCCGGGCAGCATCGGCGATATTTCGATTTACGACGTGGACTTCGAGCCGATCGACGACGTCGGCCCCGAACACCGCGGCGCCGGGCTGACCGAAATCGACCACCTGACCCACAACGTGCATCGCGGCCGCATGAACGAATGGGCCGAGTTCTACACCCGGCTGTTCAACTTCCGCGAGATCCGCTACTTCGACATCGAAGGCCAGGTCACCGGGGTCAAGAGCCGGGCGATGACCAGCCCGTGCGGCAAGATCCGCATCCCGATCAACGAGGAAGGGCAGGAAAAAGCCGGGCAGATCCAGGAATATCTCGACCGCTACCACGGCGAGGGCATCCAGCACATCGCGCTGGCCACCGACGACATCTATGCCACGGTCGAAACCCTGCGCCGCGCCGGGGTGCAGTTCCTCGACACGCCCGATACCTATTACGAGCTGCTCGACAAACGTCTGCCCGGCCACGGTGAGCCGGTGGAGCGGCTGCGCGCCAACCGCATCCTGCTCGACGGCGCCACCGGCCCTGACAAGCACTTGCTGCTGCAGATCTTCACCCAGACGGTGATCGGCCCGATTTTTTTCGAAATCATCCAGCGCAAGGGCGACCAGGGCTTTGGCGAAGGCAACTTCAAGGCGCTGTTCGAAAGCATCGAGCTCGATCAGATCCGCCGCGGGGTGCTGCGGCCCGCGGCCTGAACACCCACGGAGTTGCCGGTTGGTCTGCCCGCAGGGCTGCGCGGGGTCGTCATGGGGCAGTGGCGGACTGCCCGGCGTCGGGCGGCGGGTCGGGATAGGGGCCGGTGCCGCTATGCGCAGATTCGGTAGACGGGATGAAACGCCCGCGCTGAACGTCGAACACATCGACTTGGCCGTCCTCGATCACATAATGCCAGCCGTGCAGAGTCAGACGTTTTTGCTCGACACGACGTCGTACCATGGGATAGTCCATGAGGCGTTCGAGTTGCAGGATGACGGCACGCTGCTCCGTGCGTCGCAGCGCTTCCGGGCTGGGTTCCGCCACCGGCAGCATGGCGTCCCTGCCCAGATCGAGCCAGACTTTGAGATGGTGGGCTTCTTCATCCGGCTCGCCGTAGAGTGAGCGGATTGCTCCGCAATGGCTGTGCCCGCAGATCACGATGCGTTGCACACCGAGGTTCAGGGTGGCGAATTCAATCGCGGCGGCCGTGCCGTGATACCCAGAGCTGCCGTCGAACGGCGGAACGAAACCGCCGACATTGCGCACGAGGAACAATTCTCCCGGGCCGGCCCCTGTCAGCAAATGGGGGAGGATGCGCGAATCGGAGCAGCCGATGAACAGGGTGCTCGGATGCTGCCCTTCGCTCACGAGGGTACGGAAAGTGGACTCATAGGCGGGGAAGCTGTCGGTATGAAAGCGGCGTAGCCGTGCCAACAAGTCATCATCCATGGCGCATCTGCAAGGTCGTCTGGTCGATGTGGCCAACTGGGGTTGAGGCCTTACTGCCCTGGTGCCGGACAGGCAAGGGCGGCGGCTTCCTCCCCGCTGCGATCCTGGGCGAGCAGGTCTTGTGCGTACAACTGCAGCGCCCGGACCAGCGATTGCTGCCGCAGGCGTTGCGCGATGTGCGGGGAAACGGCGTCGAACGGCGGCAACGTGCCGCGGACGATGCGGCTGATGCGCACGATGTGCAGCCCGAACCGGCTACGTACCAGCCGGGGCAACAGGCCGGGCTGATTGTGCTCGATCATTGCCTGCCAGAACTCGGGAACGCACTGCTCGGCGGTCAGCTGGCCCAGATTGCCGCCGACCTGTGCCGAGGGGCAGTTGGACATCTCCTGCGCGACGGTGCCGAAACGTCCGGGGTCGAGCATCAAATCGCGCAGCGTGGCTTCCGCCCTGGCGCGCAGCGCGTCGATCGGCGTGGCCGGGGTGATGGCGAACAGGATGTGCTCGGCCTCGATGATGTCGCCCTGACGCAGCGCGGCGCCGTGCTGCGCGTAGTAGCGCCGGCATTCGTCCAGGCTGGGTTCCGGAATCTGCAGATCGTGTCGTAGCACGGCTTCCAGCAGGTCTTCTTCGCTGCCGGCCTGCAGACCGAGTTCGGCGGCGCGCAGCCGCAGCCGCTGCAATGCGCCGTCGATGGATTCAGCGGCTTGGTGAGGGTGAGCGTCCATGATGTGTCTCTTGAGCAGGTTCAGCGTTTGCTGCGCACCAGTTGCCACGGCCGCGCCAGGTAGGCCACCGAGGCGAAGCCGCTCCAGATGTGCACCAGGCGGGTGAACGGAAAGATGAGGAACAGCGTCAGGCCGAAAAAGATGTGGAGTTTGAAAATCCACGACGCGTGCGCAATGTAGCCGGCGGCGGCCACGCCCTGGAAGGTCACGATGTGCTTGGCCCACGACATCAGCGCGAGCATTTCCGTGCCGTCGGTGTGCTGCGCCGACTCGATGATGGTCGACAGCCCGAGCAGCAGGGTGGCGAGCAGCCACAGCAGCGTCACCCAGTCCATCGGTTTGGTGTTCGCCGCCACACGCGGGTCGCTGATGCGGCGCCAGATCAACAGCACCAGTCCGAGAAAAATCAGCACGCCCAGCGCGCCGCCGGTGACCATGGCGATGATCTGCTTGTCGTGCGGCTCCAGCCCGAGCGCTTCGAAAACCGCCAACGGCGTCAGCAGGCCGAAGAGATGACCGAAAAACAGCCCGATGATGCCGATGTGAAACAGGTTCGACCCCCAGCGCAGCGTACCGGTGCGCAGGATTTGGCTCGATTCGCTGCGCCAGAGGTATTGCTCACGGTCGAAACGCACCAGGCTGACACCGAGAAAAACGGTGCCGGCGATGTAGGGATAGACGCCGAACAAAAAGTCGTTCCAGTTCATGATGTCAGACTCCTGCAGAAGGCGAGGGCGTGGCGCGCCGGACGAACTGCACCGGCTGCACGCCCACAGGCGCGGTTTGCGGGTTGCACGCGCCGAGAAAATTCACCGGCTCTTCCGCCCAGGCGGCGTCCAGTGCGGCAGCCGTCCAGTCGGCGGGAGTGGCTGCGGCGTGCTGTGCCGCGCTCTGTTCAGCAGCCTGCTGCGCCAGATGGGCGCGCCAGTCGGACAAACCGGCCAGGCGGCAGACCGCGGCGGTGGCTGCCGCCCAGGGAGATTCCCGACGTTCGAGCGCGGCGGTGAGATGCGCCACCAGGAGCGCGACCTCTTCCAGCGCTTCACGCGCCGCGCCCGGGTCGAGAACCGAGCAATATTCGAGATAGACCGGCAGGTAGTCGGGCAGTTGTCTGGCGTGCAACTGCAGACCGGCTTGCTGGTACTGCGCCAGCAGATCGACCATGGCCTGGCCGCGGTCGCGCGAGTCGCCGTGTACGTGCTCGAACAGATTGAGCGAGGTGCTGCGCCCGCGGTCGAAAGTGTCGACATACTCGGCTTGCAGGTCGAGCAGGTCGCCTGCCGCCAGGTGGTCGATGAGCCGCTGTAGCGAGTCGTGCCCGCCGGGGCGGGGCGGTTCGAGCGCGGCCAGCACTGCGCGCAGTTCGGCCAGATGCGTCTGCAGCGCGGCGCCGGGGTAGTCGAGCAGTAGTCCCAGCGCGCGTAACTGGTGCGGGACGGTGGGATCGGACAGGGTGGACATGGTCACATCTCCGCTTTGATGGCGAACGTGCGGCGTTTTTTCGCACTGAACAGCGACGGTGCCGATTCGCCATCGGAGCAGCCGTTGCCGAAGGTGAAGCCGCAGGACCCTTTGAGATCGAAGGCGTTTTCGGCGTATTCGCGGTGCGTCGTCGGGATGACGAAGCGGTCTTCGTAATTGGCAATGGCCAGGATGCGGTACATGTCCTCGACCATGTCCGCGGGCATGCCGACCTGTTCGATCGCCGCCACGTCGGCTGCGCCATCGACATGCTTGCCGCGCATGTAGGCGCGCATGGCCAGCATGCGTTCGAGCGCGCGCTGCACCGGGGCGATGTCGCCAGCGGTCAGCAGATTGGCGAGGTATTGCAGCGGAATGCGCAGTTGCGACACGTCGGGCAAGGCGCCGTTGCTGCCGACCATGCCGCTTTGCACCGCGGTCTGGATGGGCGACAGCGGCGGCACATACCAGACCATCGGCAGGGTGCGGTACTCCGGATGCAGCGGCAGGGCGATTTTCCACTGCATCGCCATTTTGTACACCGGCGAGCGCCGGGCGGCGTCGAGCCAGGCGTCAGGCACGCCATCGCGCCGTGCCTGGGCGATGACCTGCGGGTCGTGCGGGTCGAGAAAGATGCCCAGTTGCGCTTCGTACAGGTCTTTGTCGTCGGCGACGCTGGCAGCCTGTTCGATGCGGTCGGCATCGTACAGCAGCACGCCCAGATAACGGATGCGGCCGACGCAGGTTTCCGAGCAGACCGTGGGCTGCCCGGCTTCGATGCGCGGATAGCAGAAAATGCATTTTTCCGATTTGCCGCTTTCCCAGTTGTAGTAGATTTTTTTGTATGGACAGGCCGAGACGCACATGCGCCAGCCGCGGCATTTGTCCTGGTCGATGAGCACGATGCCGTCTTCCTCGCGCTTGTAAATCGCGCCCGATGGGCACGAGGCGACACACGCCGGGTTCAGGCAGTGCTCGCACAGCCGCGGCAGATACATCATGAAGGTGTTTTCGAACTCGGCGTAAATCTCCTTTTGCATGCCGTCGAAATTGGCGTCTTTGCTGCGCTTGGCGAACTCGCCGCCGAGAATTTCCTCCCAGTTCGGCCCCCACTCGATTTTTTCCATGCGCAAGCCGCTGATCAGGCTGCGCGGACGCGCGGTGGGCGCCGCCTTGAGCTCCGGGGCCTTGTGCAAATGCTCGTAATCGAAGGTGAACGGCTCGTAATAGGCGTCGATTTCCGGCAGATTCGGGTTGGCAAAAATTTTCAGCAGAATCGACAGGCGTGAGCCTTGCCGTGGCTGCAGCCTGCCAGCGGCGGTACGGATCCAGCCGCCTTTCCACTTGTCCTGGTTCTCCCACTCCTTGGGATAACCGATGCCGGGCTTGGATTCGACGTTGTTGAACCAGGCATATTCCAGCCCCGGACGGGACGTCCAGACCTGCTTGCACGTCACCGAGCAGGTGTGGCAGCCGATGCATTTATCCAGATTGAGCACCATGCCGATTTGGGCGCGGACTTTCATTGCATTTCTCCTCGTGGCGTGGAATCAGGCCTGCGGCGCGATCAGGTGCGGGCGTTCGTGGCTGTACGCCGGGCCGGCGGGCTCGTCCATCCAGTCGACTCTGGCCATCTTGCGCACGATGCAGAACTCGTCGCGGTTGGCCCCGACCGTGCCGTAGTAGTTGAAGCCGTAGGCGCATTGCGCGTAACCGCCGATCATGTGCGTGGGCTTGAGCACGATGCGCGTGACCGCGTTGTGGATGCCGCCGCGGGCGTGCGTGACTTCCGACGCCGGGGTATTCACGATGCGCTCCTGGGCGTGATACATCATCGCCATGCCCGGCTTGACCCGCTGGCTGACTACGGCGCGCGCGGCAATGGCGCCGTTGGCGTTGAACACCTCGATCCAGTCGTTGTCGGCAATGCCCGCCTGTCTGGCATCGTCTTCGGAAATCCACACGCAGGGTCCGCCACGGCTGAGGGTGAGCAGGATGAGGTTTTCGGTGTAGGTGCTGTGAAACCCCCATTTCTGGTGCGGGGTGATCCAGTTCAGCACGATTTCTTTGTTGCCGTTGGCGAACTTGCCCAGCACCGGCTTGACCGCCTTGAGGTTGACCGGGGGCCGGTAGCTGGCAAAGCCCTCACCGAAGGCGAGCATCCAGGCGTGATCCTGGTAGAACTGCTGGCGTCCGCTGAGGGTGCGCCAGGGGATGAGCTCGTGGACGTTGGTGTACCCGGCGTTGTAGCAAATCTTCTCGTCTTCGATCCCCGACCAGGTCGGCGAGGTGATGATCTTGCGCGGCTGCGCCTGGATGTCGCGAAAGCGGATTTTTTCGTGTTCCTTGGGAATGGCCAGGTGGGTGTGGTCGCGTCCGGTGATTTTGGACAGCGCCGCCCAGGCCTTGACCGCGACGTGACCGTTGGTCTCCGGTGCCAGCATCATGATGGTCTCGGCGGCGTCGATGTCGGTGAGAATGCGCGGGCGGTTTTGCGTCGCCCCGGCCTCGGCCACCACGCCGTTGAGTTCGGCCAGCGCCTGCACTTCGTCTTTGGTGTCCCAGGCAATGCCTTTGCCGCCGTTGCCGATTTGCTCCATCAGCGGCCCCAGCGAGGTAAAGCGGCGGTAGGTATTGGGGTAGTCGTGCTCGACCACGGTGATCTGCGGCGCGGTCTTTCCCGGAATCAGCGGGCACTGGCCTTTTTTCCACTCGCTCACGCCCAGGGGCTGGCCGAGCTCGGACGCCGTGTCGTGCATCATCGGGGTGAGGATGACGTCCTGCTCCACGCCGAGGTGGCCGACGCACAGCGCGGAAAACGTCTGCGCGAATCCCTTGAAAATCTCCCAGTCGGACCGCGCCTCCCAACTCGGATCGACCGCCGCCGACAGGGGGTGGATGAAGGGGTGCATGTCGGTGGTGTTGAGGTCGTTTTTTTCGTACCAGGTCGCTGCAGGCAGGACGATGTCGGAAAACAGGCAGGTGGTGCTCATGCGGAAGTCCAGCGTGACCAGCAGGTCCAGCTTGCCCTGCGGCGCCTGGTCGTGCCAGCGCACTTCGTGCGGCCGGTTTTCGGCGTCGAGCTCGGTGTCGAGCACGCCGTTGTTCGCACCGAGCAGGTGCTTGAGGAAATATTCCGACCCCTTGCCCGACGACCCCAGCAGATTGGAGCGCCAGACGAACAGGTTGCGTGGCCAGTTGACCGGGTTGTCCGGGTCTTCGCAGCTCATTTGCAGCGTGCCGTCCTGCAGGCCTTTGACCACATAGTCCTTCACCGGCATGCCTGCGGCGGCGGCGGCGCGCGCGATATGCAACGGGTTGGTCTGCAATTGCGGCGCCGAGGGCAGCCAGCCCATGCGCTCGGCGCGGACGTTGTAGTCGATCATGCTGCCGCTGTACTCTTTCGCATCGGCCAGCGGGGAGAGGATTTCACTCACGCCGAGTTTTTCGTAACGCCATTGATCGGTGTGCGCGTAGAAAAAACTGGTGGAGTTCATTTGCCGTGGCGGCCGTCCCCAGTCCAGCGCGAAGGCCAGCGCCGTCCAGCCTGTCTGCGGCCGCAGTTTTTCCTGGCCGACGTAGTGCGCCCAGCCGCCGCCGGGCACGCCAATGCAGCCGCACAACATCAGCATGTTCATGATGGCGCGGTAGTGCATGTCCATGTGGTACCAATGGTTCAGTCCGGCGCCGAGAATGACCATCGACGTGCCGTGCGTCTTGTGCGCATTCGTCGCGAACTCGCGGGCAACGCGGATCACCGTCTCCGCGGGCACGCCGGTGATCGGCTGCTGCCACGCCGGGGTGTAGGGCACGTTGTCGGCGTAGCTCCTGGCGCACGGGCTGATCTCATCGCCCAGGCCGCGGTCGATGCCGTAGTGCGCGGCCAGCAGGTCGTACACCGTGGCCACTTTGACCTGCCGGCTCACGCCTTGGGCATCGACCAGTTCGAGCAGGCGGTACGGCACCTTGCGCACCAGGACGTCCTGCTGCACATTGCCGGCATGGTGCTCTGCCGCCACGCCGCCAAAGTAGGGAAAGCCCACGTCGGTCACGCCGTCGGCATGGTCGATCAGGCTCAGCAGCAGGTCCACCGCGGCGCCGTCGCGGCCGTCACGCGGCTCCAGATTCCACTTGCCCTGTTCCCCCCAGCGAAAGCCGACGGCACCGTGCGGCGCGACCACACGTCCGCCAGCGTCGAATGCAACGGTTTTCCATTCCGGGTTGTTGTCCTGCCCGAGGCGGTCGGCAAAATCGCTGGCGCGCAGGTAGCGGTCTGCCGCCAGGACTTTGCGCTGCTCCCCGATGTCCCGTTCCTCGAGCCGCACGAGCAGAGGCAGGTCGGTGTATTTGCGGCAGTAATCGATGAAGTAGTCCGAGCGGTGTTCACCGAAGTGGAATTCGCGCAGGATCACATGCCCCATCGCCATGGCCAGCGCGGAATCGGTGCCCTGTTTCGGATGGATCCATTCGTCGCTGAGTTTGGCGACCTCCGAATAGTCGGGCGAGACGGCGACGGTCTTGGCGCCGCGGTAGCGGGCTTCGGTGTAGAAGTGGGCATCGGGCGTGCGGGTCTGCGGCACGTTCGACCCCCAGGCCATGATGTAGTTGGCGTTGAACCATTCGGCGGATTCGGCCACGTCGGTCTGCTCGCCCCAGACTTGCGGCGAGGAAGGCGGCAGATCGCAATACCAGTCGTAAAAACTGCCTGGCACGGCGCCGATGAGGTTGAGGTAACGTGAACCGGCAGCGTACGACACCATCGACATCGCCGGGATGGGGGAAAAGCCGTAAATGCGATCCGGGCCGTAGGTTTTGATGGTGTAGATGTTCGCCGCGGCGATCATTTCATTGACTTCGTCCCAGTGCGCGCGGATGAAACCGCCCATGCCGCGCAGCGCCTGGTAGTCGCGGCGCTTGGACGCATCCTGCACGATGCTGGCCCAGGCATCGACCGGGTCCAGTGTCTTGCGTGCTTGCCGCCACAGTTTCATCAGCCGCCCGCGCACCATCGGGTATTTCACGCGGTTGGCCGAATACAGATACCAGCTCGCCGAGGCACCGCGTTGGCAGCCGCGTGGCTCATGGTTGGGCATGTCGGGGCGCGTGCGGGGGTAGTCGGTCTGCTGCGTTTCCCAGGTGACGATGCCACCCTTGACATAAATCTTCCACGAGCACGACCCAGTGCAGTTGGCCCCGTGGGTCGAGCGCACGATTTTGTCGTGCTGCCAGCGGCCGCGGTAGGCGTCTTCCCAGGTGCGGTCTTCGGTGGTGACTTCGCCGTGCCCGTCGGCGAATTTCGCACGGGACTGGGTGAAGTGGGTCAGGCGGTCGAGAAAATGGCTCATGGTGGTCTCCGTGGATTCAGCAGGTCAGCAGGGCATCGGGGCGTTTTTGCGGCTGTAGTACCACCAGGTCACCAGCACACAAAGCACGTAGAAAGCAATGAAGCCGTAGAGGGCGGCCTGCGGCCCGCCCGTCATGGCAATCGAACTGCCGTAGCTCTTGGGGATGAAGAACGCGCCATACGCCGCCACCGCCGAGGTGAAACCGATCACTGCGGCGGCCTCCTTGTTTGCGTCTTTCACCGCCTGTTCCTGCGCTGCCGCGCCCTGGCCAGCAGCGGCGCGCTTGCGGTCGGTGAGAAAAATCACCGGAATCATGCGGAAGGTCGAGCCGTTGCCGATGCCGGTGGTGGCAAACAGCAGCATGAACGCGGCGAGAAAACCGGTGAAATTGCCACCTGTGCCGCCGTGCGGCAGAAACGACAGCACACCGATCACGCCCAGGGTCATGACGATGAAATTCCAGAAGGTCACGCGTGCGCCGCCGAGTTTGTCCGCCAGCCAGCCTCCCACCGGACGGATGAGCGCGCCGACGAAGGGGCCGAGCCAGGCGTAGTCCAGCGCGTCGATGCCGGGAAACTGCGACTTGATGAGCAGCGGCAGTCCGGCGGAGTAGCCGATGAACGAACCGAAGGTGCCGGTGTACAGCAGGCTCATCAGCCAGGTGTGCTTACGCTTGAAAATGATGGCCTGGTCGGCAAACGAGGCTTTGGCGTCAGCCAGATCGTTCATGCCAAACCACGCAGCCAGCGTCGATGCGATGATGAATGGCACCCAGACGAAGCCGGCGTTCTGCAGCCAGAGTTGCGTGGTTTTGCCGCCGACGACCGCCGTTTGCGGGTTGCCGCTAAGCACGCCGTAAATCGCCGTGGTGATGACCAGCGGCACGATGAACTGCACGATAGACACGCCCAGATTGCCCAGGCCGGCGTTCAGCCCCAGCGCCAGCCCCTTTTGCGCCTTGGGAAAGAAAAAGTTGATGTTGGCCATCGACGAGGCGAAGTTGCCGCCGCCGAACCCGCTGAGCAGCGCGAGGATGACGAACACCTCATACGGCGTGTTCGGGTTCTGCACGGCGAAGTAAATCCCCAGCGTCGGCAGCAGCAGCGAGGCGGTGGAAATGGCCGTCCAGCGCCGTCCGCCGAAAATCGGCACCATGAACGAGTAAAAAATGCGCAGCGTCGCGCCGAACAGCCCAGGCAGCGCCGCCAGCCAGAACAACTGGTTGGTGGAAAACCTGAAACCGACCTGTGGCAACTTGACCACGACGACCGACCACACCATCCAGACCGCAAATGCCAGGGTGAGTGCGGGGATGGAAATCCACAGATTGCGCTGCGCGATCAGCTGACCTTCGCTTTTCCAGAACGCGGCGTCTTCCGGGTTCCAATGTTTGATGACATGACTCGACATGACGGCTCTCCTTCGCGTTCAGTGCTGCGTTGCGCCGCGTACCAGCGCGCCTGTGGACCGTGGGGCGGTGTTGCGCGCTGCCGGCCGGACCACGTCGGTGCGCCGCACCTCGGTGAAGTACATCCAGATCAGCGACACCCAGACGATGCCGTACATCAGCATGAAGGCCGATGAGCGCACGCCGGTGAGGTCCAGCAGCATGCCGAACAGAATCGGCAGCAAAAACCCTCCCAGCCCACCGGCCAAACCGACGATGCCCGATACCGTGCCGATATTGGTCGGATAGTCGTCGGCGATGTACTTGAACACGCTGGCCTTGCCGAAGGCGAACGCCACGCCGAGGATGAACAGCAGGGCGGTGAAGGCGTAGACGTTTAGACCGATGTGAAACGTCGCCGGCCCGCTGGTGGTCTGCACCGTGAACTCGGTTTGCGGGTACGACAGCAAGAACAGCGCCACCCAGCTGACCCACAGCACCCACCAGGTCACTTGGTGCGCGCCGAATTTGTCCGATAGCCAACCGCCGACGGCACGCAGCACGCCTCCGGGCAGCGAGAACGCCGCGGCCAGCAGCGCCGCCACGGGCAGGCTGAGTTTGTACTCACCGACGTAGTACTGCACCATCCACAGTGACAGCCCGACGTAGCCACCGAACACGATGCTGTAGTACTGGCTGTACTTGAGCACGCCAGGGTCGCGCAGCGCCTTGAGCTGCTGCATGAACGACGTCTGCCCCTGCACGACATGGCTGGCATCGTGGTGGCTGAACAGCCAGAACAGGATCAGCGTGCCGAGCATGACCGCGGCGTAGACATGCGGCACCATGGTCCAGCCAAAGGTCACGACCAGCGCGGGGGCGACGAATTTGTTGACCGCGGCGCCCGAATTGCCGGCGCCGAAAATGCCCATCGCCAGACCCTGGCGATGCTTGGGGAACCAGCGGGCGACGTACGGCGTGCCGACGGAGAATGAGCCTCCGGCCAGGCCAATGAGCAGCCCGATGAGCAGGAATTGCCAATACGCCGTGGCATAAGCCAGCAGCCAGATCGGCACCACCGTGGCCGCCATGATCGCGGCAAAGACGATGCGCCCACCGTAGCGGTCGGTCCAGATGCCCAGCGGCACGCGGATCAGCGAGCCGCTGAGCACGGGCATGGCGGTGAGCAGACCGAATTCGGTGGCGTTGAGTCCCAGGGTTTTTTTGATCGGGATGCCGATGACGGCAAACATCATCCACACCATGAAGCACACGGTGAATGCCCAGGTGCTGACGATCAGGACCGACCAGGCCTGGCGGGTGTGTTGTTGCGCGGTCGCGCTCATGACAGCCTCCTTGCGATGACAAGGACACTCTATTGGCCGCAGGGCACGGGCGTCATCGCCCGGAAGGAGCACGGTGCGGATTCAGTTGGAGGAGGCGGCGGCGACGCGCTGCGGCCGCGTTCAGCCAAACGAACTACGCCAAACGGTCGCAGGCGGCGCTGCGCGTTTCAGCCAGCCAGGCCGTGTTCGCTGGCGTACACCGCGATTTGCACACGCGAAGCCAGCCCCAGCTTGCGCAAAATGCTCTGCACGTGCACCTTGACCGTGGTTTCGGCGATGTCGAGCTCGCGGGCGATCACCTTGTTGCTCGCGCCGCGGGCGATTGCCGCGGCAATCTGCCGTTCGCGCGGGGTCAGGGCGTCGGCGGGGGATGCAGGAGGGCTCGCAGCCTCTGCCGCGGCTTGCGCCGTCGACGCGGCAGCAGGTGGCGGCCCGGCCAGGGTGTGGATCAGCTTGGGCGCCATTTCCGCGCCGATGATGATCTGGCCGTGGGACGCACGGCGGATGGCGGCGACGATTTCGCCGACTTCGCAGGTTTTGAGCAAATACCCGCTGGCGCCGGCGCGCAGCGCGGTGGCCAGATCAGCCGGGTCATCGCTGACGGTGAGCAGCAGAATTTTCAGCTGCGGTGCCGCCTGCAGCAGACCGCTGACGGCGTCGACACCACGCACCCCGGGCAGATGGTTGTCGAGCAGCACCACGTCTGGCCGGGTTTTTTCGATCTGCCGCAGCGCCTCGCCGATATCCGCCGCCTCGCCCACGACCTCCAGCCCCGTTTCTTCGGCCAGCAGCGCCACCATTCCGCGCCTGAAAAGCGGATGGTCATCGACGAGCAGGAGACGAATGGCAGGCGTGCCAGCCTGCGCAGAGGACATTCCTGGTTGTTCGATCTCAGGCGGCATGGGGTGTAGCAGCGGATGACAAGGGGGCTGCCGGCGTGGCTGCGGCAGACGCGGCGAAACGGTCGGGCAGTTCGAGCACGACCTGCGTGCCACGACCGGGCTGCGACGTGATGCGCAGCGTACCGCCGATCTGCGCCGCGCGCTCGCGCATGATCTGCAGGCCGACATGCGCCTGCGCGTCGGCCAGGACGGCCTGGGGATCGTAACCGCGGCCGTTGTCGCTGATGGCAAAACGCCAATGCGGCAGGCTGTCGACATCGACCGACACCACGGTGGCGCCAGCGTGCTTGCGCACGTTCGACAGCGCCTCCTGCAGCACGTGCAGCACCTGGATTTGCACATCGGGGTCCAGCGGCTGGCCGTAACCGTTGAACTGCAGGCGCACCGCCACACCGCTTTGCAGCTCGAATTTCTGCAGGGTGCTGCGCAACGCGGGTTCGATGTCCTGCTCCTGCGTGCGCGTGCGGAAGTGCAGCAGCAATTCGCGCACGTCGGCCAGGCTTTCGCGCACCCCGGCGTCGAGCTCGTCGAGGGCATTGTCGACGCGCCGCGCATTGTGCGATTTCACCGCGGAGCGCAGGAGCTGGAGCTGGATTTTCATGAAGGCCAGCGCCTGGGCGATGGAGTCATGCAGCTCGCGCGCGAGCAGGGCGCGTTCGCGGGCGACGGCGGCCTCGCGTTCCAGCGCTGCGCTGCGCAGGCTTTCCATTGCCGCGGCGAGGTGACCGGCCAGCGCTTCGAACAGCACGTTCTGCTGCGGGTCGATGCTGCGCGGCGTGCGGAAAAACAGGTCGATTTCACCGAGCAGCCGTTGCTGCGCCGCCACCGGCACGCTGATGAGCGTGGCAAAGCCCGCACGCACGCAGGCGTCGTCAGCAGGCGTTGCAGCATCAGCGCGCGAAGGGTGGAACTGCACGATTTGCGGCTGCTGCCCGGGTTGGGACTGACCGCAGTGACAGGTGCCGGCGGGCAGGCAGCGCTCGGCGTCGATGACGTCTGGCGGCATGTCGTGCGCTGCCAGCAGCAGGTAGCGGCGGGCGGTGTCATCGGTCCAGCGCAGCAGCGCGGCGTCGGCTCCGGCGATGTCCTGGATGGCTGCGGTGAACTCGCGCGCCAGGCCGTCGAGGCTTTGCTCCCTGGAAACCAGCGCGCTGACGCGGTACAGCGCGGCCAGACGCTGCTGCTCGGTTTGCAGCGCGGCGGTTTTTTGCTGCACGCGGGCTTCGAGCTCGGCGTAAACCTCCTGTAATTGCCCGGCCATGCGGTTGAATCCGGCAGCCAGGTCGCCGAGTTCGTCGGTGGAGTCGATCTGCACCCGCGCGGTGTAATCGCCCTGTTCGATCGCCTGCACCCCGCGGCTGAGCCGGCCCACCGGGTCCAGGACGAACAGATACGCGGCGTAAAACATGAGCATCGCGGCGACGACGACGACCACGGCCATGCCCATCTGGAACGCGTGCAGCACGCTGGTCCAGAAATCCAGACGGTGCTCGATGGCGCTGACGAACGCGTCGATCTGCGTGACGAACTGATCGACCTGCGCCTCGGGTACCGGCACTGCCGCCTGCTCCCAGCGCGGACGCAATTGCTGCCACTGCGCCTGCACCGTGGCGAAGCGCTGGCGGATGGTGTCGTCCCACGGCACGAACAGCGGCCGTGCCGGATTGCCGCTGCGCAGCAGGTCCAGGCTGCGCTGCATGTCCTGCGCCTGCGCCGCCAGCCCCGGCTGGCCGGCGGTGGCGGCGGTCAGCGCCAGGCGGTAGGTCATCATGCGCAGCCGGCCGGCGACGTTCATCGCCGCCGCGCCGCCTTCGAGATTCCACGAAATCCACAATGTCGCGCCGACCGAGCCGAGCGACAACAGCAGCAGCACGCCCGAGAACAGGGCGATTTTGGCGGTCAGCGTCCAATGGCGGCGCGGCATGGCAGGACGGATCGAGCAAACGGCGCTGGCCCGCTTGGGCCGTGGCAGGGTCGATTGTCGGTCAGATCGGCCGGCGCGGCCAGTGCCGCCGGATCAGTCGGCAATGGCCTGCAGCAGCTCGCTTTCGATGCTGTTTTGCACCTGCGCGTCGCCCAGCCCGGGGGCGGAGATGAGAAACGTGTCTTCCACGCGCTCGCCCAGGGTGGTGATTTTGGCCAGTTGCAGGTTGACGTGGTGGTGCGCCAGCACTTGGGCGATGGCGTAGAGCAGGCCGGAACGGTCGTGTGCGGTGACACTCAGAATCCAGTTCTGCCCGCGTTCGTCGGGCCGCAACCCCACGCGCGGGTTGACCGGGAAATTGCGCACCCGGCGCGACAGCCGTCCCTGCTGCGGCGGCGGCAGCGGCGTGGCGCGGGTGAGTGTGTCGCGCAAGGTGGTTTCGATCAGGCTGGTCATCGCCCGGTCGTGCACCCGGGTGTGCGGCGAGACGACGACGAAGGTGTCCAGCGCCCAGCCGCTGCGCGTGGTGTGGATTTTGGCGTCGAGGATGTTGAAGTTGCGGCTGTCGAAATAGCCACAGATGCGGGCGAACAGGTCCGGCTGGTCGGCAGCGTAGACCAGCACCTCCAGCCCTTCGCCTTCGGGCGCCAGGCGAGCGCTGACCACCGGTTGGTCGCTGGCGGCGCGGGCGTACAGCTTGCGCGTCTGCCAGGCGATGTCCTGCGGGTCATGGCGCAGGAAGTAGGCCATGTCCAGTGTGTCCCACAAGGCCTGCTGCGCCCCCTCGGGCAGGGCGTAGAGCTTGAGGATGCGCAGCGCCTCCTGCTGGCGCCACTGCAGCTCGGCCTGCGGCTGCGGCGTTTGTCCTCCCAGCGCGCGCAGTGTGGCCCGGTAGAGGTTTTCCAGCAGCTTACCCTTCCACGCATTCCACACCTTCGGGCTGGTGCCACGGATGTCGGCCACGGTCAGCAGATACAGGGCGACGAGATGGCGTTCGTCTTTCACCCGGCGGGCGAAGGCGGCGATGACTTCGGGGTCACTCAGGTCCTCCTTTTGCGCCACGCGCGACATTTGCAGGTGTTCGCGCACGAGGAATTCGGCGAGTTCGGCATGCTCGGCGGCGATGCCGTGCGCCTTGCAGAACTTGCGCACCTCCAGCGCGCCGAGTTCGGAGTGGTCGCCGCCGCGCCCTTTGGCGATGTCGTGGAACAGCGCGGCGAGGATGAGCAGCCAGGGTGGGTCGAAATTGGCCGCCAGCTGTGAGCACAGCGGATATTCGTGCGCATGCTCGGGCATAAAGAACCGGCGCACATTGCGCACCACCATGAGAATGTGCTGATCGACGGTGTAGACGTGGAACAGATCGTGCTGCATCTGGCCGACGATGCGGCGGAACGCCCAGAGGTAACGGCCGAGCACGCTGGTGCGGTTCATTAGCCGCAGCGCGTGGACGATGCCCTGCGGCGCCTGCAGGATGCGCAAAAACTGCGCGCGGCTGCGCGGGTCGTGGCGGAACGCGGCGTCCATGCGGTGGCGCGCCAGGTATAGCGCGCGCAGCGCCGCAGGCGATAAGCCACGCGCACCGGGTACGCGCTGGAACACGGCGAAAATTTCCAGCATGGCCCAGGGCTCGCGCTGGAACAGCACCGGGTCCGCCGGCTCGATCATGCCGTCGCGCACGGCGTAGCGGCCGTCGGCCACGCCGTCGATGCCGGTGACGGGCTGCGCCACGGCCACCGACTGCGGCCACAGCCGCCCTTCGATGTCGAGCAGGACGATTTGGTTGATCTGTTCGACCGCCTTGGCGGCCCAGTAATATCGCTGCATCAGCGCCTCGCCGGCGCGTTTGGTCGGTGTGGGCGAAAACCCCATCACCCGGGCGACGGCGTTTTGCAGATCGAACACCAGCCGGTCTTCGCGCCGCCGCGCCAGAATGTGCAGATGTGCGCGGATCCGCTTGAGCACCGTCTCGTTGCGCTGCACCTGCCGCAGGATGTTGGCGGTGATCAGCCCGCTGGCGGCAAGCTCCTTCCACGTGCGACCGAAACCGCAGGCCTGCGCCACCCACAGCACGACGTGCAAGTCGCGCAGCCCGCCGGGGCTTTCCTTGCAGTTGGGTTCGAGGGCGTAAGGCGTGTCCTCGTATTTGATGTGCCGCTGCTGCTGCTCGCGCATCTTGGCCTGGAAAAAGGCGCGGGTGTCCAGATGGTGGAAAAAATCGGTTTGCATGCGCTGCGCCAGCGCACGGTCGCCGCACAGCACGCGCATTTCCAGCAGCGCGGTCTGCACCGTGATGTCTTTGGCGGCTTCGTCGATACAGGCTTGCGGCGTGCGCACGCTGGCGCCGATTTCCAGCCCGCAGTCCCAGCAGGCGGTGATGAAGCGCTCGGCGGCGGCGTCGGTGGCGGCGTCGCTGCCCTGTGGCCGCGGCAGCAGCAACAGCAGATCGATGTCCGAATGCGGAAACAGCTCGCCGCGGCCGTAGCCGCCGACGGCGATCAGCGTCGCGTCGGCAGGCATGCCGGCAGCGGCCCACAACGTGCGCAGCGTGGCGTCGGTCAGCCGTGCCAGACCGTGCAGCAGTGGCGTGATCCGCCGCGGGTGCGCGGTGTACGCGTCGAGCAGGGCGGCGCGTGCGGCCTTCCAGCGCTGGCGGATCGCCGCCAGGGCGCTGCCGGCAGCGGCGCCGGGCACGGGCTGCTCACTCATTGCGCAGGTCGCTTGCGCCGGGCGCGGCTCAGGCGGCCAGCGGTGCCTGGCGCACGAAAGCCGGCGGTTGCTGGCAGCCCGCTGACGTGGTGAGGACTTCGAAGCCGCTGTCGGTAACCAGCACGGTGTGCTCCCACTGCGCCGACAGTGAGCGGTCTTTGGTGACGATGGTCCAGCCGTCGGCCATTTCGCGGATCTCGCGCCGCCCGGCGTTGATCATCGGCTCGATGGTGAACGTCATCCCGGCGCGCAGCACTTCGCCGGTACCGGGTTTGCCATAGTGCAGCACCTGCGGCTCTTCATGGAATTTGCGGCCGATGCCGTGGCCGCAGAATTCGCGCACCACGCTGTAGCCGGCGTTTTCGGCGAAGGTCTGGATGACATGGCCGATGTCGCCCAGCCGCGTGCCCGGCCTGACCAGGGCGATGCCGTGCCACATCGCCTCGAACGTCACGTCCACCAGGCGCTGCACGTGCCTGGGCACGCTGCCGACGCAGAACATGCGGCTGCTGTCGCCGTGAAAACCGTCTTTGATCACGGTGACGTCGATGTTGAGAACGTCGCCGTTTTTCAGCGGCTTGTCGTTGGGGATGCCGTGGCAGATCACGTTGTTCACCGAGGTGCAGATCGACGCCGGGTAGGGCGTGTACCCCGGCGGCGCGTAGTTCAGCGGCGCCGGAATCGCCTGCTGCACCTGGGTGATGTAGTCGTACGCCAGCTTGTCCAGCGCCTTGGTGGTGACGCCGGGCTGCACGTGCGGAGTGAGGTAATCGAGCAATTCGGACGCCAGCCGGCCGGCGACGCGCATTTTGTCGATTTCTTCAGGGGTTTTGATGGTGATGCTCATCAATACATTATCTCACTGCCGCGATATGTCGGCAGCCGCCCTGCCGGCGCCGTGGGCGATAATTTGGCGGTTTCTTCCTCATCCCCACTCCCTCCCCGCGGCGCGGGGTTTACGCATGCAGATTCTCGTTTTCGAAGGCGCCAACGCCCTTTCCGCCTTCCGTCAGGACGCGCTCATGGCGCGGCTGCGCCAGACCTTGCCGCAACTCGCCGCGCGCGTGCGCAACATCCACGGCCGCTACCTGCATGCCGTCGCGCTCGACCAGGCGCCGCCTGCCGGGGTGCGCGACACCCTGGACGGTCTGCTGCGCTACGGCGATGCCTACACCGGCCCGGTCGATGGCCAGGCGCTGCTGGTGATGCCGCGGCTGGGCACCATATCGCCCTGGGCGTCCAAGGCGACCGACATCGCGCGGCTATGCGGTGTGGCGGTGCACCGCATCGAACGCGCCATCGAATACCGTGTGCAGGCCGAGGGGGGGCTGCTGCGCGCGGCCAGCCCGTTGAGCGATGACGAATTGCAGCAACTCGGCGCGCTGCTGCACGACCGCATGACCGAAACCGTGGCCCTGCAGCGTCAGGCGCTGGAGCAACTGTTTGCCGAACTGCCGCCGCAGCCGCTGCAGCACGTGGACGTCACCAGCGGCGACATCCAGGCCGGGCGCCGCGCGCTGCAGCAGGCCAACGCCGCGCAGGGCCTGGCGCTGTCGGACGACGAAATCGATTACCTGCTCGACGCCTACCGCAGGCTGGGCCGCAACCCCACCGACGTCGAGCTGATGATGTTCGCGCAGGCCAACAGCGAACATTGCCGCCACAAGATTTTCAACGCCCGTTTCACTATCGACGGCGTCGAACAGCCGCACACCCTGTTCGACATGATCCGCAACACCCACGCCCGTGCGCCGCAGGGCACGGTGGTGGCTTATGCCGACAATGCCTCGGTGATCGAAGGCGGCGAAGTCGAGGTCTGGCAGCCCGACCCGGGCACGCACGCCTACGGCGCGCAGCGCGCGCTGCGCCACGTGCTGATGAAGGTGGAGACGCACAACCACCCGACGGCGATCTCGCCGTTTCCGGGGGCGGCCACCGGCGCCGGGGGCGAAATCCGCGACGAAGGGGCCACCGGCCGCGGCTCGCGCCCCAAGGCGGGGCTGACCGGGTTTTCCGTGTCCCACCTGCGGCTGCCCGCCCAGCCCGAGCCGTGGGAGGCGGCCACTGCCGACGTGGGCAAACCGGCGCACACCGCCAGCGCGCTGCAGATCATGCTCGACGGCCCGCTGGGCGGCGCGGCGTTCAACAACGAATTCGGCCGGCCCAACCTGGCCGGATATTTCCGTGTGTTCGAGCAGCGCGCCGGCGACCGGGTGTGGGGCTATCACAAGCCCATCATGCTCGCCGGCGGTATGGGGTCGATCGACGCACGGCAGACGCGCAAGCTGCCGTTTCCCGCCGGCACGCTGCTGGTGCAGCTCGGCGGGCCGGGGATGCGCATCGGTCTGGGGGGCGGCGCGGCGTCGAGCCTGGCCACCGGCAGCAACGCGGCGCAGCTCGATTTCGATTCGGTGCAGCGCGGCAATCCGGAAATCCAGCGCCGCGCGCAGGAGGTGATCAACGCCTGCTGCGCGCTGGGAGATGCCAACCCGATCCTGTCGATCCATGACGTCGGCGCCGGCGGGCTGTCCAACGCCTTTCCCGAGCTGGTCGAAGGCGCTGGACGCGGCGGCCGGTTCGAGCTGCGCGACGTGCCGCTGGAAGAATCGGGAATGAGCCCGCGTGAAATCTGGAGCAACGAAAGCCAGGAGCGTTATGTGCTGGCCATCGCGCCGCAGCAGCGCGAGGTGTTCGCCGCGCTGTGCGCGCGCGAGCGCTGCCCGTTTGCCGTGGTCGGCGTGGCCACGCAGGAACAGGTGCTGCGCGTGCATGACCGCCTGCACGCCGACGACCCGGCGCAGGCGCTGCCGGTGGATTTGCCGCTGGACGTGCTGCTGGGCAAGCCGCCGCGGCTGCACCGCAGGGTCCAGCGTTTAGCGGTGCAGGGCGACGCGCTCGACCTCGGCGACGTCGATCTGCCGCAGGCGTGCATGGCCGTGCTGCGCCATCCGACGGTGGCGAGCAAGCGGTTTCTCATCACCATCGGCGACCGCACCGTCGGCGGCCTGTCGCACCGCGACCCGATGGTCGGCCCGTGGCAGGTGCCGGTGGCCGACTGCGCCGTCACCCTGGCCGACTACCAGGGATACCGCGGCGAGGCCATGAGCATCGGCGAACGCGCGCCGGTGGCCGTGCTCAACCCGGCAGCCTCCGGCCGTCTGGCCGTGGCCGAGGCGGTGCTCAATCTGCTGGCTGCACCGGTGCAGCGGCTGGGCGACATCAAGCTGTCGTGCAACTGGATGGCGGCCTGCGGCCAGCCCGGGCAGGACGCCGCGCTGTACGACACCGTGCGCGCCATCGGTCTCGAACTCTGCCCCGCGCTGGGCATTTCCGTGCCGGTGGGCAAGGATTCGCTGTCGATGCACACCCGCTGGGAAGACGCCGGGCAGCCGCGCAGCGTCACCGCCCCGGTGTCGCTGGTGGTGTCGGCGTTTGCCGTGCTACCCGACGTGCGCGGCACGCTCACGCCGCAGCTGCGCACCGATGCGCCCAGTAGCCTGATCCTGGTCGATCTGGCCGGTGGCCGGCGGCGGTTGGGGGGGAGCATCCTGGCGCAGACCCTCGGGCGCATCGGCCAGGTGACCCCCGACCTGGACGACGCCCAGGTCTTACCGGCGTTCGCCGCGGCGCTGGCCGAGCTGCGTGCCGCCGGGCAGGTCTGGGCATACCACGACCGTTCCGACGGCGGGCTGTGGGCCGCGGCCTGCGAAATGGCCTTCGCCGGCCACTGCGGTGTGAGCCTGACCCTAGACATGCTGACCCTGGATGGCGACGAGGCCGACGACTGGGGCGACGCCAAAGACTGGGCCAAACAGGTCGGCCCGCGGCGCCAGCAGCAGACGCTGCAGGCGCTGTTCAACGAGGAACCGGGGGTGCTGCTGCAGGTGGATGCGGCGCAGCGCGATGCCGTGCTGCAGACCCTGCGGCGTCACGGCCTGTCGGCGCACAGCCACGCCATCGGCAGTGTCAACGACCGCGACGTCATCGAGCTCTACCGCGACAGCCGCTGCATCTACACCGCGGCGCGCGCCGTGCTGCAACAGGCGTGGGACAGCGTGTCGCACCACATCACCCTGCTGCGCGACAACCCGCAGTGTGCGCAGGAGGAACATGCCGCGCAGGGCGACGCCGCCGATCCGGGGCTGCACCTGCACCTGAGCTTCGACCCGCAGGACGACGTGGCCGCGCCGTTCGTCGCCCGGGGCGCGCGGCCGCGCGTGGCCATCCTGCGCGAGCAGGGGGTGAATTCGCAGCTCGAAATGGCCTATGCCATGCACCGCGCCGGATTCGATGCGGTGGACGTGCACATGAGCGACCTCATGGCCGGGCGCATGCGCCTGGCCGGTTTTCACGGCTTCGTCGCCTGTGGCGGCTTCAGCTACGGCGACGTGCTCGGTGCCGGCGAAGGCTGGGCGCGGTCGATTCTGTTCAACCCGCCGCTGGCTGCGGAGTTCGCCGCCTTCTTCGGCCGTGGCGACACCTTCGCCCTGGGGGTGTGCAACGGCTGCCAAATGCTCGCCGCGTTGGCGCCCATGATTCCGGGAGCGCGCGCCTGGCCGCGTTTCACCCGCAACCGCTCCGAGCAGTTCGAAGCCCGGCTGTCGCTGGTGGAAGTGACCGATTCGCCGTCGATTTTCTTCCGCGGCATGGCGGGCAGCCGCGCGCCCATCGCCGTGGCGCACGGCGAGGGCAGGGCGGATTTTTCGCAGCAGGGCGATGCGGCGCAGTTGCACGTGGCCATGCGCTTCGTCGATCATCACGGCCAGCCGACCGAGCGCTACCCGTACAACCCCAACGGCAGCCCCGGGGGCATCACCGCAGTGACCACCCCCGACGGCCGTTTCACTGCACTGATGCCGCACCCCGAGCGCGTGTTCCGCAGCGTGCAGATGAGCTGGGCGCCGGCCGATCTGGGCGCTGACAGCCCGTGGATGCGCATGTTCCGCAACGCGCGGGTGTGGTGTGGCTGAGATCGGGCACGACGCCGCAGCCCTGGCTGCGCAGCGCCCGGGCGACACGCGCCGTTTCGCCGGGGTGGACACGCTGCGCGGCCTGGCCATCGTCTGGATGATGGCGTTTCATTTCAGCTTCGACCTCAACTGGTTCGGTTTCATCCACACCGACTTCTATACCAACCCGGTGTGGCTGTGGCAACGCGTGGCCATCGTCAGCCTGTTCGTGTTCACCGCCGGGCTGACGCAGACGTTCACCGACGTGCGCGGACGTAGCGCCGCGCACTTCTGGAAACGCTGGGCGCAGATCGTCGGCGCCTCACTGTTGGTCACCGCCGGCAGCTATGCCGCGTTTCCGCACAGCTTCATCTATTTCGGCATTTTGCAGGGCATCGCCGCCATGCTGTTGTTGCATCGGCTGGTGTTTCGCCATCTGCGCGGTTGGGTTTTGCTGCTGGCGCCGCTGGCCATCGCCGCGCCGCAACTGTGGGGGCACGCGTTTTTCAACTCGCCGTGGTGGAACTGGACCGGACTCATCACGCAAAAACCGATCACCGAAGACTACGCGCCGCTGCTGCCCTGGATCGGGGTGCTGTGGCTTGGCGCCGGCAGCGGCTGGCTGCTGGCGCGCGACGGCTTCGCCGCGTTGCGGCACCTGCCGCGCTGGCGGCCGCTGGCGTTTCTCGGCCGCTGGCCGTTGACCATTTACTTGCTGCATCAACCGCTGTTCGTCGGCCTGTTGTGGCTGACGGCGCACCTTCGCGCAGGAGCCTGAACGTGCAGGAGCCGATCGATTTCGTGCTGCATTACGGTGACGGCGATCACCTCTACCTCATCCCGCAGGCCAAAGACGCCGACGATGCGCTGCGCTACTTTTTCTGCATCGAGGGCTACGGCCACAGCCGCCAGTTTGGCGTGCTCGACCCGGCCCTGTGCCTGGTCGTGCCGCTGCAGGAGTATTTGCGCGACCGCGATGCGTTCGAGCAGCAGGTCGAGCAGGTGCGCCGGCGGGCGCAGGCACGCAGCGAAGACGCGGTGTAGACCGCCTGCGGGGGGCGCGGTCACAGCTGGGTGACGAAGTCCCGCGCCGTTGGCCGCAGCCGCATGGGTTTGGGCCTGGCCACCGTGCCCACGGCGACGAAGCACACGGCGCGTTCTTCCGACGCAAGGCCGAACAGCGTGCGCAACGCCGTCGAATCCAGCGCCTGGCCGCTGACCAGGCCGGCGCCAAAACCCTGCGCGTGCGCCATCAGCAGCATGTTCTGCAGCGCGCAGCCCAGCGAGGCCAGGCGCTGGGTTGCCGGGATCTCGGGGTGGTCGTCGCCGCCGAGCCGGGCGATGGCCAGGGCGAGGAATGGCGCGCGCGCCGCCTTGTCCCGGGCCTCGGCGCGCTGCTCGGCGCTGGCCTGCGGGTCGCGTTCGCAAAGCGCCTGCACGAACGCCTCACCCAGCGCACCGCGGCCGCCGTCGCTGACCTGGACGAAACGCCACGGCAGGATCAACCCGTGATCGGGCGCCTGCGCGGCGGCTTTCCACAACATCTCCACCTGCGTCGGCGTCGGGCCGGGAGCGGTCAGGCGTTTGGGCGAGGTTTGCTGCCGCCGGGTGATGAGCTCGCAGGCGAACTCGGCGACGTCGGTGCGATCCGCTGTCATGGGCTGCAGGGGGCTGGGACGACGCGCCAAGCATAGTCGTCGCGCGGTGCGCGCTCAACCCGCGGTCGGGCGTCCCCGGCCGCCCCGGAGGCAGCGCTGCAGTGCAACAAGGGGATACAAGTTCTTTGCGCAACATCAAAAACGCGTGCTAGAGTGTGGTCAGGCCCTTCTGAAGCAAGCCGCAATCCGCCAATCGGGCAGCCCGTGCCGCGGAAGGATGATTCCCACTGAGCGCCGGGGTACCCGGCAGACTGTGAGCGCGTATGTTGATGCAGCAATTCCAAGCCAACTCGTACCTCTTCGGCGGCAATGCGCCGTATGTGGAGGAGATGTACGAGAACTACCTCTCCAACCCCGGATCCGTTCCCGACCACTGGCGCGCCTACTTCGACGCGCTGCAGCACGTGCCCGCGCTCGACGGCAGCAACGCCCGCGACGTGCCGCATGCCCCCGTGGTCGCGGCGTTCGCCGAACGCGCCAAATCCGGCCCGATCCGCACCCTGCGCGCGGTGGCCGACGGCGAGCTGGCACGCAAGCGCGTCGCCGCGCAGCAGCTGATTGCGGCGTACCGCAACGTCGGCGTGCGCTGGGCCGACCTGGACCCGCTCAAGCGTGCCGAACGCCCGGCGATTCCCGATCTGGAGCCGGGTTTTTACGGCTTCACCGACGCCGACATGGAGACGGTGTTCAACGTCAGCAACACGTTTTTCGACCGCGAAAACCTGTCGCTGCGTGAGCTGCTCAACAACCTGCGCGAAACGTATTGCGGCTACATCGGCGCGGAGTTCATGTACATCAGCGATCAGGATCAGAAGCGCTGGTGGCAGCAGCGGCTGGAATCGACCCGTACCCGTCCGGATTACGGTGCCGAAGCGAAAAAGCGTCTGCTCGAACGTCTCACCGCCGCCGAAGGACTGGAGCGCTATCTGGCGACCAAATACGTCGGCCAGAAACGGTTTTCTCTCGAAGGCGGCGAGAGCTTCATCGTCGCGATGGACGTGCTGGTGCAGCGCGCCGGCGAACTCGGCGTGCAGGAAGTGGTCATCGGCATGGCGCACCGCGGGCGGCTGAACGTGCTGGTCAACACCCTGGGCAAGCGCCCGCAGGATCTGTTCGACGAGTTCGAGGGCAAGCACGCCGACGATCTCCCTTCGGGCGACGTCAAGTATCACCAGGGCTTTTCCAGTGACGTGTCCACCCCCGGCGGGCCGGTGCACCTGAGCCTGGCGTTCAACCCCTCGCACCTGGAAATCGTCAACCCGGTGGTCGAGGGCTCGGCCCGCGCCCGGCTCGACCGCCGCGGCGACCCGAAGGGCGAAACCGTCCTGCCGGTGCTGGTGCATGGCGACGCCTCGTTCGCCGGCCAGGGCGTGGTGATGGAAACGCTGGCGCTGGCGCAGACCCGCGGCTACACCACCGGCGGCACGGTGCACATCGTCATCAACAACCAGATCGGTTTCACCACGTCCGACCCGCGCGACGCCCGCTCGACGCTGTACTGCACCGATGTGGCAAAAATGATCGAAGCGCCGATCCTGCATGTGAACGGCGACGACCCGGAAAGCGTGGCCTTCGCCACCAGCCTGGCGCTGGACTACCGCAAGCAGTTCCATCACGACGTGGTGGTGGACATCGTGTGCTTCCGCAAGCTCGGCCACAATGAGCAGGACACGCCGGCCGTCACCCAGCCGCTGATGTACAAGAAGATCGCCGCCCACCCCGGCACGCGCAAGCTCTATGCCGACCGCCTGGTCAGCCAGGGGGTGATCGGCCCGGACGACGCCGACAAGATGGTGCACGACTTCCGCGCCGAAATGGAGTCGGGCGTCAGCAGCCTGGAGCCGGTGCTGACCAATTACAAGAGCAAGTTCGCCGTCGATTGGTCGGCATACCTCAACCGGCGCTGGACCGACAGCGCCGACACCGCGCTGCCCTTGACCGAGCTCAAACGACTGGCCGAGCGCATCACCACCGTGCCGCAGAACTTCAAGCTGCATCCGCTGGTGGAAAAGGTGATTTCCGACCGCGCCAAAATGGGCCGCGGCGAGCTGCCGCTGGACTGGGGCATGGGCGAGCATCTGGCCTTCGCCTCGCTGGTGGCCAATGGCTTTCCGGTACGGCTGTCGGGCGAGGACAGCGGGCGGGGCACCTTCAGCCATCGCCATGCCGTGCTGCACGACCAGAACCGAGAAAAGTGGGACGAGGGCACTTACATCCCGCTGCAGAACGTGGCCGAAGGCCAGGCGCCGTTTACCGTCATCGACTCGATTCTGTCCGAGGAGGCCGTCCTCGGTTTCGAATACGGCTACGCCACTGCCGACCCACGTACCCTGGTGATCTGGGAAGCGCAGTTCGGCGACTTTGCCAACGGCGCGCAGGTGCTCATCGACCAGTTCATTTCCGCCGGCGAGGTCAAATGGGGACGCGCCTGCGGGCTGACGCTGTTTTTGCCGCACGGTTACGAAGGCCAGGGGCCGGAGCATTCGTCGGCGCGGCTGGAACGCTATCTGCAACTGTGCGCCGAGACCAATATGCAGGTGTGCCAACCGACCACGCCGGCGCAGATTTTCCACCTGTTGCGGCGGCAGATGATCCGGCCGTTCCGCAAGCCGCTGGTGGTGATGACGCCCAAGTCGCTGTTGCGCCATCCGCAGGCCAAATCACCGCTGTCGGATCTGGCGACCGGGCGTTTCGAGGTCGTGCTGCCGGAGCAGGACGCGTCGATCGACCCCGCCAGGGTCAAACGCATCATCGCCTGCTCCGGGCGGGTGTATTACGACCTGCTCGCCGCGCGCGCCGAGCGCAAGATCGACGACGTTGCCATCGTCCGCCTGGAGCAGCTCTACCCCTTCCCGCACAAGGCGTTCGCCGCCGAGGTCAAGCGCTACCCGAACGCGCGGGACATCGTCTGGTGCCAGGACGAGCCGCAAAACCAGGGGGCGTGGTTTTTCGTGCAGCACCACATCCACGAAAACATGCTCGACGGACAAAAACTCGGCTATGCCGGGCGCCCGGCGTCGGCCTCGACCGCGGTGGGTTACTACGCCAAACACGCCGAGCAGCAGAAAGAACTCATCGCTGCGGCGTTCGGCAAACTCAAAGGCTTCGTGCTCACGCGCTGACGCCTGCTGGCGCGCGGCAGGGTGGCCTGCCCGTCATTTCTCTTCCCGTTCACACCTGCGCGGCCGGTGCCGCGCTCACCCGACAAGACCGGAATCGCATCATGGCGCTGATTGACATCAAAGTTCCCCAACTCTCCGAATCGGTAGCTCAAGCCACGCTGCTGAGCTGGAAAAAAAAGCCCGGCCAGGCCGTGGCGCAAGACGAAGTCGTGATCGAAATCGAAACCGACAAGGTCGTGCTCGAAGTGCCGGCCCCCGCAGCCGGGGTGATGGCGCAGATCCTCAAGGATGACGGCGCCGAGGTCACCAGCGACGAAGTCATCGCCCGCATCGACACCGAGGCGCAGGCGCAGACCAGCCCGCTGCCGGTCACGCCGGTCGCGGCCCCAGCCGCGCCTGCTGCGCCGGCCGCAGCGCCCACCCCTGCAGCGGAGCCAGCCGCTTCCGCCCCGGCGGCGAGCGCGCCGGCGCCTGCGGCTGCTGGGATCGCCATGCCCTCTGCGGCCAAGCTGATGGCGGAGAAAAACCTCACCGCCGCCGACGTGACCGGCACCGGCCGCGACGGCCGCATCACCAAGGGCGATGTGCTGCAGGCCGCGGCCCAGCCCAGGCCTGCCTCGGCCTCGACGGCAGCGGCTGCGCCGGCGGCCAAACCGGCGCCGGGCGCAGCGGCGATGCCCACGGTGTCGATCCCGGCGCTGCAGCCGGTCGAAGCGGAGGTCGATCTGGCCGCCTACACCGACCGCCCCGAGCAGCGCGTGCCGATGAGCCGGTTGCGCGCGCGCATTGCCGAGCGGTTGCTGCAGTCGCAGGCGACCAACGCCATCCTCACCACCTTCAACGAAGTCAACATGAAGCCGGTGATGGACCTGCGCAACCTCTACAAAGACAAATTCGAGAAAGAGCACGGGGTCAAGCTCGGCTTCATGAGCTTTTTCGTCAAGGCCGCGGTGCATGCGCTACGCAAGTTCCCGGTGCTCAACGCGTCGATCGACGGCAACGACATCGTCTACCACGGCTATTTCGACATCGGTATCGCCGTCGGCAGCCCGCGCGGGCTGGTCGTGCCGATTCTGCGCAACGCCGACCAGATGAGCTTTGCCGACATCGAAAAAGCCATCGCCGAATTCGGCGTCAAGGCGCGCGACGGCAAGCTGACCATCGAGGAACTGACGGGTGGCACGTTCTCGATCAGCAACGGCGGGGTGTTCGGTTCGATGCTGTCCACGCCCATCATCAACCCGCCGCAGTCGGCCATCCTCGGCGTGCACGCGACCAAGGATCGCCCGGTGGTGGAAAACGGCCAGATCGTCATCCGCCCGATCAATTACCTGGCGCTGAGCTACGACCACCGCCTGATCGACGGCCGCGAGGCCGTGCTCAGCCTAGTGGCGATGAAAGAGGCGCTGGAAGACCCGTCGCGGCTCCTGCTCGACCTCTGATCCTCCGAACCCTGCTCACCTCACCCGCGCGCCTTGATGCGGCGCGGGTGGGGTGGGTCCAGCGGCGCGCACGACCGCGCCTGCCCAACAACCGTTCACTCGATCTCATCATGTCCAACTCGACTTTCGACGTCATCGTCATCGGCGCCGGCCCCGGCGGTTACATCGCGGCGATTCGCGCTGCGCAACTCGGCCTGTCGGTGGCCTGCATCGACGCCTGGCGCAATGCCGCCGGCGGCCCCGCTCCCGGCGGCACCTGCACCAACGTCGGCTGCATTCCGAGCAAGGCGCTGCTGCAGTCCAGCGAGCTGTTCGAGCAAGCCGGGCACGGCTTCAAGGCACACGGCATCGGCGTGCAAGGGCTGACGATGGACGTTGCGGCCATGCAGGCGCGTCGCGCCGCGGTGGTGCGGCAGAACAACGAGGGCATCCTTTATCTGTTCAAGAAAAACAAGGTCAGTTTTTTCCACGGCAATGGGCGGCTGGCCGGCGGCAGCGCCGAGGCTGGCTGGCAGGTCGCGGTCGCGGGCAAGGACGGCGAGCAGACTCTCACCGGCAACCAGGTGATCGTCGCCACCGGCTCGGTGCCGCGCAGCCTGCCCGGAGTGGAGTTTGACGAAGACCGCGTGCTGTCCAACGACGGCGCGCTCGCGCTGGCCGCTGCGCCCAAGACTCTGGGCGTCATCGGCGCGGGGGTGATCGGGCTGGAGCTGGGCAGTGTGTGGCGGCGGCTGGGCGCGCAGGTCACACTGCTCGAAGCCATGCCCGACTTTCTCGCCGCCGCCGACGCGCAGGTGGCGAAAGAAGCGTTCAAGCAGTTCACCCGGCAGGGGCTGGACATCCAGCTCGGAGCCAAAATCGGCGCCGTCCAGCTGGGCAAGAGCGGGGTCACGGTGGAGTGGACCGACGCCAAGGGTCAGGCGCAGACCCTCAAGGTCGAGCGGCTGATCGTGTCGGTCGGGCGCAAGCCCAATACCGCCGGCCTGGGGCTGGAGGCGGTCGGTCTGGCGCTGGACGAGCGCGGGTTCATTCCCGTCGATGCCGACTGCCGCACCGCGCTGCCCGGCATCTGGGCCATCGGCGACGTGGTGCGCGGGCCGATGCTGGCGCACAAGGCCGAGGAGGAGGGCGTCGCGGTGGCCGAGCGCATCGCCGGGCAGAAGCCGCACGTGGACTTCAACACCGTGCCGTGGGTGATCTACACCCACCCCGAGATCGCATGGGTCGGGCAGACCGAGCAGGCGCTCAAGGCTGCCGGCCGCGCCTACAAGGCCGGCAGCTTTCCATTCATGGCCAATGGCCGCGCACGCGCGCTGGGCGACACCACCGGCTTCGTCAAAGTGCTGGCCGATGCAAGCAGCGACGAGATTCTGGGCGTGCACATCATCGGACCGATGGCGTCCGAGCTGATCGCCGAAGCCGCAGTGGCGATGGAATTCAAGGCCGCCGCCGAAGACATCGCGCGCATCTGCCACGCCCATCCGACGCTGTCGGAGGCGCTGAAGGAGGCCGCGCTGGGTGTGGACAACCGGACGTTGAATTTTTGACCGGCAGCATGAATGTCACAGAATATTTCGAACAGACCATGCGCGAGCGCGGCTTCACGCCGGACGCCGCGCAGCTCGCCGGACTCGCGCGGCTGCAGCGCTGCTACGACGAGTGGGTCGAATACAAGTCCCGCCGCTCCAGCGCCATCCGCCGCGCGCTGATCCACCCCGAATTGCCGCGCGGGGTCTATCTGTACGGCGGCGTGGGTCGCGGCAAGTCCATGCTGATGGATGCGTTTTACGTCACCGTGCCGCTGGTGCGCAAAACCCGGCTGCATTTTCACGAATTCATGCGTGAGGTGCAGCGTGAAATGGCCGCGCTCCAGGGCACCAGCGACCCGCTGGCCGAGCTAGCGCGGCGCATCGCCCGGCGCTTCCGCCTGATCTGTTTCGACGAATTCCACATCAGCGACGTCACCGACGCCATGATCCTGCACCGTCTGCTGCAGGGACTGTTCGACAACGGTGTACAAATGGTGGCGACGTCGAATTTCCATCCCGACGATCTCTATCCAGACGGTCTGCACCGCGACCGCATCCTCCCGGCCATCGAACTCATCAAGCAGAAAATGGACGTGATCGAGATCGACGGCGGCGTGGACTACCGCAATCTGGCGCTGCACGAGCTCGATCTGTACATCACCCCGCTGGGCCCGCAGGCGCAAATCCGCATGGAACAGGCGTTCGAGCGCATGGCCGGCAGCAGCGAAGAAGACCCGGTGCTGACCATCGAAGGCCGCGAAGTCCAGGCCATCCAGCGCGCCGGCGGCGTGGTGTGGTTCAGCTTTCACGAATTGTGCGAAACCCCGCGGTCGCAAAACGACTATCTCGAAATCGCCAGCCGTTTTCACACCGTGTTGCTGTCGGACGTGCCGCAACTCACCGAAGACATGGCCAGCGCTGCGCGCCGCTTCACCCTGCTGGTCGATGTGTTGTACGACCGGCGGGTCAAGCTCATCATGTCCGCAGCGGTGTCGCCCGAGCAGCTCTACCTGCACGGTCCGCTGGACTACGAGTTCACGCGCACGGTGTCGCGCCTCAACGAAATGCAAAGCGCCGAGTATCTGCGCGAGGGCCGGCGCCAGGGCGAGGCCACTTTGGTATGAACCTGGGCGACGTTCGCCGCGCCTTGTACGGCATCCTGGCTGCCTGCACGCTGTGCGCGGTGCCCGCGTTTGCGGCCACGGCGCAGCAGGATGCGGCAAGGCAGGCCGAACTGCAGGCCGAGCGTGCCGCCGTCCAGGCGCAGGCGCAGCAGCAGCGCCAGGCGTGTCTGCAACGGTTTTTGGTCAACGATTGTCTGCACGCGGCGCAGCAGCACGAGCGCGCCGCACTCGCGCCCATCGATGCCGAATTGCAGGCCATCGCCCGGCGTGAACGTCTGCGCGCCGCCGAGGCGGAACTGCGCCGGGTGCAGGCCAACGAGGCCGCGGCACGCGCCTCCCGGCCCGACGCGGTGCAGGCGCAGCGCGACCGCCAGGCGCGTGAGGCCGCTTTGCTGCTGCGGCAGCGGCAGGCGGCGCAGCGGGCGCAGCAGGCTGCCACGGCGTCGCCGCAGCCCGCGGCAACGCCACCGGCAGTGTCCCCGGCAGCGCCGCCCGCAGCGGCGGACCGACTGCAGCGCAGACAGGCAGCAGTGCAGCAAGCCGAGGCCGAACGCGCGCAGCGCGCCGCGCAGGCGGCCAAAGAGCAGGCGGCGTATGCCGCGCGGCAAAAGGCCTATGAGGCCCGGCAGGCAGAGCGCGCCCGGCAGGCCGCGCAGCAGCATCCGGCTCCTGCGCTGCCGGTGCCTTCGCCCAGCGCCGCGCTGCCGCTGCGCTGACCGCCTGCGGCGCGGGCCGCGGGATACCATGCGGTCTGCACGGCCTGACCTCCGATGGTTCGCATGTTGATCGAGTCTCCTTTGCTTCAAGCCGTGGCGCATGCGTCGCCACAGACTCTGCGTTTGCAACTGGGCATCCTGCTCGGCGTCGTCGCCGTGGGAGCGTTGCTGGGCACGGCGCTGGAAAAGCAGGTGCGCAAACTGCCGGGCTGGCGGCAGGCGTTTCGCGCCAGCGCACGCCACGGGTTGGGATTTCCGTTCGTCGCCTTGCTCGCGCTGATTCTGGTGCGCCATGCCTCGCCCGAGCTGCTGCGCCTGCCGCTGCTCAAGCTGGCGCTGCCGGTGCTTGCCGTGCTGCTGCTGGTGCGGCTGGCGCATTCGGTGTCGCTGCACCGTTTTTCCGCGGAAAGCGGTGTGCCCTATCTGGTCCGCGCCATCAGCATCGGTTTGTGGATCACCCTGGCGCTGCATCTGGCCGGCGTGTTGCCGGAAATCCGTGAGGCGCTCGACGCCCTGTCGATCACCCTGGGGCGCGAGCGGCTGTCGGGCTGGACGCTGCTCAAGGGTGTGGCATCGATCGCCGTGACCCTGCTGCTGGCGCTGTGGGTGTCGTCGCTGCTGGAATCGCGGTTGATGCGCGCGCCGCTGGATGCGAGCCTGCGGCTGGTGTTCACCCGGCTGCTGCGTGCCGTGGTGCTGCTCGTGGCCGTGCTTGCCGCGCTGCAGATGGTGGGGATCGATTTGACCGTGCTCAGCGTGTTCGGCGGCGCACTGGGCGTCGGCCTGGGGCTGGGCCTGCAAAAAATCGCGGCGAACTACGTCTCCGGCTTCGTCATCCTGCTCGAACGCAGTCTGCGCGTGGGCGACAACGTGCGGGTCGAGGCGTTCCAGGGGCAGATCATCGACATCAAAACCCGCTACACCCTGGTGCGCAGCCCGGGCGGCATCGATTCCATCGTGCCCAACGACATGCTCATCGGCAACCGCATCGAAAACCTGTCTTACAGCGACTCCAGCGTCTGGCTGTCGACCACCGTCGGTGTGTCCTATGACAGCGACGTCGAACAGGTGCTGGCCATCGTGCGCGACGCCACGCTGACCGTGCCGCGCGTGCTGCGCACCCCGGCGCCCAGTGCCGTGCTCGATTCGTTCGGCGACAGCGCGCTGAACATCACCGTGGGTTTTTGGATCGGTGACCCGGAAAACGGCACGCTGGGGGTGCGTGGCCAGGTCAATCTGGCAATTTGGCGTGCGCTCAAGGCGCACGGCATCGACATTCCGTTTCCGCAACGGGTGTTGCAATGGGCGCCGGGGCAGGGCGGTACCGCGCTGTCGTCGCCGCGCGGCAGCACGACGGCAGCCGACGCTGGCTGAGGCACGCCGTGCTCGTGCGCGGCGGAGCGTCGTCCCGCCGGGTGTGTACGGCTGGCAGGCCGCCAGACGCGTGCGGGGCTTGCCGGCAATGCACTGGACTCGCTACACTTCAAAAAACGAACGGTCGTTCTATTTGTTTGCGCCGGTGCAGCCTGGCGGCTGCCTATACTGAGCCCATCATTTAACCAAGCCAACTGGAGCAAGTGCATGAAAGTGCTGGTCGCGGTCAAGCGCGTGGTCGATTACAACGTCAAAATCCGGGTCAAGTCCGACGGTAGCGGCATCGACACCGCGGGGGTGAAGATGAGCATGAACCCGTTCGATGAAATCGCCGTCGAGGAAGCCGTGCGGTTGAAGGAGGCGGGCGCCGCCAGTGACATCGTGGCGGTGAGTTGCGGTGTGGCCGCGTGCGGCGAAACGCTGCGCACCGCGATGGCGATTGGCGCCGACCGCGGCGTGCTGGTCGAAACCGATGCCGAGCTGCAGCCGCTTGCCGTGGCCAAGCTGCTGGCTGCCGTGGCGAAAAAGGAGGGCGTGGACCTCGTCATCCTCGGCAAGCAGGCGATCGACGACGACAGCAACCAGACCGGGCAGATGCTCGCCGCGCTGCTGGGCTGGTCGCAGGCCACGTTCGCCTCCAGACTGCTGATCGACGGCGCCCAGGCCACCGTGACCCGCGAGGTGGACGGCGGGCTGGAAACCATCGCGGTCAAACTGCCAGCGGTCATCACCACCGACTTGCGGCTCAACGAGCCGCGCTACGTCACCTTGCCGAACATCATGAAGGCGAAGAAAAAGCCACTGGACATGCTCAAGCCCGAAGACCTCGGCGTGGACGTGACGCCGCGGCTGAAGACGCTGAAGGTCGTCGAGCCGCCCAAACGTGGCGCCGGGGTCAAGGTGCCGGACGTCGCGACCCTGATTTCCCGCCTGAAAACCGAAGCCAAGGTCATCTGAACCGCCGTCTCCACTGGAAAGACCTGCCATGACCGCACTCGTCATCGCTGAACACGACAACCACAGCCTCAAGCCATCCACCCTCCACACCATCGCCGCCGCGCTGCAGTGCGACCCGCAAGTCCACGTGCTGGTCGCCGGCAGCGACTGCGCCGCCGTGGCGCAGGCCGCAGCGCAGGCCGCGGGCGTGGCCAGGGTGCTATGCGCCGATGCGCCGCAACTGGCCGCCGGGCTGGCCGAAACCACGGCAGCCCAAGTGGTCGCACTGGCGCCTGCGTACAGCCACATTCTGGCGCCGGCAACCGCCTTCGGCAAAAATCTGGCGCCACGGGTGGCCGCGCTGCTCGACGTGGCGCAGATTTCCGACATCATCCACGTCCTCTCCCCAGACACCTTCGACCGCCCGATCTACGCCGGCAACGCCATTGCCACGGTACAGAGTATTGACGCGGTCAAGGTCATCACCGTGCGCACCACCGGCTTCGATGCAGTGGCCGCCAGCGGTGGCAGCGCGCCGGTCGAGGCGGTTGCCGCCGTCCCCGATGCCGGTCTGTCCACCCTGGTCGGGCGTGAGGCGACCAAAAACGAACGCCCCGAGCTGACCTCGGCGAAGATCGTCGTCTCCGGCGGCCGCGGGCTGGGCAGCAAGGAAAACTTCGAGGCGGTGATGACCCCGCTGGCCGACAAGCTCGGCGCCGCGCTGGGAGCCAGCCGCGCCGCGGTCGACGCCGGCTACGCGCCCAACGACTGGCAAGTCGGGCAGACCGGCAAGATCGTCGCGCCGCAGCTGTATGTCGCAGTGGGCATTTCCGGCGCGATCCAGCACTTGGCCGGGATGAAGGACAGCAAGGTCATCGTCGCGATCAACAAGGACGAGGAGGCGCCGATTTTCGGCGTGGCCGACTACGGA